>Ga0160428_1002277_pt1 | contig 11999 bp, 7 predicted proteins | sample SolpanmetagenomM_FD_108198 | JGI IMG/M metagenome (GOLD analysis project Ga0160428, IMG submission 108198) | Solar panel surface microbial communities from Lawrence Berkeley National Laboratory, California, USA - M | ecosystem: Engineered > Built environment > Solar panel > Unclassified ... | reverse complement strand
CAGTCCATTATATGATTTCTACTCTTCTTTCATCGTAGATTATTTTGGAAATATAAGACAGTTAAGAGCTGATAAAGAATAAAGGATCAAAGGAGATCTTGGAAATGCCTCGACCCAGAGGTAAAAATTTATTATAAAATCCATTATCTTTTCTATTGTTAATTTTTATCGTGACTAGTCTTGAGCTTTGGTTTGTTCAATCATGGAATATCAAAATCGCCTGAAGAAAGTCCTGTAACTTCACCAAAGGCAACTACATTCAATAGTATAGATACACCTATAAATATTAATACGGCTCCACCTACTGAGCCGTCTGATCCAAAACGATCTGTTAGTGGTTCGACGGCAAATGGTAAAGATGCTAGAACAGGAGCAGAATCTCGAGCGGCAGGCTTATATTCACCATTAAATAACCCTCTAAATAAAGAACAAGAAAAACCACCGGTTGAATTAGAACTTATATTCAGTCTATTGAATAGTCAAAGTAATAAATTATATCATGAAGGGTATTTTCTCAAATTGGACGATTTGGATTCTAGTAGGTGGAACTTTTTTTGGTTTACGAATGAAATGAAGACTGACGACATATCAGAGGGAAGACCTTGTTTGAATAGGACATGGGTAGAATGTTTTGCACAACTTGTTGGTACGGTTCTATCATTATGGGATGCAACCGCATTAGACCAAGCTGGAGGAGATGATGAAGTATTACCTACTTTTATAAATCTTAGTGATGCTTCTCTTAAGATGGTAATTCCTTACTACTTCATAGCAGACTTTTCAATGACATCTGACTATTCATTTTTAGATCGAATCGTTACCAATGAATGGCGCAGGCGGTAGTACACTTCAAAATGTTTTGAGTGTCTCTACTGCTGCAAATAATCGATATTTACTCCATTTTAATTCATTGAATTCTTTAACTCAATGGACAGGTGCTGTCAGATTAGCCATGTATGAACAAGCTTGTTTACAGGAGGCATATACGGGGTCAATTCTGGCCGGAAAAGCAAGATATTTAAACAATGTCAAGTCGATAATGGAAATTTCTAGATTTAAAAATGAAGATTGGGCAAGAGTCCGATTTGGTGCAGGAACACCTTGGCAACGGTGCTGGTCAGTCATATCTCCTCCAGATGAAAAAGAAATTCAAAAGGCGCAAAGAGAACACAAAAAGCAACCATATGGTTCCAAGGCTATTTTACCAAAAGGAGATATAAAATTTTACGATACCAAGAAGATTACGAAAAAAACAAAACCTATAGCGACTATTACAGACGCATATGCAGCTTATGCTGTATATCCACAATCTTATCCTTTAATTGATCAATCTTCACTTGTCAAATTGGAAGGATTAATAACAATTTATTCAGTTCCAGAAGCGACTACAGAAGGTATGGTTTATATCATGCCAGAAACACATGTAGGTGTTTCTGGTTTTGAAATGATGTTACGTTTTTTGTTTCCAGTTTGGGATACATTTCGACTGTATGGTCGTCCTCAAAAACTTATAACAGGTACTTTGGATCAAAATGGATTAATGTTTGCAATGCCTAATGATACTCGTTTCGAATATGCTGCATCATGGGATGTTTCTGGATTAATTCATACCGAGGGAAGTCAAACGTGGGGTGAACGGCAATGGCGAAAGGAATTGAAGAAATTGTCAGCCTCATTATTAAGTACGCCAGCAACTGCTGGAGATACTGGTGAGATGGGCTCACCACCAAAAGATCGCAAATCTAGAAGGATCAGTCTTTTCGGTACTGATCGCAAAGCTGGTATCAGATTTGATGATAGACCTATATCATCATCTAAAAATGCTTCTCCTGCTCGTGCAAGTATGGAAAATATTAGTCTTGCGTCAAAAGATACATCCAAGACTATTCATAGAAGATCTGCCTCGGAAGTCTACGATAGACCTTTACAAAACTCGACTTCTATACAAGATGAAGCTCCATCAACTCCAATACATGGAGGGAAACCGACAAGGATAGCTATGCCTACAATTCAAAGTTATGTTGGAACTCCTATTGAAGCTGAACACGACCAACAAATAGCAGGTGGTATGCCACCGGTCACACCAGTGGCTAATCCTCCTGCTTTCCTTCATGCACCTAGTCAAAAACCCGCCACAAGACCTATAGCTCCTCCAGAACTTGTTCGAGCTGAATCTCGTATAGATGCAGCAACTTTACAAGAAATGCACGAGGCGACTTCGGTTCGGGAAGCGCCTCGAAAGGAAGATCTTGTTCCTGATGAGGTAGCTATTCCTTTATCACAATCTTCCCCAAGTCGATCGACTGATTCATTTGATAAAGGTTTGAGAAATAATGAGTTGGACACTGTTGATATTAAAAGTACTACTCCCGAACCGTCACCTACGAAAAGAAAACCTATACCAGTATCACCTGCAAATCAAATCAATCGTAGACCTGTAGGTTCACCAAACTTGGCACCTAATCGAGATACACAAAGTTATGATTATCTGGAAGATCATATACAATTTTATGATTCGAATGAAGCAATGCCTCATGCTGGTGAAAAGGCATCGGTCCTTGCTAATGATAATCAAACTTTTGAACGCTCCCTACCTCAGGATATGAACAAGCCTCGAGACTTGAGAGAAAAACCTCGATTGGGACAATTAAAGACTGTCGGTGACATCAATCATGGTCCAACTTCTGCTAGTCCTGCAGATGCGTATTACGGAAGATTCAAATCACAATCTCGTCCTCCTCAAGATAATAATAATGTACCTACAATTGATTTTGGTCCAACATATTCTTACAAACCCAGCCCGCATCCGTTTGGTCAAAGGGCTGGAAATTTTGATAGTCCTTTGAATGAAGGGTCGTCTGTATATCATACCCCAATAACTCCAACTAATTACGGCAATGTTACAAACAGTGCAACTCCCCACACAACTATTGAAAATCCTCCCTATCAAAGTCAAAGAAACGTGGCTTGGCAACCTCCTTCCAACAAGTCTAATATATCTCCTGATCTCAGACCTCTGTCACCCGAACAATGGGTAGAACGAAGAGCTATGATTGCAGCACAACCAAGATCAATGGAAGGAAGAAGACCCGTTCAAGATAATGTCAGATCAGAAGAATGGTCACGACCAGACGCCAATATGCCTCCGCAAGCATCTCCAGGACTCGGCCTCCGAGATAATGATCCTTATTCACAATATCCAAGTGCTCTACGAGAACCGGGACGGATATCCGAATCGAACAACCGAGGTCCTCTATTACAGGGTGGCAGACCTGCCCAGATGCTTAATGCTGCAGTAGGACCACCCCAGTCTAGACCATATGATAACATGGGACCGGGTATTGATGGTCGCAGGATGGATGTGAATCAACAACCTAACAGAGGCGGACCAACGCAATTATCCGACGCGCAATCTGCTGCCCAGCAGGCTTTTCGAACGGGTAACCCAAATTCACCACAATATCACCCACAATATCATCCACAATCGTCTCAAAATGGTATGCCACGCCAAATGCTACGTGGTCCTGGCCCACTTTCACCACAACAACACCAACAAGCCCAATTTCCACGACCTCCACCACAGAATACGATGAGTCAAGGCAGATCACAATCACAATCACCGGGAGGTTATGACTCATATGGTAATCCAATTGTAATGAAGCAACAGTCACAAGGTCGACAATCACCATATCTTGGACAAGGCTTTACACCCCGACAACGTCCACAATAATCTCGGTGACTCATACTATCGATATCAATTCCATGTACATACTTTAGACATTATTCAATTATCTCTACCTATGATAAATCCTTTAACTTTTACCCTTTTACTCACGTGATGATTGACAAAAGTCGTTTGAACTTTTTTTGAGTTTTGTATCACCAAAATCTGAGACGGAATCCCTCATCTTCAAACCTCTTCACATTCAACGATTATCCCCATTTATTATTCCTTCCCGCTTTCTCCTCTTCCCATCCGTTGACATCCGCTTCAATTCATACCGAATTTTAGAAATCACCAAACCATTCATGGTAACAGTCTGAGATTTTAGTATGCGACATTATCCGGCGCTCTTTTAAAAAATGGTATCCTTAATTTCTCGTTCTTTACCTTCCACAACAGATTCTACTCCAGTTCCATCACGCCCTGGAACACCCAGCTTTCATTTCCGAACGTCTCGATCTCCATCACCTTCCTTTTCCGTCTCATCCATCATTCGACCCAAGAATTTAAAACGAGACAGTACACATCTCGATTCTTCATCTTTATCTTCACAACCATTAGATTTACATCGTGGTAATGGTACAAATAGTCCTACAAAAAGATTAAAAGTCGCATTCAGCGATGATGTCGATATACATACCTATGTTGTCGTTCCACAATACATCAACGACCTCGGTAGTCAAGGAAAATCATCAGAATTGATCCGAGAGGAAGTCAGAGTCGCTATCGAAAGTCATGTTCGTTTTTCAAATGTCGTCGGTATAAATGGGACAACAACCGTCGGTAATGGTGATGATTCTCCATATCAAACTTTGAGAAATACTTTTTCTCGAGCGTCGTGTCAGAATCAATTGAAAAGAGCAGAGGATGAACATATCGATTATGCTGTAAAAGATATTAATGCGTCAAGAGTCAGGAGAGGAAGCGCATTGAAAAGTGGTGGAGTTAGGTTGAAAATTCAAGATGACGCTGAAGAGGACGAGGTTTTGTCTAGCGTTGTTCTAGGCGAGTATGTTATTGCTCTTTCTGGTCGCATTGGAGAATTAAAAGGCTGTGGAGGTTTGATCCATACTATACTAGATGTGGATTGGTTTGGTAGGACGGAATTATTTATTAGATATTATTTGAAATTCTTGGGCGGTCTTATCAGTGTACATCCTGGTTTCACGAGACCTGTAATGAAAAAGATGATTGCTCAATTTGTAAATTGTAAGTTGATATCGATAACTTGAGATGTCAAGACTGCATTTAACTAATCACAAATTTAATTATAGTGCCATCAATATATGGTCGAATACCTAATGAACCAATCGTTAGAAAGAAGCAAATGTTAGCAAACATACACGCAGCCATAAGATACCTGACACATCTTTTACCATCTGCTGGTGATGCTTTAGTAGATGCTCTTAAATCACAATTTCCTAATCATAGAATGGTTGATAAGAAAGCATATCTGTCATATATTCGTAACATGTTTCATATTACTACTTATACCCCAGAGATACGTCCAGATGTTTTCACAATAGTTACGGAAAGACTTGTCAAGATTGATGTGGAAATACAAAAAGAGATTGAAATTTCGGATGAAGGAGTACATTCTATAATTCCAGAATATAATCAAAAGTCAGATGATTATTTTCAAGATGATGATGATTCAGATGATAGCGATAATGATTCAGATATGTCTTCTAATGATGATGAAACAAGAGACGAAAGACAAGTCAAAGACCTAAAAGAAAAGACTTACAAATTAGACGCTGGTATGGATTTTCTGTTCAAATATCATTCTTTAGATCCAATACATCATGGTGATGACATGGATGACAGTTATACTCAACTTTTGTCATTATTTTCTACCTTTGTCTTACCTACATATCGATCTCGAAATGTTCAATTCTTAATATTCCACTTTACACAGATAGATATGCATAGATGCGCTCGGTTTGTTACTCGATGTCTTTCACTAATTCAAGCTAACAATAATGCAATTACGGTTGCTGTATTTGGTGCAGCTTATCTTGGTAGCTTCCTTGCTCGTGCTGCAAGATTACAAAAAACACTTGTTAGAGATGTTGTAGGATATCTACTTTCACGTATTAATCATTTCATGGATACTTATAACAGTACGGCTCGAGGTCCTGATATCGGCAAATATAGAGCTTATTATGCCTGCGTACAAGCTTTGCTTTATGTATTCTGTTTTCGCTGGCGAGAATTATTATTCAATTCGAGTGTACATTCATCTTTACCTGATGACGAATATGATTATAGTATTTCTGGTGAATCACTTGCTATCAAGGGTCTAAAAGAAACACTGACTCAATGCATTTATTCACGACTTAACCCTCTGAAAGTTTGCGCACCAGCTATTGTCAAACAATTTGCTGCTATCGCCAATCATCTAAGATACATGTTTGTTTATCCGTTATTGGAGACCAATAAGCGAATCCGTCTTTCTTCATATCGAACTTATGGTGGATCAACAAACGGGGATAATGCTGTTGCAAAACGTGATGGCGCATTAAATGCAAAAGTTGGTGAAGCACATCATCAACTCGATACATTCTTCCCATTTGATCCATATAGGTTACCAAGGAGTAGTCGCTGGCTTGAAGGAGACTATATCCAATGGAGAAATATTGAAGGAATGAAATATTTTGATGATGAAGAAGAAGAACAAGAAGAAAATGATGATGAGAATGATGATGAGGATGATGAAGAAAGTGATAGTAGTAATGATGACGACAGTGATAATGATGATGAGGATGAGGAAATGACATATGAAGATAATGATATGGATGAAGATGTTGACACGTAAAATTTATAAATCTACTGTAATTTAGTACATCATTGTGATGTTGAGTAGAAACGTACATTATCGTAGTAGACCAATAAAATAAAAATCGTCTAGAAGGTATTATGCACTAACAACTCTATTAAAAATAAAATAATTTCACATGTACATGAACTGGTGTTCATTCGGCCAACGGCCCGAACCCTGTGAGATCCTCCCATTCATATACAAGTAACAACTTCCTATCATTCCATCTATAACTTGAAAGCATTCACCACACTTTGATCGCATTCAGAAGTGAATCACTACTCGCCAAAAACCTGCTTTGGACGATCGACCGTCCAATATTCCAAAGATTTTAAAATACAAACATATCAAGATACATATTCAGTTATTTAGAACGTAATTAACGATTTGAAAGGACGAGTCACCATCTGTAAGCGAGCAGATTATAAGCCGCCTTTGCAATGTCGAACTATAATTCATATTGCCCTACGATTCCGCAAGTCGCGCATAGTTTTTCGTGATATTTCACACATACGTGGGCAATTAGACCGTCTTAAAGTATAATAATCGATCATGGACGCCCTTCATCTTGATCCCTACTCGGCTCTAGGTTTAAGATCCGAACAAGTTCGAGATGCAAAGGATATGCAACAGATTGTTTTGGAAAGGGCTGGTAGAGCAAATACTCCTGCGCCACCGTATGATTTTCTCGAGTTGATTGGTAAAGGCGCTTATGGACGTGTTTATAAATGGTACACGCCTCTATTTTAAATTCTATACTCCATGTTATCATACTGATTGTTCTCATGAATTAGCAAAAATAGAGCAACTCGAGAAATAGTCGCAGTCAAAATAATAGACGTGGATGAATTGGATTATAGACTTGATAATCGTCAAAAAGATGAAGCGATAGCGGATTTTATCAAAGAAGTCAATACTCTCAAACAAGTCAAAGATAGTAAAGCGAAGAATATCAATAATATACAAGAGGCTTTTGATTTACATTCTCAATTATGGATTGTAAGTGATTATTGTTCAGGTGGAAGTGTACATACTCTTATGAAAGCATGTGATCGGGCGGGTTTGGTTGAAGATTATATTATACCGATAGCAAGAGAATTGGCAGTCGCTTTAAAACATGTTCATGATGCGGGAGTCATTCATCGAGATATTAAATGCGGCAATGTTTTGGTGTCTGAAGATGGTAATTTACAACTTTGTGATTTTGGTATCGCAGCTGGAATAGAAAATGATGCTGCTAAGCGATCGACTATAATAGGTACTCCTTATTGGATGGCACCAGAAATGCATGCAGATCCGGATCAAGGGTATGGACAAAATGTGGATTGTTGGGCATATGGTTGTACTGTATTCGAAATGGCTACAGGCATGCCACCATATCATAAATTTCGACCGGATTATCTTCGAGAAGTTCTCAAATCTGTCCCAAGATTAGAAGGGGAGATGTATTCTCAAGGTCTAAAAGACTTTGTAGCTTTTTGCTTACAAGCTAAACCCGAAGATCGACCAAAGGCGCAACAAATCACAGAACACCCATATATCGCAAATACACAACAATCACATCCGACTTCCTCATTACGGAGTCTGATAGATAGATATGTACAATGGGAAAGAAAGGGTAATCAACGCATGTCTTTATTTAATGAACATGGTGCTGCAGCTCCTCAACTTAATAAATCACCAGAGGCTAAGAAAGATCATTGGATATTCAGCACTACGGATGATTATGATGTCGGTTTCGAACAAAGACAGAGTAGATTATTGACTGGAATAGCGGCAATGGATTTTGCTGATAAGAATCCTCAAAGTTTGCCAGCATTTTCGAATGGAAAAACTCCATTGGAAGTAGCAAAAGAAGAACAAAAAGTGCATCGTGGAGAGAAATATTTACAGCGTCTTTTTGATGCAGATAGTAGTCCTTATGACTATGGTGAAACTGACATGAGTGCAAATGATGAATCATTATCTGATCTTCCATTACGAAATATGTCGTCACTTGGAAGATCAGCTAATCGTGAAACATTGATAGATTTGGATAATTCTGGTTTGGATATGCCACCTACTTTTAATTTTGATTTTACAGACATGCCTACAGTAAAAGCAAATCGAAAAAGCAGTAACACATCTCTAGATGATGAAGATCAAGCATTGTATCATGGTAATGTTCAAGATACTAAAAGAGCTACAAAAGATTGGAAGTTTCCAACATTCGACGATAACATCAAAAGAGCAACGAAAGATTGGAAATTTCCTACTTTTGATGACACAAGAGCTACTGATGATTGGGACTTTTCGACGTCAGAAAACCCGGATGAGAAACGAGCAACAAAGGATTGGACTTTCCCGACCTTCAATATTGCCGATACCGATTCAAATGATAAGAGCGATTCGACAGATTGGACTTTGCCGACTGCTCGAGCTATACCTTCTACTGAAACGGCGTATGATAACAGAAAGACTATGGAATGGTCCTTTGAGACTGCTCAACCTCTACCAGACATGGAAGTTGAACAAGAGTATAGTTTTCCAGGACGACAAACTCAGAATTTGGAAGTACCTGCTGTAGCACCATTGTTGACCAGAACATTGACAGAGCCAGTCCCAAGGGCACCACTTATGGGAGAACAAACATTACTGACAGTTGATGTTAATCAAGCACAGAACCGAGAGTCAAGGACAATGATTGATTTAGATCTCGATTCAGCATCGATGCCCGTCGTCAATTTCGGACAGGTAGAGAAAATACCTATTATTGCTGCTACTCCACTCAGTCCTTCGAGTGCAACAATGTCATTAGTATCTGCCACACCGTTTGATCTCGAACAAGATCCTGCAAGAAGAGCAGATGATGTACTACAATATACACATAAACGGCAGCAAGGTTCTGCATCTAGTATGATCCTAGTCGAAAAGCGTTTCTCACGTTCGGCACACCCTCGTAAGTCAAGTCTCGGATCACAACGTGTCAATCCACGCATGAGGAACGGATCTGTAGATTCTACAGCATCGTCAGTATTGGACGATCCTAATGTAAACCACGGACCAACTAGACATTATAATCGCATTGTAACAATCAAGATGCGAGATCAGCTTCGACTTGGTTTACAAAGATCTGCATCAGAAACTGGTGGACATCATTCTCGGAATTTAACAGATGAATCACATGGAGATGCAGATACGGATGGACCATCATATCATACTGCTGACTCATCGTTCAGCACAAACGCAACGAATCACAGTGGCCGTATGCATAGAATGCATAGAAGTAGCGGAAACATATCTTACGATACAGATAGCAGTATTCAGGATGAAAATATTGCAGCAGTACAGACTCCGATTGCCTTTCCACAAATGATAGTTCCCCATCCAAGTGCCTTGGTAGAAGGTGCAAGTCAAGAGAAGATGTTGGAAGAATTGGACAAGATGTTAATCATGGCAGAACAGGCATTTGGATTTACAACTTCGATACTAAGACAAAGAGAGATTGAACTTGAAAGGGCAGAACTTGTTGATAGCGCTACGGAAAGTGTCCACGAGAGTAATTCACACGGTATTGGCTTTGAAGTAGGATTGACAAGTGAATCTGAATTTGAAGGGAATATTTTTTGATGATCTTTTACTCCATCATTGAGATGATTGGATTACGTATACAATTGGCATAGCCTTGGGTTTAAATCACTTTAATTGCATAAATAGTCCAATGACTCTGTCTTATTCTAGTGTATAACATTCTAGATATATATATATATATATATCTACATATTCGTGATTTTGCCAATCACATCAAAGCATGTGAAGCTGCAACCCCCTTTTTTCCTTGACACAAGCAAATCGATGACGCACGGACACCAGCTTTCGAAATTTCCCCAGCTTCTGGTGAAAAGTCTGGGGAAATCTTTCCAATATCTACAGGGCAACAAATATACAATCCAATTCTGTTTTCCACATCATAAAGTGCTATATTCACCTTGTTGGCCGAATTGTTCAAGACATATGAAAAACCTAAACAAGATGTATCGCGCATGCTTTGTACGACCTTTTTACGTCCCCGCAATTTAGTCGGGCGGTAGCGCATCAGCGTGAAGGTAGTACAGAAGAAAACATTCCAAGCTTTGCTTGTCCTCACCAGTGCAGCAGTCCCGAAAGGAAGTGCGCAGATCATACTCGCATATATAGCGACCATCTAGGATATAACAATGAGTTCCACATCTCAAACACAAGCTACGGGGCAAAACAGGTGCGAAGTAATCCGAAATTTCTATAATACCACCTATTGACAATTCTATAACAGCAGTACATCGCCTTCAACAAGACTATCCAAACCTCTCTCAGTTCCCGGCGAAGAGAAATCTCCCGATGTATCGGACCTCGGAATGTCTGCGAATAATGGTGTGAAAGAAGAAAATGCCACGGGTATGTTTATATCCGCACAATGCAATCGCTGTCCTGTAATGGCCTTTTATATTAATGTAGGTCATAGCATGGAATAATACGGTGACGGTCAAAGAAAAGCTAGGAGCGAAAAAGGTCAGGACGGATTCTGAGAAAAAAGCTTTTGGTAAGTTTCGTCAATCATTATGGTTGGAGATCTTTTATTCATCGATGAACAGAAATCGATGCTCTTACCTATCTCGACCATGTCAAGGATGCTTTTGACGATAAACCTGATATATATAATGATTTTTTGGACGTTATGAAAGATTTTAAAGCTGGAACGTAAGTTGATCTTCACTCTGATTGGTGGATGGACATTTGTTGACTGGTTTTTGAATAGGATACATACTAGTACTGTCATTAGAAAGGTGTCAGAACTTTTCAAGGATGAGAGGAACCTTATTGAAGGATTCAACTCTTTTCTACCAACAGGATATCGAATCATGCTTGAAGAAGATGAGAATGAAGAAGGAGGTTGGAAGATTGTGACCAGATTCGGCGACGCTCCATTTGATCCTAGATATGACTATGAAGCGCGAGCGGATTATAGTGACAGCGAATCAAGTAAATCAGGCCAATCCGATGATGAAGGCGAAGATCCATCCAAAGCAGAAGAAGTTCTTGCAAAGCCAGCAACAGATAAAGATGCAGGACCGGCGAAATCAACCATAGAACCCACTCAACCATTTGTTAGTGACATTAAACAATCAGAAAATCATACACAAGCATCGCAGCCGGCAGTCTCAACAAATGAAGTAATTCCATTAAACACAATGGTACAAGATCAATCGACAGAATCATTTCCCATGCAAGGTTCACAAGCCCAGACAGTTGTCAAGAATGACATTGTATCACCACAACCATTGCGACAAGAGCCAATGCCGTCAAGTGTAGCCCCAACAACCGAGATTATACGTGGTCCTCCAGCTATGCTTGGAGAAGATGAAGAAGGCAAGACAGGACCTATAGAGTTTAATCATGCTATAAATTATGTCAATAAAATAAAGGTCAGTCTCAGGT
>Ga0160428_1002275_pt1 | contig 12014 bp, 11 predicted proteins | sample SolpanmetagenomM_FD_108198 | JGI IMG/M metagenome (GOLD analysis project Ga0160428, IMG submission 108198) | Solar panel surface microbial communities from Lawrence Berkeley National Laboratory, California, USA - M | ecosystem: Engineered > Built environment > Solar panel > Unclassified ... | reverse complement strand
TTTAGTAAGGTACTGTTGATATATACTGTTGATATATACCAAGTAAAAGGGGTTGTGACTGCCGAAATTACCGCAAACGGACAATCGATAAGCAGCACCACACACAACCAAATTCCGCATCGTTTCATCCTTACCGTTCTTCGCAGACGACAAAACTTTCGACCAACAGACGACCAAATCTCACCACCCTCTCTCTTACACACCTCGCAATGTCCACCTCTACAAAGAAGAACACCGGCCGTAGCGCCATCCAGGATGTTGTCGCCCGCGAATACACCATTCACCTCCACAAGCGCGTCTTCGGCATGCAATTCAAGAAGAGGGCACCAAGGGCTGTCAAGGAGATCAAGAAGTTTGCTTTCCAGGCTATGGTACGTTCTATATGAAATATGCGCGATCGCTGGACGCTCTAGTGATAGGTCGTTATGCAGCCGTGGACGAAGATGGAAAAATAGAGGGGCCGAGAAGAAAAATGGACAATGGGCAGCAAAGATAGAGAATCAGCAGAAGCCAGATGAGTAACTGCTGACATGCTTCTTTCGTAGGGTACCCGCGACGTCCGCCTCGACCCCCAACTCAACAAGAAGGTCTGGGAGTCCGGTGTTAAGGGTGTGCCATACCGTCTTCGTGTCCGCATCTCCCGCAAGCGTAACGATGAGGAGGGTGCCAAGGAGAAGCTCTACAGCTACGTCCAGGCCGTGAATGTCAAGAGCGCCAAGGGTCTCCAGACTGTTGTTGTTGAGGATGCTTAGATGCACTTGTAAAGAGGAAAGATTCTTGTTCGATGCAATCGCGGCTTTGCTGAGCAGCTGCGCCTGGGGATGCTGGGGCCGATGTTGGCTGGACTGATATTTGGGAAGATACGGGAAAGATTCGGTCAACCGAAAAGAAGCATTGCTGGGACATTCGACTACGGGTTCCGAAGCATCTGGCGTACCCTCGACACTTTCATGACGACACAAAAGGACAACAAAAAGCGAAATGAGAATATCATGTTCATCCACGTCGCACGGCCGCTTTATGCGTTGCTACACAGCTCTTGCTTGTGGTGTGTTCGTTGGATAAGAGGGTCTACCTCCATCTGCGTTCCCTCGTTGTGGTGTCTCTTCGTGATGTCTTGTTGAATGTCTCAGTCTGATATTGATTTCTATTCAAAACACCTACGCTATGCTTTGCTAATATCCAATCTCATCACCATAAGGCGACGCTTTTCACCTCGTCATACGCTCGGAATCTCAAAATATGCCGTATGCCCATGCCACTCCAAATGCGAATACCCAATGCGAATACCCAAAACGTATCTTCCTACTCTGGTCTCAGAATGCCATCCTTGCACAGCACAGCAACCTTCTTGAACAGTCTTCTCCATTCCAATGGGTCGCCTTTAGCTTTCAAAAATCTGACCTCCAAAACTTCATCCTCAACTCGTTCCACATTCACCGTACCTACCAATAACTGGTTCCTCTGGTCTCTAGTCTTGATCGGAATGTACGCTCTCATCGCGCCATAACCTCCTTCGTATCCTTCCGCTTTCGCAGGCTCCGGCGACACATTCGGTACAGGTATCGCAAGTCTACGGAGTGCCTCACAGATGAGCGGCAGCAAAAGAGGAAAATCCATGAAAGATAGAAAGCGGGCCAACGAGTGCTCAGGGACGATATCACGGAAATGGCGGGCTTGCTGGGTAACACTCATCGGCACCGAAGGCTGTTGTGAGAACTGCGAGAGAGCTGGATCGGCCATAAAGCGGTCCATGGCGGCTTGTGAAGCAGTCGGCCAGCCTGCCGAGCGGCCATGGCCTTGTTGAGGCCGTGTTTGCATAAATGTAGGCTGGCTCGCGCTGAAGCCTGCGTTGGCGGTGATGATGGCTGGACGTCCCCAGTCGAGATTGGGCTCTGATACAGGTGCTTCAGGCTGGGTGAGAGCTAGACGTCCTCCGAACGTGTCAAGGTCCATGGTGTCTTCCGCACGTGCTTGACAAGGTCGCTGTGAGGAGGATGTCAGAGGATTGACGTTGAAGTTGATGTGCAGGTTTTCGAGCATCTGTGTTGCCAGACTGATGGGGTTGGCTGCACGGCCGTCTGAAGTCAGGTGAGGGTTCTTGCGTGTGAACCAGGGATGTTGACGAATGTGGTCAAGTGAGAATCGCGAATGAGGGTTGACATTGAGCATACCTCGCACCAGGGATAGTGCTTGGTGTGGAATCTTTTGCCAAAGCTCATCAATGGCGCCGTTGAGCAGATATTCGTTGAACTCGTAGCTGTTCTTGGTAGGCTCGTCCCAGGGTGTGTTGCCAACTAGCAGAACGAAAAGCACAATACCACACGACCAGATGTCAGCCATGTTGCCTTCGTATGGAGCAGTCTTCTGGCCAGTAAAACCGTCCTTTGGCACAACTTCTGGAGCCATGTATGGCGGGCTTCCACATACTGTCTGACATAACTTTTTCTGGCCATTCAAGCCGTAGAGTACTGCCAGGCCAAAGTCTGCCAGCTTCAGGTCCCCTTCTGCTAGTAATATGTTCTCTGGCTTGATGTCTCTGTGCGCCACACCTCTCGAATGCATATATCCAACAGCACTTATAAGCTGTGAGAAGTAGAAATGCGCAATATCTTCACCCACACCTTCATCTGCCTCAATCTTGTCAAACAAGTCTCCTTCTGCTAGCTCCATGGCAATCCATGTCCAGATGGGATCCTCCCCATGTGCTAGAAATTGTATGATATTTTGATGCATTCCAACATGTTGATGAAGTGCTATCTCCGCCTGTATTTGCTTTGGTTTTACGCGTCCTAGCTTGTAGGCGTGCTCTTTATGTATAAACTTGACAGCAATGACGGGCTTGTAGGCGTTCTTGGGACATGCTTTGCGGATAAAGGCGTAGGCGCCACAGCCTATTGTACGGGAGATGAGGCGGAAGGGAAGGTCGGCGGGAAGGTCTTGTCGTTGTATCTGATGCTGTCAGTTTCCGCGAAATTGAACTATGTGCACCACTGGTACCTGAGAAGATACCACCATCTCTGTGGAAGATACAGTGTATACTGTGTTGTCCTATTGACAAAAAGTTTGTAAACAACAACAAGGGACTCATTCTTAATACTTGTTCGTGATCCTTGGCACTCGCGTGTTATAACGGCGATCATGTTTCACACGCGTGTCAAAGTATATCGGCCTGCTTTGGTGCGTCACTACCTCGCCGACTTTTCCAGCTGACATCAACACTTCCCTAGAGGTCAATGTCGACTCTGCACTGGTTATACCATCAATCGTAATGAGTAAGACGTCCTTCGGTTTGCGAACGCCGAAACGTCAAACAGCACGCTATGATCTGGAGAAGCGACCTCTAGCAGACGACGACTGGGAGGATGCCGATTCCGACTATACACCAGCATCCTCGCGCGTGACCTCCTATAACTACAACAACAGCCATGACCACGATCCAGTACTAGCGACCCCGAAATCAGCTTCGAGAACGAATTGGCTACGAACAACGAGAAGAAAGTTTAACAAATATTTCGCCCTATTACTCACTTCCATAATCATAATATTCATCGTCCTGCTTGTGCGCGCCGGCCGCAACTCGAGATGGGATGTCGCGAATAATCCGTCAAGACCACTACCACCTCCACTATTCGACAAGTTCCCATTTCTGGAAAGATACTATGGCGGTAGAAGAAGTATAGTGCGGCGACAAGACAACGATGCGGAATATCCTGAAAGTCGAGAAGAAACCCTGGAAATGCTTAGGAACATAAGCTCTAATGCCGATGTTGTGGAAAGACGAGCGCTGACGGAATTGTCTCAAGCACGGCCTTTCAATCCATTCTCTGGTGATATAGAATATGCGGCGATACAAGAATGCTTCCTTGGCTCATCTACTCGCATACCAAAGTTGCATGCGTTCGATGGTGTTGTTAGTGGCTTCCCAGAACCTGTGATGGGTTCATACGAGATCTTTGGCCTTAACAACGATGTCTGTTTCGATAGGTACGGGAAGCTTGGTCCATATGGTTACGGATATAGCAAGAATTTCGGGGGTAATGGTGCAGGCATGGTGGGGGACACTAAGGGGTCAGAAGCTGTCTGGAAAGAGGCATCAGAAGTGGATTATAGAAAGGTGAAATGGGCGGACGCACAGACGCGGTGTTTTGAGAAGAATAAGAATCGCTTCTCCAGCAATAGAGCAAGCACACCAACGACACCAAGTGTAGCTGTAAAGCGGCAGGAGGTAGATCTCTCTATCACAACAGCTCCATCAGAGCGTAGTGTAGATGAACCTTCATCTCAGCCTATATCGACGCAGACAATCTCGAAAACATCACCCCTTCAGCGACATGTGGTACTAATCAGGACTTGGAACGAGTACGAATACGACGAGGAAGACATCTTGTACCTTCGGTCCATGATTGCCGAGTTAGGTCTGGCATCGGGTGGGGAGTATACAGTGCATTTCCTGGTGCATGTCAAGGACCACGGTCTTCCAATATGGGCTGATGAAGAAGCTTATCAAAAAGTGCTGGACGAGTCACTACCAGCCGAGTTCGGAGGTATGGGAAGTCTGTGGAGCGAGTCTCAAATGAGCATGATGTACGGAGGGCTTTCAGAGAGTAATTATCGTAATCTGCCTGTATATGGAGTTTACAGAAGTACATACCTCCCTGTACAGTGGTTTGCACATACCCATCCGGAGTATGATTTCTTCTGGCATTGGGAGATGGATATAAGGTATACTGGGCACTATTATCATCTTTTTGATCGTATTGGAAAATGGGCTAAACGACAGCCACGAAAAGGACTATGGGAGCGCAATGGACGATTTTATGTACCTACCGAGCACGGTTCGTTCGAGGACTTTCGACATATGGTGCGCGTACAAACTGAGCAGGCTACCAGGATGCCAAATCAGAAGATGTTCGACGACCGTGGTCGCCCGATCAAGAATATACAACACACTAAAGAACAACCAATCTGGGGCCCGCAGCCACCAGATCTGGACTGGAACGACCTTGACCTGACTGATTCCCCAAAGCCTCCAACTACATTCGAGAAGGACAATTTTGAGTGGGGTGTTGGCGAAGATGCTGATTTCATCACTTTCAATCCTCTCTTTGACCCTGATCAGACTGGATGGATCTTGGCAGAAGATGTCACAGGGTACAACACCACCGCTGGCTATCCACCGCGAAGGACAGCCATCATCACAGCATCTCGATTGTCCAGAAGACTACTCGAAACTATGCATCGCGAAACTGCAATAAAGAAGCATATTATGTTTTCCGAGATGTGGCCAGGCAGCTGCGCGCTCCATCACGGCCTGAAAGCGGTCTATGCACCACATCCTGTGTACATTGATCGCTGGTGGCCTACAGACTACCTCGCAGCTGTATTCAATGGTGGCAAGAATGGAGCTTCCGGGGGAAACAGAATGAGCACGTTCGAGGACCGCCGACAACGCAACTTTCTCGGCACGACTTGGTATTACCATGCTCAGTTCTCGGAACGCTTGTGGAAGAGGTGGCTGGGGTTCAGGGTGGATGATCAAGGCGGCCCGGAGGAGGAGATGGCTGGAGAAGGCAGGATGTGTCTTCCAGCTATGCTGCTGCATCCTATTAAGCAGGTTGACTTGATCACTGAGCACAAGGATGCAGATGGTGGGCCTGATAGAAATGATATGGAGGTTGGTAATGCAGGCGATTGATAGGTAGGATCATTGGTATGTATTGGACATGGGTTCTAAGTGACTGTTAATACACTCCTTGTACATTTATTCTTGAGTACATATGTCGACCAGCTTAGCAGTTCTCTGGACAGCGCTGTGGTGTCCGTGATGATCACTCCAACCTCTCACGACCATGCCACGTCGTCGTCAGAATTCGTGGCGCAGGTCAAAAGTTGGATGCGCTTTGAAGAGTGCCCGTAGACCTTGTAAACCTTACGACTATAAATATCGATTGAGGAAGAGTCTGGGATATTAGAGAAGGGCATAAGGTGTGTAGGTCGAAGAAACTCAGGGTACTCTTCACAGCAGTCTTGGCCCACGAATTCTGACGACGACGTGATGCTCCATGTTACGCTTGATACTTCTAAGTCACCACGTGTATTCGATAACCTGTTTCATTCGACAAAACGTCTATCATGACAACAAAGAACTCGATTAGAGTCTGCCTCAATCAGCCTTGATCTCACCCGACTAAAATTCATCCACCTTTCTTATATACACTCATCGCACTTTCCATGCTAACGAATACGAAAATGGCAAGAACTTCCAGTACCTGCGCAATTAGTCTGTTTTAAAATGCCTCATCTTTCTACACTTTTCACTACATTATCTCTAAAACTTTCTCTCCTCGTACCTAGAAATGCAATGCTCTTCTCCTTTCCTGAGAAATTTCCCATAGTGGCTAGCCGGCTGCCATACTCCATTCTTAGCTTTCTTGCGGCAAGTATCAGCTTTGGGATACTCTTTCGGATATTGCATTTTACCTTGGCTCCATCAGTACTTGACTCTACTGCGGCATCATTACCCTCCACATTTCTGAACAATGCCTTATCTTCTGGTGGTGCAGATCCGAGATGGCACGCTCCAGCCAAGAGCGACATCAACGACCTGGCTAGTGCCCTGAATGGTGATGGGCCTCTGGCACGAAGAGTAGTTCCCAAGACTGGTGCGGGCGCCTCTGAGCAGCCTGATGGGTGGCAGTACGGAGCGTATAATTACTGTAATATGCCGCATGTCAGGACGGAGGAGTATATGAGGAAGGATGAGAATGAGTGGGAACTGCTGTATGTGGAAGTGATTCAGAGACGTAAGTGTATATTCCTCTCCGCAATAAAAGGCATTCTTCGAAGACAATACCTTGATCGTTCCTTTTCCACCCATGCGTCTATGAGCTCATCATTGTATCTAGACCACAAACGGACTCCTTATGCCACCTCAACGTTCCCTGTCGAAGGATATAGCTGGAATTGCGACGATGCACAGCTATATCAGTATGGTCGGCCTCATCCTGATGACAGAACATCGGCGAGCACGTATTGGCGCGTCATTGACAATGATCCTGCTTCCAAAAAAGTCAACCCATTCGCAGCTCCAGGCTTTCCTGGTTCTTGTCAGTTCCCTCAAATCACTCGGGGAGGTCTCGATGATAGTTGGCAACATGGCAAAGATCTCTATGGCGTTTACCACGATCTATTACATGTCATCCCAGATACACCATCGGAGCTGGAAGACCCCTTGGCTCCTTTCCACGACCATGTCCGCTTCAGAGTGACTAACAATCCAATCACAAGCCAAGTAGCCGGCATGCTTCTGAACGGCATGTTTGGGGTGACTTCAGCCTACCCACTACTGATCCAACCAAAAGCAATTGACTCTCTTGAGCCCTCCTACGCCTGCCCTCACGCTACATCAATCTACCAATCATACGGGCCAGGAAGCTCATACCTCACATCCTTCCCAACCTCATCTACCTCGTCCCGCTCACGCTGGCTTAACCACCTCACCTCCACTCAATCCCTCTTCTCCCGTCTAGACGCCATCTCGGGTGTAGACCCAGACTCCCGCGATTGGCACCAAAGCTGGGATCACTATTTCGACAGTCTCAGTAGTCGTCTGTGCCATTCCCAGCCTCTCCCCTGCAATGCCACAACATCAACTTGCATTGCACAAGCAGAAGCAGAAGAGGTATTTCGTCTCGGAATGTGGGAATATAGCCATATCTACCGCGATAGTCCAGAGTCGCTGGAGGCGAGTGCAGCGGGCTTTGGTGTGTGGTTGGCAGAGCTAAGTCAACATCTGAAAGATGCTGCAAGTGGACTGAGCAAGTTGCGGTATTTGCATAATGTGGCGCATGATGGGAGTGTGTCGAGGCTGCTGAGTATTTTGCAGGTTGAGAACATGGTTTGGCCTGGGTTGGGAAGTGAGGTTGTGTTTGAGATATTTCGGAAGAAGGAGAAAGAGGAAGAGCAGCACGATGCCCATGAAGCCAGTAGCAAAGGCAATGGAGAGGTAAATGAGCACAGTGTCAAGGAATCTCGCAACGACATGACCACAGTGCATGAGACCTCTACAAGCCAAGAATCATCGGGTCACTACTACATCAGAATACTATGGGGTGGTCGTGTCCTCGAGAGTTCGCATCCGGCATTGGGGACTGTGGACATGCTGCCGATGGAGACATTCCTAGACTACATCGATGACTTGGTCGGTGTCAGAGCTTCAAAGGTTAAAGAAATGTGTGGACTATGAAAGCTTCAGATAGAGCTACTGCTCTTGAGATAGCATTTTGTTTCTGTTTCTTGCGTTGAAGAAGTCTGTGATTTACCATTACTAACATTCGCCTGACTTTGTGATGTTGAATGGTTACCAGAGATACTGCCGGGGGCCAACTATGGATCCCCCTCTGCTCCTCGTACCATGACGACTCCCGCCTGAGCCTGATTGACCATAACATGACCAACCAGTTCCCACGTTCACAATCAATCAAGCAAGTTCCTCAAACCCTCACATCTACACACACAACCTGTTCCCTCCCGGCCTCTCCATCACCGCCTCCATACAAAACCAACAGCACTCTTCCCCCCGTCACCACCGCGTCCCACTTACACAACTACACAGCAACCCACATAACACAAACAACCACATCCATACCCTTCCCCTTCTCCGCCCCCTCCCACTTATAACTAAACATCCCATCCGTACTCTGATCCCAATACGCGCCTGTAGCACTATGCATGCCCCGTCTACCTTTCGTAGGCTGCTGCTGCTGTGTCGGTGCTGGTGCGCCCCCCATGATCGTCGATGCGGCGAGTAGTTCGTTCTGTTCTTGGTCTTGTGTGCTGGTTGAGGCGTCCGTGGAGGTGGAGGTGGAGGTGGAGGTGGAGGTGGATGTAGTGGTGGTGGAGGGCGAGGAGAGATATTGGATTATAGTGCTGTTGACGGCGTATTTGTAGGGACGGGTTGGTGATTGTGGTGGGAAGGGAGGGTGGAAGAGGTGTCCGCCGCGGGGGAGACGAGGGCGGATAGGATTGTGTTCTGTGGTGGGCGTCGTGAGTGTATTAGTTACAGTGGTCGGGGAGTAGACGTGGTTGTAGGATGAGTGGACATAAACGTACGATGATCTTTGCGTTTTGAGCTTCTGTGTCGCTGTGGTTGTAGTGCGTTGTTTGGGAGAAGGTTGTGTCGCATGCGTCTTGCACTATTGCGTGTAGTCTGGCTTGCGGAATTGGCTGGAGGGGCAGACGTGTTAGCTGTTGGCCGATGTATGCTGGCTTTGGTGTAATGATGGAACGTACTGATGAGGAAGACATTGTGGTGGATGTGTTGTTTGTCGAGTTTGATGTGAAGAGCGAGTTGATGTGAATGCGTATGGAGTATGAGAGAGAGTTTCAGATGAGAGGTTGACTGGTTGGTGTTATTGATGATGTTCAATGGTAGCCCACGTTTCGTCATGGATTTTCAGGGGTATTGTTTCAAGATCTGAAACATGATGCTCTAAACTTGTCCAATATCAAACTATAGGTGGAGAGGCCCAATGGAAACAGATTCCCAGTCTACGTAACCGAAGTCCAATACACCCTCTCCAGACAGCATTCCACCCTCATAACTGCATATCTTCGTCATCATCGTCTTCCATCCCTGCTCCATCACCACCTATCCCTCGTCGTCTGTTCTCCTCAACCTCCCTCTCTTCCCTCTCCCTACTCGCCCCAATCTTCCTCAGCCCATCGACCACCTTGCCCAAGAACTCTCTACCTTCTCCCAACTCCAACGCTCCTATTCCAGACATATTGATCCCCGCTCCACCATGCAATCGCTCCACCGCCGCTCGCACCTTTGCCATACGTACTTCCCGTAGATCTCGCAGTAACTGTCGCACTTTCTCCACATCTGGTATATCATCACTAGCCGCAGTAAGCAGAGTCTGCCCCAGCTCCAGGAAATGATATGGTAGATTCGTGGAGGGCGCTGTGGCCGTATTGCTAGCTTGAAACGGCGGCGTGGGGTCGTGTGGTTGGAGATGGGTGGAATGTGAATTGTTGCCCATTGAGGTATATGACGGCGGCTGTATAGCTAGAGGAGCAGAGTCACTAAAGCTCTCGCGATTGCGATCACTAAGTTCGTGTTCGAGGATTGTGGTTAATGAGCCGGCGTGGAGCCATGGTGGTGGCACGATGCTGGCTCTTCGTTGACGTTTCAGGAGGAGGGCGAGCCAGAGAGGGAGATCTGCGCGGTGTGGTGGCCGGAGTACTGGTGTGGATCCCTGTAGAGCAGAAGAACATAAGGGTCAGTATAATCGGCATAGGGACATATGCAGGATCAATAGTTTCGATGTGATAGAATCGCAGGTGGTAGATCAGTCTTGTGGGACGCTTACGGCTCAACTCACTCCTAGTAATTGTAGGCTTTCGAGTCGCTGCCGTGGTATCACTGTCACGAGCTCCATCTCACACAGGAAAGCGATTTCAGATGGCAGAAGGCCCGCAGGTAATGGCAACGCCATTGTAAGATACAAAGATAATGTACAAAGTTTGGTTCGTGTGAAGCGTGCACTTTATTATGGAGTGGACGCGTCTCAGAAGACGTGTTTCACATTTCGCGGAGCTAACGCCGGTGACCATGGCGGTCAAGGTCAACTTTGTCAAATCTGAAGGTTATAATCAAATAGCTAGATAAAAGTACATCTTACACCAAAGTTTTCTCCCAAAGCTCACAACTTGCTCCTCAGTGACTTCCTCTCATCTCTCTTGAACAGTGTCTCACTATCTGGGTATGGATCCAGCGTAATGTCGTTGAGCGGGTTCAGCTCACTCGCCCTGTGGAACATATCCTCGTACACTTTTCCATCGAAACGTCCCAGACTGCTATCTAACTGCCAGTCAGGAAAATCCCAAGAATCTGCCAAGCGGATGGAGTGTGGTCTGATCTCCTCCAACAGCGTCATGACTGCACTCGTCCTCGCCAACTGAATCTGCCTGACTGTCACGGCCGAGCTAGAGTAGAACTCACTCGCCTCTTGCTCAAGTGTATGCAGAGCAAACAATCTGAAAAGCTTCAACAACAGCTCTTGACTCGTCTTGTCGAGGTCGGAGCGGATCTCGTAGCCTTGAAGCGTCTCGTAGAAGTTCTTGACCATGATGTACTGTGAGTGAGCTTTGGATAAGCGGTAAAAGTCAACGAGAAGATCGTTCCAGGCCATCTTCTGCTCATCACGGCGCTTCAGGGCTTCAAAGGTAAGGAAAGCGGAACGCCATGCAAATGCTTGCACAATGTCTGCGTCATCACCCATGATGTCAAAGGCAGCACCCATATCTTGACGCTTCAGGAATGATGTGAGAACCTTTGTGGTATCGTTGGTAGGCTTCTCGCCCTTGAGCACAGAACGGGCAGATTTAAGCATCTAGGGTATGTTAGATTGGCGTACGCAACCGCGAGATGTTCGAGCACAAACTTACGTATCGGGCCACTTGTTGAGACAACATGTAGTTGTCTCCCTCCCACGTGAGTGTTGGTAGATAGTCGGCATAGTAAGAACCAATACCACTGAAGCTGCTGTATCCGTGACCACCACAAGCACGACGAGACACCTCCAATCCTTCACCAGCAATAGTACTGGCAAGTGACTTGAGACCACAAGAAGTGGCATGCAAGTCGGCCAAGAAATCACTACTACCCTCAGTCTCCTCTGGACCTGGTTGACGATTCTTAGAACGAGCTGCACCAGGATTCTGGTTCATCTTCTTTTGATTATCCTCGTACTGCCTCATCATAGCTTTGCCAGTGAAGTGTAGTGCATAAGTAGCAGCAAGGAGGGTGAGTAGTCGGATCTGCACCATCTTGTAGTTCAACACCTGTGTTTCGCCCTCCTCTGATTCGGGCGCATCTCTGTCCTTGAATTGTCTTCGTACTGCACAGTATCTCAAGGCAATGACAACACCTCGTGCCAGAACACCACCAGCCTGTTGCACAATTGTGCTTCGTACCCAAGTGAGTGTGCCGTAGATGAGAGAAGGAG
>Ga0160428_1002274_pt1 | contig 12017 bp, 11 predicted proteins | sample SolpanmetagenomM_FD_108198 | JGI IMG/M metagenome (GOLD analysis project Ga0160428, IMG submission 108198) | Solar panel surface microbial communities from Lawrence Berkeley National Laboratory, California, USA - M | ecosystem: Engineered > Built environment > Solar panel > Unclassified ... | reverse complement strand
TGGGCGGGCGATCCGTTGACCGCGGACAGCATCGGCGAGGTTATCGCCTCGGGCGATCCGGCCCGCGTCGAGGAGATCATCGAGGCTTTGGCCTGTCGCGGCCATTGAGCGGATGACGCCGCGACGATGGGTCTACGTCGCGGCGACGCTGCTGCTGTTCGCGGTCGAAGTGCTGATCGCAGTGTTCGTGCACGACGCGGTGATCCGGCCTTATGCCGGGGACGGCATCGTCGTCATGTTGGTCTACACCGTCCTCCGATCGGCGACCCGGCTCGGAGCATCCGCGGCAGTCGTCGGCGCCTTCCTGCTCGCCTGCGTGGTCGAGTTCGGGCAATATATCCATCTCGTCGACCGGATCGGCCTCGGCCGCAACGGGTTCGCGCGGACGGTGCTCGGCACGCAGTTCGAGCCGATGGACTTCCTCGCCTATGCGATCGGCGCTCTCGTCGTGCTGGTGGGCGAGTGGGCGTGGCACCGGCGGACCACGCCACGGAGGTGACTCAGAAGATCCCGAGGAACTTCTTCCGCTCCGTGGGCTTCTCCACCGTCGCTTTCCCGATACCGACATCAGTGCGCGGCTCGCCCTTGGTGGTGCGCTGCTGCGCTGCCGTCGCCCCCGCCAGCACCGGGCCGCACGCCGCCGCCTTGGCATCGCCGATATCGACGAAGGCGAGCACCGCGCCGACCGGCGTCGCGACCAGCCCCAGCCCGAGCCCGATGCCGGCGCGGGTGAGCAATTCCGGGCTGATCGGGTTGATCTTCGGCGCGGAGAAATAGCCGCCGAGCCCGACCGGGGACTGGCCAGAGAACAGGCTGAACTTCTTGCCGTCGGCGCGGAAGGCGAGGTCCATCGCCTCGCTCCGGAAGCTGAAGCCGCCGCGGCCGGCGATCACGTTCTTCTCGGTGTCGATCAGGATCGGGTCCGCCGCCGCCAGCCCGTTGCGCACGGTAAAGGCGATCGCGCCGCAATTGATCGTCACCGGCTTCTTCAACTTGTCCTGTAGCAGCTTCTGGACGAACGTGCCGATATCCAGTTCGGCGAGCTGCACGTTGCGCGTCCAGAACGTCCCCTGCGGCATGGTGAAGGCGATGCGGCCATTCGCCGTGCTGAGCGAGTCGTGGACCGTATCGCCGGACCCGGCCAGTCGCACCCGTCCCTTGATGGTGCCGGTCGTCCCCGCCTCGGCCACGCCGAAACCGGCGAGCAGCCGTCCCATAGGCGTCGAGGCGAGGCGGATGTCATAGGTCGTGTACGCCGGCCGCCGCCGCGTATCGATCCGCACGTCGGCGGCGATGTCGCCGCGCGCCATCGTCATCGTCAGCGGCGCCAGCGTCAGCACGCGATCCTTCAGCTTCAGCGTGAGGGCGATGTTCGATATCGGCACGTTCCTGGATCGCACGATGCCGACGCGCCACTTCAGGTCCGCGTCGAACGCCTTCATCGCCTCGATGTTGAGCGGGGCATCCGGCAGGACCCGCGCCGGTGCGGCACCGCTGGCGGCCGCCGCGGCGATCGCACCCTTTGTCGCCACGATATCGGGATTGTAGCCGATGAACGGCGCGACATCGACGATGTCCAGTCGCCGCGTCGTCAGAATCGCATCGATATGCACCTTCGGCTCGCTCTGGGTGACGGTGAAGCGTCCGGCAATGTCGCTGTCGCCGAACCGTCCGGTCAGCCCGGTGAAAACATAGTCGATGCCGCTCTTCACCAACTGCGCGTTCAACCGGTACCGGCGCGTCGAAGGCGTGACGACGCCGATGATCTGCAGCAGTTCGGCGACGTTGCGGCCCCGCGCCTCGACCTTCAGCGGCACGCCCTCGATCTCGGCGATGCTCGGCAGCGTGCCCGTCATGTCGATCTGGTTGTGCGCCGCGAAAGCGCGCAGGACGAGTTTGTTCTTGCCTCGGGCCACGGTCGCGTTCGGGGACATCAGCGCGCCCGACAATCGGAACGGCGTCGCGCGGACGGTCCCCGTGCCGGTGAAATGCACCGCATCGCCGATTTGAGCGTTGCGCGACGTGATCGTCTGGAACTTCAGGTCGGTTTCCAATCGCAACCGCGAATCGAGGTAGCGCAAGGTCGTTCCCGCCACCGTCGCGCGTCCGATGATCGGAAATTCCAGCCGCTTGCCACCCTTCTTCTCGCCGAAGGTCCAAGTATTGCGATCGTGCGCCGCGTTCCATTCCAGATCGATCGCCGCATCGTTCAGGTCCAGCCAGTGCATCCGCCGCCGGCCGAAAAGCAGCGAAAGCGGGGCGACGCGCGTGTCGATCCGCCCGGCATCGAACAGGTTGGGCCGAGTCGCCCAGGCCGGGTTGGAGATCGTGATGCCCTCGGCGAGGAACTTGATGTCGAGCGGCGCGAAATACAGCTGGAAGTCGCCGCGCACCGTGACCGTTCGGTCCAGCATCCGTCCGACGACGCGCTCGAACGTTGATTTCAGGAATCGACCTTTGGTGATGTACAGGACGAGCCAGATCGCCGCGATCAGCGCAAGCAGCCCGAACAGGACGCGACGGGCCCAACCGAGCGGTGTCGCGCCGCGATAGCGCCGCGCATACCAGCGCGTCCCTGCGTCCGGGGCCGGAGCCGGCGGCGGAAGAGGGCGCGTCGTTACCGTCTCGGGATCATGATCCATCGGGCATGCAAGCGCGCGGCGACGACGAATCGTTCCCGCACCTTGCATTTCCTGCGGACGACCGCTAAGCGCCCCGACTTCTCCGCGAGTAAGAGGAACGGTCCGGCCGGTATGGGCTGCCGTGGCTGTTCATAGATCGTCGCGATAATGAAAGGACGAAAATGCCCAAACTGAAGACGAAGAGCGGCGTGAAGAAGCGCTTCAAGCTCACCGCCAGCGGCCTGCTGAAGCACGGCGTTGCCGGCAAGCGCCACCGCCTGATCAGCCACAACAGCAAGTATATCCGCCAGAACCGCGGCACCAAGGTGCTGTCGAAGGCCGATACGGCCACCGTAAAGGCGTGGGCGCCTTACGGGCTCAAGTAAGGGGATATAGGATATGGCACGCGTAAAACGGGGTGTTACCACCCACGCCAAGCACAAGAAGATTCTCGGTGCGGCGAAGGGCTATTATGGCCGTCGCAAGAACACCATCCGGATCGCCCGTCAGGCCGTCGAAAAGGCCGGCCAGTACGCATATCGCGACCGCAAGGTTAAGAAGCGTACGTTCCGCGGCTTGTGGATCCAGCGCATCAACGCCGGCGTCCGCGCCGAAGGCCTGACCTATTCGCAGTTCATGCATGGGCTGAAGCTCGCCGGCGTCGAACTGGACAGAAAGGTCCTGGCCGACATCGCGATGCACGAGGGTGCCGCGTTTAGCGCCATCATCGCTCAGGCGAAGGCGGCTCTGCCCCAGGCCGCCTGAGCGACCTGACGCGAGTTCGAGATTCGGGGCGTCGGTGGTTTCCCACCGGCGCCCTTTTCGTTTGAGGCATGGTATGGTTCGTCATTCCCGCGCAGGCGGGAATCCATACCAGAGGGCAGGAAGATGGATCGCCAACCGTGCATCTACATGCTCGCCAGCACAAAGCACGGAACGATCTATATCGGTGTCACGTCGAACTTGCTCGCAAGGCTCGTCCAGCACCGCGAAGACTTGATCAAGGGCTTTACCTCTCGCTACGGCGTGAAGCGTCTGGTCTGGTTCGAAATGGCCGATACGATGAAGGCGACGATCCTCCGCGAAAAGCAGATCAAGAAATGGAATGGCGACTGGAAAGCCAATCTGATCGAGACGGAAAATCCGCATTGGGCGGATCTTGCAATCGGTCTGGGATTGCCGCCCGTTGCAGCGCCGATACCTCGACGCGACGACACACATTATGGATCCCCGCCTTCGCGGGGATGACGGAGTAGTCAGTGACCCCCGATCAAACGACCGATATCGACCAGATGAAGACGGATCTCGTCGCCGCGATCGCGGTGGCCAGCGGGCTCGATGCGCTCGAGGCGTGCCGCGTCCACGCGCTCGGCAAGGCCGGCACCGTCACGGCCCTGCTCAAGACGCTTGGTGCCATGTCGCCGGAACAGCGCCTGATCGAAGGCCCGCGTATCCAGGGCCTGCGCGAGGCGGTCACGCAGGCGATAGCCGAGCGCAAGGCGTTGCTGGAGCGTGCCGATCTCGACGCCCGCCTGGCGCGCGAAACGCTCGACATTACGCTGCCGGCCGACGTCGCGCCCGCCGGGACGATCCACCCGGTCAGCCAGGTGATGGACGAGCTGGCGGAGATCTTCGCCGATCTCGGCTTCGCGGTCGCCACCGGTCCCGAGATCGAGGACGACTGGCATAATTTCAGCGCGCTCAACATTCCCGAGACACACCCGGCGCGGGCGATGCAGGACACGTTCTACGTTCTGCCGGAGATTGAGGAGCGGGCAGCGGTAGATGAGTGGGCTAGCGAACCGCCGATGGTACTGCGTACCCACACCTCGCCGGTGCAGATCCGCACGATGGTCGATATCGCCCGGCGCACGCAGGGCGCCGGCGAACCGATCCGCATCATCGCACCGGGCCGCGTCTATCGTTCCGATTGGGATGCGACGCACACGCCGATGTTCCATCAGGTCGAAGGGCTGGTGATCGACAAGGGCATCACCCTCGGTCATCTGAAATGGACGCTGGAGACGTTCCTGCGCGCGTTCTTCGAGCGCGACGACGTCGTCCTGCGGCTGCGGCCCAGTTACTTCCCGTTCACCGAACCGTCGGCCGAGGTCGATGTCGGCTTCAGCCTGGACAAGGGCAAGCGCGTGATCGGCGGTAGCGACGGCTGGATGGAGGTGCTCGGCTCCGGCATGGTCCACCGCAAGGTCATCGCGGCGTGCGGGCTCGATCCGGACGAATGGCAGGGCTTCGCGTTCGGGTGCGGGATCGACCGGCTTGCGATGCTCAAATACGGCATCGACGATCTTCGTCCGGTGTTCGAAAGCGATGTCCGCTGGCTGAAGCATTACGGCTTCTCCGCGCTCGACGTCCCCACTTTGTCCGGCGGAGTCGGCGCATGAAGTTCACCCTCGATTGGCTCCGCCAGCATCTCGATACCCCTGCCGGCCTCGACGAGATCGTCGAGACGCTCACCCGCATCGGCCTCGAGGTCGAAGGCGTGGAGAATCCGGGCGAGAAGCTCGCCGCGTTCCGGGTCGCCAGGGTGCTCAGCGCCGAACGCCACCCGCAGGCGGACAAACTGCAAATTCTGTCCGTCGATGCAGGTGACGGTCCGATGCAGGTCGTCTGCGGCGCCCCGAATGCGCGCGCCGGGCTGGTCGGCGTGTTCGGCGCGCCCGGAGCCTATGTCCCCGGCAGCGACATCACGCTGAAGGTCGCCGAGATCCGCGGCGTCGTGTCGAACGGCATGATGTGCTCGACGCGCGAGCTCGAACTCGGCGAGGATCATGACGGCATCATCGAACTGCCGGCGGACGCCCCGGTCGGTACCGCCTATCCGGACTATGCCGGCCTCAACGATCCGGTGATCGACGTCAGCATCACGCCCAACAAGCAGGATTGCATGGGCGTACGCGGCATCGCGCGCGATCTGGCGGCGACCGGGATCGGTACGCTCAAGCCGCTCGCGATCGAACCGGTGCCTGGGCAAGGTGCCGGTCCCGACGTCCGCACCGACGACGCGGACGGCTGCCCGGCTTTCTACGCACAGGGCGTCGCCGGTGTGACGAACGGTACCGCTCCCGAATGGATGCGCCGCCGGCTCACTGCGATCGGGCAGAAGCCGATCTCCGCGCTCGTCGATATCACCAATTACGTGATGATCGATCTCGGCCGACCGCTGCACGTCTATGACCGCGCGAAGCTGACCGGCGGTCTCGTCGCGCGCAAGGCCGTCACGGGCGAACAGGTGCTCGCGCTGAACGGCAAGACCTACACGCTCGACTCGGGGATGACGGTCATCGCCGACGACGTTCATGTCCACGATATCGGCGGCATCATGGGCGGCGAGGATTCGGGTGTGGCGGACACGACCACCGACGTGCTGATCGAATGCGCCTTCTTCGATCCCGATCATATCGCCCGCACCGGACAGAAGCTCGCGCTGACCAGCGACGCACGGCAACGCTTCGAACGCGGCGTCGACCCGGCCTTTCTCGACGACGGCCTCGCCATCGCGACGCGGCTGGTGCTCGACATCTGCGGTGGCGAGGCGAGCCAGGTCACGCGCGCTGGCACGCCGCCGACCGAACTCCGCACCGTCGCCTACGACCCGGCCCGTGCCGAGACGCTCGGTGGGCTGGCGATCGCCGCCGATCGCCAGCGTGGTATCCTCGAAAGCCTCGGCTTCGTCGTCGCGGCGGACTGGACCGTCACCGTGCCGACGTGGCGGCGCGACGTGGACGGTGCAGCCGATCTGGTCGAGGAGGTGATCCGCATCGAAGGCATCGACAAGGTGCCGTCGGTTGCGCTGCCGCGCCAGCCCGGCGTGGCAAAGCCGACCGCCACACCCGAACAGAAATTGGAACGGCGTGCCCGCCGCGCCGCCGCCGCCCGGGGCCTCGACGAAGCGGTGACATGGAGCTTCCTGTCCGAGGCGCAGGCCGAGCCGTTCGGGGGCGGCGCGTGGACGCTCGCCAACCCGATCAGCGAAGAGCTCAAGATCATGCGGCCTTCGCTGCTGCCGGGCCTGCTGTCGGCGGCGGAGCGGAACCTGAAACGCGGCCAGAGCAGCGTCCGGCTGTTCGAGATCGGCCGCCGCTACCTGTCCGACAAGGAACGCGCGACCCTGGGCGTGGTCCTCGCCGGATCGGCGCGACCGCGCGGCTGGCGCGGCGGCAAGGCGGTCGGGTTCGACGCGTTCGATGCCAAGGCGGAAGCGATCGCATTGCTCGCCGCAGCGGGCGCACCGGTCGACAACCTCCAGGTCATCGGCGCCGATGCGGTCTGGACCGGCGATGCCTGGCACCCCGGGCAATCGGCAACGTTGCGGCTCGGTCCGAAGACCGTGCTCGCGGCATTCGGCATGCTCCATCCCAGTGTGCTGAAGGCGTTCGATCTGGATGGCCCGGTGGCGGCGGTCGAACTGTATCTGGATGCGCTTCCCACCAAGCGTGCACCGGCCGCGGCGGCGAACTTCATGCGTCCGGCCTTCACGCCGCCGGCGTTGCAGGCGGTGACACGCGACTTTGCGTTCGTCGTTCCGGCCGATCTGGCCGCCGACGCGCTCGTCCGTGCGATGAAGGGTGCCGATAAGGCTAACATCGTCGCCGCGCGCCTGTTCGACCTGTTCACTGGCGCCGGCATGGCGGAGGGCAAGAAGAGTCTCGCAGTCGAGATCACGCTGCAACCGACCGCCAGGAGCTTCACCGACGAGGAGTTGAAAACGATCGCGGACAAGGTCGTAGCGGCGGCCGCCAAGCTCGGGGCGACGCTTCGTGGTTGAACTCGTCGTCATCCGCTCGCCCAAGCTCAGCGCCGGGATCAATCATGTCGGCGCCGAGCTCACGTCGCTGCGGGATCGCGATGGGCGCGAATTGATGACCGATGCCGATCCGGCCTTCTGGACGGGCCATGCGCCGATCCTGTTTCCAATCATCGGCGCGCTCAATCGCGATACGCTGTGCATCGACGGCAAAAGCTATGCGATGAAGAAGCACGGCTTCGCGCGCACCAGCGACTTCGAGGCGATCGAACATCGCGAGGATCGCGTCACCTTCCGCCTGACCGACAGCGCGGAAACGCGAAAGCGCTACCCCTTTGCCTTCGCGCTCGACCTTGGCTACGTGCTCGACGGAGCGACGCTGACGATCACGGCGCGGATCGAGAACCGGTCCGACACCCCGATGCCGGCGAGCTTCGGGTTCCACCCCGCATTCGCCTGGCCATTGCCCTATGGCGAGCCGCGCGAGGCTCACCGCATCCTGTTCGCCCGCCAGGAACCGGGCGAGCTGAAGACGCTCGCCAAGGACGGCACCATCGCGGGCGCGGACCGGCCGAGCCCGCTCGACGGCCGCGCGCTGCGTCTGCGCGACGACCTGTTCACCGACGATGCGCTGATCTGGGACCCCGTCCGGTCGAGCCATGTGACCTATGGCGCGTTCGGTGCCCCGGTGCTTGACATCGCCTTCCCGGAAACACCGCAACTCGGCATTTGGACCAAACCCGGTGCGGCCTATGTCTGTGTCGAGCCGTGGCACGGCATCGCCGACCCGCAAGGCTATTCCGGAGAGTTTCGCGACAAGCCCGGCGTCTTCGAAATCCCCGTGGGGGGCGAGAAGATCATCACGATGAGCGTGACGCTGACAGCCTGATCGCGAGTTCGCAATTTCCTCCCCTCCCTGAAAGGGAGGGGCCGGGGGGGTCAGGGCCGGGCGGTGCGAGTCCCACACGCTCCGACATCGCCGTATCGCATGCCGGAGCCCCGAACCCGTGCGAGTTGAGCAAATCGCCCACACCCGCTAGGGCGCGGCGATGAATCATACGTCCGACCGCCGCACCTTCGCGATCATCTCGCATCCCGATGCCGGCAAGACCACGCTCACCGAAAAACTGCTGTATTTCGGCGGTGCCATCCATCTGGCCGGCGAGGTCAAGGCGCGCGGCCAGAACCGTCGTGCCCGGTCCGACTGGATGAAGATCGAGCAGCAGCGCGGCATCTCCGTCACCTCCTCCGTGATGACGTTCGAGAAAGACGGCCTGACCTTCAACCTGCTCGATACTCCGGGGCATGAGGATTTCAGCGAGGATACGTATCGCACGCTCACCGCGGTCGATTCGGCGGTGATGGTGATCGACGCCGCGCGCGGCATCGAGGCGCAGACGCGCAAGCTGTTCGAAGTGTGCCGGTTGCGTTCGGTGCCGATCATCACCTTCGTCAACAAGGTCGATCGCGAAGGGCGCCCGCCGTTCGAACTGCTCGACGAAATCGCCGACATGCTCCAGCTCGACGTGTGCCCGATGAGCTGGCCCGTCGGCATGGGCAGCGATTTCGAGGGCGTGTACGATCTGCACAATGACAGCCTCAGCCAGCCGGAAGGCCCGAGCCGCGAATTCATGGGGCGTGCAACTCCGTTCGCCTCGATGGACGATCCGAAGCTTGCCGCGACGATCTCGCCCGCCGGTCTGTCCACGCTTCGGGACGAATCCGAACTGGCGATGGGCGGCTATTCGTCGTTCGATGTCGAGGCGTACCGCGCGGGCGACCTGACACCGGTCTATTTCGGATCGGCGCTGAAGGATTTCGGCGTCGCGGAATTGATCGATGCGCTCGGCCGGCATGCGCCCGGCCCGCGCCCGCAGCCGGCCGAACCGGCTGCCGTCACCCCCGAACGCGCCGACGTGACCGGGTTCATCTTCAAGGTCCAGGCCAATATGGACCCCAATCACCGCGATCGCATCGCCTTCATGCGATTGTGTTCGGGGACCTTCAAGCGCGGTATGAAGCTGACGCCGACCGGCCACGGCAAGCCGATCGCGATCCACTCGCCGATCCTGTTCTTCGCGCAGAACCGCGAACTCGCCGACGAGGCCTTTCCGGGCGATATCATCGGTATTCCCAATCACGGCACGCTGCGCGTCGGCGATACGATGAGCGAGCGCGCCGACGTCCGCTTTACCGGTCTGCCCAATTTCGCTCCCGAAATCCTGCGCCGCGTCGCGCTGAAGGATCCGACCAAGACCAAGCAGCTGCGCAAGGCGCTGGACGACATGGCCGAAGAAGGCGTGACGCAGGTCTTCTATCCCGAGATCGGATCGAACCTGATCATCGGCGTCGTCGGGCAATTGCAGCTGGAAGTGCTGCTGTCGCGGCTCGAGGCGGAATATAAGGTCGATGCCGGCCTCGAAATGGCACCGTACGATACCGCACGCTGGGTGTCGGCCGAGAACCCGGCCGATCTCAAGACGTTCATGGACCTCAACCGATCGAGCATGGCGAAGGATCGCGATGCCAACCCGGTCTATATGGCCAAGACCGCGTGGGATGTCGGCTATGTCGCGGATCGCTATCCCAACGTGAAATTCGCCGCCACGCGCGAGCGGTAGCGTTCCGGCGAACCGGCCTGCGTGCCGCTCGACACCCTCTCGCATTGCCGTAAACACATCTTTATGTCCGACTCGCGCCCGATCCTGTTCTTCGATTCCGGCGTCGGCGGGCTATCCGTCCTACGCCCGACGCGGGAATTGCTGCCGCGGGCGACGTTTGTCTATGCTGCCGATTCGGCCGGGTTTCCCTATGGCATCAAGGCCGAGCGCGAGATCGCCGTGCGGGTTCCGGCGCTGCTCGGCCGGTTGGCGGAGCGCTACCGGCCGCGCCTGATCGTCATCGCCTGCAACACGGCCTCGACCATCGCCCTGGCGGACGTCCGCGCCGCCCTGGACATACCGATCGTCGGCACCGTCCCCGCGATCAAGCCCGCTGCCGAGATCAGTCGTACTCGCGTCATCGGCGTGCTCGGTACCGAGGCGACGGTGCGTCAGGCCTATGTCGACACGCTCGTCGCGCGGTACGCCGGGGATTGTGTCGTACTGCGTCATGGCTCGGCCGAACTGGTCCAGCTCGCCGAGGCGAAGCTGTTGAGTGAGACAGTCCCATTGCACCGCTATGCGTCCATACTGCAGGGGTTGTTCGGTCAGCCCGGCGGCACGCGGATTGACACGATTGTCAATGCTTGCACGCATTTCCCCTTGGTGCAGGACGAACTGGCCAGCGCTGCGCCCGCGGGGATGGACTTCGTCGATGGCAGCGCCGGTATCGCGCGCCGAGTGGCAGCCCTGACGGCAACACAGGACTGGCCTGACCACCCGGCCGAAGGACGTGCCGTCTTTACGCGTCTTGATTCTGCCGCCCTGGCGCTGGCACCGGCATTGGCCGAGTTCGGTCTCAGCCGAATCGAGCCGCTCTAGGCGACCGTCTCGATCAACGCGGCATAGCGTTTGGCGAGTTCGGCATGCACGCGGCGCGCGACCGGATCGGTCGCCCGATCGACGAGCCTGCGTTCCTGCGCCTCGCGGCGGACGAAATAGTCCCGGCTTGCGTCCGGTGCTTCCGCCGGAGTCGCGCCAACGGGCGCGAAGCTGTTCAGATCGTTCATTCGTCATTCCCGTCGTGGTGCAAAGCGGGAGCTCGAAGTCTCTCTCGGTCGCAGGCGTGCTCTAGGCTGGGGGCCGCGATGCGCACCTTGTAGCACGAACCGGCGCGTCCGAAGTTGATCTGGAACAAGTTGGTTCGCCGCTTCAGCAGGGCGCCGGGCGTTGCTCGTGAAAACGCTGGAAATCCGGGAAATACGGGTTTAGGGCGCCTGCATGGACGCGGACCTCAAGGCCGGGCGCGGAGTCGATTATTCGCGCATCTTCACCCAGGCGATCGATCGCCTGCATGTGGAGGGGCGATACCGTGTGTTCATCGACATCCTTCGCAACAAGGGCGCGTTCCCCAATGCGCGCTGTTTCGCCGGGCATAACGGTCCGAAGCCGATTACCGTCTGGTGTTCCAACGATTATCTCGCGATGGGGCAACATCCGTCGGTCATCGCGGCGATGGAAGAGGCGTTGCACGACGTCGGCGCAGGCTCCGGCGGCACCCGTAACATCGGCGGAAACACGCACTATCACGTGGACTTGGAAGCCGAACTTGCCGATCTCCACGGCAAGGAAGGCGCCCTGCTGTTCACGTCGGGCTATGTCTCGAATGAGGCAACTTTGGCAACTTTGGCCAAGATCCTGCCGGGCTGCATCATCTTCTCGGACGAACTCAATCACGCGTCGATGATCGCCGGCATCCGCAATTCGGGCTGCGAACGGCACGTCTTCCGACACAACGACCTTGATCATCTCGAAGAGTTGCTGGCGAGCGTCGATCCGGCGGCACCGAAGTTGATCGCGTTCGAAAGCGTCTATTCGATGGACGGCGACGTCGCGCCGATCGCCGAAATCTGCGACCTCGCCGACAGATACAGCGCGCTGACCTATCTCGACGAAGTCCATGCGGTCGGCATGTACGGCCCGCGCGGTGGCGGCATCTCGGACCGCGAGGGGCTCGCGGACCGGCTGACG
>Ga0160428_1002273_pt1 | contig 12021 bp, 12 predicted proteins | sample SolpanmetagenomM_FD_108198 | JGI IMG/M metagenome (GOLD analysis project Ga0160428, IMG submission 108198) | Solar panel surface microbial communities from Lawrence Berkeley National Laboratory, California, USA - M | ecosystem: Engineered > Built environment > Solar panel > Unclassified ... | reverse complement strand
GCGTCTCGGGCGGCCCGAACCACCACGCCGAGCGCGGCGCGGTGACCGGGCGCAGCAAGCCGGTGCAGGCGGCCAAGGATGGCCACACCCACACGCACAGCCCCGACAAGCAGTAAGGACGCGTGCCGGTCCGGCCGAGGGCGTCGCGCCCGGGCCCGGCGTCTGTCGGGGCTCAGGGGACCCGGTTCTCCCGGAACGCCAACCGTCAAGACCGGACAGAAGGGTCCGTCTGGCTCAGGATGAGCCGGACGGACCCTCGTCCGCCGGCGCGGCCTCCCCGGCGCGCACCTGGGCCGCCATCGTCACCAGCACCTTGCGCAGGGCGCCCATCTCACGGACCGGCGCCGGGTAGAGCACCCGCGCGGTCCGGTCGCCGGTGAGGAGGTCCATGCCCTCCGGGTCGAGGCCGGTGAGCCGCCAGGGGCCGGGCTCGGCGCCGGCGGCCTGGGCGTAGAGCGCGAGGGCGTCGGCATGGTCGGCGTTCATGTGCTCGACGGCGCCGGCCTCGCCCGCCACCAGCCCCTCGGCGCCGGTGAGGTCGAGGCGCAACTCGTCGGCCGTCAGCACGGCGGCCTTGGCGAACCCGCCGTTGAGATGCCCGGCCACGGGTTCGAGGGCGAAAAAGCCGAAATCGGGGAAGTCGGCATAGAGCTTCGCCTTCGGATGCCGGGCGATGAAGCGGGCACGGGCCCGCGGGTCCGGCGTCTGGGTCACCCGTCCCGTCACGGTCAGGCGCGGATGGGCGAGCGGGTCGCCCTTGCCGCCGGCGCTGAACAGCAGCGAGGCCCGCGGGTCCTTCAGCAGGTTGCGGGTATGGGCCGAGAGCCGCGAGAGCAGCATCAGGGGCGTCCCGTCGACGTCCGTGGCGATGGTCACCAGGGAGGCGAAGGGCGTGCCGTCCTCCGGGTCGAGGGTGGCCAGGGCGCCGGAGCGGATGCTGCGCAGGAGATGGCGGGCGAGGCCGATCGCGTCGAACGGCGCCTCGGAGGCCGGCAGCGGCACCGCCGGCCCGCGCCGCGCACCCGCGGTCCCGGTTCCGCCCTCGGCCATTGCGGTCTCGCCTGCGGCCCTGCTGGCCTCGCCTCCGGCACTGCTGATTTCGCCTGCGGCCATGAAGATCCCCTCGATTCGGTGCTGGCGAACCGGCGCTCAGGCCGCGTTCAGCCGGGGGATCATAGCCAGGGATCGGGGCTTCGCACGAGGGCACCGGACTGCGGCCCGTTGGCATCAGTCAAGCGCCAAACGAACAAACGACCGAGGTCGCTCGCTTTTTCAGCATAGAGCCATTACACAGCCTGACTCTCCGCGCGAACGCGGCCCGCCTCCCCGGCACGGTCGCCACCGCGTTTTTGCCGATCTCTGCCCTCCGTCCGCGACGGAGGATGGGGTGGGATGCGGAGGGGCTGGCGCCATCAGACGTCCGCCGAGCCGCATCCGAGCAACAGGACACGCGCATGCCGACCATCGCCCTCGTGGACGACGACCGAAACATCCTCACCTCCGTCTCGATCGCCCTCGAGACCGAGGGGTACCGGATCCAGACCTACACCGACGGGGCCTCGGCGCTGGACGGCCTGAAACATTCCCCGCCGGATCTCGCGATCTTCGACATCAAGATGCCGCGCATGGACGGGATGGAGCTTCTCAGGCGTCTGCGGCAGAAATCCGACCTTCCCGTGATCTTCCTGACCTCGAAGGACGAGGAGATCGACGAGCTGTTCGGCCTCAAGATGGGCGCCGACGACTTCATCCATAAGCCGTTCTCGCAGCGCCTCCTCGTGGAGCGCGTGAAGGCGGTGCTCCGGCGCTTCGCCCCGAAGGACGGCCCAGGCGCCGCCGCCCGCGAGGCCGACGCCGCCGCCCGCTCCCTGGAGCGCGGCCTCCTGATGATGGACCCCGAGCGCCATACCTGCACCTGGAAGGGCGAGCCCGTGACCCTGACGGTGACGGAGTTCCTGATCCTGCAGGCCCTGGCCCATCGCCCGGGCGTCGTGAAGAGCCGCAACGCCCTGATGGACGCGGCCTACGACGACCAGGTCTACGTCGACGACCGGACCATCGACAGCCACATCAAGCGCCTGCGCAAGAAGTTCAAGGTGACCGACACGAGCTTCGACATGATCGAGACGCTCTACGGCGTCGGCTACCGCTTCAAGGAGAGCTGAGACCCGGCCCGGGTCTCTTCCCCTCCCGCAACGCTGTTCCCTCACCACCGGACGCTCGTGGCCACCACAGACCAAGCCGAAATCCCGTCGCGCGGCATGCTGGGCTGGCCGCGCCAGATCTGGAACGGGATCGGTCAGCGTGCCTCGTCGAGCCTGACGCGACGCATCGTCGTGCTCAACCTCGTCGGGCTCATCGCGCTCCTTTTCGGCTTCCTCTACCTGAACCAGTTCCGCCAGGGCCTGATCCAGGCCCGGGTGCAGAGCCTCCTGATCCAGGGCGAGATCATCGCCGGCGCCATCGCCTCCTCGGCCTCCGTCGAGACCGACGCGATCCGGATCGACCCCGACAAGCTGCTCCAGCTCCAGGCCGGCGAGGCCGAGGAGCCCTCCTCCCCCCTCACCTTCTCGCTCAACCCGGAGCGCGTGGCCCCGCTGCTGCGCCGGCTGATCACCCCCACCGGCAACCGCGCCCGGGTCTACGACCAGGAAGGCGGCCTGCTGTTCGACACCCGCACCCTCTCGGCGCGGGGCGAGATGAACCGCAGCGACCCGGATGTGCGGCCCCGCAAGCGCACCTGGCTGGAGAAGGCCTGGGAGACCGTCCAGGCGAAGTTCGGGACGAAGCTCGGCGGCGACGGTGCGGCCCCGGGCGCGACCGAGGATGTCGGCCCGGCCAGCGGCCACGGCCTGAAGGAGGTCCAGGTGGCGCTCGCCGGCGCCCGCGGCACCATCGTCCGCCGCAACCCGGTCGGCGAGACCATCGTCTCCGTGGCGGTGCCGATCCAGCGGGCCAACTCCGTGCGCGGCGCCCTGATGCTGTCCACGCAAGGGGGCGACATCGACCGCGTCATCGCCTCGGAGCGCTTCGGCCTGCTGCAGGTCTTCCTGATCGCCGCGGCGGTGATGCTCGTGCTCTCGATCCTGCTGGCGGGCGCCATCGCGGGCCCGGTGCGGCGCCTCGCGGACGCCGCCGAGAAGGTGCGGCTGGGCATCAAGTCCCGCGAGGAGATCCCCGACTTCACCGGGCGCACCGACGAGATCGGCCACCTCTCGGGGGCGCTGCGCGACATGACCCAGGCGCTCTATCGCCGGATCGACGCCATCGAGAGCTTCGCGGCCGATGTCAGCCACGAGCTGAAGAACCCCCTCACCTCGCTCCGCAGCGCCGTCGAGACCCTGCCCCTGGCGAAGTCGGATGATTCGCGCGGGCGCCTGCTCGCCATCATCCAGCACGACGTGAAGCGCCTCGACCGCCTGATCTCCGACATCTCCGATGCCTCGCGCCTCGATGCCGAGCTCGCCCGCGCCGAGGCGCGCCGGGTCGACATGCGCAAGCTGATGACCACCGTGGTCTCGGTGGCCAACGAGCGCCGGCGCGCGAAGGACGCGCCGATCCAGTTCGACGTGGACACGCTCGCGGGCGAGCTGGACTCGCCGTTCACGATCTTCGGCCACGACAGCCGCCTCGGCCAGGTGGTCAACAACCTCCTCGACAATGCCCGCTCGTTCTCGCCCCCCGATGCCAAGGTCCGGGTGGCCCTGCGCCGGGTGCGCAACGATGTCGAGCTCATCGTCGAGGACGAGGGCCCCGGCATCCCCGAGCACGCCCTGGAGCGGATCTTCGAGCGCTTCTACACGGACCGCCCGGAGCAGGGCTTCGGCCAGAATTCCGGCCTCGGCCTCTCGATCTCGCGCCAGATCGTCCAGGCCCATCGCGGCACGATCCGGGCCGAGAACCGGCCCGGTCCGGCCGACGAGGACGGCGAGCCGACGGTGCGCGGCGCCCGCTTCATCGTGCGCCTGCCGGCGGTGACCCGCTGAGCCGGGGACCGGCCGAGCCATGAGGGCTGCGCCATGAGCAAGCCGTGAGACATTCATGAACGATCCGTCGAGCCGGACCGATTCGGTGCACGCCACCTGCATCGCCCTCGGCGAGGCGGGCCTGCTCATCCGGGGACCGTCGGGCGCCGGCAAGTCGACCCTCGCGCTGCTCCTCCTCGACCGGGCCGCCCTGATGCAGAGGCCGGCGAGCCTCGTGGCCGACGATCGGGTCCGGCTGACCCGCCAGGGCGGAACCGTGCTGGCCCATGCCGACCCCACCCTGGGCGATCGGATCGAGGTGCGGGGCCTCGGCCTGCTGCCGGTCGCGGACGTCCTGCCCAGCGTTCCGATTCGGCTGGTGGTCGACTGCGTCGCCGACGCCCCGCGCCTGCCGGAGAATCCGCTGAGCCGCACGCGGCTCCTCGACGTCGACCTGCCGAGCCTGTGCCTCGACGCGGCCCTGCGGCGCTCCGGCCTCGCGCCGCGCCTGGTCCTCGACGCCCTGGCGGCGTGCGCCGGCGTGGCAAGCGGGACGCACTGCCCGGTCTTGCGTCTGACGCCGCTCCCGAAACCGTAGCGCCGGTGCCACCCACGTGGCATGATCATGACGTTCGAGCACACAAAATGCCGCATTCACCTTGCGCTCGACCTTGCGCTGCACAAAATGGCGGCTCCGCTCACAAGGCGTTGGAACCCGCGTCGATGATTGGAATGGTGCTCGTCACCCACGGGCTGTTGGCGACGGAGTTCAAGGCTGCCCTTGAACACGTCGTCGGGCCTCAGAAGCAGATCGAGACCATCACCATCGGTCCCGAGGACGATATGGAACTGCGCCGGCTCGACATCATGAATGCGGTCAGCCGCGTGAACACCGGCAAGGGCGTCGTCGTGCTCACGGACATGTTCGGCGGTACGCCCTCGAACCTCGCCCTCTCGTGCATGAACGGCGGACAGGTCGAGGTCGTGGCGGGCATCAACCTGCCCATGCTGATCAAGCTCGCCAGCGTGCGCGATGCCGAGCCCCTCGGCGACGCCGTCCTCCACGCCCAGGAAGCCGGCCGCAAGTACATCAATGTCGCGTCCCGCGTGCTGGCCGGCAAATAGGCTTTCTTCCCTTGCCGCCACGGCTTACAGGCAATCTCGGGCCCCCGGCGTGAACGGAGGGCCTGCCGAGGCCGCAGAATGCGGCCCGGCGCGCCAGCGAGGGGACGGCCGACGCCCATGAGCTACGACGACGACGCCGAGGACAGCCTGCCGCCGGTGCCCGAGGGCGGGCTGATCCAGGTCCTGCCGATCATCAACCGGCGCGGCCTGCATGCCCGGGCCTCGGCCAAGTTCGTCCAGACCGTCGAGCGCTTCGATGCCGCCGTCACGGTAACCCGTTCCGGCGAGACGGTGGGGGGCCGCTCGATCATGGGCCTGCTCACCCTCGGCGCCGCGCAGGGGACCACGATCGCGGTGGTCACCTCGGGCGGCGACGCGGAGGCCTGCATGACGGCGATCACCGACCTCCTCGCCAACAAGTTCGGCGAGGACGAGTAGGCGCCGGCGCACGGGGCATCGCGCGCCGCGCGTCCCGCTCAGGCGCGGCGGCCGTAACGCTCCGGCACCCCCGCCTCGCCCGCGACCTGCCGCCAGAGGACCGCCTGCGCGCCGTGGCCGAGCGTGATCGTCGCCGCGACGATGGCATCGTCCCGCCGCGTCAGGGCGACGGTGACCTGCCGGCGTTGCGCGAACAGCCGCGTCACCACCCGCACCAGGGCCGCCTCCGACGGATCGCCGATGATCGGGGCGGCCGAGACCTCGGCATCGAGGAGCAGGAACTCTTCCACCGCGTCACGGACGAGACCTGGCTCGCTGACCCGCTCCACCTGGACCGGCGCCGGGTTCGCCCGCACGCCGATGAAGCTGTGCGCCGGGATCCCGGCGCGCTGCGGGACGGCCCGGAGCGGCGCGACCGCGCTGTCCGCCACGGGCGCGGCCATGGGCTCGAGCACCAGCACGGAGCGGGGACGAAGCGCCCGCAGGCGATCGGCCACGGCGGCGCGCACGGGCGTGAAGCAGGCCGGCGCGATGACCGGGGCGAGCGCGGTGCCGTAGGGCTGCCAGAGGCCGATCCGCTCCTGGCCCCAGAGGGTGTGGGGCATCGCCAGCGGCAGGACGGCGGCGAGTTGGTCGGGGCCCTGCCCGGTCGCCCAAGCGAGGGCGAAGACGAGGTCGCGTCCCCCCGCCTGATGCTGGGCCGCCGAGAGCAGGTAGTCGGGATCGGACCGGACCGGATCGGCGACCCGCGCGCGCACCAGCAGCGCACGCCACGCCGCGATCTCCCCCTCGCTCACCGCCACCGCCCGACGCAGGTCGACCCGCCAGGAAACCGACGCTGCGATCGGCGAAGCGGGGGCGTGCGCGTTCAGGGCCGCCTCGGCCGGCGAAGCTTCGATCACCGAACCTTCAATCACCGAACCTTGCGCCAGTGAACCTTGGGTCAGTGAACCTTGGGCCACCGAATTGCGGGTCGCCGCGCCGCCCTCGATCACCGTGAAGCGCTGTCTCATGTGCCGATCCGATCCGCCGCGTCCCGTCCTGGGACAAGGGGGCGCCTCGAGGCGCCAGTCGGCGTTAAGGCTTCAAGATCGGTGCCGCCCGTTTCCGGACGGCGCGGCCTAGCCGCCCGGGATGGCCAGGGGATTCTGGGTCAGCGCCGCCGCGTCGGGCGCATCGATGCGGGGCCTTCCGAGGAAGGCGTCCCACAGGCGGGTGACGAAGGCCGGGTCGAGGTCGCGCAGGATCAGGACCAGACGCGAGCGATGGTCGGCATCGGGCCAGGCCTCGAGATGCACCGGAGCGTGGATCACGTGCTGCACCCCGTGCACCACCAGCGGCCGGTCGGGCGCGTCGGCCAGCGCCACGAGGCCCTTCAGGCGCAGCAGGTTCGGGCCGTGGGCCGAGCGCAGGAGATCCAGGAACATCTCGAAGGCGGCCCGGGGCACCGGCGCGTCGCTGGTCAGGCTGAAGGCCCGGATCGTGGCATCGTGCCGGTTCACGTCGTGATGATGGCCTTGGTGATGGTGATGGCCGTGGTGAGGGTGCCCATCGTGGGGATGATCGTGATGGGCCTCGCGCGCGGCCTCGGCGCCGAGCCAGGCCCGCACGTCGTCGCTCTTGCCGTCGAGGCCGAACAGGCCGCCGAGGAGGTCGGCGGGCGCCACCGCGGCCTCGCGCAGGGGCGCCGTCGGGTTCAGGGCCCGCAGGCGCGCCGCCAGGGCACGGCCGTCATGGTCCGCCAGATCCCGCTTCGTGACGACGATCTGGTCGGCCACCGCCACCTGCCGCACGGCCTCGCCATGGGCGTCGAGGGTCGCGGCCCCGTTCACCGCGTCGACCACGGTGACGACGCCCTGCAGGCGGTACCGGATGACCAGATAGGGATGGTAGATCAGCGCGTGCAGGATCGGGGCAGGATCGGCGAGGCCCGTGGTCTCGATCACGACCCGGCGGAAGGGCTGGATGCGGCCGTTGTCGCGCTTGCGCAGCAGGTCTTCCAGGGTCGCGATGAGGTCGCCCCGCACGGTGCAGCACAGGCAGCCGGCCCCGAGCAGGACCATGTCCTCGTCGATCCGCTCGATCAGCAGGTGGTCGAGGCCGATCTCGCCGAACTCGTTGACGATGACCACGGTGTCGGCCAGCGCCGGATCGCGCAGCATCCGGTTCAGCAGCGTCGTCTTGCCGGCTCCGAGGAATCCGGTGAGGACGGTGAGCGGGATCGGCTCGGGCGCGCGGGGATCGGGCTTGGACAGGTCGGTCATTCCCCTGACCTAGCCCTCCCGGCGGTTCCGCTCAATCCTGCGTCGATGTTATAAAGTTACAGAACGCACGCGCGCGGGGTGGCGTCGGTGGGCCTGCGGCCGACCTGTCGGTCGGCGCGTCGTCGGCCCCACACCAGCGGTCCGGGGCGCCCCAGGCGAGCCCGGACTCCAAAGCCGCCGACGGTGGACGGTCCCGCACCCCATGCGTGTCGGGATCCCGGGCTCCGCTTTGCGGCCCCGGAATGTCGCGGGGCTGAAACACGGCCGTCGGCACGGCGCGCGCCCCGCGTGGGGCGCCTGCCAGAGGCGGACGGTCCGGAGACCGTCCTACTCGTCCGCCTGGGTCTTGCTGGCCGACTTGGTCGACTTCGCCTTCGCGGCGGCACCGGCCGGCTTGTGCTCGGCCTTCGCGTCGGTCTTCGCGTCGGTCTTGGCACCCGCCTTGGGGGCCGCCTTCGCCGCGGGCTTCTTGACGGCGCCGACCTTCAGCTTCGGGGCGCCCTCCATCACGGGCGTCGACTCGGCGGGGGCGTAGGCGTTCGCCGTCGCGGGAACGCCGGCCTTGCCGCGGGCGAGCGCCTTCTTCGGCTCGGGCTTGGCGGCCGCCTTCGTGGCGGGGGAGGCAGCCTTTGAAGCGGTGGCGGTCGCCTTTGAGGCGGTGGCGGCCGCCTTGGCCTGATGGGCCGCTTCGCGCTTGGCCGCGACCGCCTCGAGCTTGGCCTTGCGGGCCTCGGCGATCTTGGCCGCCTTCTCCGCCTTCTCGGCCTCTTCCTGCTCGTTGAGGGCGATGGCGCCCTCGGCCGGGTCGCGGCCGATCCAGACCAGGATCGGCTGCAGCGGAGCGCGGGGCGGCAGGGCGCGATTGCGCAGGGCGGCGCTGTTCATGGTGGCGAAGGCCAGCGCCGCGGAGGGCGGAGCGGCGGCGGCCATCAGCTGCGCATTGGCGTTGTCGGCGCTGGCGCCGGCCGCCCCGGCGCTGGCCGTGATGGCGCCCTGGCCCTCGTCCACCGGCATCGGCTTCTTCCGGTCGCAGATGTAGGGCCGCATGTCCGGCGGCTCCGAGAGGCCGGAGACCGGCAGGGCGTCGAGGGTCTGCGCCCCCCAGCCCGGGGACTGGCTGAAGCCGTAGTCGAACAGGTCCGACGCCTTGAGGTCGCGCTCGCGGGCGCTCGGCTGGCCCATCACCACGGTGAGGATGCGGCGCCCGTTGCGGGTCGCCGTGGCCACCACGTTGAAGCCGCCCGAGCAGATGAAGCCGGTCTTCATGCCGTCGGCGCCGGCATAGCGGCCCAGGAGACCGTTGTGGTTGGCCATCACCGAGCGGCCGAACTGGATCGCGCTGATCGAGAACAGGCCGCGGCTGTCGGGGAAATCGCGGATCAGGGCGCGCCCGAGGACCGCCATGTCGCGGGCCGAGGTCCACTGGCGGGCGTCCGGCAGGCCGTTGGGGTTGGTCCAGCGGCTCTCGCGCATGCCGATGCGCTGGGCGGTCTCGTTCATCATCTGGGCGAAGCCCTCGACGGAGCCGCCGAGATTCTCGCCGATCGCCCAGGCCACGTCGTTGGCCGACTTGACCATGATGATCTTGAGGGCGTTGTCGAGGGTCAGCTTGGTGCCCGGGCGGAAGCCCATCTTGGAGGGCGGCTCGGCGGCGGCGGCCGGCGAGATGGTGATCAGCGTGTCGAGGGAGAGCTTGCCCTGCCGGACGAGGTCCAGGGCGACGTAGGTGGTCATCAGCTTGGTGATGGAGGCCGGGAACCACGGATCCGTGGCCGCCTGCCCGTAGATCACCTTGCCGGAATCGACATCGACCACGAGGATCGGTGCGGTGGTGGCGTTCGCGGCGCCCGCACCCAGCAGGCTCGCCGCCACCGCGAGACCGACGACGAGGCGCCTCAACAATCCGTTCGACATCAGGCCTGTCTCAAGAAGGAACGCCCCGGCCCGATCGATGATCGGCCCTGGCGGGAAGCCGGTCAACGGCCAAGCTGGCATGCCACCCCTCCAGGAGGGACGGCAAGCGCGTCTCGCCGGATCGTGACATGGTCTCCACAAAGCCGCGTTCCGTGGCAGGAGGATGGCAGACCCTCTCGCAGATGCGAGAAGCCGGCGGAATCATGGTATACCGCCGCCCTCCGCATGGGTGGGGGCCGTCCGCGGCCCGTGGTGCCCGTGCGTTCGACCGCTTATGTGCGCGTCAGGCGCTGCGGCGGTCGAAGCGTGTTTCAGAGGATGGAGTGGGCTCGCCGGGACGGTTCGCCGGGGCGGGTGCCGAGGACGTGATGGCGTACGCAGTCAAGGAACTGTTCCACACCCTCCAGGGCGAGGGCGCGCAGGCGGGCCGGGCCGCGGTGTTCTGCCGCTTTGCCGGCTGCAATCTCTGGTCCGGCCGCGAGGAGGACCGCGCCGGCGCCGCCTGCCGGTTCTGCGACACCGACTTCGTCGGCCTGGATGGCGAGGGCGGCGGGCGCTTTTCCACGGCGCAGGACCTGGCCGACGCCATCGCGGGGACCTGGATGGGCGGGCCGCGCCACCGCTACGTCGTCTTCACCGGCGGCGAGCCGCTGCTCCAGCTCGACGAGGCCCTGATCGCGGCCGTCCACGCGGCCGGCTTCGAGATCGCGGTGGAGACCAACGGCACCCTGGCGGCCCCGGCCGGGATCGACTGGATCTGCGTCAGCCCCAAGGCCGGCAATCCCCTGGTCCAGCGCAGCGGGCACGAACTCAAGCTCGTCTTCCCGCAGGGGGAGGCCGCCCCGGACGCCTTCGCGGATCTCGACTTCCGCCACCACTGGCTCCAGCCCATGGACGGGCCGGACCGGGTCGCCCACACGGCCGCGGCGGTGGCCTATTGCCGGCGCGACGCGCGCTGGCGCCTCTCGCTCCAGACGCACAAGATCATCGGGATTCCCTGAGGATCCCGGAGGATCCCGCCCGCTCGCACCATGAAGATTGCTCGATGAAGATCACCCAAGCCTTCACCTTCGAGGCGGCCCACCGCCTGCCGAACGTGCCCGAGAGCCATCGCTGCCACCGCATGCATGGGCATTCCTACCGGGTCGAGCTCACCCTCTCGGGCGCCGTCGACCCGGCCACCGGCTGGGTGGTGGATTTCTTCGACGTCGAGCACGCGTTCGCGCCGGTGCTGGCCCGCCTCGACCATTACTGCCTCAACGAGATCGAGGGGCTGGAGAACCCCACCGCCGAGCACATCGCGGCCTGGATCTGGGACCGCACTAAGGCGGCGCTGCCGGCCCTCTCCTCCGTGAAGGTCTACGAGACGCCGATGTCCTGGGCCGAGTACGAGGGCGAGGCCTCGTGACGCGAGGCACCGCCATGAGGGGCCCTGCGATGAGCGGCGGCGGCGCCCTGGTCCTGTTCTCGGGGGGCCAGGATTCCACCACCTGCCTCGCCTGGGCGCTGGAGCGCTTCGACCGGGTCGAGACCCTCGGCTTCGACTATGGCCAGCGCCACCGCATCGAGCTCGATGGCCGGGACACCCTGCGCCGGGGCCTCGCGGCCCTGAAGCCCGCCTGGGCGGCGCGCCTCGGCGACGACCACACGCTGGCCCTCGACGCCCTGGGCCAGGTTTCCGAGACGGCGCTGACCCGCGACACCGCCATCGCGTTCGAGGACAGCGGCCTGCCCAACACCTTCGTGCCGGGCCGCAACCTCCTGTTCCTCACCTTCGCGGCGGCTCTGGCCTATCGCCGGTCGCTGACCCACCTCGTCGGCGGCATGTGCGAGACCGATTATTCGGGCTACCCGGATTGCCGGGACGACACCGTCAAGGCGCTGCAGGTGGCGCTCAACCTCGGGATGGACCGCCGCTTCGTCCTGCACACGCCCCTGATGTGGATCGACAAGGCCGAGACCTGGCGGCTGGCCGAGGACCTCGGCGGCCCGGCGCTGGTCGACCTCATCGTCGAGGACAGCCACACCTGCTACCTCGGCACCCGCGGCGACCGCCATCCCTGGGGCTACGGCTGCGGCCAGTGCCCCGCCTGCGACCTGCGGGCGAAGGGCTATGCCAAGTTCGTCGCCGAGCCGGTGACGCCGCCGGCCGCCTGAACCGCCGGCGACCGGGCCGCGATCCGGTCGAGGAGGACGTGCGGCACCGTCAGGGCCGAGAGCATCCGCAGGGTGAGGCACAGGAGCGTGCCGGCGCCGGAGCCGGAGCCGGAGTCGGCGGCATAGAGCGGCCACAGGGCCGCGCCGAGCAGGAGCGT
>Ga0160428_1002271_pt1 | contig 12034 bp, 6 predicted proteins | sample SolpanmetagenomM_FD_108198 | JGI IMG/M metagenome (GOLD analysis project Ga0160428, IMG submission 108198) | Solar panel surface microbial communities from Lawrence Berkeley National Laboratory, California, USA - M | ecosystem: Engineered > Built environment > Solar panel > Unclassified ... | reverse complement strand
GATTGTTGCGGGATCTCGGCCTCGTGCCGGGATCCCGCATGCACGAAGGGCGGACCGGGTTCGTTGCACAGTCGTCTCTTGAAACGCTCTCGGGCTAAGGCGGGCTACCGGGGCGCAGCCTCGCACCCCCCGCCATCATGCTAAATTAGTTTCAGCATCCAGCGCGCAACTAGCAGAGTCCGGGCTCGAACCACAGTGGACCCTGAAACAAGGTCAGCGCGTCGCCGACCCTGGGAGTGCCGATCGCCAACCCGGCCTCAGCCGTGCGCTTTCATCCATTCCTCGACAACCGGCGCGACCTTGGTGCGCCACTTCGAGCCATTGAAGATCCCGTAATGGCCAGCACCCTCGGCCATATAATAGCGCTTCTTCTCATCCGGCAGATTCGTCGCGATCGTCAGAGCCGCGCGCGTCTGGCCAAGCCCAGAAATATCGTCCTTCTCGCCTTCGATCGCGAGGATTGCGATATCGGTGATCGCCCCCGGATCGACCACGCGCCCACGGTGCGTCATCGTACCCTTGGGAAGCGAATGATCCTGGAACACCACGTCGATCGTCTGCAGATAGAATTCCGCGGTCATATCGCAGACCGAGCGATATTCCTCATAGAACCGCTTGGTCGCGTCCGCCTCGAGATCCTCGCCGTCGATCAGATGTTTGAACATCTCGTAATGCGACATCATGTGGCTGCCGAGGTTCATCGACATGAAGCCCGCGAGTTGCAGGAAGCCGGGATAGACCTTGCGGCCAGCCCCCGGATGCGACGCGGGGATCGTCGCGATGACGTTCTGGCTGAACCAGCTGTGCGGGCGTTCGGTGGCGAGTGTGTTGACCGAGGTCGGCGCTTCGCGCGTGTCGACCGGGCCGCCCATCATCGTCAGCGTCTTGGGGCGGCACGGATGCTTGTCCGCGCTCATCACGCAGGCGGCGGCGTAGCACGGCACCGATGGCTGGCAGACCGCGAGCATATGCGCGCCCGGCCCGATCGCCTCGAGAAATTCGATCAGATAATCGATGTAGTCGTCGAGATCGAACTTGCCGTCAGACAGCGGCACCTGCTTAGCATCGCGCCAGTCGGTGATGTAGACATCCGCCACGGGCAACATCCGCTCGACCGTTCCGCGCAGCAGCGTGGCGTAATGGCCCGACATCGGCGCGACGATCAACAGTTTGGGGCCGGTCTCCACGCCTTCGCGAACGAAGTGCTTGAGCTGACCGAACGGCTTGCGCGCAACGATCTCTTCCGTGACCGCAACGGTCTTTCCGTCGACTTCGGTCGAAGCAAGGCCGAACGCCGGCTTCCCACGCGGGGCGGCGGCATGCGCGAACACCTCGAGCGCCGAGCCCATCACCGCACCGCCACCGAAATAGGCGAACGGATTGGCGGGGTTGCTGAGCCAGCCTGCGCTGAAGTCGGCCATTGCACTCGCGCCGGCGAGCATCGATTTCTGAATTTCATAAGCATTGTAGAGCATGACGGGCCTTCTAGCATACCGTACTTACGATTCTATCCATCTTAATACGGCGATGCGGCAAACGGGCGACGCATCTGCATCATATCAATACGCACAGACGACGATTATGATGCACGCCGATTGAGACGCCCCGCTGTCCCTGCTAGGCGAGGCGCATGGCAAACCCCGTGCAAGCCGCTCCGACGTCAGACACACCGTCCAAGGACATGCCGCGGGAGAGTCGTCGCAAGCTCAGCAACCTGCTCATGATCTGGCATTTCGGGTCGCGCTATCCGGCGCAGATCGCGATTGCGCTGCTTGCCCTGGTGACGACGTCGGCGACGACGCTGTACATCCCGTGGACCTTCAAGTCGGTGATCGACCAGGGATTCAGCCACGGCGGCAACCCCGATCATATCAATCAGGTCTTCTACGGCCTGTTCGCGCTGGTCGCGGTGCTCGCGATCGCCACCGCAGTGCGTTTCTACTTCGTCTCGTGGCTCGGCGAACGGACCGTCGCGGATATCCGCACCGCGGTGCAAGCAAACCTGCTGCGGCTCGCGCCGCGCTGGTTCGAGGAGAACCGCCCGTCCGAAGTTGCCTCGCGGCTCACCTCGGACACCGCACAGATCGAGAGCGCGGTCGGCACCACGGTTTCGGTTGCGCTGCGCAATGTGCTGACCGGGATCGGCGGTATCATCTCGCTGTTCGCGCTCGCGCCGAAGCTGGCGGGGATGCTGATCATCGGGATTCCCATCGTGGTTCTGCCGATCGTGCTGCTCGGGCGGCGGGTCCAGAGCTACTCGCGCTCGAGCCAGGATCGCATCGCCGATATCGGCGCGATGGCGGTCGAGACGTTCGCGGCGATGAAGATCGTCCAGGCATTCGGGCAGGAGCAACGCGAGGCCGAACGGTTCGCCGGCGCGGTCGATCGCAGTTTCATTGCCGCCAAGCGCCGCATCCGGATCCGCGCGATCATGACCGCGCTGGTAATCGGGCTGCTGTTCGGCGCGGTCACGCTGCTGATGTGGTCGACCCTGTCGGACGTATCCGCCGGGCGCCTGACCGGCGGCGCGTTGACTGCGTTCATCTTTACCGCCGGGCTGGTGACGGGTGCGTTCGGCGCCTTGACCGAGGTATACGGCGACCTGCTCCGCGCCTCGGGCGCGGCAGAACGGCTGGCCGAACTGCTCGACGAGCAACCCGAGATCCGCGCGCCCGCTGCACCCGCGACGCTCCCCGTCCCGCCGCGCGGCACGCTGACCTTCGATCATGTCGAATTCCGCTACCCGACCCGCCAGGACGTTGCCGCGCTTCATGATTTCTCGCTCGATATCGCGAGTGGCGAGACGGTGGCGATCGTCGGTCCGTCGGGGGCTGGCAAGACCACCCTGTTCCAGATGATCCAGCGTTTCTACGATCCCGATGCGGGGTCGGTGCGGATCGACGGGGTCGATCTGCGCGATGCCGACCCCGCCGAGATCCGTACGCGGATTGCGATGGTGCCGCAGGAAACCGTGATCTTCGGTGCCACCGCGCGTGACAATCTCCGCTACGGCCGATGGGATGCACATGACGACGAGCTATGGGCCGCCGCCGAGGCCGCCAACGCTGCCGAATTCCTGCGAAAGTTGCCCGACGGACTTGATACGTTTCTCGGCGAGAGCGGCGCGCGGCTTTCAGGGGGGCAACGCCAGCGCGTCGCGATCGCGCGCGCCCTGCTCCGCAACGCGCCGATCCTGCTGCTCGACGAGGCGACCAGCGCGCTCGACGCCGAGAGCGAACGACTGGTGCAGGAAGCACTCGAACGGCTGATGACCGACCGCACCACGCTGGTCATCGCGCACCGCCTTGCGACGGTCCGCGCTGCCAAACGCATCATTGTAATGCGCGACGGACAGATCGTCGAACAAGGCTCGCACGGCTCGCTGATCGGGGAGAACGGCCTCTACGCCCGGCTCGCCAGCCTGCAGTTCAACGAGGCGGCCTGACGCCGAACCCGGGCTTGTCCCGGGTCCGTCGCTGTCGCACACTCCGACCATCCGGGATCATCACCGGATCGCTCAACGGAGGGTCTCATGGCGCGCGACTTCGACATCATCGTCTTCGGGGCTACCGGCTTTACCGGACGTCTCGTCGCCGAATATCTGCTTGGAACCGGAGCGCCGCGCTGGGCGATGGCGGGCCGCTCGTTGACCAAGCTCGAGCAGGTCCGCGACGCGATCGGTGCAGCCGCCGACATGCCCCTGATCACCGCCAATGCCGACGACCCCGCAGCGCTCCGCGCGTTGTGCAATCGTACGCAGGTGGTGCTTACCACGGTCGGCCCGTACCAGCTTTACGGCAGCGACCTTGTCGCCGCCTGCGCCGAGACCGGCACCGCCTATGTCGACCTGTGCGGCGAGCCCGCCTGGATGCGCCAGATGATCGACACGCATCACGACACCGCAAAGCGCACCGGTGCACGGATCGTGTTCAGTTGCGGGTTCGATTCGATTCCGTTCGATCTCGGCGTTATGTCCTTGCAGGACTCCGCCAGAGCCAAATACGGCCACCCCCTGCCACGGGTCAAAGGGCGCGTGCGCAAAATGCAGGGCGGCTTCTCGGGGGGCACGGCGGCGAGCCTCAAGGCAACGCTGGCAGCGGCAGCACGTGACCCCTCCGTGGTCGGCTTGCTGGTCAATCCGTTCGCGCTGACCCCGGGGTTCGAGGGGCCGTCGCAACCGCGCGGGTTGCTGCCTGAATATGACAAGACGATCGAGGCCTGGGTCGCGCCGTTCATCATGGCGCCGATCAATACCAAGAACGTCCACCGCACCAATTTCCTGCTCGGCGACGCGTATGGTCCCGGGTTCGTCTATGACGAGATGATGGTCGCGCCGGGGCTCGGCGAAATCGGCAAGGCGGCGGCGGAAGCGATCGCGAAGATCAATCCGCTCGCGAGCGACAAGGGGCCGAAGCCCGGCGAAGGCCCGTCGCAGCAGGAACGCGATGCGGGCTTCTACGACCTGCTGTTCATCGGCGAAGGACCCGGCGGCGAGCGGGTCGATTGCGTCGTCACCGGCGACAAGGATCCGGGCTATGGCTCGACCAGCAAGATAATCGCGGAGACCGCGCTGTGTCTGGTCAAGGACGTGACGGGCGCGGGCGGGATCTGGACGCCCGGCGCGCTGATGGGGCGTGTGCTGGCGGATCGGCTGGAAGCGAAGGCGGGGCTGACGTTCCGCGCGGGATGATTGCGGGGGGTGTCGCGCGCACCGCCCCCGGAACCGGTCTGAAAGAGGCTTAAGGGGCTTGCCCGCCCGCCGCCGGAAGGATCGGGCGCAAGTCCCCCGCAACCATTGCCCTGCCCTTGCCCAGCGCCTTGGCGTTGTAGAGCGACAGATCGGCGCGACGCAAGATTTCGCTCCGCGTGGTTATGCCCGGATCGAACAAGCATGCCCCCATGGTCGCACGAACCGTGATTGGCCCCGCCACGCCGTTTACCTCGATCGTCAGGTCGGCGAGCAATTTTGCCAGAAAAGTCCGGAGAGTCTCGATCGTTTCCGCATCGGTGATCGCCAGCACGAATTCGTCACCGCCGAGCCGTGCAGCGAAACCGACCCGATCACCTCGAGAGACGAGTGTCCGGGCCGTGCGCTGGAGTACGTCGTCGCCCGCCTGATGCCCGTAGGTATCGTTGACCCGCTTGAAATTGTCGAGATCGATCAGAACAACCGCAAGCGCGGTATTCCCGACCCGCCGCTCGACCTGGTCGGTCAGGAACTGGTTTATCGCCGCGCGGTTGGCGATCCCGGTCAGGTCATCCAGCATCGCACTCCGCTCGAGCGCGCGCTCGATCTCATGCCGGACGGTGATGTCCTGACAGACGCAGACCAGCACCGGCCGCGCGCCCCCGCCAACGTCGATTTCCCCGACATTGCGCAACCTGCGGCGCCGCCCCGTCTCGGTGACGATTTCAGTCTCGACCTCGAAACTCTGTCCGGTGTCGATCACACGGTCGACCGCCTGCATCAGGACCATCCGGTCGTTGACCGGGTGATACAACAGGAAACGATGCCAGGCCGGGCTGGGCTGACCGGGATCCACCCCGAACAACGCCTTGGCCTGCCGTGTCCAGTCCATCGTCGCGCTCGTCAGGTCAAGACGCCAGGACCCCATCTCTGCCAGCCGCTCGACCGTGTCGAAATGCCGCAGCCAGAGCGCCTGCGCGCTTCTGGGCGCAGCACCGCGAGCGCGCCGCCGAGTCACGCCGCGACCACACGGCACACGCGCAGCCCCTTCTGTCCCCATCGACTGATCTTCAACTTGCGAGCGCGGCATCTCTCCCCCATCCGGGCATTATAGAGGCGCCGCCCGCGTCTTGACGGTTCCTACCGTTTCTTGCCCTGATGCTTGATGTTGGCAGGCCGCCCACGGCGCTTCAGCACGCGCCCGGCGGGCTTGCCCGGCTTGCGGTCATTGGTGTCGCGGCTTGGCGCCGCCCCGCGCCCCTCGACCATCTCGAACCGCAGCGCGCCCGACACAGGGTTCGCCTCGGCAAGCCGCAACGGCAGTTTCTGGCCACTGGCATAGACCGTACCGCTCTGCTCGCCCGTCAGCGTGCGCGACGCCTCGTCGAAGCGGAAATATTCGCCGCCGATGTCGCGCACCGGCATCAACCCGTCGCCGCCGATCCCCTCGACCGTCGCAAAGAAGCCGAAGTTGGTTACTCCCGTGATCCGCGTCTCAAGCACCTCACCGACCCGATCGGACAGGAAAGCCGCGACATAACGGTCGATCGTATCGCGCTCGGCTTCCATCGCGCGGCGCTCGAATTGCGAGATCGACTGGCCGATCCGCTCCATCCCCGCGGTCTCGCCCTCGGTCAGCCCGCCGTCGCCGAGCTTGTACGCCGCGACCAGCGAGCGGTGGACGAGCAGATCGGCATAGCGCCGGATCGGCGAGGTGAAATGCCCGTAGCTCCCGAGTGACAACCCGAAATGCCCGAGGTTGACCGGCGCATAATAAGCCTGCGTCTGGGTGCGCAACACCTGCTCCATGATCTGCGGGCGCATGTCGTCCTCCGCGACCTTGGCGAGGATGTGGTTGAAGGTGCGCGGCTGGATTACCTGCCCGAGCGCGAACTCGATTCCGAAGGTCTTGAGATACTCCTTGAGCGCGACGATCTTCTCGCGGCTCGGCTGTTCGTGGACGCGGTACATGACCGGGGCCTTCTTCGCCTCGAGCGCCTTGGCCGCGGCGACGTTGGCGGCGATCATATAGTCCTCGATCAACTTGTGCGCATCGAGCCGCTCGCGCGGCGCGACCGACAGGATCCGCCCCATCTCGTCGAGCACGACACGGCGTTCGGGAAGGTCGAGATCGAGCGGCGCGCGCGCCTCGCGCGCTTTGTTGAGCGCACGCCAGCAGTCCCATAGCGGGAGCAGCGCGGCAAGGATGGGGTCAAGCCCCTCCCCTTCAGGGGAGGAGTTGGGGTGGGGCAGTTCAGCAGACACACCGTCGGAAGCAGGCACGGCCCCACCCCCAACCCCTTCCCTGAAGGGGAGGGGCTTTAGAATATCCCCAACCGCTCCCTCGCCAGCAGCATCCACCATCGCCTGCGCATCCTCATACGCGAGGTTCGCCGCAAGCCGCACCACCGCGCGGGTAAAGCGCCAGCTCTTGAGCGTCCCGTCCTTGCCGACCCGCAAATGGCAGACCAGCGCGGCGCGATCGACGCCCTGCTTCAGCGAGCACATCTCCGCCGACAAACTCTCGGGCAGCATCGGCACGACGCGGTCGGGGAAATAGACGCTGTTGCCGCGCCGCCGCGCCTCGCGGTCGAGCGACGAGCCGGGGCGGACATAGAAGGACACGTCCGCGATCGCGACGATCGCCTTCCACCCGCCGTCATTGGCAGGGTCGTCGTCGGGCGTCGCCCAGACAGCATCGTCATGGTCGCGCGCGTCGGCTGGGTCGATCGCGACGATCGGCAGGTGCCGCAGGTCCTCGCGGTCATCGCCAAGCGGTTGCGCCGCCACCCGCACCGCTTCGTCCAGCGTTTCCGCGGAAAACACGTCGGGAATGCCGAGCTTGTGGATCGCGATCAGCGAAAAACTGCGCGGGGCGAACGGATCGCCGAGCACCTGCGTCACGCGCACCGTGATCCGCGGCGGTCGCCCCGCCTTCTCCGCAAGCACCAGATCGCCCGCCTGCGCGCCACCCGCGTCGGACACCGCGAACTCGGACCGCTCCTTCTTCTCGACACCCTGAAGCCACATGCCGCCGGGCTCCTGCCGCAACACGCCGAGGACGAGCTCCTCGCCGCGCGGAAGGACCTTCATCGGGATCGCGATCCAGCCCTGCCCGGCTTCCTCGGTCCGCGCGAGGACGCGGTCGCCGATCCCGAGCGAGCCGTTCTTGCGCTCGCGCACGCGCAGCCGGGGCGCGGGCGTCTCCGCCTCCCAGCGTTCGGGCACCGCCCAGATGTTACCGCCGTCGTCGACGTCCATGACACGCAGGACCGTCACCTTCGGGACGCCCCCCATCTTGTGGAACGCGCGACCGGGCGCACTGTCGATCAATCCTTCATCGGCCATGTCCTTCAACAGGGCCTTGAGGAGGATCTTGTCCTGCGCGGTCAGCCCGAACGCACGCGCGATTTCGCGTTTGCCAGCGGGGACATCTGAGGTGGCGATGAAGTCTAGGATCTGGTCGCGGGTCGGCAGACCCTTGGGGATGCTTGGGGTACGCTTTTGCATGGCACAACCATAGGGCAGCGACGCGCCGATGCCATCCATGAAAACGCCGCCACCCGGGGCTTACTCCAGGCGGCGGCGATGAGGTGGGCGGAACACAACCGCCGGTACATGTCGCGTTACGCGATCAGAACTTGCCCCGCAGCGTCACGCCGTACGTGCGCGGTTCGGCGAGATATTGCGAGAAAATCTGCCGGCCGCCCGGATATTGCGGATCGACGAACGGCGCGCTCGTCGTCCCCGCCTGGAACGGCGAGTTGAACGCGACCTGTGCGTAATTCTTGTTGAAAATGTTCTGGCCCCAGAACTCGACCGACCAATGCTCGTCCTTCCCGCGCAACCCGACGCGCGCGTTGAACAGGGCGAAACTGTCTTGCGTCTTCTGCGGAAAGAGGTCGGACCCGGTGTTATAATTGTCCGACAGACGGCTATCGATGTAGAACAGCGCCGACAGACCGCTGTCCCCGATCCGCGGGGTCCACGCCACCGAGCTCGTCACGACGATCTTGGGAGCGTTCGACAACGTCCTGCCCGGCAGCACGCGCAGTGCTGGATCGAGCGGAGCGCCGCTGCTGTTGCCGACGACATTGTTGCGATATTTGCTCGACTGATACGTCCCGCCGAGGTTGACGCGCAGATCGCGGATCGGAACCAGCGACGCCTCGAGCTCTACACCCTGCGACAGCACGCCGTAATCGACGTCGCCGCTCGGGCACCGCCCGGTCGTCGCGCTGAGATCGCGGTCGCCGCCGTTCAGGCTGCTGGTGCAGCCGTTGACGTTCTGTACCAGAAAGACCGTGCCGTTGAACGTATTGAGCTGGAAGTTGCTGAATTCCTGACGGAAAGCAGCCGCCGACAGGGTGAACGGTCCGGTGCCGTATTTCGCGCCGATCTCGTAGGAGGTGACGGTCTCGGGATCGAACTGGAGGTTGTTGGCCAGCGCCTGCGCACCGCCAACCGACGCGAAGGTCGTCGTCAGGACGCCGTTCGAGAGCTGGATCGGGTTCTTGAGTGCCGAGCGGTCGAGGTTGAACCCGCCCGCCTTATAGCCACGCGAATAGCTGCCGTAGAGCAGCATGTGGTCGAACGGCCGCCACGACAGGATGCCGGTGCCGCTGAAGCGATCTTCGCTGCGCTTGCTGTTGATCGACACGCCGTTGAGTTCGGACGTCGAATTGCCTTGGCACGACAGGCCGACCAGAGCCTGCGCCACCGCCCCCAGCGCGGCGTTGGAAAGGAGCGACGTCAGCGCAGCCTCGTTCGCGACGCACGCCGTATTGTCGTTGCCGAAGGTCGCGGCGAACTTCTTGGTCTCGTTGGTGTAGCGAACCCCCAGCGTGACATCGAGCCGGCTGGTCAGATGGAAGATGTTATGCGTGAAAATCGCATAGTTGCGGCTGTTCTGCGTGTAGCGATCGAGCGTCGAGCCCTTGTCGTTGATGCTGTCGAGCCGGTCGAACGCGGCGTAGATCAGCGGCGAGGCCGCGCCGAACGTTGCCGCCGGACGCGCGGCAAGACAGCCCGGCGACGTCGGCGAGTACAGGGCGGCAAGGCCACCGCCCGACACGATCCGGCAGGTCGCGAACCGACCGTACTGGCTGCCGAACCGCAGATTGTCGGTAACGGTCAGATCCTCGTTCGCGAAATAACCGCCGACCAGCCAGTCGAGCTTGTTGTCGAACAGATTGCCCTGCAGCCGAAGTTCCTGTGTAAAGGTCTTGAACTGCCGCAGCGAATTGCCGTCGGCGGCACGATACAGGATGTCGACCTGGCTATAGTCGGTGTCGGACCCCTGATCGCTCTTATACTCGCGATACGCCGTGATCGAGGTGAGGTTGATCCCGCCGAGCCGCCAGTCGATCTGGCCGGAAATGCCCTTGTCGGTCGTGATGCCGCCGAAGCCGCGGCCCGGGCTGACGCTGACATTGCGGTCATAACCGGCGTTGGTCAGCTTCGCCAACGGCTGTCCGAGATCGCGCAGCACGTTGATGATGTTGTTGCCGTTGGTCTGGAGCGGCGACAGCGGGGTCGACGGGTTGTTGAGGTTGCCGACGAAAGGATTGACCGAATTGTCGACGTAGATCGCGGCGCAGCACCGTTCGTTGCGATGCGTGTAATCGCCGATCAATCGCAGCGAGAAATCCGCGCTGGGCTGGTACAGGATCTGCCCGCGGATGAAGTAGCGATCGCGGTTGTTGATATCGATCTTGTTGGTCGGGTCGTTATAGAAACCCTTGCGGTTGACATAGACCGCATCGACCCGCGCAGCGATCGTCTGCGTCAGCGGCACGTTGACCGCGCCGGCGAGACGGTAATAATCGTAATTGCCGTAGGTCGCCTCGCCGTTCGCTCCGAAGGTGAAACTCGGCTTCTTCGAAAAGACGTTGATGACGCCTGCGGACGCATTGCGGCCGCCAAGCGTGCCCTGCGGCCCGCGCAGCACCTCGACCCGGTCGATCTCGCCAAGCTCGTTGAGTCCGATACCCGCGCGCGAGCGGTATACACCGTCGATGAACACCGCGACCGAGCTCTCCAGCCCGGGATTGTCGCCGACCGTACCGATCCCGCGAATACGCGGCGAACCGTTGGCTTCGGAGCCGGTCGAGGACATCAGCAGCGAAGGCGCGAGCTGGCTCAACTGGCGGATGTCGTTCGCGCCCGAATTGGCGAGCGAGCTTGCCGAAACCGCCGACACCGCGACCGGCACGTTCGCGAGCAGCTGCGCACGCCCCTGCGCGGTGACGATGATGTCCTGCCCGCTATCGTCCTGGCTATTGGTGCTGTCGCTCGTCGGCGCGGGTGACGGCGTGTCCGCGGGTGGGGGCGCTTGCTGGGCGAGGACGGGACTAGCCGTCCCGATCGCCAGAGCCGAAAGCGCGCACGCCACCAAATACCGCGTATTGGGCATCTTTATCTCTCCCCGGATCGGCGCACTGATCGGCTCCGTACCCTATCCTCGAATGCCCCTTGGAACCGCCGCCGTCAAGCACTGGAAACTGCTATTTGACGCGATGTGACGCCTGTGTTGCAGAAAAGTCATAGCGCAAAAGCGTCCGCTACGGCCAGAACGCCGCTTCTAAACCATGATCATCAGGCGATTTCATCCGAACGGATGAGGGTCGTTCAATACCCGTTGAGCCGTGCGAACCGCTCGCGGTGAAACGCGGCATTTCCCCACATCGATTCGAGGACGCGCGCGCGCTTGATGTAGAAGCCGGCGTCATAATCGTCGGTCATCCCGATCCCGCCGTGCAACTGGATCATCTCGCGGCTCATGAGATTGAGTGTATCGCTCGCGACCGCCTTTGCCAGGCTGACCGACTGGTCCAGATCGGATCGCCCCGCGTCGATCGCCTCGAGCGCGCCTTCGACCGCCGAACGCATCAGCTCGAGCTCGGTGAAAAGCTTCGCCATCCGGTGCTGAAGCGCCTGGAAGGTCGACAGATGCTGCCCGAACTGGGTGCGCGTCTTGAGATAATCGTTGGTGGTGTGGAACGCCTGTTCCGCCATGCCGAGCATCTCGGCGCAGGTGATTGCGGTAGCGCGGTCAACCACTTGCTGGGTAAGCTTGGCGTCGCCGAGCCGCTCCGCCGGTGCGCCGTCGAAGCGGATTTCGGCATGACTACGCGAATCGGCCATCACGCGCGAACTCCGGGTCACCCCCGCGTCGCCCGACACGAGATACAGGCCGTCCGTTGCCGCAACGACGAACAGCGTCGCGCCGTCGCCCTCCGCGACGAACGCCTTGGTGCCGGTTAGCCGACCGTCCGTAACCGTGGTTGCGAGCCCCTCGGCCGAATGCACCGGCCCCTCGTCGACCGCGAGCGTGGCGACCACTTC
>Ga0160428_1002266_pt1 | contig 12081 bp, 11 predicted proteins | sample SolpanmetagenomM_FD_108198 | JGI IMG/M metagenome (GOLD analysis project Ga0160428, IMG submission 108198) | Solar panel surface microbial communities from Lawrence Berkeley National Laboratory, California, USA - M | ecosystem: Engineered > Built environment > Solar panel > Unclassified ... | reverse complement strand
CCTCGTCCTTCTGCGCGGTCACGTCAGCGAGGCGTGCCATCTCGCGCCCGAACTCGTCGGCGAACAGCCGGGCATGATCCTCGGTCAGGAGATGGTGCTGAAGCACGGAGAGCGCTGCGGTTTCGAGCGGGCCCTTGCGGACCGACACCGTGTTCGAGCAGGTACCACGCTCCTTCTGTCCGGCGCAGCGGTAATAGTCCTTGCCCGAGATTGTGTAGCCGGACCCGCAGCAGCTGCACCGGATAAGGCCGGATAGAAGGTGCTTCTTGCGGTTTTGACTCCCGACGGAAACCTTCGCGTTGGGGCGCACGCGGCGTTCGATCTGGCGCTGCACCGCCTCCCACTGTTGCTCGCTCACGATGCGTAGGTCGGGTACGACGACCTCGACCAATTCTGAACGGTCGCGGACTCGATACCGCCGCTCGCGCTTTTCGCTGTCCGGATTGCGACGCCACTGGCGACGTCCCCACACCAGCCTTCCGACATAAAGCGGGTTGTTGAGGATGCCGGTGGCCTTCTTTGGGTCGCCACGGACCGTCGAGGCGTTCCATTGACCACCACGCGGTCCAGGAACACCGTCGGTGTTCAGCCGGGTGGCGATCTGGATCGAGGAAGCTCCTGCGGCAAACTCGGTGAAGATCCGCCGGACTATGGCAGCATGCTGCTGGTCGACTTCCAGCAGACCACGGACGAGTTCGCCCCGGGCGTCGAGCTCGATCACGCGCTTGAAACCATAGGCGCGGCCTCCGGCAAAGCGCCCCGCCAGAACAGCCGCCTCCATGCCGCGCAGCGTCTTGTCGATAAGATGCTTGAGGAAGATCGCCCCGAGCAGGCCGGCGACGGCGAACTTGATCTCGTCGACATGGCCCTCCGATACCTTATGCAGCGCGACCCGGTGGTAGGCGAGCTTCTTGCCTAGGAACGCCACATCCTCTGCGTAACGCGCCAGCCGGTCGAGTGCTTCGCACACCACGACCTCCACCGCTCCGGTCTCCACGTCGCTCAGCAGCTTCTTCAGTCCGGGACGATCGCGGCGGTACCCAGACAGCTCTGGATCGAGGGAGGTCGCCACGACCGTCCCGCCGAGGTAATCGACCAGCTTCATGCACGAGGCGGTCTGGTCGGCACTGGATGACGCCGTCTGCATGGCCGTCGAATGACGACCATATAGCGCAATGCGGGGAAGAGACTTCATCAGCATACAGGTTCAACGCTCGGCCCGGCGTTGGTACTGTGCTGTCTCATGATGATCGCGCGCGGCCTGCCGGGCGAGAATGCGGACCAGCGCAGCCAGGCTGTCGTGCCAGACATCCTCTGCCTGCTGCCGATCGCTATCGCGTGCCGGGTTCGCCTTGCGCTCCATGCGAGCATAATGGCCCGGCGAACGGAGGCCGCCCTGGGTAACCCGGAATCAAACATCACTGGTCAAACCAGCAACGAGGATCGACGCGCAGTAATTCGATCGCGTTAGCCGGATAGGTCTTGCCGAACTCGTGCAACGCCTTCTCCACCATCTTGTGACCGGCCTTGTCGTCGTGGCTGCCGTTGCCGGTCGAGCGACTATGACGGTCGGTCTGCTCGGCATGACGCAGCCATTGTGTCGTCCGAGCCAGCTTCCGCCTCGAGATGCCGGTCGAGCCGAATGGGATCCGAAATGCCTTGGGGATGGCGCGGCCAGCTTTGGCATTGCGCAGGCAGATGTCGATCTGCCGCTTGGCATCAAGCAGCATCACCGCCAGAATGACGACGCAGTAAGAGACTGGCACGTCGAGGCGGGCTGAAACGAAGTTGCGCATACCAAGCCCTTCCGCTGCCAGCTTTGCTCCAGTCAGAGGGGTTAATTGGCCGAGCGCTGCCGCGACCTGCTCGCGCATGACGCGTTCGGCTTCCGGGAATGATCGCTTGCCCACCAGCATGGGTATGCGCCGTTGCACAGCCTCGGCAAGTGCGACAATGTTGCTGGGCTCGAAGAACGAGCCGGCAAGGCGGCCCGCTTCAGGGTGGCTGGCCGCTATGCTCAGCACGGCGTCGATCTGCTGTGCTGGCGACACGATCGCCGTCATCATCAAGCGCCCTTGGTACTGCCACTGCGTCTCGTACCGGATCGCGTCCGACATGGGGCGGGTGGCCCAGCGGCGGATGAGAGCCGCACGCATGCGAATGGTCATGACGAATAGGTGCAGCGCTTGAGCGCGGATGATCTGGTCGCTTTCCGCTCTGGTAAATCCATTGAATGCCCTGTTCATCCGAAGCGCTGTCCCAAGGCGCCCGTTAGTGACGAGCGACCAGGATTCTGGTTCACTGACCTCAAGCCGTCGCAAGTCGTACATGAGCTGGCCGGGAACGAAGCCAAGATGCTGCGCCATTTCCGGGGTGATGGAATTCGTCGTGCCCACTTCGCTCTGGAATGCCACCTGGCAGGCATCAGGAACGATGAGCGGGCCGAGCAGCGTCTCGTCTGGCCCAGCGGCTGAGAATATCGGGTTTGTGGACACCCTCGGCCCAGTCGCTCGGCGCGACCTCGTCAAACAAAATTGATACCGCGTCATCGCCATAGCCAAGGATGTCGGTCACATCCCGGGTGATGGCGTCGGCAAGCCGGCTCTTCTCATCGTCCGACTTGCCGGCCATAGTTTGACGATGACGTGCGGCATGGCTCAGTCCTTCGCCAACGGCGCGAGATATTGCTCGTCAGTCACCTTTTCCATCCAGGTGACGGGGGTGCCGTTCACGGACTCCTGAATAGCGATGTGGGTCATGCCCTCATGCGCGGTCGCGCCATGCCAATGCTTGTGTTCCGCGGGGCACCAGAGCTGGTCGCCCGCATGGAATTCTAGCTTCGGTCCGCCCTCGACTTGCGTCCAGCCGACACCTTCGATCACTATGAGCGTCTGCCCGGCCGGGTGCGTATGCCACGCCGTGCGTGCGCCCGGTTCGAAATGGACCACGGCGCCGCCGACGCGCGACGGCTCGGGCCGCTGGAACTGGCCGGTGATCGTGACCGTCCCGGTGAAATACGCCTCGGGACCGGGGACGGTCTCGAGGTCTGCCTTGCGGGAGATATCCATAGTACGCTTTCCTTGTTGTGCATGCGCGACGCCGTTGGACGCCAGGAGAATTGCCGAAATCGCTAGAAGTTTGATCATGCTCACCCTCGGTGAACAGTGCTCGACGGCGCACTGGCGTTCTTTTGTGTAGCCAGGATCACAAGAGCTGCGCGGTCGGGCGGAAGATGATCTCGTTGACGTCGACATCGTCGGGCTGGCTGATAGCAAACGCCGCCATCCTGGCAAAGCTGTCGGCAGAGATCCCGACCTGGCCGACGTAATCGCTGTTCGCAGACCGGACGCTCTCGTCAGAAATATGCTCGAGCAATTCGGTCTTCACGGCGCCGGGGCAAAGGATCGTGGTCCGGATGTTGTAGTCTTTCACTTCCTGCCGGAAGCCTTCGCAGATGGCGCGAACCGCGAACTTCGTGCCTGAGTAGACTGCCGATGCCGGGAATACGACATGGCCGGCGACGGAGGATGTCGTGATCACCTGACCCGATTTCTGCGCCTTCATATGCGGCAGGGCGGCGGCGATCCCGTACAGCACCCCCTTGATGTTGACGTCGATCATGCGGTCCCATTCGTCCACCTTCAGGCTTTCCAAGGCCGACAAGGGCATGATCCCGGCATTGTTGATCAGGACGTCGATCCGGCCGAAACGCTGGACCGCGGTGTCGACGAGGTTGGCGACCGCTGCACGGTTGGTCACGTCGGTCTCCACCGCCAGGGCCTGGCCACCAGCCGTGACGATCTCTGCGACGAGCGTTTCGAGGCGATCGGTACGGCGCGCGCCGAGCACCACGCTCCCGCCGCACGCCGCCAGATGCCGCGCCGCGGCTTCGCCAAGGCCACTCGAGGCCCCGGTGATCACGACGATTTTACCGTTGATACGATCGGTCATGTCGATGTCTTCCATGTTCTTGGGTGTTTGGGGCGACGCGATCCGGGGATCGCGCGATACCCGGAATATGGGTAGGGCGAAAGCGTCGGATTACCCGCGGTTGCGTTGATGCCTCGGTGAACTACGCTCATCGTTCGCAGGGGCGAGACCTGACCTGCGCAGCCGGCGTGTCGTTCAGCCGCCAAGCCCGACCGTCTGTCCGCCATCGACGACCATGGCATGGCCGACCATGAACGCGGCCGCGTCGGAGCACATGTAAAGCACGGCGGCGGCGATCTCGGCGGGCTTTCCCATCCGGCCGATCGGTTCCTGCGTGATCATCTTGTTCTGGCCCTCCTCGGTCCCGCCCGACACCCGGTCGGTGATCATCGGCGTCTCGATGATGCCGGGACAGATGACGTTCACGCGGATATTGTCGCGAATGTATTCGAGCGCTGCCGACCTGCTCATTCCGATCACACCGTGCTTGACGGCGACGTAGCCGGCCTGCCCTGCGATCCCGACGACGCCGGCGCCCGACGAGGTGTTGACGATCGCGCCGCCGCCGCGTTGCTGCATCAGCGGGATCTGGTACTTCATGCAGAGGAATACGCCGCGCAGGTCGATCGCGGTCATGCGATCGAAGTCGTCCTCGCTGAGGTCGGCGAGTGGGATCTGTTGCTGCTCGATCCCGGCGTTGTTGAAGGCGATGTCGATGCCGCCGAACGCCTCGATCGTCTTGTCAAGTGCGGCTCGGACGTCCTCGCTATTCGATACGTCGCACGTGATGCCGACTGCGCTGCCGCCCGACGCCTCGATCGCGTCGGCAACTTCGGCGACGCCGTCGCTGTTCAGATCGACGACGGCGACGTGCGCGCCGGCCTTGGCGAAGGCGATGGCGGTTGCGCGCCCGATGCCGTTGGCGGCGCCGGTGACGAAGGCAATTTTGCCCGCGTAGCTCCGGGTCTGATCGATCATGTGATTTCCTCGTGCTGGGGCGGCTTCATCGCCGCGGATACTGTCCAGAACGAAGCCGGCCGACGACCATTCCATGAACGCCATTCACCGAGCCGGTGCAGCCGCTTCACTGGGCCGACGTGCTGCGGCGTTCCGCGTGGCAGCCTATCGGCGCGCGCCGAATAGATGAGCGGCGTTCATCAGGGCATCAACGGTTGGCGGCATTGTCGATCGCCTGCCCTTTCCCTAAATTTCAACTCTTCGCAGCCCGGTCGTCCCCGAACCGGCACGGCGCGAGCGCCCGGATCAAGCGTGATCCCCTTCCTGCAGGTCCGGGCGCGTTTGGCACAATCAGGAGAGCCAGAATGGCAAGTTTCACCGTCGCGGCCGCGGAGCCTGGTGCCCCGCGCGTCGGCGATCAGCCTGCACGTTGGGGCGCGGTATACGCGATGGCGCTGTGCAGCTTCGTGCTGATCGCGTCGGAGTTCATGCCGGTCAGCCTGCTCAGCCCCATCGCGCACACACTGAACCTGACCGAGGGCAAGGCCGGGCAGGCAATCGCGATATCCGGACTGCTCGCGGTCATCACCAGCCTGTCATTGTCCTCCGTGCTCGGGAAAACCGACCGCCGGATCGTGCTTCTCATCCTGACGAGCCTGCTGGTGCTCTCCGGCGCGATCGTCGCGTTTGCGCCGACCTATCTGGCCTTCATGGCCGGCCGTGCGTTGCTCGGTATCGCGATTGGCGGGTTCTGGTCGATGTCGGCGGCGATCGCCATGCGACTGGTGCCGAGCCACGCGGTCCCGAAAGCGCTCGCGGTCATCAGTGGCGGCAATGCGCTGGCCACGGTGCTTGCCGCGCCGCTGGGCAGCTTCGTCGGCAGCCTGATCGGGTGGCGCGGGGCATTTTTCTGCGTGGTACCCGTCGCGGTCGCGGCGGTGATCTGGCAGGCGCTGACGCTGCCACCGCTTCCGGTCGCCGACCGACAGAGCGCCCGCGCCATGTTCGCCCTACTGCGCCGGCCGCCCGTGCTGTTCGGCCTGCTGACCGTCGCGATGCTGTTCGTCGGGCAGTTCGCGCTGTTCACCTATCTCCGCCCGTTCCTCGAGCAGGTGACGCATGTCTCGCCGGCCATGCTGTCGGTCATGCTGTTCATTCTCGGCGTGTCGGGCTTCATCGGCACGGTCCTGATCGGGCGGGTGCTGAACGGGGGTCTGTTCCTCACCCTCGCCATACTGCCAGCGTTGATGGCGGCGACGGCGGCGGCACTGACGATGGTTGGCACGTCCGTCGTGGCGGTGGGGATATTGCTCGCGGTCTGGGGTTTCGCAGGCACGTCCGCACCGGTGGCGTGGTGGACATGGCTGGCGCGCACGGTGCCCGACGAGGCCGAGGCTGGCGGCGGGCTGATGGTGGCGATCGTGCAACTCGCCATTACGCTGGGTGCGACGATGGGTGGCATCGTTTTCGATGCGGCGGGTCCCCGCACCGAGTTCCTCGCCAGCGCCGGCCTTCTTGCGATTGCAGCACTCGCCGCGGTCGCTATTGGCCGGGCAGATCGCCGCCCGGCCGACCGTGCCCAAGCCGTGGCGGCATGAAGCAGGCGCTGGCGATCCTGCGCTTCCTGCGCGACTGCGACGACTGTGACGAGCGGCCCGCTCTGGTGACGCTGACCGACGTCACCGGCAGCGCGGCGCGCGCGTCGGGCGAGCATATGGCGGTGGCCGAAAGCGGACGGTCGCTGGGCTCGTTTTCCGGCGGGTGCGTCGAAGCCGCCGTGATCGCGGAGGCGCAGGAGGTCCTTGCCGAAGGGCGTGCGCGCCACGTGCGCTACGGGGACGGTTCACGCTATATTGACATCCGGCTGCCCTGCGGCGGGGGTATCGACCTGCTGTTCACGCCGGCACCTGATCGTCGGCAGATTGATCGCGCCATCGCCGTTCTGCAAGGGCGCGAGCCGGTCACGCTCCACCTGTCGCTCGACGGGACTATCGTTGCCGCCCGGTCTCGCGAGGGAGATCGCACGCTGTGGCATGATACGATTTTCAGCGTACGTCACGATCCCGTGCTGAGGCTGGTCATCATGGGACATGGTGCGGAACCGGCCGCGTTGCTCGACATCGCCTGTGCCTACGGCGCCGACGCGACGCTGTTGAGTCCCCAGGCCTCGCTCGTCGAAGACGCACGGCGGAAGAGACTATCCGCGGATCTTCTCCGATTCGTCGGCCGCGTGGACGGATTGGCGATCGCCCCCTAGACGGCTGTCGTCACGCTGTTCCACGATCATGACTGGGAGACGCCACTCCTGCTTCAGGTCCTGGAGCAACACCCGTTCTTCATCGGCGCCGTGGGCAGCATGAAAACGCATCTTGAACGCCAACGGCGCCTTCTAAAAGCGGGGTCTGAGCGCGATGATATTGCGCGGGTTGTTGGCTCCGTCGGCCTGATCAAAGCGACACGCGATCCACAGACCCTGGGACTCTCCATCATGGCGCAGGTGGTCCAGGCTTATGAAGCCACAATGGTGTACGAACAGCCTCGCCCGGAAAGTTGGGACATGAGCCATTCTCAAGGTTTCATTGAACAACATGCACGCTTCAAACGGCATGGCGACGCGTTACAGTCCGAGACAATCGTTGATGTAGTTCAGACTGATACCGCGGACGCGGGGTACGGAAGCAAGGAAGACGACGCCAATGCCCAGCATATCTGAAGTAGAGCTTTCGCGCCGTGGGCTCCTGGCGGGCAGCGCAGCGACAGCCGTGATTGTCGCGTCCCCGGCTGGAGCTGTCGCTACGACGCAGGCCCAAGCTGGCGCTATTCCGGCCATGCCCGTGCGGTTCAAGGTCAACGGGGAGAAGCGCGAGCTCAGCCTCGATCCGCGCACGACCTTGCTCGATGCGCTGCGTGAGCATCTCCATCTGACGGGCACGAAGAAGGGTTGCGATCACGGCCAGTGCGGCGCCTGCACCGTGATGGTCGATGGCGTTCGAATCAATTCTTGCCTGAGCCTTGCAGTGATGCATGGAGGCGACGAGATCACGACGATCGAGGGCCTCGGTACGCCGGACAAGCTCCACCCGATGCAGGCCGCCTTCATCAAGCATGACGGTTACCAGTGCGGCTATTGCACACCGGGGCAAATCTGCTCGGCGGTGGCGGTGCTCGACGAGATCAAGCGCGGCGTGCCCAGCCATGTCCAGGGCGACCTGACGGCCAAGCCGACCGCGACGAACGTCGAGATGCGCGAGCGCATGAGCGGCAACATCTGTCGCTGCGGTGCCTATTCCAACATCGCCGAGGCCATGGCCGAAGTCGCGGGAGCAAAAGCATGAGAGCGTTCACTTATGAGCGCGCCAAGGATGCGAGCGGCGCGGCGCGTGCCGTTGCGGCAAATCCGGCCGCCAAGTTCATCGCGGGCGGTACCAACCTTCTCGATCTGATGAAGATCGAGGTCGAGACGCCGACGCATCTTGTCGACGTGCAGGATCTCGGCTTCGACAAGATCGAGGCGACACGCGACGGCGGTCTGCGCATCGGCGCGCTGGTGACCAACACCAACCTCGCCGCCGACGAGCGCGTTCGCCGCGATTACGGCGTGCTGACCCGCGCGATCGTCGCCGGTGCCTCGGGCCAGTTGCGCAACAAGGCGTCGACTGCGGGCAACCTGCTCCAGCGCACGCGGTGCCCGTATTTCTACGACACCAACATGGCCTGCAACAAGCGCAAGCCGGGGTCCGGCTGCGCCGCGATCGGCGGCTATTCGCGCCAGTTGGGCGTCATCGGCGTCAGCGACAGCTGCATCGCGACGTTCCCCGGCGATATGGCGGTGGCGATGCGCGTGCTCGATGCGGTGGTCGAAACCGTCGACGCGACCGGTCAGCGCCGGTCGATCCCGATCGCCGACTTACACCGGCTCTGGGGTGACACACCCCAGCAGGACACCGTGCTGAAGCAGGGCGAGCTGATCACTGCGGTGACGCTGCCGAAGCCGCTCGGCGGCAAGCATTTCTACGAGAAGGTGCGCGATCGTGCATCCTACGCCTATGCGCTGGTGTCGGTCGCCGCGGTGATCCAGCCGGACGGTACCGGGCGCGTTGCGTTCGGCGGCGTGGCCCCCCGGCCCTGGCGTGTCGAGGCGGCCGATGCGCTGCTCCCTCGCGGTGCCGCCGCGGTGACGGCGCGCGCGTTCCAGGGCGCGACGCCGACCAAGGACAACGCGTTCAAGCTCCCGCTTGCCACCCGCGCGCTGGCCTCGGTCATCGCCGAAGCGAAGGCATAATCGCATGAAGTTCGATGCACCCGCCACCGCCAACCCGATCGACCGGATGAAGGTCGTCGGGCGCGCGCATACCCGCATCGACGGGCCGCTCAAGACGACGGGTCTTGCGCCCTATGCGTATGAGCATCACCGCGAGATCGAGAACGCCGCCTATGGTTATGCCGTGGGCGCAGCCGTCGCCAAGGGCCGCATCAACGCAATCGACACGGTCGCGGCGAAGGCTGCACCGGGCGTAATCGCGATCGTCACCGCGGCAGACGTGGGCAAGCTCGGCAAGGGCAAGTTCAACACCGTCAAGCTGCTCGCCGGGCCGGACGTCGATCATTATCACCAGGCCGTGGCGATCGTCGTTGCCGAGACGTTCGAGCAGGCGCGCGTCGCAGCCGGGTTGGTCCGCGTCGATTATGCGCGCGGCAAGGGCCGGTTCGATCTGGACGCGGCACTGAAGACGGCGCCCCTGACCGGTGCCGAAAAGCCCGGCAAGGGCGAAGACCGGGTCGGCACGTTCGAAACGGCGTTTGCGTCGGCGCCAGTCAAGCTCGACGCCGAATATACGACGCCTGATCACAGTCACGCGATGATGGAGCCGTTCGCCTCGATCGCCGCGTGGAACGGTGATGCGCTGACGGTGTGGACGTCGAACCAGATGATTGACTGGGGACGGACCGATCTCGCCACCACGCTGAACATGCCAAAGGAGAAGGTAACCTTCCTCTCGCCCTATGTCGGCGGCGGCTTTGGCGGAAAGCTGTTCCTGCGCAGCGATGCGGTGCTGGCAGCGCTCGGTGCCAAGGCGGCAGATCGCCCGGTCAAGCTCGCGATGAGCCGGCCGTTCATGGCGAACAACACGACGCACCGTCCGGCCACGCGCCAGCGCATTCGCATCGGTGCGGCCAAGGACGGCACGATCACCGCGATCGCGCATGAGAGCGGCTCGGGCGACCAGCCGAACGGTAGCCCGGAAGCCGCGGTCCTGCAGACGAACCTGCTCTATGCCGGAGCGAACCGCCTGACGTCGATGAGGCTCGCGGTGCTCGATCTGCCCGAGGGCAACGCGATGCGTGCGCCGGGTGAAGCGCCGGGCCTGATGGCGCTCGAGATCGCGATGGACGAGATGGCGGAAAAGCTCCGCATGGATCCGATCGCCTTCCGCGTGAAGAACGACACGCAGGTCGATCCGAAGGATCCGAAGCGACGCTTCTCGCAACGCGAGCTGGTGCGTTGCCTGACCGAGGGCGCGCAGCAGTTCGGCTGGTCGCGTCGCCACGCGCAGCCCGGCCAGGTTCGCGACGGTCGTTGGCTCGTCGGAATGGGCGTGGCATCCGCGTTTCGCAACCACATGAACATGACCTCGGGTGCCCGCGTCCGGCTTGGCAAGGACGGCATCGTCACCGTCGAGACCGACATGACCGACATCGGCACCGGCAGCTACACGATCATCGCCCAGACCGCGGCGGAGATGATGGGCGTCCCGATCGAAGCCGTCGTGGTGAAGCTCGGCGACTCGGCGTTCCCGGTCTCGGCCGGGTCGGGCGGCCAGTTCGGTGCCGCCAACGCGACGGCAGGCGTCTATGCAGCGTGCGTCAAGCTGCGCGAAGCAGTCGCGCAGCGGCTCGGCTATAATTCGGCCGACGCGGTGTTCGACGGCGGCAAGGTCGTGAGCGGCAATCGCTCCGCCGACCTTCGCCAGGCTGCGTCTGCGGGCGAGTTGGTTGCCGAGGACAAGATCGAATATGGCGACCTCGACAAGAGCTGGCAGCTGTCCACCTTCGGCGCACACTTCGTCGAGGTCGGCGTCGATAGCTATACGGGCGCGACCCGCTTGCGCCGAATGCTGGCGGTCTGCGCATCCGGGCGGATCATCAATCCGACATCGGCGCGCAGCCAGGTGATCGGTGCGATGACGATGGGCGTCGGCAGCGCGTTGATGGAGGAACTGGCGGTCGACAAGCGCTTCGGCTTCTTCGTCAACCACGACCTGGCGAGTTACGAGGTGCCGGTCCACGCCGACATCCCGCACCAGGAGGTGATCTTCCTCGACGAGGCCGACGACAAGGCCAATCCGATGAAGGCCAAGGGCATCGGCGAGCTCGGCCTGTGCGGCGTCGGCGCGGCGGTTGCGAACGCCATGTACAACGCGACCGGCGTCCGCCTTCGCAATTATCCACTGACCCTCGACAAGCATTTCGATCGGTTGCCGGCGGTGGCGTGAGCCACGCCGCACCGGTCGCGTGTGATCCAGGGCGAATGGGAGACAAGATGATGATACCCGAAAAGACCGCCCTGTTGCTGATCGAGTACCAGAACGATTTCGTCAGCGAAGGCGGCGCCCAGCATGACGCCGTGAAGGCCGTGATGGCCGACACCGACATGCTGGCCCACAGCCGGGCCGTCGTCGAACAGGCGCGCGCGCAGGGCGTGACCGTGATGCACGCGCCGATCACCTTCGCGGAGGGCTATCCCGAAATCCCGTCCAACCCTTACGGTATCCTGGCCGGCATCAAGCAGGCGAACGCGTTCCGTAAAGGCAGCTGGGGCGCGGCGATCGCCGATGCGATGGCACCGGTCGACGGCGATATCGCGATCGAGGGCAAGCGAGGCCTCGACTGCTTCGCGAGCACCAATATCGACTTCATCCTGCGTCAGCGCGGCATCACCGATCTGGCGATCGCCGGTTTCCTGACCAACTGCTGCGTCGAATCGACTATGCGCTCGGCGTACGAACGCGGCTTTCGCGTCGTCACGCTGACCGACTGCACGGCGACGTTGAGCCCTGAAGAACAAGACGCGGCGGTTACGAAGAACTTCCCGATGTTCTCGCTACCGATGACGCATGATCTGTTCCTAGCAGGTCTGGAGACATCCGCATGAAGTTCGACAAGCCAGCAGGCGCGACGCCGATCGACCGCCTG
>Ga0160428_1002265_pt1 | contig 12089 bp, 13 predicted proteins | sample SolpanmetagenomM_FD_108198 | JGI IMG/M metagenome (GOLD analysis project Ga0160428, IMG submission 108198) | Solar panel surface microbial communities from Lawrence Berkeley National Laboratory, California, USA - M | ecosystem: Engineered > Built environment > Solar panel > Unclassified ... | reverse complement strand
TTTATCCGTCGGTGACGAGAACGGGCAAGTCAAAGCGTTTGAGAGCCAACTCAGGTCATGCGTTGGTAGGCTGCCTAACGGGAATTTCGAAGCATGCTCATCAACTTTGGTAAAGTCTCGACAGAAGAGACACGATGTATTGGACAAGTCTGTTATATCTGTCGCGATAGTAGATGAGTCTGATATAGTGGATGTTGAAGTGGTTGATGTACTAGAAGTAGATGTAGAATTGAGTTTCGGTTTTGTTAACTTTAATCTTGAAAGATCTGGAGCAATGTCTCTTGATAAAGGTAAAGGTGAAGGTGAAAGTGAGGGTGGAGGAGGGAGTCTGCGTAATTGTTGAGTTGGTGGTTGTGATGTATCTGTTTTAGATCTGAGCAGATCAACCGGCGGTGGAAGTATCTCCCTTGAATTGATTTGTGACGTCGGCGTAGTCCTCTGGTTAAATCCTTGTGTTAGAGCTGATTTCCTGACTGTTGAAGTAGTTGAGGGCCTTGACTGGTTTGGACTTTGATTGGGCCGTTGAGGTAATGCTGGCGGCGGTTCATCCTTATCACCGTACTCACCATTTGTTTGTGCTTTGCCTGGAGATACACCGCCTGCGGATCCTGACGAGTTTCGGGGCGGCAGAGAAGGCAGTTGAGAACCTGACTGTTTGCGCTGTGTCAAAGGAGGCGGCGGAACCAACCTTCTTTCTACTGGACGTTCTGAAGGAGCTGGTTCATTTGTTGTTGGCTTTCCTGGTGGAGGTAACAAAGTTCTCTTGGAAGTTACTTGAAAGTCCGAAGCCGTACGTATTGGTTCTTGTCTTCTCGCTGGAAGCGGTGGCGGAGGTCGCCCTCGTTGCTGATTAGGAGATACAGCCTTGGGAGATACAGCCTTGGGAGATACAGCCTTGGGAGATACAGCCCTGGGAGATACAGCCTTGGGAGATACAGCCTTGGGAGATACAGCCTTGGGAGATACAGCCTTGGGAGATACAGCCTTGGGAGATACAGCCTGCTCATCTGTATCTTTTGCTGCTTGATTATAATCATGAACCTTTTGTAGAGCGGCTATTCGTTCCGCTATTGACCCTGACATTTCTGGCCAGATAGATGATCCTCAAACGCGGCTTTGCTTACATAGGAAAAAAAGGAAAGGAACACAAGAAATGTATGGCCAGACAGCTTTGTCATGTCACTTATTAGTCATTGCATTGTTGTTAAATTACCATGAAATATATAATTTCTAAAAATATATTTATGATTAAACAATATTTATGAAGCTGTGTCTAAGCATAAGATGTTTTCACGTTGCACATACATGGGCGACATTTGTTTGTGATCGAAACATATATATCGTACTACTATTGACAACCTTTGACGAGACAAGTCTTCTAACAAATGAGAGAAAAGATCGTGCAGAGCACTCATTTTGGAATGAAAAGTACTGTAACAAAGAAATCCCGTCCAACCATAAAATATACTAAAGGTTACAAGGAGACCGCTTACATTTAACAAAGCCAACATTATCATCGTCGCGCGCTTTATCATATCATATACCATCCAACTGTGCCATTATATTGATCTTTTACGTTTCTTACTGTCGCCACCTTGACTCGACGATACAGACACAGCGAAAGAATTGTCATGGTCCAATGGAGAACCTTGTAGTGATTCTAGACTATTCTTCTTGCTAGCAACTCCCATAAAACGTCCATAGCGACCACGCCGTCCGTTACCTTCATCTTCACTAACGCAACCATCAACTCCTATTCCGGCATCTTTGCATCGTTGACATGGTCTTTGTCGATCACATCCTTTCTTACTTTTACGACATCTTTGACATCTTGGTTTTGCAGAGAGATCCTCTTCGTCAGAGCCCAACGGTAATGAAACTGTTGCAACTTCTGGCGAATGCATTAAACTCGTTCCATTACTTATAGCAGGAGTCGAGGCCTTTGTCAATCTCGACTTTGATCCTATATTCTTGGTCTTGGTCGATTTTCTCGTGCTTGTAGTAGAGACTGCACTTTTCGGAACCGCCGAGGAGACTCGTGACGTTTGCGACCGTGTGGTGGATTGCGAATGACCATCTCGTATTGTATCTTGATCACTGTCGGTACTCTCACCGCGATGCACCCGAGACATATCGAGTCTTGGACGCTTTCGTCGAGGTTGTACTTCACCAGACTCAACATCAACCATTGTAGTTGGAACATGTCTTTGCTCAACTTCATCTGCACTTTCGTCATCCGATGACGCGGCATCTGCTTTACCACTCAGAGCGTCATCGATCGTCGATGTCGATGTTCTGCCATGAGAATACATAGAAGTATCTCCGAGTTTCATCAATTGTAAAGCCACATCCTCATCTGAGACTACGCTACCGACAGTTGGTTCTGGTGTAGGTAAGACGCCGCCAATAGATCTACGAGGCGGTTGATAGACCGGTGTCGGTCTACTTCTAAGTTGTATACCTTGATATGGTGTATTATGGTTGTAAATGTCTGCTACATATGATCCCGCGATAGAACCTTGTGCCTCGTTTCTTCCATAACTTTGTGGGGATGGCAGGGCTTGGCTATACATCGATCCTCGATGGTTTTGAAGCGGTAATGGTGAAGCGGCTTCCCCAGTGATTCGCCTTTGTGGAGACATGGATGAAATTGACATTGCACTTGGAATTTGAGGAGGAACAAAGAGCGGTAGTTGCTACAATATTATTAGCGATCAAAATGTATAACTATGACTATAACGCTTGATACTTACCGAACTTTCGAACTTGGCCTTTTGTCGACGGCCACCCTCGACAATATTCTCGAAACTGATTTCAGCACTGGCGTGCGCCCTTGCGTTGAGTCGACGCGAACTTGTGGTTGACGTGTTGCCACTATCGCTGTCACTCTGCTGATCTGAACTCCTATCTATCATAGTATTTATCTCCAAGCCTTTCTGAAGCGTATTTCTACTTCTACCTATACTGTTCGTGTATTGAAGTGGTGCTCGCATCTCGATCGGCGGATCCAGTTTGAGTTTACGTGGGGAATTGTAGACTGGTTCGGGAATCTCCGTTGAAGCAACGACAGGCAGTGCTTCCGCTACTTTGACAAGTACAGTCATGTTGTGTTCGAAGTTCTCGTAAGCTGCGATCAATATGTTTCCATATTTATCTTGTAGGCTTACGCAAGGGCCATCATACAACCCATAGAAATTCTTGACGGTAGCAAGAATTGAATCAGAGGTGTCGTGTATAGAGATCATTACTCTCATCGGCAATCTGGCTCTCGCTTGAAGATTTGGCAAAAGCAGTTCGAACGTGACTTGTTTTTGATCCTTTGATACCGGGGACGGTCGGGGCCTTGAAGTGGTCTTAGTGGGCGACATTGATAGCCGCATCGTTCCAAATGAATGAGGCGGTAGGAAATAATGCTTCGGCGTGTTGTAAAAATCGGTCGAATAGCGACTGTCAAGTCTACTGCCACCCATATATCCGAGTTTCTATATTTTCGACCGAGTTGGTTTTGGGATGATATGCTGATAGGGACAATTTCCGGTTGCACTGGTACTGCGAATTTTCCGAGATCAGCCTGGCCCGTCGTTCAGGTAGGTATATTATGGATATGTAGATGTCTGGCTGCGACAGTGGTGTCTATTATGTACATTGATCAGTATGAATGTCCATTGATATATATACATAGTAATGTTGTTCAAGCCTTGCTTAGGTATGTTTCAAACAGTTGAGGATTGTCAATCTTACCTGACGTAAACTGTGGTTGCGATCAAGACCGTCAGGAAGTAAAAGCCCTTGCACTCATCATGTTAAGCTCGCTTCGGATATTGTCATGCAGTGTCACAGATCCTTAAAAGTTTTTGAGTGAGCTGAGAAATAGCGGTGTCTAATGTGCCGGAAAGGAAATATACTCTTTACAGGCCGGACCGAAGAGAAAGTTACGAGTGAATGGGAAGCATATAGTTTTAAGAAGATTCCAACGATGGTACAAATCAAGAATATTGCATGACTAGGCAAAAAGCCACACTTCAAAGACGGAAGCAAGGATAGCGACAAAAATATAGGTTAGCCAAAGGAGTGGTAGTGTGCTGTCCCCGCTTTGTGGGAGGACGGGTAAGCGGGGGCTTGGTTTGGTGTCAAAAAAACTATAGTTAGCAAGTCATAAATTCGTAATCAATATTCTACAGAAACAATATTCTATTGCTCTCTATTACTGTATATAGGAGACTCCTACATGCTCATGTTACGACTATACAAAACGGAGGTCATCACAAGAGCGTTGTGCTGTATACTATAGTCTAGCGTACACTTTAGTTATTGTATAATCATCAGGCACAATTTGGGGTCATCGCGATCATGATAGTCAAGCGCATGGGAAAGATTTTTATGGTCAACAATCGGTATGACAAGAAGCGTTAGACTTCAGTAATTCCAACGGCTCGAGTTCATGAGAACTTGTAGCGCAATATTGACCTGTAGATCTAACGAGGAATGTCAAGTAGACTTTGTCTTGTGCCAGCATGATGTCTAGTAAGTTGCGTCCGATAGCGCAATATGCGGGCATGCATTCTCTGTGTTTGTTAGTCCGTAATGAAGATGATCAGGAAATAAGATATTTTGACACTACTGCTGTACCAAGAAAAGGTTCCAGAGCGGTGGAGAAACAGGCTGGAACGGCTTACCGCTTGTGCCTGATACAACCGTTCAGCCAATCGATCAACCGAACCGAAAATTGGAGGAAGGGTAGTTTATTAATGCCTCAAAGACCGGACGATTTTGATGAGCATGAGCAGTAGACAGTACACGCCACTTCCTTCGCATTGGCTTCGTGAACATTCAATGTGACAATCTCATAATTTCAAATTGTGCGAAATATATTACTGCCACTTGCAATAGTAATTAGAAATAATGGAAATACGGTGAAGGAAACACCCGATCTATGTCTGGTAGAAGCAACAGATAATTTACGTCGACCTTTTCAAGGCCGCGCATGCAAAGTCGAGGCTCTTCATATGTTGAGAGGTGAAATACAATCTTCACAGATATGATCTGTTGGAACTGTGTTAGGCCTATGGCCCACCATAGTCGGAACCATTCGGGTATCCCGATTAACAGGTTCCGATCAACATCTTTTAACCACGTGAGATCGCGTCATCTTCGTGAACTCAGCATTATAAGACGCTCGATTGTGATCTTGTTGATCACGCATCAAGAAAACAGATTTGATGATTGTCGACAAGTTCATTATAGTCATATAGCTACTCGAAGAGATTATGGTGTATACTGAGTGCAAACGCCTCCTCTTACAGCTGCTGACGATATTATTCCAATCTCTTCATCATCCAAAAGTACGCGATGAGAAGTCAACAAAATAAAAGAAATTTGCGGGGAACTTTCAATCATGACATCAGAATTTCGTATTATTATTATGCTGTGAATTTTATGCTAGAAATACGTCCATCACTTTATCTTCTTGACATGAAGATAATGCAAATAGTGAAACCAAATAGGCTCTCGTTGATGCTAGCATGAAGGGAGAATGCGATTCAACGCTGTATAGCTCGACACTGCAGTCAGAGCACCATAATGCCATACATGTCGGACTCGCGATCTTTGATATTTACTGTAGCTATGTCGTGACAATTTCTAAAGTGCTGCAGATGCTACGTGAGGCCATTCGTAAATATTTTCAATACTTATCATAAGCGAGACATGCATGTCCATAAATCCTACCATCAATTGTAGAAAAGCAGCTGGGTTGATGCTAGCTTTAGTGACAGGATTTGTCGAATTTGCTGTGATTGTAGGTTGGAGAGTGAAAAGACGATGCGTTGTAGTCATATGTATAGACGGGGGCAGATATCAATTTGACACGACATGTCACGATTCAATTATTGCAAGGGGTCGTCGAAAACGGGCATGGAGACCCACAAAGAAATTAAACTTTTCATGCGAGACGCGCAGAACAGCCGCTTTTAGGGTTGCAATTGTTTATCGATCAACAAAATCAAAAAATATAACTGCTACGGTCAAACGGATTTCTAAATTACACCATCACTTGACATTGATTTCTTATCATCAACTCCACGGATCCCACACAATCGATTACTCACTCGCCATCAGATCAATTCACTTGGTCGCGAGCTGTGACCGCACTCACATGAGTACAAATTGGAGAGATTGTAACACGATTTGGAGCTCGACAATTGTCTAGAAAAAGCACAATCGAGTGAAGTTTGTCACGTATCCGAATGTCTAGGAGCATTTAGTTGTATTACAACACTTCACTCACGCTCTGCGATTACCCTCGTAAAGTTTTGTGGATCGGCCAAAAACTTCACTTCTCCACCTCACTTAGTATCCTTTATAAAACTTAACAATGGACGCAAAAGTAGGTTGATCTTCGACATCAACAATCAATATGTTGCAAATGGAGTTTATACTAATTTTGTTTGTACAGCCGCATCGTCCTCTTCGTACTTGGAGAGTGCAAGATGAGAATGCTATCTCAACCGCCAATGGCCTTGTCAAATCAATTCACCAGCGGCATAAGAGTTCGCCGGTCCTCACGAATTTGATGCAAGCTGGAGCCACAAAGTTAGGCGTCAAGAGGGCTGCATTTGGCGATGTCAGTAATCAACGTAATATACAGCCAAGTAAAGATGACTTCTCAGTGCCGACTAAAGGCTTTCCGTCCAAAGACAAATCAATTCTTGGAAATGTCGGCGAGTCGCAAATGAGAGACAATGTATCTGTCAAGCAGCCGCAGGCTCAATTGACAGCCAAGTCGATCAATACAATAACAAGTAATTCACTTGGTGTAATCCCGACAATTCCTAGTCAGAACAGCAAGACACAAATGGATGATGCCTACTCAAACATCAAATCTACGGTCCTGCGTGATATACTCATCAAATCCCACGCTGATGCACAGAATCTGCCATATCATACTTCCACATCAAGTCAAATAAACAACAACAATAATGCTTACAGTGCCAACAATCTTCCTCCTGTCATCGAATCTGCCATACTGCCTTCGTCAAAGGTCATTGAGATACAACAGCAGGCAAGCCAAGCTCTCCAAGCTTTCCTTTTACAAGAGCAACAAAAGTATGCAATCCGAGAAGAGCAACAAAAGTATGCTGCAATTCAAGAAGAGCAACAAAAGTATGCTGCAATTCAAGAAGAGCAACAAAAGCATGCAATTCAAGAAGAGCAGCAGAAAAATGCGATTCGAGAATTAACTTCGACGACCGAGAGAAACGTCTCAGATACTTCCACAAATGGATATTCAGCCGGATATAGCAATGGATCACTGGAAGGAGATTATACCACTAAAAGATCTTTTCACGTGGCGAACGGTGAGACCGCGGGTGGAAACACATTGGTCCTGGCACCTAAATATACCTCTCGAATCCGCGCAGAGATAGCAGCTGCCAAGGACATTGTTGATGCAGCTAAATCAGCCGAAGAGATTGAGGATGAACGCTGGGATACTACTATGGTTACTGAGTACAGTGAGGAAATTTTCGAATATATGCGATTTCTTGAGGTAAGTTTTTAGTCATGGTCATTGCAAAAGATAGACAGCTACTGATAGATTACTTTCAACAGGAACGTATGCGCCCGAATCCCCATTACATGGATCATCAAAATGAATGTCAATGGTCAATGCGTGCAGTACTTTTAGATTGGCTCGTACAGGTTCATGCACGATTTAGTCTCCTTCCCGAAACCTTGTTCCTCAGTGTCAATTACATTGATCGATTTCTATCTTGTAAAGTGGTGTCACTTGCCAAACTTCAATTAGTTGGGGCAACGGCGTTGTTTCTAGCAGCGAAATATGAAGAAGTCAACTGTCCGACCGTTGGAGAGATTGTTTATATGGTAGACGATGGTTTCACAATGGAGGAAATACTAAAAGCTGAGAGGTTCATGCTGAGTATGTTGGCTTTTGAACTAGGCTGGCCAGGACCGATGAGTTTCTTGCGACGTATAAGCAAAGCTGACGATTATGATCTTGAAACTCGTACACTGGCAAAGTATTTCTTGGAAGTTACAATAATGGACGAACGGTTCGTTGGATGTACACCAAGTTCAACCGCTGCAGCTGCTCATTGTTTGGCGCGACTCATGTTACGTAAGGGTGACTGGACGGCTGGTCACGTTTTCTATTCGAATTACACATATGCTCAACTACGCCCTATGATTGCTATTATTATCGAATGCTGTGAAGATCCAATCAAGCATCACGCCGCTGTGTTTTCGAAATATGGCGATAAAAGATATAAGAAGGCATCTTTGTTTGTACAGACAGAGTTCCATCGTGGCTTCGAGTTACCTGCTTTGTCGCATCGAAATAGCTCGTATGGGTTGGCGGACATGTCTATCAATATTGCTCCTACTACATCTCAAGAAAACAGTAATATCCACGCTAATGAGAACAGTAATCCCAATATCAACTATAAACAACAGCCGACCGCATATTAGGGACAGCGAGTATGGTATGATCTAGAACGTCATGCTTGATTATCTACATCAATTCTGGATGTCAAACTACAAGCTATGGTACTTTAATAGCTTTTGATGGTATAACACGATGTTACGATTCCTGCGTATATATTTGAATGGAGCATACGGAGTTTTGAACCTTGTTTATTTCTTGTTTCTTTTTTATCCTTTCCTTTCTTGTATAACGATGATACATTTCTATATTGAGTTTATGATCATTCATTACCGATAACGATATATGTTTATGAAGTTTTCACAGAAATGACTACTCACTGGATGATCTATCTGATTTAGGACTAGAAGAGTGATTAGGATAATTTTCCCTGTCTTTTTGTATTCTTTCTTTCATTATTGAAGATAACAGTATAGTAAACAAAGTGGAAGTATATTGTTGACAATTTAATATCTTTCATTCTCATATCGTTACTTTAATTACTGAAATAATATGTAGTGACACCTGAAAGTTTTGTAGTTTCTTGGTGTATGATTCCAATCAAGCTTTTTACCATAGCGAATGCTTGACATATCTTATGACGAATCAGGGAACAAGATAAAATTACTCGTTTCAACACAGGGTGCAGTATCATTATCGATTACACAGATTGAACGATATGTAATTTCGGCAAGTGAAGTCTACAGCTACAGTAGTGATGTGTAATGCGGTATACAAAACGTCATTTTAGAGTTTGACGACAAATTACAATCGTAGAATTGTTCACGTGAGCCGTTTCAGGTAGCCTTTGACGCTGTAGACTATGATCATTCGACTTGACATGCACATATAGAATTGTGTGGACCTGTGATTATATCATCTACGCAGAACTGTTGGACCTATTGACGCTGAACAACTCCTTTGATGATGGCTTCACGAAATGCTGCCACGAAGAAAGTTCTCCTTAAAGTTAGTGGTTCACAGCTTACAAGTATCAATATGTGACTGACAAGTCAGGTTATTATACTCGGTGATAGCGGTGTCGGCAAGACCAGTTTGATGAACCAATATGTGAGAAGATTACACAACGCGATTAGCCGGCTTTTATTCGACGATTACTCACCTATAACCTTATAGGTCAATAAAAAGTTCAGTGGATCATACAAAGCTACAATAGGCGCGGATTTCTTGACGAAAGAGGTGACAGTAGACGATCGAGTAGTCACTATTCAGGTTAGTCACAGGACTTTTGATAGATCCTGAGTACGTGTTGATTCAAAAATCAGTTATGGGATACAGCGGGCCAAGAACGATTCCAATCACTTGGTGTCGCATTCTACAGAGGCGCAGATTGTTGTGTTTTAGTCTATGATGTCAATAATTCAAAATCATTCGATGCGCTCGACAGTTGGAGGGACGAATTTTTAATTCAAGCTAGTCCTATGGATCCGGAAAGCTTTCCATTTGTATGTTTACTTAATTTTCAAACAAATGTGTAACGGCAACACGAATCTGACAAGATTAATAGGTCGTACTTGGAAACAAGGTAGATGTTGAAGATAGTAAACGAACAGTCTCCAAGAAACGAGCCGAAGCATTCTGTCAATCAAAGGGAGATATACCACACTTTGAAACAAGTGCAAAAGACGCCACCAATGTCGAAAGCGCATTCGAAGTTATTGCCAGACATGCTCTTGCACAAGAGGAAACTCAAGACTCGTATCAAAATGAATATCCAGACGCGATACAGATCAACCTCGACAAGCAGAGTAGCGGATGTGCATGTTGATTTCTTTCTACAACATCATTATAAAAAACAACAACAAATCATATTCATATATTTGCATAATGCGAGAGTGGCGTTTTGACAAGTTCATTTGCTTGATTGCTTCCATACGTATTTAGTAACTTTTATAGTAATGAAATACCCAAGAGATAAATCCTATCATCATGGTTGCTGTACTCGATCATTTCATGTGAGCCGTCAGATTAACTTTCTTCACGTCTCGTATTTGACATGTGACATGAACTCAACATAAAAGTGATCACTCCATATGAGGCTAGAATATTTTATAGCATGTCCAAATGATATGATCATCCATCCCATTTCAATCTTATCGAGCGGCACAGATGATCGTTTCGTATCTAAAGTATGACTACAGACTCATATGCCTCTTCTACCGCCCCATTTCCGCCTCTACAGCCTCTAGTATCCGAGTCTGACAATCGAATTCGCTCGAATAATTCGTCTGGACTTTCAGATTCATATTCCGTTGCTCCATTCAGGATAGATACAAGCTCTACAGATCCAATGTACAAAACAAAATCATACATTAAAAAACGATGGAAGCGCTTTGTCGGTTTGCTATGCTTGGCTGCGACTGTTATTCTTTGGACAACTTCTAATTTTCTTGCGAGTGTACGTCAAATAGACAAGTATATATCTGTAAGCATCGCTGATTGGGTTGTTTAGAATCTATTTGCAGATGATACGTACTCGAAGCCCTTCTTTGTCACCTACATCAATACGGCTTTCTTCATCTTTCCCCTTTTCCCAATCTTCATTCGTCAATATTATCGAAACCCAAAATCAGTATCCACATTCGTCTCTTCTCTACAAAGACGTGTGTCAATCTACAAACCACTAGCTCAACAAGATTCAACTTTATATCGTGATACCGACACACCGGACGTTGAATCCGCCAATCATATCCTTCCATCCACTACTTCTGTCTCAAAACAACCTCTCTCCGCTCTTGAGTCTAGCAGATCGGCCTCGATATCCGAACCTTCATCTACAACTTTACGTCCACGTACAACATCTATATCGACCAATCAACAAGACTCTGTACCCCCACGAATCTCTGATGAAATAACTCCTCTGAAACCACAAATACCCTCCTCCTTTTCTCAACCTTTCCCCTCTGTCGCGTCCACATCCAATCGGAAGACCAAGTCACTCTTATCTACTGCACGACTTAGTCTTGAATTCTGTTTCCTCTGGTTCTCTGCGAATTACTTTACAGCATCATGTTTATCGTACACAACAGTCGCATCTTCTACAATTCTAACCTCTACTTCATCCGTCTTCACCTTGATCTTTGGCGTTCTCCTCGCTGTCGAATCCTTTTCCATTCCAAAACTTATCGGAGTAATAGCCTCTCTATCCGGCATCATATTAATCTCTTCGGTAGATCTTTCTGGAGAATCCGACGAAACAAGAGGTTCTTTTCCTCACAAATCGATAAAAGAATTAGGAGTAGGTGACGCAATGGCTTTGATATCAGCTGTATTATACGGTATCTATGCTGTGATTATGAAGAAACGAATGCCCGATGAAAAAGCAGTGAATATGCCGCTATTCTTCGGTCTAGTTGGTTTGTTTAATGTTTTGCTCCTCTGGCCGGTCTTTTTTCTGTTACATTATACTCGTGTAGAAACGTTCCAAATGCCACCTGGAAGTAAAGTCTGGAACGTCATAATAATCAACAGCGTCAGTAGTTTATTCAGTGATTTCACTTGGGCGTACGCTGTTGTGTTGACTAGTCCGTTGATCGTCACGGTTGGTATGAGTCTTACTATTCCACTTTCGCTCATCGGACAAGTATTAGTCAATGGTCAAACTGCAGGAGTGGTGTATTGGATTGGCGCT
>Ga0160428_1002264_pt1 | contig 12091 bp, 10 predicted proteins | sample SolpanmetagenomM_FD_108198 | JGI IMG/M metagenome (GOLD analysis project Ga0160428, IMG submission 108198) | Solar panel surface microbial communities from Lawrence Berkeley National Laboratory, California, USA - M | ecosystem: Engineered > Built environment > Solar panel > Unclassified ... | reverse complement strand
TTCAAAGAGCTTCAGAGGTGCAGGAGAAAGTCGTATGCATTGCCCAGTTTCTGCCATGATCTTACGTACAAAGTGAGTATCTCGATTCGTCTTGCTTGGTGACTCTTCGCGTTCGCCTGATGCATACGATTGTAAAGATTCCTGAGTATCAGAACGTGTCAAAGGCACAAAGTCCAAGCCAGCTTGCTTGCCACTTGTCCGCCGCAGAGCTTTGAGTAATTCGGTTTTGTTCTTGCCTTGCACTTTGGCCTCTTTTGCTATTGCCTTGAGCTCATCCAATAGCAGCAACGACGACGCTTCCTCCAATGTCGTAATGTGGTCATCAGAATTGTCAGCGAAAGTGAAGCACGATTCAAGGACTGCTCCTTCAGGAGGTTCCAGCTCTCCAGGAGTCACTTGAGCCTCTGCTGTGGGTTCGGGTACATCTCTGAACCGGTAAAGCTCACTGACAGCACCAGGCATATCAGCAATATCACCATAATACCCAAGCCGTGCAATACGGTGCCACGCATGAGTCTTTCGCAAGAACAACCGTACGTACAGATATTGAGCTTCATAAGGCAAGGCTCGCCATTCTTCGAACAGTTTGGTTTCTGCAGCATCAAAAAGGTGACTCTCCTCGTCAAGCACAGTTTCCAGTGCCAAATTAAAAGCATCCACATAGATTGAGCTCTTGCCTCTGGTCCACGTCCGCTCGCCAAGTCTCTGTTGCAAGTCGGCTAGCTCTAGTCCTCCCACTGCCCGCAGCGTTTCATATTCCTCTATTGCGTCCTTGTCCGTCTTTATGGGCAAGAGAGCCTGCTCTAAGCCCGTCTGCACTGGTTCATTAGATCGTGTATTCAGTGCTTCATCATCCTCAGCTTCTGAGTCTGGTATCTCTCGTGTATTCCGTTGTAGTGTTTTGCGCCGAGGAGACAGAATTGAAGGCACAGGCGAGCGCTCATCACTTTCGCTGTCGCTTCCACTCCCTTTTCCTTCCTTCTTGATCGCTTTCAGACGCTTCGAGGGTGATGATTTTGCCTTCCCACCTCCTGGTGGAGGACGCTTGCCCAACCTACCGAGCATTGCATTATGGGCTGAGGGTTGAGGTTGCAAGATCATAGCACGGCATAGCAAAGCTTTGGAGCAATTTAGATTGATGATGACGAAGGTCTCAATTATCACGAAAGCCACGCGCTAACACGCGAGATCCAAGAAAACGGCTATCTCAAGCTTGATCCAGGGCTACTCAACAACATCAACAACTACTGCTACTAACACACACACACACACACACACATCTCGCTCACTTAGCAATCAGACCAAACCCATCCCACTCCCTTGAAAAATCAATCTACTAGCTCAACTTACTGCCTTAGCTACAATATTTAACATAATCCGTCCAAAAAAGATCACTCAATGGTACTTGAGTAACGTTTCAAAGCCTTCGTAAATAAAAGTTGATAATACTATACTTACTACACTATCTACCATCACTTTCCACAAAACTCCCCTCTGCTCCCATTCCACAATCCCCCGGGTGGGTGGGGAAGGTGGTGGCAGGCGGCCGCGGGGGTGGGTGAGTGGTCGAACAGGCGGACGTGTAAGTAGGCAGGCCTAATCTAACCCAACTTTGAAGCTATCCCAACCCCCGTCTTATAAGCATGAACCACCTCGACTACTGCTACGCTCGATGAGGGGCAATAGCTCGGGGCAAAAGCCAGCCCTTCGATGTGCATGGCAGCTTTGACTCTCCCTTTCCTTTTCAGAAGAGGTGGGATCTGTGGTCTATGATTGGACCGGGCTGGAAGTGATGAGACTTGTGACTTTGAATTTGATTAGCTCAAGTATGAGGGTGTAAGAAGAAGTAGGGTGGTGTGCGGGAACATCGTGAGCGTCATACAGCATACTGCATGCACAGAGGTTTTGCAGTAGTAAAGGAAGCAAGTCCAAGGCAGTGCTAGCCAGCTCTCTTTCTCTCTTTCTCTGTGCGAATTGTGACGATTGAGAGGAGTCGATCACCACAGCATCAGATTCGAAGCCTGGGCTGGGTATAACACAAGAGTTCAGCAGAAGCAAGCAAGCGAAAGGCAAAAGAGAACGTAGTTGCAAAGGTCTATATTCTCGATTTCCGATTCTCGTTCGTCCTACAGTGTAAATTTTCAGTGCAAACATACGAAAGCCCACCATCTCCCGTAAACATCTTATGGCTCATCCTTGACATCTAATCCGGCATTGCGTAACCCAATCTTATAAGCATCTTTCATGTCAAAGTCGTCACTAGCAGCCTCTTTCTTGATACGTGGCTTGATGATATCGTCTTTCGTCTCATTCTTCACCTTCTTCACGTCCTCCTTGCCTTGCTTCGTGTTCTCGCTCTTCACATCAACCTTCTCCTCCTCTTCCTTCTTCAGATCATTAAACAGCATATCCATGATCTTGCCTTCAGCAGCCTTCTCATCCCCTTCCGCCACAGCATCCGCAATCGGCGCCGCCGCCGCCATCCCATTCCCAGCGACACGCTCATCCAGCGCCATCTTCGTCTCACCAAGGCGATAAATCTGCTCTTCTACCGTACCTCTAGTGACCAATCTCACAACCTCGACTTCCCTCGTCTGTCCCACGCGATGTGCTCTATTCTCAGCTTGAATATCATCTTGTGGATTGAAACTCATATCGAAGATGATAACCTTATTCGCCGCCGCTAGATTGATGCCCGCCCCTCCAGCTCCGGTACTAAGCATGAAGACGGAGATATCGGAGTCTTTGTAAAATGTGTCAATCAAGTCTTGTCGGTCGGACATCAGTGTGGAGCCGTCGAGACGACAAAATCGCAGGTTGTGTGCCGTGAGCACGAGGTCAAGGATGTCTAACACCATAGTGAAGCGGGAAAACACCAGTGTGCGGTCGCCGTTTGCTCTGTGTTGGAGGAGTAGGTTGATTAGAGCTGTGACTTTACCGGAGTTCAAGATGGCTGCCTCCTCGTCTACGATAGGATCGTAGCGGCGCACGAGAGGATGGTCTTGGCAGTACTGATGGAGCTGAAAGTCCGACTTTTCGTTGAAAAAGGCAAGAATTCGCTGGTCGATATCCTTGGTTAAAGCGTTGAATTCCTCCTCATTTCTGGATGCTTTCACCATCTTGTTCAAGATAGCATCAGTGAATTGGTGGCGAAGAAGAAGAGGATGAATAGCAGCTTCCCTTAGGTCGATTAAGTTGTTGACTTTGCCTTTTACTGTCCATGCTTTCTTGTCCCCAGCAGCCTTGGCTTGCGCTCGTGCTTTTAGAACATCCTGAACCTTGGTAATCTCAGCTTTGTAGACTGCCGCTTGATCAACAGACATGTCGCAGTATTCGACTCTACATGTCTTGGTGGGAATATGCTTAAGTACTTGTGCCTTTTTCCGACGAAGGATAAATGGTGCCATCATTGACCTTGCACGAAGGATGCGCTGTTGTGATAGCAAGGCTTCCTGTGAACCGGGAACTTCCGCGACTTTAGCTTTGTGTTTGAAGATGTTTTCGAGCTCGTCTGCATGTTCTCGGAATAACTTGGGCATGATGAACGCCAACAATGAGATCAGCTCCTGCAGGTTGTTTTGCAGTGGTGTTCCTGTTAAGAGAAGTCTCATCTGGGCAGGGATTCGCATGAGCTGTGTATATCGCTGTGAGGTACTGTTCTTCAATGCATGACCTTCGTCAAATACACAAAGAGAAATGCCCAATCGCTTGAAAAAGGCATTGTCTTCAGGCTTTACCGCTATATCGTACGTGGTGACAATGACGTTGAGCTGACCCTCCATGTCGAGTAGTTCTCGGATTGTCTCGCGGTCCTCGGCACGCTCACTCTGGCTGGCGTGGTATAGCCTCACATTGACAGACGGCGAAAATCGTTCAAATTCTCGATACCAGTTCTCTAGTGTTGAGCCTGGAACGACGATCAGATGTGGCCCAGTGTTACCAGTCTCGATAAGATGTGAAACAAATGATACGACTTGACATGTCTTTCCTAGACCCATGTCATCTGCTAGTATGCACGAGAGCTTCTTCCGCCACATCAGCGCTAACCAGTTCAAGCCTGCAATTTGGTAGTCTTTCATAACCATGTCTTTGCTCATAATGGAAGGTTGGCCTAATGCTCGCTTCGCCGAAGGTTGTCGTACTAGATCATCGTCTGCTAAAGAACTACAAGGAGTACCCATTCCGGAATCGTGGTCGATGTCAGTGAAAGATAACTCGCCACCAGCTTGGAGAGCGGCAAGATCCATACCCATTCCTTTCATCTCTGCACTGATGGGCTCGGCAATTGACCGACACTGCTCGACTAAATGATCTACAGCCTCGTATCCTTCTACCATTTCTAGGCAGACGTCCACAAGCCTGTCTCCGATCTTCTTCTTGATAGTACGAGTTTTGCCGTTCTTAGTAATTGATGTTGAGTTGATTGTTATTGCTCGCACGTCGTCTAAACTCTCAAACGGCCGTTTCGTGAGAACAATTTCTGCAACATCTCGAGGCTGAGTAGACAGATCAACTAGATCGGCAACAGTGCAGGTGTTTAACTGATCTAGTAGTCTTTGCTCGACAGTAGAGACATCATCAGTAAGGTCAATAGCTTCGTCAAGACGTGATTCATCCCCCGTATCTTCTGCCTCAACTTCCATTGCTTCTGCTTCCCCTTGCTCTTCCTCTTCGTCGTCAGACTCAACAAGTCTCTTCTTCGCTCTATTCGCTGCCGCTCGTGGTGGAGGAGGTGCATTGTCAACTGGGGATAGTGGAGGCTCTATCGATGGTGATCTATTACGACGGCCCTGTTGTAACCTTCTCCGGACTGGTTGCGGTGGCGTAGCAACTTTGACTGGTGATGAGGACAGGACTACCGCGGGAACTGCAGGCTTGGGCGATTGTGTTTGTAGTTGAGGGTTCATTCTTGGCAAAGAATTCTGGGCATATTTCTCTCTTATCGACTTGTGCTGCACTTGCACCTTTGTACTTGATTTCTGGCCAGGTCTTTTGTATGACCCTTGCGATTGATTCGTAGTGTTACCGTCCTCGTTGTCCATTGTAAGGTCTACATTTACCATCTCCATCGCCTTTTGTTTTGCCTCTCGTTCTTGCTGATCTAAAATAAGCATATGTGCTCTGTCTAGATCGCCCTGGCACTTTTGTAAAGCATTGTCACACCGTCTTACCGACGACGCCGGTATCCAAGCCATAAGAGTCTTGACTTTTTCCTGCAAATGCCAATCAACATTCTGTAATGCGAGGGGCTGTTCTTTCGTTCTCGCTTGCGGTTTAGCAGGCACGACCGATCTTGCTACACCGCTGTGGCGTGGAATGACGGGAGGTTGCTCAGAATAGCTGTATTGGGCTAACGCTGCGCCAAAGATGCTTGAAGGCGCAGACGCTGACGCTGACGCACCAAATGTAGTTGCGGGGATGTTATTTTTTCTGGTTGTTTCTTCATCAGAGGAATCGCTTACAGCCTCGTCTACAATGGCTTGACTACTCATGAGTGGTACTTGTCTTGCTTGAGCCATGGGAGACCGATACTCGGTTCCAGGAGGAGCGATTGCCATCGAAAATCCGCGATTATATTGTCCTTGTGCGACAGGTATAGGACGAGGCCCGGATGATCGGATGACATCTTGTTGGAAAGGTGATGAAGCAGGCACCTGTACTTGCGACGGTTGCGACGGAGGAGGTGAAGCGGTCCGCTTACGCTTGTGACTCAATAGTTGCGTGGGCTGTGTGATGTAGGGAGAGGCAGGAGACGGAGCAGGAGATGAGGACTGAAACGGTCGATTGGTGAGTGGAAGAGTGTCTTGTGTTTGATTATAGGATGACTTTGCTTTCTCCCATTCACGAAGAGTAAGTGATGGATTGGCAGTTGATCCAGGTCGTTTTTGCGTCATGATGGTGGTGATTGTGTTGTGCGAGTTGATGACACACTAAGCTACAGTTGAGTATCCATACATGAACTGCGCGCGGCCGTGTGACGCAAGAGAGTGTTGATGAGAGGGAGTTATGGGGGTTGTGACCAAAGGAAAAGCAAGGAGTCAACAGACGGTAAGTCTCCGGATGCCAAGCCATTGCTGCTTTGTCTCAGCTGCGTTTCATCATCATCCTCGTCGTCGAAATCAATTGCTTCTAGCATCGCAGACGCAATCATGGCTACGCGTAGAGTACCAGCATCTTCCACAGGCAGCGCAGTGCCTCTAAGTCCATCTTCCATCGCTCCAACACATCCAACTCCAGCTCGTCCCGCCACTAACTCATCAATTGCTCCTGCGGTTCCAGCGTATGTTCTTTGACGACCTTGTAGTCGTTCTGTTGCTGACGCAGAGACAGTCATATCATCATCAAGCTCGCTACTTTTACTGTCCTCATGTTTGCTGCGCCAATATCTCTCTATTTCCTCTCTCTCAATAGCATTTTCGGCGGCAACTCTACATATGCTGGCATACTAGCAGCTGTGAGCGCTAATATCGTACTGTTCGGATACATTGCTGTTGCTGTAATGGAAGATCAAGGGGAGCAGGAGGAAGCTAAGAAAGAGAAGTGAACAAGGAAGAGAACTGGACAAGAAACAGAATTGGACAAGAAACAGAATTGGACAAGAAACAGAACTGGACAAGAAACAGAAGTGAGCAAGAAACAGAAGTGAACAGGACACGGAAATGAGAGAAGACACAGAAGCGAAGAAGACACAGAAGTGAACGAGACACAGAAGAGAACAAGAAACAGAAGATGAACAGGATGGAGATTTGCCTTAATTACTTCAAGTGTCAAGACACCCGAGCGACAGCCTCCTGTCCGCCTAGAGCTCTTACATGAGTGACACATTGACGGCTGCTTGCTCTTCAGCGTACATACGGTACCACGGGTACTTGAACGAAGACGAGATTGCCGTAGTAAAGGTACATGTCCTGGTCATGCCTGATGTCCACGGTCCAGCGGTGAAACCCACACGTATGCTCATGCTATCACGGATCATGAGGCACGAGGTAACAACGATATAACTGGGCAGATGCGTTTATAAAGCAGCAGCGCGTGCGATGCTGGGCTTGCGAACAAGGACCAAGACATCAGAAGGATATGAACGTAGACATGGTCATGCTAAAATTTGTTACAAGGCGGGTTGAGCTATACAGCCAATGAGCCCCCTCTCCGGAGGATGATCCTGTAGCAATAACACAATATCATTTCATGTCAAAATGCTTGCGATTCTCTCCGAGTCCTTTTTCCTCCAGTGACTACCCATTTCCCCACATTTTTCAAGCCGCCGATCTTTTTGTCTTTGTTTATGCCAAACACACCTTGATGGTCTCCGGTTGAGAAACCTCATATCCAACCCACTTTCCACTCACGAAAATGGCAGTAGGCGTGGCAAACAACCTGAATCACTTACTCCAGCAGGGTTCGAAAGCCAACGCCAATTCCGGTCTTGATCAGCTTCGTTATGCTGTGCTCGCAGATGGAATCCCAAGCAACAGCGAGGGCATGGTATAATAACTTCCTTCCCTATGCTTTGAATACGGAGATCAAACTCACATACATTTCAGTCAGATCTCCGCATCTACGTCTGGCTAGTCCTCCTTGGTGTTCCTCCACTTTCCACAGACAACTATCTGGACCTCGTCCGGCAAGGCGCTTCACCTTCCTACGCCAAAATCCGCAATGACACGTTCAGGACACTCGCCACGGACCCCATGTTTCGTCGTCGCGTTACAGAGAATAGTTTGACAAGAGTGCTGAATGCGGTCGCATGGAAGCTACAAGATGAACATGAATCACGAGTCAATGGTTGGCAAAGTCCACCAAGCATTGGACACCGACCACCCCTGAGCTTTACTGGAAGTCCTGATGTGAGAAAAGACAGTCCATCAGGAAGAAATGCGTTTGACAAAGAATTTTCCGATTCCGGCACATCAGCGACAGGAGATGGCGCGTCAGTTGGATATGTGCAGGGCATGAATGTTCTGGCAGCACCATTTCTTTACACTGCAAGATCTGAAGTACAAGCTTTTGCAGCGTTCAGCAGATTCATCACAACAACTTGCCCTGGCTATGTAAGAGGAGGTTCAATGGATGGAGTACATCGTGGTCTTGCGCTTGTTGACCAGATCCTGGCTATTGTTGATCCTAAGCTATCAGCATATCTTGTCACAAAAGGCATGAAGGCAGAAATATATGGCTTCGCATCAGTCTTGACGCTTTGCGCTTGCACCCCACCTCTCACAGAAGTGCTCAATCTTTGGGACTTTCTGTTCGCCTATGGCCCACATCTGAACCTGCTGTGCATTGTTGCGCAGCTTGTCCTCATCAGAGACCAGATCCTGGCCAGTCCAAGGTGAGTGCCGCTCTTGATTGTGATGGATTACGACCTAACCAAATTATAGTCCAAATCAGATTCTAAGATCATTTCCGCCTCTACAGTCTGGAAAGATCAAGGCTATGGCTATAAGCTTCGTCAGGAAGATACCAAAAGACGTCTATGAACAGATTGTCAATCATGCTAAGTGATGAACGGAGTTGTTGGCACAACAACAGCCAGCAAATCAGCATAAGGGATCATGTATCAGCAGCAGCAGCCATCTCAACCCAACCAAAAGGATCTGGATTGCATGGACGTAGCTTCAAGGGTGCTCTGTCTTACTTGGTGCAAAGAAGCATCTCGAGCGCTGGGCACGAACGATGAAGCTTATCTGGCGTGACGGCAAGCATTCGCGAGAAGCCTCACACTTCTCCCTGTCTATCCGGAGGTGTGTCCGAGACTCCCAGCACCTTTGTCCTCGCAAGCGAGAGGTCTTGGGATTGACCTTCAGGTACTGGAAACTCTACAAAAGTCTTTGCATGCCAGCACATCGCGCAAGTATCCGCGAGATCCAGTCTCGCGATCTGGCGATTCTAATGCAGGAACAGCAACAGAGCCTGAAGCGGCTGAGATAGCGGCACGTACAGGTGAAACAATCAGAAACGTGCTTTCAAGCTCTGGCTCAAAGCAAAATGGCTGACGATGCCAAGTCCATATCAGCGCAACCACAATTGGTAGTACCTAGCTAAAGTAGCAAGGAGGGGTTAGACTCTATAGCCGCCCCTCACCCTCCCCTCGCGGCAAGTTCCCACCAGCCAGTCGTCTCATCGACGTGCACATCGGTTCAGAAAGATCTACAGTTTCGAGTTGGTCGGGATATGCAATTGTGAGCACATGGCGGGGCCGGCACTAATGCACGTCTCGTAGAAATCCAAGAAAGAGACTGGACACGGACAAGGTTATCCCGCGAATACCAAAGCACCATACTACTGGACTCGCTTAAGAAGTAGGCGTGGTATATGGCTGTACTCTAGCTGTATTTTGATGGCTGCGGATAATAATGCCATAATAGTGCCGCAAGCATTATTCAGGTTATGCATTATTAAGCGTTGTATCCCTGAACTTGGAACGTTGGGGAAAGAGAGAAAAACGTTCTTGGAGACCGTTTGGAAAAAAAGGTTGAACGATGATCATATTGTGCATTAGGGGGATTTTGGGAGGATTTGCGACTGGATACATCTCGTGGCAAGGGCGTGAGTCGAGACGAAACAACAAGGCATCAGCAACACTAGAACAAGGACGAGCAGATAGAACGTGAAGGGCGGAAAGCAGAGCTGGAGAGGATGAAGCTCGCCGGCAAAACTACTTTTGACATGGTTTTTCGAATTAATGAAGAGACACGATGGCTTTCTTGAATCAGAGGCCAAGCAATAAGTCTGGTTTGGTTGCTGCACGAGGTTGGAGCTGTTTGCCAGTTAAGATAAGCAGGCAGAGATGAAGGAAGGTGCAGTATTGAGGTATCCAGCACATACCTACCTGATGCCATACTATGTCCGAGGTTAGGCGTGTTTCAAGTCGTTTTGTTGAGACCGCGTGGCAAGTGGAGAGTGAAGGATCGGTTTCCAAGTCCAAGCCTCTTTGGCGCGCTATACTAGAAATAGCGTATTCGCCTGCGCCGCGTCATCACTCATCGTCTACCAGCCTCCGTAATTTTTTTAAAGCCGGATGATGATAAATGTGAAACAAAATGCGTTTAGAGAGAAGTTGATGGAGTAGGAGGGCGAACGGGGCCGGAGAGACTCCTCTGACAATTAGAACTCGTAGACAGGATGGAATGTCACTCGTCACTCGGGAAGGTGTCGGTATGTGTACGTAGTACCTTTACATAGAAACAGGCAACACCCTTGTGCTGGCTTGCTTTTTGCTGTCTCTTGTCTAACTTTCCCTCTCTTCTTGCTCGTAGACGACAGCCATCAAATCCTAGACAGTAGCAGCACAACCTGACAGCAACAGGGCAACCAACCTTTCCATCTAGCTCATCACTTTCGAAACGGAACCAAAAAGCAGATCGAGCTTTCACGTGTCGATCCCGACCTCCCGACAACCTACCTGGTACCGTCTGTTGAAGCCCCATTCGTCTGCCTCTCCGCCTCACTGTTCAATTTCATCTTCATCGTCACTACAACATCCTCGCTCGCTTGTTCATTCACTACACCTAACAAACACTTGCGACGATACATCTTGAAGAGGCTGATCCGACACAACTCCGACATCAACTAATCAGATATCTTTTCATCCGACCCGGACCGTGCTAAATCGAGCACGATCTATTCTCGCATTAGAACTGCATTACGAAATCTACATACCGACGACTTCCCAGGAGCCTGTCCTATACAAGCTTCATCACCACTCTACTTTTAATACATACCATACAAGATGTCGTCCGCAGTACAGCAGCAACAGCAGCAATATGAGCAATATGAGCCATACAACCCGAATCAGCAGCAGGCACAGCTACAGCAGCAGCAACAGCATTACTTGGCACCACAGGAACGTCCTCAACAACGAACGCGCTCAAAGTCAGGTTTCAGCATAAAGAGCGACAAGAGTGATGCCCCAAGTTTCGGCTCAAAACCAAAATACAGCTTCAAAGAGGCCAAGCAGAGCGAGAAGAAGTCGCGGTTTGGCAGATCATCGACAAAGGTCGACCCGAACAAGGCGCTTGCAGAGGCTCAGCCAGGTATGTACTCTGACATTGTATACCTTTTGTACGAACAAATTTGCTGACATGATCTTTTCTAGCTGCTTTTGCGCAATGGGAACCATCGACATTACCGTCAATGATCAGAGGACACTCGTATAAGGACTCGTTGGGCAATGTTATTGGTAAGCTTATAACAAGGGCTGTGCAAAATCATCCGCTAATCTGTATGCCTTTTTCAGCCGACCCAGACCGTACCAATCCTACTAGACCACGAATGGAGCGTCCGCTCGATACCATCAGATCATTTGAAGCAGCAATCGAGAGCAGCCACAAGAGAAAGACACAACTTATGCGCGCAGGTATGATTTCTCGCACTGCTATTCTAAACATCTAATCAAGACTAACTCTCGTTCTCACAGAATCAGCGGATGCTATCAGCAGTATGATTGGCAGTGGTCAAAGCCGTAGGGCCAGCTATCTTAGTAAGCCATCTAAAGAGCTCATAATGACAAGACCTTCCTCCTAACAAATTCAATAGGCAACGGCTCAGAAGCTCCTTATGCTCCATCCCCAAGATACTCCCCGAACCACACTCAAACTCCTTCACGCCACATGTCCATGACAGGAGGAGGCAGTCATTATGGTGGCAGTCATTATGGTGGCTACAACAGCGGTTACCCACCACCACCATCCAGCGCATACGGCTATGGTCACCGTCGACCAATGGGTCACCGTGTACAATCTGCACCTTTTGCACAACATCGAATGAGCTCAGACTACAGCTTGTATCAAGGCCATGAGCGGTACCACGAATCGCACGACACAGTCAACACAATCGGCGAATCGAGTGGCAGCCAAAGTGAGCCTTGGGGTAACTCAACCGACCCGAGTAGTGAAAACAGCTCCATCGACCGAGTACAAGGCGGTGTTGAGCGTGTGTCACTCAGTGCGGACCGTCTTCAAGCACTCAAGCAACAGGAGCCAGAGTCACAACACCCTTACGGCTATGGTAGAGGAGCTTCACCCATAACCAACGCTGCTGTCAGAGACACTGCTATTCGGGAGGAAGAAGATGGTCGATCAGTAAGAGG
>Ga0160428_1002263_pt1 | contig 12099 bp, 11 predicted proteins | sample SolpanmetagenomM_FD_108198 | JGI IMG/M metagenome (GOLD analysis project Ga0160428, IMG submission 108198) | Solar panel surface microbial communities from Lawrence Berkeley National Laboratory, California, USA - M | ecosystem: Engineered > Built environment > Solar panel > Unclassified ... | reverse complement strand
TGATCGAGCATATCTACGATCAGGATTTCGACCGCGATTCGAACACGATCGAAGTGTTCGTCACGCGCATCCGCAAGAAGCTCGGGCAGGACGTGATCACCACGATCCGGGGTCTCGGCTATTCGCTTGAGGATCCGGATGCCTAGCATCCCCGGGCCGTCGCCCCGGACCTGTTCCGGTGCCTCTGGTTCCGCGCGGCGCGTGGTAGCCGGTTCTCTCGTTACACGTTGGACTGCGGGACAGAGCCGGGCGGAACATCCCCGAAACCGACAGTCGCTGTTCGATTCGTCGGGGGCGGTCGGACATGACGGCTGATCTTGAACCGCTGGTAGCGCCCGAAACCGAACCGTCGTCGCGCGGCTATGTCCGCACCACGGGCTCGCTTAGCCGCCGCATGATCCTGATCGCGGCAGTGTGGATTCTGGTCCTGCTGTCCGGCGGCGGCTTCGCGCTGGACCGCGTCCTGTCCTCGGCGATCACGCGCAACTTCGACGATCAGCTCGAATATGTCCTGACCGCCCTGATCGTCTCGGCGGAAATCGGTCCGGACGGCGAAGTCGTGTTCAACCGCGAACCCGCGGATCAGCGTTTCCTCGAACCCTATTCCGGGCTGTATTGGCAAGTCAGCGCCAAGGGCCGTGAGGCGTTTCCGTCGCGATCGCTATGGGACCGGCGGCTGGCGCACGGTTCGACGCACATGGACCGCGACGTCCATGTCTACGACTCGCTGCAATTTCCGACCGAAAAGCTGCGGTTGCTGGAACGCGACGTGAAACTGCCCGGATCGCCGGTCCGCTGGCGCTTCCAGGTCGCGCAAAGCCGCGAAGGGCTGGACGCGCAGATCAACGCGTTGCGCAAGACCCTGGTGCGCAGCTTCGCGCTGCTCGGCCTGGGGCTGTTGGTGATGGCGGCCCTGCAGACGTTTTACGGGCTCTGGCCGCTGCGCAAGGTGCGCGAGGAGATCGCCCGGATGCGATCGGGCAAGTCGCGGCAGATCGAGCGACCGATGCCGATCGAGGTCGCGCCGATGGTCGAGGAACTGAACGGCCTGATCGCGCATAACGAACGCCAGGCGGAGGAAGCGCGGCGTCACGCGGGCAACCTCGCGCATGCGCTGAAGACGCCGTTGACGGTCATCATGAACGCCGCGACCGCCGAAGCCGACGATCTCGGCGAGACGGTGGTGCGCGAGGCGCGGACGATGCGGCGCCAGGTCGATCACCACCTCGCTCGCGCCCGCGCGGTCGGTCGCCGCGGTTCGGCGCACAGCCGCGCCGATGTGTGGCCGAGCCTGGAATCGGTCGAGCGTGCGGTGTCGCGGCTCTACCGCCATGTCCGGATCGACACCGACGGCCCGAAGGACCTGCAAGTTCATGTCGAGCGTCAGGACCTCGACGAGATGCTCGGCAATCTGATCGAGAATGCCGCGAAATATGGCGGCGGCAGCGTCTTCGTCACGGTCGGGCAGCATTCCGGATTCGTCGAATTCCTGATCGAGGATGACGGCATGGGCATTCCGGAAGAACAGCGCGTCCGCATCTTCGACCGCGGCGTGCGGCTGGATACCGGCAAACCCGGAACCGGTCTGGGCATGGCGATCGTCCGTGACGTCGCCGAAATCTACGAAGGCACCGTCTCGCTCGAGGAAAGCGAGGATCTCGGCGGATTGCTCGTCAGGCTGAGACTACCGGCCGCGAATTAAGTGCAGATAAATCAAAGGGAGCCACAAGGCTCCCTTTGACGTTTAGTTCCCTTACGGGAAACGGACACCTCTTCAGGGCCGCAGGTCCACCATACATACACAACGTATTGAAAAATTCAACCCGTATGGGGGACCGCTGCAATCGGCAGCTTCGGCAGCCAATCAAAGACGATGGCCAACATGGCTTCGAATTCTTCTTGCGGCATTCGCGCAATACCATTCTTATCGGGAAGCAATCGGCTCACCGCAATTGTCGTGATTTTATCACAGATCGCCCATGCCGCGCGGCCGTCGATCGTCGTACGTAATGGGAATGCCCATCTGTTACCGGGTTGAGCTTAGGTCGAACACGGGATGCACGTGACAGCGCCATGCAACGTATTGCGAGAGGAAACGACGATAATAGGGCGTCGCTTCCAAAATTCGGGCAATTGGGCGTCTTGCGGAAAATCACACCATAAGAGCTGCCTGATCTTAGGTGCGCCAATAAGGCGTGGTTTGATCTTTGGTGGCGTGGGCGTCAGCATCACGCCAAACTTATCGTGTCGTCGTCGGCTGTCCAGACGGCCCTACGCCGCCACCTTCAACTCCGCCATCGCCTGCGCGGTGATCGTCAGGCTGCGCTTGCGTGCTTCGTGGTCGTAGATCGAACTCGCGACCATCACTTCGTCTACGCCGGTACGCTCGACGAACTCCGCGATCCCGCGGGCGACCTTGGCCATGCCGCCGACGGCCGAGCATTGTAGTACGTGGTCGAGGATCGATTGTCCCTGCACCCCGAGCGTCTGCCGATAGCCCGCGACCGGCGGCTTCAGCTTGCCAGGGTTGCCGGTCCGCAGCGCCACGAACGCCTGTTGCTGCGAACTAGCGAGCAGTTCTGCCTCCTCGTCCGTATCGGCGGCAAAGACGTTGAACCCGGCCATCATATAGGGCCGCTCGAGCACCGCCGACGGGCGAAAATCGCGGCGATAGATGGCGATCGCGGAGGCCAACGCGTCCGGCGCGAAGTGCGAGGCGAATGCATAAGGCAGGCCGAGCGCGGCGGCGAGTTGCGCACCGAACGTGCTCGATCCCAGGATCCACAGGTCCACCTTGGCACCCGCGCCCGGGGTCGCCGTAATCCCGGTCTGGCCGTCGTCCGCAAACAGGCTCTGCAGTTCGAGCACGTCCTGAGGGAAGGCATTGGCATCGCTTTGCAGATTGCGGCGCATGGCATGCGCGACGCGCTGGTCCGACCCGGGGGCGCGGCCGAGACCGAGATCGATCCGGCCCGGGAACAGCGCGTCCAGCGTGCCGAACTGCTCGGCGATCGCGAGCGGCGCATGGTTGGGCAACATGATGCCCCCCGCCCCGATCCGGATCGTCCGCGTCGCGGCGGCGACGTGCCCGAGAACGACCGATGTCGCCGCGCTCGCGATCCCGGCCATGCCGTGATGCTCCGCGGTCCAGTAGCGCTTGAACCCGACGCTCTCGGCATGGCGCGCGAAATCGGCGGCGTTCGCCAGCGCCTGGGAAACGGAACCGCCTTCGGTGACGGGGACGAGATCGAGCAGGGATAATTCAGCCATGACAGTGATGTGGGGACGCGTTTCGAAAGCGCCAGCGGCAATTCTATACCGAACCAAACAAAACTTGACATTTTGCAGCGCAGCAGTCATATGGCCGCTATCGAGGCGTCATGCAGCGTGATTGGGCTTATGAGCCCGGCTCCGCCTCGGTCGTTTGCTAACGGGCTTCCCATTTCACGCGGGGTGTCATTGTCCCCCGCCATTCGTGCGCCCGCAGACGCGGCCGTGCGATGGCCATCAGGCTATTACCGCACATGAATTTCGCACAACTCGGCCTTGCCGAACCCCTGGTCCGCGCGCTCGAAGCGAAGGGCTATACCACCCCCACCCCGATCCAGCAGCAGTCGATCCCGACATTGCTGGAAGGTCGCGACCTGCTCGGCATCGCCCAGACCGGCACCGGCAAGACCGCGGCGTTCGTGCTGCCGTCGATCCAGCGCATGGTCGAAGCACCGAAGCAGATCCATCCGACGCATTGCCGCATGCTCGTGCTCGCGCCGACCCGCGAGCTGGCCAGCCAGATCGCCGACAGCGCACGCGACTACGGCAAGTTCAGCAAGATGAGCGTCGCCACCGTGTTCGGCGGCACCAGCATCAACAAGAACCGCCAGGACATGAGCCGCGGCGTCGATATCCTCGTCGCCACGCCGGGCCGCTTGCTCGACCTGATCGAACAGCGTTTCGTGAGCCTCGCGATGCTGGAAATCCTCGTCCTCGACGAAGCCGACCAGATGCTCGACCTCGGCTTCATCCACGCGCTGCGCAAGATCGTCCGCATGCTGCCCAAGCAGCGCCAGACCCTGTTCTTCTCCGCGACGATGCCGAATGCGATCCGCGAACTGGCCGACCAGTTCCTCAAGGATCCCGCCACCGTCAAGGTCGCACCCGTCTCGACCACGGCGGAGCGCGTCGAGCAATTCGCCACGCACGTCAACCAGAGCGAGAAGCAGGCGCTGCTGACGATCCACCTGCGCAACCCCGAGATCGAGCGCTGCCTGGTCTTCACGCGCACCAAGCATGGCGCCGACCGCGTCGTGAAGTTGCTCGGCCATGCCGGCATCGCCGCCAACGCGATCCACGGCAACAAGAGCCAGCCGCAGCGCGAGCGCGCGTTGGGCGAGTTCAAGGGCGGCAAGGTCAAGGTCCTGATCGCGACCGATATCGCCGCGCGCGGCATCGACGTTTCGGGCGTCAGCCACGTATTCAACTTCGAACTGCCCAACGTGCCGGAGCAATATGTCCACCGCATCGGCCGCACCGCGCGCGCCGGCGCGTCGGGCGTGGCGATCAGCTTCGTGGCGGATGACGAGAAGAGCTACCTCCGCGACATCGAGAAGCTGACCCGCGTCAAGCCGACGATGATGCCGCTGCCGGAAGGCTTCACCGCGGAAGCCGCCAAGATCAAGGCGAACCGCCCGGCCGGCAGCGACGACGACCGTCGTCGCGACGATTCGGGCCGTCACCGCGCGCCGCCCAAGGCGACGCATTCGGCGCGTCCGACCGGCCAGCGCGCCGACGGTGCCGCTCGCCCGGCCGGCCATGCCGACGCGCGTGGCGATAATCGCGGTGCCCGTCCGGCCGGCGCAGGTCGTCCGGGCGGCCAGGGTCGTCCGGGTGGCCAGGGTCGCCCCGGCGGCAACGGTCCGCGCCGCCAGGGCGCTGGTGGCGGTGGCGGTGGTCGTCGCTCGCCAGCCGCTGGCTGAACCAAGAATCCTCCCCGTTCCGGGGAGGATATTCCCTGAATTTCGGGCAGGATCAGGGTCGCACCGTCAGCCACTCTTCATCCGGAGCCCGCTCGCTGCGTACGCGGTTGGCGGGCTCCGTCGTGTCCTCATACCCGATCGCCATGCCGCAGAAGAGCATCCGGTCGTCCGGCGTGCCGAGAAATGTCGTCACCGTATCCGGGTACATCGCCCAGCATTCCTGCGCGCACGTCGCCAGCCCCGCCTCGATCGCGAGCAACATAACGGTCTGCAGGTACATGCCGAGATCGGCCCATTGCGGCGGCCCCATCCGGCGATCGACCGTGCAGAACAACGCCGCGGGCGCGCCGAAGAACTGGAAGTTGCGCGCGAACCACAGCCGCCGCGCCTGCTTGTCCTCGCGCGGGATGCCGATCTCGCGGTACATCGCCTCGCCGATCGCAAAGCGGCGGTCGCGGTACGGCGCGCTCAATTGCTCGGGATAGATCGCGTAGGACGGCGTCTCCGTCTCGCCGGACGCCAACGTGGCCATCATCGTCGCCTTGAAACCGGCAAGCGACTCCCCGGCCACGATATCGATATGCCAGGGCTGCAGATTGCCCCCCGTGGCGGCGCGCGCGGCGTTGCGGACGATCGTTTCCAGCGTCTCGCGCTCAACCGGTCGATCCAGATACCCGCGCACGGATCGCCTTGCCGCTACGGCTTCGCTGACATTCACTGATCCGCTCCTGTGGTTGCACAACCGACACTTGCCGAGTGCGCCGCTTTGGGCAAGAGAGGTTGCAAAGAACAACTGATAGGAGAGTCGATATGCCCGAAGCCTATATCGTCGAAGCCGTCCGCACAGCCGGCGGCAAGCGCGGCGGAAAACTCGCCGGTTGGCATCCCGCTGACATGGGTGGTGCGGTGCTCGACGCGGTCGTCGATCGTACCGGGATCGATCCGGCGGCGGTCGAGGACGTGATCATGGGCTGCGTCAGCCAGGGCGGCGAACAGGGCTTCCAGATCGGTCGTGGATCGGTGCTCGCCTCGAAGCTCCCCGAAAGCGTCCCCGCCGTATCGATCGATCGGCAGTGCGGATCGTCGCAACAGGCGATCCAGTTCGCCGCACAGGCGATCATGTCCGGCACGCAGGATGTCGTGATCGCCAGCGGAGTCGAAAGCATGACGCGCGTGCCGATGGGGTCGACCGGCATGCTCTTCGCCAAGGCCGGGCTCGGCGCGTCGAAGTCGCCGCGGCAGGAAACGCGCTATCCCGGCGTGCAATTCAGCCAGTTTCTGGGTGCGCAGATGATCGCCGACAAATACGGCTTCTCGCGCGACCAGCTCGACGAATACGCACTGGAATCGCACCGCCGTGCCGCCGCCGCGACCGAACGGGGCGCTTTCAAGGACGAAATCGTCGGTTTGATGATCGAGACGCCGGAGGGTGAGATCTGCCACGTCACGGACGAGGGCATCCGCTTCGACGCGACGTTCGAGGGCATCCACTCGGTCAAGCTGTTGCAGGAAGGCGGCGTCATCTCCGCCGCGAATGCCAGCCAGATCTGCGACGGCGCCAGCGCAGTGCTGGTCGTCAGCGAGCGCGCGCTGAAAGAACACGGCCTGACCCCGCTCGCCCGGATCCATAACCTGACGGTTACCGGCGGCGATCCGGTGGTGATGCTGGAAGAGCCCCTGTTCGCCACCGACAAGGCGCTGAAGCGGGCCGGCATGAAGATCGAGGATATCGATCTGTACGAGGTCAACGAGGCGTTCGCTCCCGTGCCCCTCGCATGGCTGAAACATACCGGCGGCGATCCGGCGAAGCTGAACGTCAATGGCGGCGCGATCGCGCTCGGCCATCCGCTCGGCGCATCCGGCACGAAGCTGATGGCGACGTTGGTCCACGCCTTGCACAAATCGGGTGGCCGCTACGGCTTGCAGACGATGTGCGAAGGCGGCGGGATCGCCAACGTGACGATCGTCGAGCGGCTGTAACTTTCGAGGGCCGGCCGTCACCCCGGGCGTGTTCCGGGGTCCAATCATCCACCGACGCGCGCCCGGAGCGGCGCGGCGGACCCCGGGATACGTCCAGGGTAACGTACTGAAGGATTCTAAAATGAACATCGACAACAAAGTTGCCGCCGTCGTCACCGGCGGTTCGTCCGGGCTGGGCGAGGCGACCGCGCGAGCCCTTGCCGCCAGGGGCGTCAAGGTTGCGATCTTCGATCTGCAGGCCGAAAAGGGTGAAGCGGTCGCAGCCGATATCGGCGGCGTGTTCTGCGAAGTGAACGTCACGTCCGACGAATCCGTCGACGCCGGCTTCGCAAAAGCACGCGCCGCGCACGGTCAGGAATCGATCCTGGTCTGCTGCGCCGGCACCGGCAATGCGATGAAGACCGCCAGCCGTTCGAAGGAAGACGGCAGCATCAAGCATTTCAGCTTGGAAGCGTTCAACTGGCTCATCCAGATCAATCTCGTCGGCACGTTCCGCTGCGTGGCGAAATCGGCCGCGGGCATGCTCACGCTCGATCCGGGCGAAGATGGCGAACGCGGTGCGATCGTGATGACTGCATCCGTGGCCGCGGAAGACGGCCAGATGGGTCAGGCGGCGTATAGCGCGTCGAAGGGCGGCGTGGTCGGCATGACGCTGCCGATCGCGCGCGACCTGATGAGCGAAGGCATCCGCATCAACACGATCCTGCCGGGTATCTTCAACACGCCGCTGATGCAGGGCGCTCCGCAGGCGGTGAAGGACAATCTTGCCGCCAGCGTGCCTTTCCCCAAGCGGCTGGGCAATGCGGCCGAATATGCCAACCTCGCGCTGACGATGCTGGAAAACAGCTATTTCAACGGCGAAGACGTGCGGCTCGATGGCGCGATCCGCATGGCGCCGCGTTGACGCGCGACGCGGCGATTGGCACGCTGTCGATCGCCGCGCGCAGACGCGGAACTTGAGGAGAGATCATGGCACGACCGGAACCCTGGCGGCTCGACCGCGCAACCTATCCGCACCACGATCTGATCCAGACGCGCTTCCAGGATCTCGACGTCCTGGGCCATATCAATAATGTCGCGATGGCCGGCCTGTTCGAAAGCGCGCGCGTCCGCTTCAACCGCGCGATGGCGTTGAGCGGGTGGCACGGCCACCGCTGGCTGGTCGCGAACATCAACATCAACTATCTGGCGGAAGGGCACTTCCCCGGCGATGTCGAGATCTCGACCGGGATCAGCGACATCGGCACGCGCAGCTGGCACATCCTTGCCGCCGCGTTCCAGGACGACGATTGCATCGCGACCTGCGACGCGGTGCTGGTGATGAGCGGTGGCGGCGGCGCGACCGCATTGCCGGAAGACTTTCGCGCCGGGCTCGAGCGTCACAAGGTGACACGGGCGGCGTAAGGCGGTGAGTGGGGCTCGGTTGCAGTGCCTCCAGTTTCGCCTTCATCCTCCCTGCACCGTCATCCCGGCGAAGGCCGGGATCCATCGTGCCGCGCGCGCATGGAGAGATGTCAGCGGACTGGTTGCGCCGCGCGCTCGGTCGATAAGCCTTTGAATTTCCGGCTCAGCCGCCCGTTGGATCCCGGCCTTCGCCGGGATGACGGTGGAGAGGGGTGACCTGCGTTCACAGAGCGGGCCCTGTGCCCCGAATACCCCGGGCCTCAATCCTGAAACACCGCCGCCCGCTTGCTCATGTTCGCGGCGACAGCTTCCATCATATTGGGTTTGCCGATCACCTTCATCTGCTCGTCCGTCTCCGCGACCAGCATCGCGCGCGGATCGGCATCGTGCGCCATGTTGCACAGCCGCTTGGCGCCGCGGATCGCGTGCGGGCTGCGACCGGCGATGACGCGGGCGAGCTCCATCGCCGCGGCGTGCGGATCGTCCGCGATGCGCGTGACGAAACCATGCGCCAGCGCTTCGTCGGCGCCGAATTCACGCGCGGTATAGACCAGTTCGCGTAACACGTCGTCGCGCACCAGGCCGCGCCAGATCGGGAAGCCGGCCATGTCCGGCACCAATCCCCAATAGGCCTCGCGGATCGCGAAGCGGCTGCCCGGCGCGGCGATGCGGATATCCGCGCCGCTCATGATCTGGAAGCCGCCGCCCATCGCCACGCCGTGGACCGCGGCGATCACCGGCATCGGCAGTGTGCGCCAGCCCCACGTCACGTGCTGCGGCAGGATGCTGCCCTGCTCGTTGCGCTCGTGGCTGGTGCCCGAACCGCCCGCCGCCATGCTCGCCATGTCGAGCCCCGCACAAAACGCGCGGCCCTCGCCCGACAGCACGACGCAGCGCACGTCGGTCCGCCCCGCCAGCGCGTCGATCGCCGCGGCGATCCCTGCGAACATCGCCGGGTCGATCGCGTTCATCTTGTCGGCGCGGGTCAGCTTCACGTCCGCGATCTGGTCGGTCACGGTGATGGATACGCGGTCGTTCATGTCAGTCTCTCCAATCGCCGTTCAAACAATTCGGCTGCCGCTGTCGCCCCAATAGCGATCGCGAAGCAAGCGCTTGTACAATTTGCCGGTCGGATGGCGCGGCAGTTCTGGCGCGAAGTCGATCTGTCGCGGCGTCTTCACGCCGGACAGCTCCGCGCGGCACCATGCGGTCAATTCCGCGGCCAGCGCATCGCCCGCGTCCGCCATGTCGACCGGCTGGACCACGGCGATCACGCGTTCGCCCATTTCGCCATCCGGCCCGCCGATCACCGCCACGTCCGCCACGCGCGGGTGCGTGATCAGCCGGTTCTCGATCTCCTGCGGATAGATGTTCACCCCGCCGGAGATGATCATGAAACTCTTGCGATCGGTCAGGTAAAGGAAACCGTCTGCATCGATCCGGCCGATATCGCCCAGCGTCGTCCAGCCTTTCGGGTGGCGGGTCTCGGCGGTCTTGTCGGGATCGTTATGATATTCGAACGTGCCGCCATCGCCGAAATAGATCAGCCCCTCCTCGTCCGCGCCGAGTTCGTCGCCCGCATCGTTGCAGACGTGCAGCGCGCCATACACGGCGCGGCCGACCGATCCGGGATGCGCCAGCCATGCCGCGGAATCGATCGCGGTCAGGCCGTTGCCCTCCGATCCGGCATAATATTCGAACAGCACCGGACCCCACCAGTCGATCATCGCATGCTTGACCGGAACCGGGCACGGCGCGGCGGCGTGGATCGCGACCTGCAACGTCGACAGATCGTGTGCGGCTCGCGCGGCCGGATCCAGCTTTAGCATGCGGACGAAGTGCGTCGGCACCCACTGGCTGGCCGTCACCCGGTACCGTGCAATCGCCGCCAGCGCAGGCTCCGGTTCGAAATGCCGCATCATCACCACGGTCCCGCCCAGCCGCATCACGGTCATCGACCAGCGCAACGGCGCGGCATGATACAAAGGCGCCGGGCTGAGATAGATCGTGTCGGGGCCGAGCCCGTACAGCGCCTGCGCCAATTGCATCAACACGTTCGGCGCCGCGATCGCTGGGTCTTCGGGCAGCGCGACGCGTACGCCCTTCGGCCGCCCGGTGGTGCCGGAGGAATAGAGCATGTCGACTCCGGCGCGCTGGTCGGCGATCGGCGTCTCCGGCATCGCCGCGACGGACGAGCGCCAGTCCTCGAACCCCGGCACCGCGCCCAGCGCGAACCCGATGCAGCCGCCCAATTCGATCTGAGCCGAAACAGCCGCCAGCGCTTCGCCCACGACGAGCAATCGCGCCCCGGAATCGCGCAGGATGTATTCGACTTCCGGCGCGGTCAGCTTCGACGGGATACAGACGTAGAATAGCCCGCTGCGCTGCGCGCCCCAGACGAGATCGAAATATTCGGGAACATTGTCGAGAAACAAAGCGATCGTATCGCCGACCTGCAGGCCGCGCGACCGGAACAGGTGCGCGGCGCGGTTCGATCGTCGGTCGAGATCGCCATAGCTGATCGTCTCGCCGGTTTCCGCGACGATCAGCGCAGGCTTGTCCGCATTCGCGGCGGCATGGACGCTCGGATGCACCCGTCTCTCCTATCCGTTGTGTTTTGCAACCTATGCTAGGCGGCAAGTTTCGTGGCGGCAATATGCAAACCGATTGCGGCGGCGGCACCGGACTTTGCCTCGCCGGATCGGATGTGTAGAGCCTCGGCGCATGACCACGCCCGCCTTCGTCTTCGATCCGCAACGCTTCCTGAAGAACGGCGCCGGCGGGCATGGCCGCCACCTGGGGATGCGCTATCACGCACACGGACCGGATTGGACGGAGATGGCGATGCCCTACGATCCGCGGCTGATCGGCGATCCCGACAGCGGCGTGATCGCCAGCGGTCCAATCCTGTCGATGATGGACATGGTCACCAGCATGTCGGTCTGGCTCAAGCTGAACGGCTTCCGCGCCCACGCCACGCTCGACCTGCGGGTCGATTATTTGCGCCCGGCGACCCCGGGGAAGACAGTGATCGGGCACGGCGAATGCTACCGCGTCACGCGCTCGATCGCGTTCGTCCGCGGGCAGGCGCATGATGGCGATCCGGACGATCCGCTGGCGCATGTCGCGGGGACGTTCATGGCGCCGGAGGGCTATTTCTGATGCTGCCGCCCTATGCCGAGACGCTCGGGCTGAGCGTCGATGCCGAGGACGCGACCGGCTGCACTTTGATCATGCCGTATGCCAACGGTGTCCTCGGTCGCCCCGGATTCCTGCACGGCGGCGCGATCAGCGGGTTGATGGAGATGGCGGCGATCGTCGCATTGCGCCGCGCGTTGGCGGAAGAAGGCGGCGGGCGGATCAAGCCGATCAACGTCACGGTCGATTTCATGCGCGGCGGGCGCGACAAGCTGACCTACGGCAAAGGGCTCGTCACGCGGCTCGGCAAGCGCGTCGCCAATGTCGAGGCGACCGCCTGGCAGGACGACCCCGCAAAGCCGATCTCCGCCGCGCGCATGAACTATCTCATCCTGCGCGACTGACCGCCGGTCATGCCTTGGGCGTCAGCTTGATCAGCCGGCCCTGCGATCCGTTCGCACCGTCTTCCAGCACGTAGATCGACCCGTCCGGCCCTTGCTCGACCTCGCGGATCCGGGCGCCCATGTCCCACTGGTCGCCCTTGCGCGCCGTCGTGCCATCCAGATCGACGCGGATCAGCGCCTGCGAGGACAATCCGCCGATG
>Ga0160428_1002260_pt1 | contig 12103 bp, 10 predicted proteins | sample SolpanmetagenomM_FD_108198 | JGI IMG/M metagenome (GOLD analysis project Ga0160428, IMG submission 108198) | Solar panel surface microbial communities from Lawrence Berkeley National Laboratory, California, USA - M | ecosystem: Engineered > Built environment > Solar panel > Unclassified ... | reverse complement strand
GCCGCGGCTGCCGGGGCCACCGATGTCATGGCGTATCCGGTCGATCCCTTCGCTCTGCGGACCCGGGTCGGCAACTTGATCGAGCTCGCCCTCGCCCGCCGGGCCGCCGAGCACCAGGGCCGAGTGGCGGCCCACACCGTCGAGCGGGCCGTCGTCGAGGCCGCCGCCCGGGAGCGGGAGATCATCCGCCGCCTGATGCTGGCCGCCGAGTTCCGCGACGACCAAGCGGGGGGCCACCTGACCCGCGTCGCCGGCTGCGCCATCGCGATCGCCGAGGGCCTCGGCCTCTCGGAGCAGGAGGCGAACGACATCGCCTTCGCGTCGACGATGCACGACATCGGCAAGATCAGCATCCCGGACCATATCTTGATGAAGCCGGGCGCCCTCACCGAGGCCGAGCGCGAGGAGATGAAGCAGCATGCCCTTCGGGGTTACCGCATGCTCCACGACAGCCCCTCCCACCTGCTGCAGCTCGCCTCCGACATCGCGCTGACCCATCATGAGCGCTGGGACGGCGAGGGCTACCCCCAGGGCCTGAGAAGCACCGAGATCCCCCTGGCCGGCCGGATCATCGCGGTGGCCGACGTGTTCGATGCCCTCATCTCCGAGCGGGTCTACAAGAAGGCCTGGTCTCTGGAGCGGGCGCGCCAACACATCGAAGCGCATGCCGGAACGCATTTCGATCCCGACTGCGTCGCCGCCTTCGTCTCGCGCTGGAGCGACATCGTCGTGCTGATCGCGGAGCATCCGCCGGAGAGCGCGGCGGCCTGACCCCGTCGGGACACCACTGATCCCGGCTCAGCCGGCGAACATCCCCGGATCCGGTTGGGCTACAGAAGGCCGGGATCCTGTTACCGCTGCGGCGAAACAGGCATATACTAGAGCCATCTACGTCCGCTATCCTCGATTGTCCGCAGGGGCGTTCCCCGTCGTCTTGCTGGGACGTCGGGGGCTTCGGGATTTCAGTGGCATGGCATGCATGATGGACGCTCCTCGCGAGACAACCGCGCCCCTCACCGATCCGCTGCTCCTCGACAACCAGCTCTGCTACGCCCTCTACGCGGCCGCCCACCGGATGACGAAGTCCTACCGCCCGATGCTGGAGCGGATGGGCCTGACCTACCCGCAATACCTCGTCCTCCTGGTGCTGTGGGAGACCGACGGCATCACAGTTTCGGAGATCGGGCGGCGCCTGCGTCTCGATTCCGGCACCCTGACCCCGGTCTTGAAGCGCCTAGAGGTGGCGGGCTTCCTTGTTCGGAGCCGCCGGCGCTCCGACGAGCGCGAGGTCGAGATCGCGCTCACGCCGCGTGGACAGGGGCTCCGTGCCGAGGCGGGCGCCGTGCGGGAATCCGTGATGTGCCAGCTCAACATGTCGGAGCCGGAGGTGCAGGCCATGCGGGCCGACCTGAACGCCCTGATCGAGAACCTCAGTGCGGCCGGGTGAGGGAGCAGGGTGCCGGCCCGGCCGCGCCTGGCTTCAGAAGCCGTCGTTGGGAGACGCGCAGGAACTTTGCCGGGTAAGTTTTTCTTGAACCGGACGGGACAGTGCCGCTAAGGCGGGGCTGTCGAGCGCGCGATGCCGCGGACAAGCCCTCGGTCACACCTGTGCGGGATTGAGCGTATCGTGGAACTCCACCGACCGGTTCAGCAGGCCATCGCGACTGGGTACCGGGTTCCGGCGAACGGAGTGCCGTGGCCGTCGATCGGTTGCGTGCCCGGGCGCGGACGTATCAGGGTCGAACTTGCTGGTCGGTCCGGCGTTTCCGACCGATGAGTGCGCATGCGGGCGAAGCGGATCTGGCCCCGCGACGGCAGGTTGGAGTTCTGCCGTTCCGGCGGATGCCCGACGGCGGCTTCATGATCATGCTCATCACCTCGCGGGAAAGCCGACGCTGGGTGATCCCGAAGGGCTGGCCGATGAAGGGGCGCAAGCCCTACGACGCGGCCGCCCGAGAAGCGTACGAGGAGGCTGGCCTCCTCGGCACCGTCGGCAAGCGTCCCCTCGGCTTCTACCTCTACGAGAAGCGCCTGAAGAGCCGCGATGCGGTCCTGTGCCAGGTGAAGGTGTTCCCCCTGGAGGTGCGCAAGCAGCTCAAGCACTGGCCGGAGCGTCACCAGCGCGAGGACCGCTGGTTCAAGCCGTCCGAGGCGGCCGACGCCGTGGCGGAGGCGGGACTCGCCGCGATCATCCGGGCCGCCTGCAAGCGGGAAACCGGCGCCCTGGCCTGAGGCAGGCGCGCGGGGTCCCCACTGCGCCCGTGGGAATTCGGCCACCGGCCTGAGAGAAACCGACACAATTCGCTGCGATGCGATTGCCAAGGGGATGATGATCGGCTAATTGCCCGTCCGTCCGGTTCGCACGGCCCTCGCCGCAACCCATGACGTTTAGCTGCTGTAGCTCAGTGGTAGAGCACCTCATTGGTAATGAGGAGGTCGACAGTTCAATCCTGTCCAGCAGCACCACTATCTCGTACCTTATAATCGAATAATCAGATCACCCGGTGGGCCGAAGGTCGGATCCAACGGTATGCCTGCCTGCGGCGGGCTCCCGCCGTCAGCGCGCATCGCTGCGGGGCGCCGGGGCCCCGCGCCAGGCCCGGAGCAGGTCGAAGCGCGGCGCCCGACCGTCGGTCTCGATCGAGACCGTCGCGGTCCGGCCGGAGACCAGACGGACGCCGTCCGGAGCCGGATTGAGGGCGATGCGGACGGGGACGCGCTGGGCGAGGCGGACCCAGGAGAAGGTCGGGTTGACGCTGGCAAGCAGGCTGGAGCCGGCCGTGCGCTCCCGATCCTCGATACCGCCGGCGAAGCTCTCGACCCGGCCCGTCAGCGGCGTGGCCTCGCCCATCAGCCGGATTCGGGCCCGATCGCCCACCTGGATGCGTGGCAGCTTCGTTTCCTCGAAGTAGCCCTCCACCCGGAGCGTGTCGCCGTCGATCAGCGCCATGACGCCGTGGCCGGTGGTGACGTAGGTTCCGGGGCGCAGGCCCATATTGGTGATGCGCCCGTTCACGGCGGCCTTCACGGCGGAGCGCGCGAGATTGAGCTTGGCCACGTCCCGGTCGGCCATGGCCTGGTCGTAGGCCGCCTTGGCCTCCAGGTCGGCCGCCCGGGCCGCCTCGACCTTCTGCTGGGATACGGCGGCGTCGCTGAGCTTGGCGTAGCGGGCATCGTCGGCCGCCGCCTGCTCGGCGCTCGCCCGCTTGCCCTCGACCATCGCCTCGACCTGGCGCAGGGCCAGCGTGAAGCGTTCGGGGTCGATGCGGAACAGGACATCGCCCCGCTTCACCAGCTGGTTGTCCGCGACCAGGACCTCCGTGACGAGGCCGGAGACGTCGGGGGCCACCTGCACCACGTCGGCGCGCACCCGCCCGTCCCGGGTCCAGGGCGCCTCCATGTAGTAGTCCCACAGGGCGAGGCCGGCGACCACCGCGAGAGCGACCATTCCGCCGGTGACGGCGAGGCGAAGGGCGAGGGTGAGGACTCGGGTCATGGGATGGGCCTGGAGGGGGAAACAGCCACGGGCCGGGGCGACGGCGCGAACGTTAGGGGACGAGTCGCCCCCCGACCCAGACTGCGAGGCCGAGGAGCACCACGTTGAGGGCGAGATCGAAGAGCGGCCGGTGCCAGACGAAGCGGTCGAAGCCGACGCAGGCCAGTCCGCGCCGGACCAGGAAGCTGAGGACGAAGGCGACCAGCATCCAGGCCGCCAGATCGGGCACGAAGACGCCGTAGAGGTCGAGTTCCCCCATCATGCCGCGCGCTCCGGATGGGCCGCGGGCCGCGGTGCCCCATAGGGGGCCGCGTCCGGGAATAGGCCGCGGCGAATGCCGACGAGGCCCATCAACACGGCCCGGCCGGCGCCCTGCCCGCCCGCGCCACAGGCCGCAGCGAGGGCCGCATCAAGGGTGCCGAGGAGATCGACCGACGGATTGGCGGCAGACGGCTTGGCGGCAGACGGCTTGGCGGCCGAAGCGTGGAAATGCGCCGCCAGGGCGGCCAGCAGGCGCTCCACCGCCGCGCGCACCGCCGGCGCGAGGTTCCGCCGGTCGCGTCGCAACTCGACCACGTTGATGCCGACCCGCACCTCGGCGAGGAGGTCGGCGGTCCATTCCGCGTCGTCCGGCGGTAGGGCGGCGAGGCGCGGCGCGATCAGGCCGACCCGGTCGAGCATCAGGGCCGCGAGTTCGAGGCCGTTCTGGGCGCCCTGGCGCTCGGCGGCCCAGGCGAGGCTGCGGCGGTTGATGGCGCGCAGGCGCCGCGCGGTCCAGCCCGCTCCGACCGAGCGGACGAGGCGGGTCACCACCGCCGCCGCCCACATGCCGGCGATCACCGCGATGGCGGAATTGGTAAAGGCGGCGAAGTCGGCGCTGTAGCTGCTCTGGAGCGCGATCAGGGTCGAGCCGTTCACCGCCGCGCCCATGGCCAGGGGCGCCGTCCGCGGCTGGGTCATGAAGACCCCGCAGAGGAGGAGCCCCGGCGCCAGGGCGAGGGCCAGCATCTCGAAGCTGGTCGCCACGGGCAGGACCGCGAAGAGGTAGGTCCCCGCCCCGAGGGCGCCGACGATCGCCGAATTGGCGAAACCGAGGATGAAGGGCGCCGGGTCGTCCTAGGCGGCGAAGAAGCAGCAGCCGACCGCCGCCATCATCGGGGCGCCCGCCCCGTCCGGCCACCCGGTCGCGATCCAGATCCCGCTGGTCAGGAGGATGGAGAGGAAGACGCCAACCGCCGAGAGGAGGGCCATGCCGTGGTCGCGATGCTGGATCGTGCGCGCGGCGGCGGTGTACCGGAAGGTCAGCGCCTCGGTGACGAGGGTCCCGTCCGCGATGTGCCGCTGCAGCAGGCGCACGTCCTGGCGCAGGTCGATGAAATCGGCGAGCCGCGCCAGGAGGCTGGCCAGCACCAGGTCGGTCCAGGCCGGATGGCTTCCGAGGCTGGGGTCGAGCGCCTGCGCCGCGCGCTTCAGGCGCGCGGCCTCGGCGGGGTCGGTGGTGCCGGAGGCGAGCCAGGCGGCCATGGCGTCGAGGAGGGCGCGCAGGCGCTGCGGCAAGGCCCGCACTCCCTCGAGGGCTTCGATGCGGTCGCCGATCGCCGAGACGATCGGCAGGAACATCAGCATGTGCTGGCGCAGGGTCGCCATGGCCTCGGCCGAGCGCTCGGCCCCGGTCCCGTCGTAGCGCAGGGGCGTCGCCAGGGCGTCGAACGCGATGGCATCCGAGGCGAGCCGCAGGCGCCTGGCCTGCGTATCGGCCTCCGTGCGGCCCTGGCCGAGAACGTTCGCCACCCAGCCGCGGGCGTCGCGCAGCCACAGATCCAGGCGGGCGGTGATCGTGGGAACCACCGATTGCGGCAGGACCACCGACGACATCAGGCTGGCGCAGAGGATGCCCAGGGTGATCTCCTCGGCCCGGGCGAGGGCCGTGTCGAAGATCGCTCCCGGCTCGCCCACCGCCGGAAAGCCGATGAGCGCCGCCGTGTAGCCGGCGAGCATCATCAGGTAGCTGCGCGGGGTCCGGTCGAGGAGGGAGAAGTACAGGCACAGGGCCACCCAGAGGGCGATGGACAGTGTCAGCAGCTCCGGCGCGTTCACCAGATTGGGCACCAGCACGACGCTGACGACCGCGCCGATCACCGTGCTGCAGACCCGGTACACCGCCTTCGAGCGGGTCGCGCCGGCGAGCACCTGGCTGGTGATGTAGACCGTTCCGACCGCCCAGTAGGGCTTGGGCAGGTCGATCCAGAGCGCCAGGAACAGGGCCAGCATCGCGGCCCCGAACGTCTTCAGGGCAAAGGCCCAGTCGCGCCAGCCCGGGAGGGTCATGCGGCCCCCTCCCCCGTGACCCCATCGGCCCGGACCGGCGCGCGCAGGCGCGGACGCAGCCGGCGTCCCTGGCGCTCGACGCGGCGGGAGGTCGATGCACAGGGGCACGAGCTCTGTGTGGACATGGCGGTGCCCTTACGCCGGGAGCATCGGTCGCCCCGATTCCTAAAAGATAGGGAACTATCAATTAGCCTGCAATGGGACAGGCCCGGAAGGGGGATCGGGACCGCGCCCCGCCAAGGGACGAGGACCGCCGAGGACGTTCGATCGACCCTCCTCCCGCTCCGCCCGACGGCTCCCCGCGCCCGCTGCCCGGACAGACCTCCACGCCGACAGCCCCCCGCCCCGCCCGGAGCGGATGCGTCGACAACGCGTTCCGCTCCACACGGGTGCGTCCGCCGCGCGGCCGAGGCCGGTCACCCGGCATGGAGGGATGATGACCGGGACCTTGCACGCGCGGCTGATCGGAGCCTGGACGCTGGTATCGTACGTGGAAAGGCCCACCGACGGCTCGGCCCCGTCCTATCCGTTGGGCGAGAGCCCGCGGGGACTGATCCTGTACACGCCGGACGGGTACATGTCGCCGCAGCTCATGCGGCCGGGCCGCCCCGCCTTCGCCTCCGGGGACTGGTTCGTCGCCACACCCGAGGAACTCGCCGCGCAGGCGATGGGCTACATCGCCTATTCCGGCCCGTTCCGGATCGAGGCGGAGGGGCTGCTCTCCCACACGATGGCCGTGTCGCTGTTCCCGAACTGGCTCGGGCAGACCCAGCCGCGCCTCGTCTCCCTCGAGGGGGACACCCTTCGCCTGAGCACCGCGTCGCCGATCCGCTCCGGCGGCCGGGAGGTCACCTACCACCTGACATGGCGCCGCGCCGCCGCCGGTTAGGGCCTGCGTCGCCGCGCAGGGCCCCTTGTGGGCGAGGATTCGGGGCGATTTGTCGGAATGCTGCGACGGGGTACTCTCCCGACAGGGAGATACGCCGATGATGACCTCGACGACGGCCGACAGGGCCGCGCCATCGATCTATGACCGGGACCTCGACCGCAACCCGGCGAATTACCAGCCGCTGACGCCCCTGAGCTACCTCGACCGGTCGGCGCGCGTCTTCCCGGATCACTGCGCGGTGATCCACGGCCCCCTGCGCCGCAGCTATGCCGAGCTCTACGCGCGCTGCCGCCGCCTCGGGGCGGCCCTGGCGGCACGCGGCATCGGGCGCGGCGACACCGTCGCGGTCATCCTCCCCAACACGCCCGAGATGATCGAGGTCCATTACGGGGTGCCGATGACCGGCGCCGTGCTCAACACCCTGAACACCCGACTGGACGCCGCCGGCCTCGCCTTCTGCCTCGACCACGGCGAGGCCAAGGTGCTGATCACCGACCGGGAATTCTCGAAGGTCGTGGCCCCGGCGCTGGCCCAGGCCCGGGTCAAGCCCCTGGTGATCGACGTCGACGATCCGGACTTCACCGGCCCCGGCACGGCGGTCGGCAGCCTCGGCTACGAGGCGCTCCTGGCGGAGGGCGACCCGGCCTGGGACTGGGCGATGCCCGGCGACGAGTGGGACGCGATCTCCCTGAACTACACCTCGGGCACCACCGGCGACCCGAAGGGCGTGGTCTATCACCATCGCGGCGCCGCCCTGCTCTGCCTCGGCAACGTCATCACGGGCAATCTCGGGCAGCACCCGGTCTATCTCTGGACCCTGCCGATGTTCCACTGCAACGGCTGGTGCTTTCCCTGGACCCTGTCGGTGGTCGCCGGCACCCATGTCTGCCTGCGCCAGGTCCGGGCCGGCGCGCTCTACCAGGCCCTGGCCGAGCACGGCGTCACGCATCTGTGCGGGGCGCCGATCGTGATGCAGCTCCTCCTCAACGCGCCCGAGGCGGAGCGCCGCCCCCTGCCCCGGCGGGTCGCCTTCCTGACGGCGGCCGCGCCGCCGCCCCAGGCGGTTCTCGGCGCCATGGGCGCCGCCGGCTTCGACGTCACCCACCTGTACGGTCTCACCGAGACCTACGGCCCGGCCGTGGTGAATGCCTGGCACCGCGACTGGGACGCCCTCGACGACGAGGCCCGTGCCGCCCGGATGGCGCGCCAGGGCGTGCGCTATCCCGTCCTCGAGGGCTTCGACATCCGCGACCCCGAGACCTGCGCGTCCGTGCCGGCCGATGGCGAGACCATGGGCGAGGCGATGTTCCGCGGCAACGTGGTGATGCGCGGCTACCTGAAGAACCCGAAGGCGACGCAGGCGGCCTTCGCGGGCGGCTGGTTCCGCTCCGGCGACCTCGGGGTCAAGCACCCGGACGGCTACATCCAGCTCAAGGACCGCTCGAAGGACATCATCATCTCGGGCGGCGAGAACATCTCCTCCATCGAGGTGGAGGACGCCCTGTTCCGCCACCCCGCCGTCTCCGCCGCCGCGGTCGTGGCCCGCCCCGACGCGAAGTGGGGCGAGACCCCGATGGCGTTCGTCGAGCTGAAGCCCGGCGCCACCGTGGAGGCCGACGCCCTCATCGCCTGGTGCCGCGAGCGGCTGGCCGGCTACAAGCTTCCGCGCCACATCGTGTTCGGAGACCTGCCGAAGACCTCGACCGGCAAGGTGCAGAAGTACCTGCTGCGGGAGCGGGCGAAGGACACGTGAGCGATCGACGGTCCCGCCCATCGCCGATCACGCCGGGGCCGCGAACCTGCGATGGACCAGGGCGGCCTCGTCGGCCGTCAGGTTGTAGAGGGTCTCGATCGTCCGATCGAGACTGGAACGAACCTCCCGGAAGCGCGGGATCGCCTCCGCCCGGACCTTGAGGCTCGGATGGGCGGTGAGCTGCGCGCCGAGCTGCAGCAGGTGCCCGACCTGCGCGACGATCGCGGCATGGGTCCGCGCCTCGCCGGCATCCCCCAGGTCGAGCAGCCGGATCGGCAGGGCGGCGAGTTCGTTCGTTCCGACATTGTTGTTGGAGCTGGTGAGCTGGAAGCGCCATTGCAGCAGCCGGCTGTTCAGGCAGGCGAGGATGTATTCCGGGGACAGGCCGCAGGTCGGAGCGACGACGACCGCGTTGGTCGAATCGGCGAAGTACCAGCCCGGCTCCGAGAGGGTCGCGACGATCCGATACCGCTCGTCGACGCCGGTGATCCTCTGGGTCGCGATGCGCCGGACGCCGACGGCATCCCGCGTGACGTGGGTCCGCTCGTATCGCGCACGGTCGAACCATTCGACCCGCCCCTGGCTCAAGGTACGGTGGATCGCGTAAGCCGAGACCTCGACGCCCTTCAGGAGCCGGCTGTGCCGGGGATCGTCCGTGATGTAGGCGCGGTAGACCGTCTGGTTGATCTCGCCCCGGGCGATCCGAAGGCCCTCGATCCCGTCGAGGCGCGCGACCGAGTTCGATTGATGCAGCTTCTTGGCCAGCTCCCACGAGGCCTGATCGGTGATCGGGATCGGCAGACCCAGGGGATCGATGGCCGCCAGTTCGCTCCGTTGCATCGTCAAGTCGCGGGAGGGATCATCGAAGGATGCCCGGGGATAGACCTGCAGGCCGATGCGCGGGTTGTGCTTGCGCCGGGACGGTGCGCGCTTGTGGCCTCCCACGACCACCGTCGACAGCTTGGCATCGTAGAAGACGCAATGCTGGCGGATGTCCTTCTGCGGAAAGGTCTGCGCGCGCAGCGCGTCTGCCTGATCCAGGAGCGAGAGGCGGGTCCTCTTGCAGCTGAAATCGGCCAGGAGCGCCATGGGTACGATCATGCCCAGGGACCCGTTGTGCCTGACGAGCTGCAGGCTCTGGATCAGGAAGAACCGGAACAGGTTCAGCTTGCCGCCCTTCGCGGCGTCCAGGCGGTCGGTCCGGGCGAGGTAGGCGCGGAAGACATCGTGCGGCCAGGAGGCCGCGCCGCGCTCCTTCTCGATGACGTCGTAGGGTGGATTGCCGATGACCGCGTCGAACCAGCCGCGGGCACGGACCTCCGGAAACGACAGCTCCCAGGAGAACGGTTTCGCCTCGGTGATCCGCAGGTCGGCCGGCAGAAGCGCGTAGGCATCCTGTCCGACGAGGCTGTTGCCGACATGGATGTTGCCGGACAGGTCCGGAAGGAACGTCTCGTTCGGGAACAGCACCCTCTGCCGCCCCAGGGTGGATTGCGTCTCGCCCTCGAGGATCTTGAGATAGATCGACATCTCCGAGACTTCGACCGCCTGGCGATCGATATCGACGCCGAAGATGCAATCCTTGGCGATGCGCTTCTTGAGCTCGCTGGTCAGCTTCAGGTCGCCCTGCGCGTCGACATAGACGGATTTCCCGTCCCGCTTGTCGCCGTTGAGATGGTAATAGTGGATATGCGCCTGGAAGAGCTTTTCCAGCGCACGGATCAGGAAGGTTCCGGAGCCGCAGGCCGGATCGAGGATCCGGATCCGGCGCATCTGTTCCGGCGTCTTGCCCTCGAGGAGCGGCGCCAGGGCGCCGTCGACGATCTGCGCGACGATGTGTTCGGGCGTGTAGAAGACGCCGCCCTGCTTCCGGATCTCGGGCTTCGGCGTCACGTTCCCCTGTCCGTCGATGATCGAGCCGAGGAAGCGCTCGTAGACGGAGCCCAGGATCTCGATCGGCAGGGTGCTGAAGAGGTAGGGCGACTCGTCCCCGGCCAGATGATCGATGAAGTCGGCGAGCCACCAGTCATCGACCACGCAGGACTCGACGAAGTGGGCCGGCGTTCCGGCCCGTCCGTAGAGCCCGCCGTTGAAGGCCGCCCGCATGTTCGCCTGGTTGCCGACGATCAGGGGCCACAAGTCACCCTTCCGGCGTCCGTGCCGCTCCCAGAGTGCCAGCGCCTGCCGCAGCGTCTGAAAGGTATCGATGTCGCGATCCTCGCAGACCCTCTGGAAGATCAGGCGATCGAGGATCACCTGGACGGCTTCGTTGATCGAGTCCACGTCTCAGTGCAGGGCGGCATTGTGCCGGATCAGGGACTTGGCCAGCCGGGCGCGCTCGCCTTCGAGATACTGCAGGAAATCGGTATCGACGGCCCGGTTGCGGTCCGGCTTGATCAGCCAGAGTTGCCGGTCGGTCCGGGAGGTGACCTTGGGCAGGTTCTGGATGAAGGCTTCCAGCGATCCGGCCGCGACGGCCTGCCGTGACAGCAGATCCCAGATCTTGGGCGCCGCATTCCGGTAGTCCTGGTAGCAGAGGCGCCAGCCCGGCACGACGCTGAACGGCTTCTCCCGGCTCGGCTTCCCCCCCGACCACGAACAGGTTCAGCTCGTCGAAATTTGTCGTCAGGCCGATCCGGAGACGCAGGTTGTAGACGTAGTTCTGCAGCTGGAACCGATGGTTCTCGAGCTTCTCGGGAAACTTCTTCGCTTCGCAGACGAACCGGTCGAAGCCGCCGATCCGAAACACGTAATCGGCCTTGCCGTTGATGATCCCATCATAGGCCCTGTACTCGACCCGCACGTCTCGCATGAAGGGCGGATCGTCCTTCGTGTTCCTGACGTCCCAGCCCAAGGCCTCGAAGAACGGATCCAGGTACTCGTTTCGCAGCGAGTATTCGTCCAGGCCCCTGCGATACTCCGGGCGATATTTCGCGAATCGCTGGCACAACCGGTCCAGGACCTGGAGAAACTGATCGAACTCGCGGCCACGCTGCAGGTCCATCCGACACACTCCAACGCATCCGCATCCGTCTCGAACGAGCTTTTCGGAGTCAGCCGATCGCCGGACCGGCACCCAGGCGAAGGGGGACGGGCTCGCCCGCCCGGCGGGCTTCGCCGCGCGGCGGAGCAGGGCACCGCCGTGCAGGCGGCATCGCCCTGAATCCGAAGGGACCGGAAGGATCCGAAGGGGCTGGCACCCCGCGGGGGCGGGATCCGGTCCGACCCAAGGGCGAACCGAGGAATCCTGCGAGGCCGGGGGGATCGGTGACGGAAACGCTCGACATGATCCAACCTAAAGTTTGATAAGGATTTATTCTAGGTGTTATTTTGGGTCCTCCCACGCGCTGTTGAAGGTGCCGGAATTGGGGAAGCAGAACGAAAAAAGGCCGGGCTTTCGCCCGGCCTCGTGTCGTCAGTGCGTTGGGTGGCTGGGTGCGCTTAGGCGACGCCGCCCGAGCGCTCGAAGCGCTTGCGCTCGTTGGGGTCGAGGTAGGTCTTGCGCAGCCGGATCGATTTCGGCGTGACCTCCATCAGCTCGTCGTCCTGGATCCAGGCGAGCGAGCGCTCCAGGGTCATGCGGATCGGCGGCGTCAGGCGCACCGCCTCATCCTTCGAGGTGGTGCGGATGTTGGTG
>Ga0160428_1002257_pt1 | contig 12108 bp, 15 predicted proteins | sample SolpanmetagenomM_FD_108198 | JGI IMG/M metagenome (GOLD analysis project Ga0160428, IMG submission 108198) | Solar panel surface microbial communities from Lawrence Berkeley National Laboratory, California, USA - M | ecosystem: Engineered > Built environment > Solar panel > Unclassified ... | reverse complement strand
TACTACTGGCGCCTGGAGGACAGCGTGCCCTCCGCCAAGGCGTTCAACGACCGGTTCCGCGCCGCCTACAACGGCGCCGTGCCGTCCGATTACGGGGCGCTGGGCTATGCCGGCGTCCGCTCGGTGCTGGAGGGGGTGAAGGCCGCCGGGTCGGTCGAGACCGACAAGGTCGTGGCCGCGATGGAGAACCTGAAGGCCGATTTCTACAAGGGGCCGCAGAGCTTCCGGAAATGCGACCACCAGTCGGTCCAGTCGGTCCTGATCGTCGAGGCGAAGTCGAAGGACCTGAAGACGCCGGACGACGTGTTCACGATCCTCGGCACCGAGGGGCCCGACGAGCGCTTCCTGCGCGGCTGCGACGAACTCGGCCACAAGGCGTGAGGCGCGACCCCATGCGAGCCGGCGGGAGGGCGCGGCCTTGAGCGACATCACGATCGGCGGCTTCCCCCTCGATCTCCTCGCCCTTCAGCTCGTGACCGGCATCGCGCTGGGGGCGATCTACGTGCTCGTCGGCATCGGCCTGTCCCTGATCTTCGGGCTGATGAACGTGGTCAACTTCGCCCACGGCGCCTTCTTCATGGCCGGCGCCTATGTCGGGGTCTTCCTCTACGGCTTCACCGGCAGCTTCTGGTTGAGCCTCGTCGCGGCGCCGCTGGCGATGGGGCTGCTCGGGCTCGTCGTGGAGCGGGTGCTGGTCCGCCCGCTCTACGGGCGGGGCATCGACGATCCGCTGCTCCTCACCTTCGGCCTGTCCTACGTGATGATCGAGAGCGTGCGGATCGCCTTCGGGCTCACCGGGCTGCCCTTCGGGGCGCCGCCCGAGCTGCGGGGCGCCGTCGATATCGGCATCGGCTACTTCCCGCTCTACCGCCTGTTCCTGATCGGTTTCGCGCTGGTGGTGGTGGGCGCGCTCTGGCTGTTCATCGAGCGCACGCCCTTCGGCCTCGTGATCCGGGCCGGCGCCCGCGACCCGCAGATCGTGCAGGTGCTCGGCATCGAGATCGCGAAGGTCTGGCTCGCGGTCTTCGCCCTCGGCTGCGCGCTCGCGGGGCTCGCCGGCATCCTGGCCGCGCCCCTCCAGGGCGTCACGCCCGAGATGGGGATCCCGGTGCTGGCCGAGGCCTTCGTGGTCACGGTAGTCGGCGGGATGGGCTCGCTCGGCGGCGCCGTGCTCGCCGGGCTGCTCGTCGGCATCGTCGTGGCGATGACCTCCCTGGTGGCCCCCGACATGACCAAGATGGCGATCTTCGCCCTCATGGCCCTGGTGCTGCTGGTGCGCCCCCGCGGCCTTCTCGGACGGGCCGGAGCCCTCGGATGAGCGCCCGCGCCCAAGTCCCCGCCGTCGCGGAGGAAAGCGGCTTGCCGGCGACCTTGCCGGCGGCCCGGCCAGGTTCCGGCCGGACCGGACGCGGGCTGGCATGGTGCGGCCGGCACCGCGTCGCGCTGACGCTCGCCTTCCTCCTCGTGTTCCCCTGGATCACGCCCTACCAGGCGCTGGCCGTGAACATCCTGGTGCTCGGCCTCTACGCCCTCGGGTTCAACCTGCTGTTCGGCTATACCGGGCTCCTGTCCTTCGGCCACGCCGCCTTCCTGGGCGGTGGCGCCTACGGCTGCGGCATCGCCATCGTCCAATTCGGGCTGCACCCGGCCCTGGCGCTCGTCGCCGGCACGCTGCTCGCCACCGGGATCGCCGCCGTCATGGGCGTGCTCGCGATCCGCACCCGCGGCATCTACTTCGCGATGACGACCCTGGCGCTCTCGATGTGCGTCTACTACGCCTTCTACCGCGCGGAGGCATTCACCGGCGGCGAGAACGGCCTGCGCGGCATCAACGTGCCGTCCCTGGCCCTGCCGGGCCTTCGCCTCGACCTCCTCGACCCGACGGTGAAGTACTACGCCGTGCTGGCGGTGGTCGGGATCGCGGTCTGGCTGTTCTCGCGCCTCCTGTCCTCGCCCTTCGGGGCCGCCCTGGAGGCGATCCGCGAGAACGAGGGCCGGGCGCAGGCCTGCGGCTACGACGTCCGCCGCATGAAGCTCGTGGCCTTCGTGATCTCCGGGGCCCTGTGCGGGCTCGCGGGGGCGCTCCAGGCCATCCACCTCTCGATCGTGCCGATCGAGACGATGCATTACGCGACCTCCGGTCAGGCCGTGATGATGGCGCTGCTCGGCGGCATGGGGACCTTCTTCGGACCCTTCGTGGGCGCCGCCACCTTCGCGCTGCTTCAGGACGGGCTCGCCACCCTGACGACCCACTGGCAGCTCTTCGTCGGCGCCATCTTCATCGCCTTCGTGCTGTTCCTGCCGCTGGGCATCTGGGGCGAGGTGCTGGCGCGCCTCCGGAGGGCCGGATGGTGAGCGCCGCCCCGGTCGCCGCCGCGCCCGCCACGGCGCCCGTCACGACTTCGGTCGGGGGCGCGCCGATCCTCGCCACGGAGGGGCTCGGCAAGCGGTTCGGGCATTTCCGCGCCCTGTCGGACGTGACGGTCGCGTTCCCGGAAGGGGGCATCACGGCGATCATCGGGCCGAACGGGGCCGGCAAGTCGACCTTCTTCAACCTGATCTCGGGCGCCTTCCCGCCCAGCGAGGGCCGGGTGCTGTTCCGGGGGCGCGACATCACCGGATCGCCCCCGCACCACTTCGCCCGGATGGGCATCGCCAAGTCGTTCCAGATCACCAACGTCTTCCCGCACCTCACCGTGCGCGAGAACGTGCGCGTGGCCGCCCAGGCGCGGCGGGTCCGCTTCGCGGTCTTCCGGAACCGCTCCGCCTATCCCGAGCTGACCGAGCGGGCCGAGGCGCTGCTCGGCGAGGTCGGGCTCGGCGCCCGGATGGACCGCCTCGCCCGGGAACTCGCCCACGGCGAGCAGCGGGCCCTGGAGATCGCGGTGGCGCTCGCCGCCGAGCCGAGCCTCCTCCTCCTCGACGAGCCGACCGCCGGGATGAGCCCCGAGGAGACGCGCGAGATGATGGACCTCGTGCAGCGGCTCGCCGAGACGCGGACGCTGATCCTCGTCGAGCACAAGATGAAGCTCGTGATGGGATTGTGCCGCCGCCTCGTCGTCCTGCACCAGGGCCAGCTCCTCGCGGAGGGCAGCCCCGACGACATCCGCGCGCATCCCGAGGTGCGCCGCGTCTACCTGGGCAAGACCGCATGAGCGCCGCCGCCCAGCCGCTCCTGGCGGTCGAGAACCTGCGGGCGTGGTACGGCCACTCCCACATCCTGCAGGGCCTGTCGCTCGACGTCCGCCCCGGCGAGATCGTGACGCTGATCGGCCGAAACGGCGCCGGCAAGACCACGACGCTGAAGGCCATCATGGGCCTCGTGGCGAAGCGCACGGGCCGCGTGACCTTCGCGGGCGCCGACATCCTCGACCGACCGCCCCACGAGCGCTTCCACCGGGGCCTCGCCTACGTTCCGGAGGAGCGGCGCATCGTACCGGGGCTGACCGTGGAGGAGAACCTGCGCCTCGGCATCCTGGCGGCCCGCGGGGCGCGGGCGACGCGCCGCGACGAGGCGCGGCGGATCGAGGTCATCGCCGAGACCTTCCCGCGGCTGAAGCAGCGGCTGAAGCAGGAGGCGATCACCATGTCGGGCGGCGAGCAGCAGATGCTCGCCATCGCCCGCGCGCTCATGGCCGAGCCCGTGATGGTGCTGCTGGACGAGCCCTCCGAGGGGATCATGCCGATCCTCGTCGAGGAGATGTTCGAGCAGTTCGTCGCGATGAAGCGGGCGGGCACCACCATCCTGCTGGTCGAGCAGAACGTCGAGCTCGCCCTCGCGGTGTCCGACCGCGTCTACATCGTCGACGGCGGTGCTGTCGTCTACCACGCCCCCGCGGCCGCGCTGCGGGACGATCCGGAAATCCAGGCGCGCTACTGCGCGGTCTGAGCGCCCGCCCCGGCCGTCCGGCGGCGCGGCTTCGCGAGAGGAGACGAGCATGGACATCGCCGGCGAGTACCGGATCCCCGCCGCGCGGGAGGCCGTCTGGGCGGCGCTGAACGATCCGGACGTGCTGGCCCGCTGCATCCCCGGATGCAAGGAGCTGGCGCAGGTCTCCCCGGAGGAGATGAAGGCCAAGGTCGCCCTGAAGATCGGACCGGTCTCTGCGGCCTTCATGGGGACGGTTCGCCTGGAGGACGTGCGCCCCCCGGAGGGCTACAGCCTCGTCGGGCAGGGCAACGGCGGCATGGCCGGCTTCGCCAAGGGTCGCGCCGCCGTCACGCTCGCGTCCGAGGGGGATGAGACGGTCCTGGCCTACACCGCCAAGGCCGAGGTCGGCGGCAAGATCGCGACCCTCGGCGGACGGCTCATGCAGGCAACCTCGCGCAAGCTCGCCGACGAGTTCTTCGGCAAATTCGCCGCCGAGTTCGGCGTGACCCGCGATCCGGCCGCCCCGGCACCGGCCGAAGCCTAGACCCGCACCCTCGAGCCGTCGCCTGGACGGGGCCGGGACAAGGCCGGGACAAGGCCGGAAGCGGAGGCACGGTTCGCCGGGCGGGCGGATGATGGAGCTCGTGGGCCGTGCGCCCACGGATCGCGAAGGTCGGGACGGCATCGGGTACGGCATGCCGCCACGTCCAGGTGCATGAAGGCGGGTGGCCCTGAGCCCCCTCCGGCTCGGCCGGCACGATCATCGGCGAACAGGGCATGCGGAACGATCGCCCGCCCAAACAGATGCCCCAATGCGCACCCCGCGCAAACGGAGCTGCCCCGCATGTTCATGAAGCTCGATCGCCTTCAGGCCGAACTGCCACAGCCGAAGAAGCCAGACCCGAACGCGGCGGCCGCTCTGCAGGAGCTCCTCGGCGGCAAGTACGGCGAAATGTCGACGCTCGGGAACTACATGTTCCAGAGCTTCAACTTCCGAAACAAGACGAAGCTGCGGCCGTTCTACAGCCTCGTGTCGAGCATCTTCGCGGAGGAACTCGGTCACGTCGAGCTGGTCTCGACGGGCATCGCCATGCTCAACAACGGACCCGGCGACGACACCGAGGAGGTCGATGTCTCGAAGGCGCCGTTCCACGATATGCAGGACATCCGGCTGGCCGGCAGCTTCCTGAGCAACGGCGGCGGCGCGACACCGATCAACTCGAACGCCCAGTCGTGGAACGTCGACATGGTCACAACGACGGGCAACATCATCATCGACTTGCTGCACAACTTCCACCTGGAATGCGGCGCCCGCCTGCACAAGCTGCGCGTCTACGAGACCCTGAAGGATCCCACCGGCCGCGAGGTCTGCGGCTACCTCCTGGTACGCGGCTCGGTCCACGCGCACGCCTACGCGCTGGCGCTCAAGAAGCTCACCGGCGTCGAGATCGAGAAGATGTTGCCCACCCCGAACATCGTCCTCGACAAGATCCCGGAGTGCCAGAAGTACCTGCAGGAGGGCTCGCACCGGCGCCTCTACCGCTTCAGCCCTGACGATTACCGGGAGGCGGCGGGCGTCTGGTCGAACGATGAGGTGGCGCTGCCAGGCGATCCCCCGGGCAATCTCGAGGTGGTCGACGGGCTACCCGAGGGCGGCAAGATCCCGGAACTCGACGGCAATTACGGGGCCTTCGCGCCGAACTACGCGCCGGAGGAGATCTTCGAGATCGCCAGCAAACTCTACAAGAAGAGCCGCTGAGCCCTCGGGATTCCGGGTCGCGGCCGATGCGTCGGGATCCGGTTTCGCTTTTGCCTTCTCGTCGCACCCGCTGCGTCATCCCGGGCTGCGCTCCCCGGGATGACGGCGTGGGTCACGCCCCCAGACCGCGCCGCCCCATCCGCCTCGGTTCCCCACCGATCTCCGGTGGCCTCAGACGACCTGCGGCCGCAGGATCATGAACTGCGCGTCCACGATCTGGCTGGGCGCGATGGCAGCCGTCACAGCGGGATCGACGAGGCGGCTGCCCGCGGTGGCTGGCTTGATCATCGAAGGCACCCGCGCTTCGGCCGCCCAGGAATGGCTGCCCCGTGAGGGCGTCTCGGCCAAGCGCGATGCCCGCACGATGGCGTCGATCGTTGCATGGGTTTCGAGGCTCCTGTCGAGGGGCCTCGTCCCGCACCGGGCCGCCGGGCCCGGCAATTCGCCCGTTCCGCCGGCGCATGACCGGCTCGGCGCCGCCGGCCAAGGGGAGGGCGTCTTCGGCTTCCGAGTGGGCGCGCCGGTCGAGCAGCTGAGTCGATCTCGATCTTGGCGGCGACGGATACCCGCCGCTCCCAGCGGGGGCGGGGATCTCCCTGGCACCCGCCCATCGGTTCGGTTGCGCGCCTACATGCCCCGCATCGAGCCGATGAGACCGGGCTCCTCGGCTTCGGGAACGCCGGGGTTCCCATCCGCGGCCGGGTCATCCGAAGGCTGAGCCGGTGGATCGTCAGCCTCGCGCCGCCGCTCGCTGCCGGCGTCCTCGCGCCCGGCGGCGTCCGGAAGGCTCCGATCGACACCGTCATTCCCGCCGGTCATCGCGTGCTCCCGTGATGTAGCGGCTGGCGTCGGCGCCGCTGCGCCCGTCCGGACCGAAGCGTCCGGCAGCGTGGGACGTTCCCGGAGACAGCGGCCCCGTGCGACGACGGACCGATCTGCGTCGCGAATCCGCCTCAGGCGCGGATGAACTCCACCCGGACGCCATCGGCCCCCCGCTCGACGACCCGGCAGGGCCGCCTGATCTGAATGGACGTTGCGATCAGCAGGAACTCGTCCGGAAGGCGTTCCGGGTTGGACAGCTCGATCACGGCGCCGCGCCGGCCTTCGACCAGGACGACGCAATCGATCGTTCGGAGGGGCTCCCCGAAAGCCGCGGTGGCGATCGAGAAGCCAGCGCGCGGCTTGAGCGGATTGGCAGGCATCCATCACCGGCGCACGACCTTCTGCCGAGACGTATCATGTCCAGGAGGGGCTGAGCCAGCACCGATTATTGCCAGTTTAGCCCGGCTCAGAATTGGAAATCGCGCAAGTCGCGGGACAGACCAGTCGAAGCGGGCGGCGTCGACATCCTCGAGTCGCGCTATGCCGGAGAGAGACGTGGATCTGCGGGGACGAATCTCAGTCCGCGCTCCCGGCCCCCGAGCCGGACGACCTCCTACCGCCGGTTGAACGACAGACCGCCGGATATCAGACGGAACGCATCCGGACGCGTTACGCCCGCCTCGACCATCTCGCCGGATCCGGCGGCCGCCCGTACGGAAACGTCCGGCTCGAGCCACCGCGCGACGCCCGCGTTCCGAGGGGACGGGGCGCAGGACCGGCCCCGGGAGGCGACCGCGCTGCACGGAGCGGACGGCATCGAGGGGACGCGTCCCGCCTCGGGATGCGCGGCCGCGCCGGGGCGCTGCAGGACCGCGCCGGCGGCATCTTCGACCGTGTCACCATCGGGCCAGAACCCGTTGCGCCGGTCTCGCGCCGACACGAGCGGCCTACAACTCCGCGGGCTCGGGCTGCTCGGTGAAGGTGAACATCACGTCCCCGGTCCGCTCGCACGAGACGCTCACCGACGTCGCGCCGGTCTGCTCGCGCTGGATCGGGAGCTGCGCCTTGGCGTGCGCGACAGCGGCTTCGAGGTCGCACGGCCAGAGCTTGGAAGAGCTGATCCGTTTGCCTCGGCGGAATGTGATCTTGTAGGCCATCGTTTCCTCCGTTTTCGCGAAGGATACACGTTTTGTTTAGGCCGACATGCTCGTGCAGGGCATAGCAACGATGCGTATTGGGCGACCGACATCCGCTTCCCTGAGGCGGGCGCACGCCGCGGATCTGTGATCGCGCCTGGGAATGCTGGCCCACCCGCGCTCCGGTCCGCATGAGGGGGCGGCTATCGACCCGCCTCCGCGTCCGGCGCCACCGGATGCCCCGATGGCGCCGGTCCGGCGCGTCCCATCACTCGGCCGACACGGCGGTGGCGACCACGCGCCGGGATTCGGCCGCGGTCGGCACGAGGCGCGGCGTCGTGACCAATTCAGAAGCCGGCCGGACGGAGGCCGTGGGGCGCGCCTGCTCGCGATAGAGCGGGGGGGTCAGGTGAACGGCCTCATCGGCCAGCGCGGGGCCGATCATGGAGCCGGCAGCGATGACGAGGAGGGCGATTGTACGAACGGTCATGATCCTCATTCCTCTCGGTCTTCCGAGCCTGTGCCCGGGGTCGAGAGATATCTACGCTGCACAGCAACATGATCCAAACAGATTGGATCGATAGCGCAAATTGATGAAATCAATTCCGCGGCTGCCCGACGCCGCGGGCGGTGAACGATGCGCTTGAGCAGGCGTGTAGCCGTGGCGCGTTCACGATAGGCCGGCCATCCTGGGCCTAACGGTCGAGACCAGGCCGCCGACCGGCATCAAGGCCCGATCGGCGGGGCGTCCGCGACGCACGCGAGCGCCTGATCGGTCGGGCCGGCGCATCTGCGACCCGGGCAGGCCGTGCACGAAGGTCCCGGCCGGGGCGAGGTCGGGATGGGCCGCGCGATTGGAGGCTCAGCGGCCGAGTTCCACCGGAATGCTGAGATCGGCCACCCCCGACAGGCCTAGCAGGGCGGAGGGCGGCGCGGGGAGGCTTCCAACCCCCTGGACGGCGCGGAGCGCCCGACGGTCGAGGTCCGGACTGCCCGAACTGCGCTCGACCTCAACCTGCTGCACGGCGCCGTCCGGGGTGATCCTCACGTGGACCACCACCGTACCGGTCGGCCGCGCGGAGCCTGACGGCCGTGCGGCCCGGTCCCCCGCGTCGATCCGTGTCACGAGATCCGAGAGCCAGCGGCGCATCGCGCGTTCGGACCCGGCCTGCGCCGGGGCGTTCCAGGTGCCCAGGAGCAGGGCGAGCACGACGGATCCGTGGATGAGCGCTCGCGGCATGCGGGACAGGCGGATCCGTGAGCGTTGCGAGAACGACGCGGCGCCGACCGACCCGCGATCACGAGACGGACGCGGATCTCCGGGCTTTCGGACCCGCAGCGGCCAGCATGACGTCGTCGCTGCCGACTTCGAGCCCATCGTAGCCCAGCATCTCCGCGAGTTGCGTCCGGGCACGCCAGACGCGGCTCTTCACGGTGCCGATGCGGCAGTTCATGACCGCTGCGGTCTCTTCGTAGGTGAGGTTCTCGATCGCCACAAGGACCAGCGCCTGCCGCATCGACGGAGCGAGACGATCGAGGGCGGAGCGCACGTCGCTCAGGTCGAGATGTCCGCCCTGCTCGGGCAGCGAAACCATCCGCTCCGCCTGGGCGCCGTCCTCGTCCTGCACCTCGCGACCGCGCTTGCGGTGCTCGTTGTAGAACTGGTTGCGCATGATGGTGAACAGCCACGCCTCCAGGTTGGTACCCGGCGCGAAGCTCGCGCGCGAGCGCCACGCCCGCAGGAGCGTGTTCTGCAGGAGATCGTCGGCGCCGACATGGTTGCGCAGCAGTGAGCGCGCGAAGCGCTGGAGGTTCGGCACCATCCCCAGGAGGGCCGCCTGGAACGACTTCTCGTGGCCGTCCCGCGCCCGGCCGAAGGCGGCATCCAGCAGAGCCAGGAGTTCGGCGAAGCGGTCCGCGACCGGTGGTTCGTCCAGGTCCTGGGCGTAGCTCGCCGCGAGCAGATGGCCGAGATGATACTGGACGCTGTCGGGAAGCCTGGGCGCCTGCGTGTCGATTGTACTATCGTCGAGCGAGGGTGCGAGCATGACAGCCGATCACCTGAGAGGGATGAGAGCATGGGCTCAGCTATAAGCCCCCGAATACGGAAACCTTGCCGCAACATAGATCAGCCGAAACAGCGAAGTTAAGATTGATCCATGATGCTATGCTTGGCAGTCACGAAAGATCTGCGGGCCGCGGAAATGCGCTCAACTCGCATTTCCCGATCGAATATCTGTCCACCGGCGCGCCGAAGCTGCGGCGCCCGACGCCAGACCGTCGCGCCGATGCGAGCGAGACGGCGGCGACGACACCGGAACACCCCATGGAGCACGGGACCACACGCATGAACCGACTGACGGAACTCGAAGACGACCCCGCCTTCCGGGAAGCGGTCCTCGCGGTGCGCGGCGCGGCCAGCACGCTGAGCGGACGGGCCGTCACCGTGGAGGAGGCCCGCTTCCTGGTGGGCATCGCCCTGACGACCTTCGCGCATGCCGGCGGTCTGAACGAGCCCAGCCGCAGCCGGCTGGCCCGCTTCTCGGAGACCTTGGAGCAGGGCACCGTCGTGGCGACGCTGACGAAGCATTGAGCCCCGGAGCGCCCGGCCGTCCGGGGTACGGCCGACACTACCCGGTCTCCGCCATGGCGGCGCGCAGCACGCGCAGGAGATCCTCCATCACCGCCGCGCGATCCGCTTCGTGGCGCGCGAGGTTCAGGCCCTCGGCGACGTGCTGACCGATGATGAGGAGGCCGACCTCCCGCAGCGCGGCGGTCGCTGCCCGGATCTGCTGGATCTCGTCGAGACAATGCCGATCCGCCTCGATCATCGCGCGGAGGCCGCGGACCTGGCCCTCGATCCGCCCGAGGCGCCGAACCAGCGGTGCGCGATCCTCATCGCTTCGGATGAGGCAGACGCGGCCGTCCACGAATGTGCCCCTTGTCACCGCTCTGCGCCCCGACTGTTCGGCTCCGGCCGCCGATGACCCGGGTCGTCGGCGGCTCTGGCGAGGATCATAGGAGGCGGTGCCCCGGCGTCCGACCGTGACGGCGGCGCCGGAGCACCGTCGCGTCAGCCGATCTGCTGGGACTGCGCGCCGCTGTCGGGCCGGGCCGGGCCGAGCACCGGCTCCTCACCCATCGGCTGGTTCTGCACCACGCTGAACTCGCCCTTGCCGTCGAGGGAGGGGCCCTGCGTCCAGCGGCCGGCCGGGGGCGGCGAACCGTCGGCCGACGTGGAGAAGAAGTTGTAGTTGAACTTCTGGTTCTCCTCGCTCTGCGGGAACGAGTTCGGGATCGGCAGCGTGCCCGCGGCCCCGCCGAGTTCCTCGATCACCGCCAGCCATTGCTGCTGGTGCATCGTGTCACGGGCGATGAGGAAGCTCCACATGTCGCGCATGCCGGCGTCGTTGGTGGCGTTGTAGAGGCGCACCGCCAGGGTCCGGCCGGTCGCCTCGGCGGCGACGTTGCAGTACATGTCGGCCGCGATGTTGCCGCTGGCGTAGATGTGGCTCATGTCGAAAGGCAGTCCGTCCGAATTGCCCGGGAAGGCCGCCATACCGGCGGAGAGCAGCGTCTTGTGCAGCATGCCCTCGGCGATGTGGCGCGGGTTCTCGCCGCCCATCACGGCGCCCACGATGGCATCGGCGGCGCCGGCCTCCTGCACCTTGGTCGGCGCGGTCTCGAGGTTCATCGCCACGGCGGTCGCCAACATCTCGATATGGCCGATCTCCTCGGTGGCCGTATGGAGCAGCATGTCGCGGTACTTGGTCGTCGGCGCGCGATTACCCCACGCCTGGAAGAAATACTGGAAACAAACCCGGATCTCTCCCTCGATACCGCCGATCGCCTGCTGCAGCATGCGGGCGTAGATCGGATCGGGGCTGTCGACCCGGACCGGGTACTGAAGTCGCTTGTCGTGATAGTACATGATGTCGGTTCCTCGTGAGAGGCGCGGTGCCCAGGGCTCCCGCACGATCGGCCGCCGGCTCCGTACTCCATGGGAGCATCGTGCCGCGTCTCCTGTCCAACCCGGCCTCCGGTCGGCGGTTCGGTCTCTCGACGCATTCAGGACGATCAAGACTCGCCAAACCCGATTTTTGCCTGTTCATTCAATGTATAAGCGCGGGAAAAATTTTCACCTCTGCGGCCTGTAGGCACGAACGGCGACGGCAACACAGATCAAGACACAGCGATCTATGTTAGTCTGCCGCGCGACGGCGACCCAAGGCCGGCCCTGATCTTGGCATGCACCGTTCCGGCTCCCGCCCCGACAGGTTTGTGCGGCCAGGGCGGTGTGGGAAGCGCAGCGAGCGGAGCCCGCGACGGCACGGCTGACGGACCAGGCTTTGCTGATCGTCGTCGAACCCTGACGCGGAACGAGCCCGCCGCCGCGCTGGGCCCGACCTCCGTGCGCGTCAATCGGGTCCCGAAAGGCCGGCGCGACGGCCGGCTCATCCCTCTCCGGTCAGCGACGTGCGGCCCACGAGTCCCCATCGCGGAGGGCGGGGCCGAAGCCG
>Ga0160428_1002255_pt1 | contig 12119 bp, 7 predicted proteins | sample SolpanmetagenomM_FD_108198 | JGI IMG/M metagenome (GOLD analysis project Ga0160428, IMG submission 108198) | Solar panel surface microbial communities from Lawrence Berkeley National Laboratory, California, USA - M | ecosystem: Engineered > Built environment > Solar panel > Unclassified ... | reverse complement strand
GCCCGTGGACTTCGTCCGCAGCCCGAAGGCCGTGCAGCACCTGACGACGTTCGTCGTCTCGGCCGTCACGACGATCCTGCTGACGCGCACCCTGCTCGCGCTGACCGGCTACCCGCAGATCGGTGGCGGGGCGGGGCTGCACATCGCCCACGTCCTGCCCGGCGGCCTGCTCATGCTCGCCGCGCTGCTGCTGCAGCTCGCCTACCTCGGCCCCGGTCCGCGGCCGCTGGCCGCCGTCCTGGGCGGCGTGGGGTTCGGCCTGTTCATCGACGAGGTCGGGAAGTTCGTCACCACCGACAACGACTACTTCTACGAGCCCGCCGCGGCGATCATGTACGGCGTCCTCGCGGCGGTCGTCGTGGCCGGCCACGCGTGGCGGCGGCGTCGGCCCCTGGACGCCGACGAGCGCGTGGCGGGGGCCGCGCACGCGCTGGTCGACGGCCTGGCGGGGCGGTTGCCGCAGCACCGGCGCGACGAGGCGCTGCGGTCGCTGGCCAAGGCCGGCGACTCCCCCGCGGCCGCGGAGCTGCGGGCGCTGCTGAGCACCGTGCCGACGACGTCGCCGGGCGTGCCGCAGCACGTGCAGCGGGCCTGGGCCGCGGTCGCGGCCCGGTTCGAGCGCGCGTCGGCGGCGTGGTGGGCGCTGCCGCTCATGGGGCTCCTGCTCGCCGGGCAGGCCGTGGTGTCCACGTTCGTGCTGCTGGAGGTGTGGAGCCGGCGCGACCTCCACGACGTCTCCATCGCCGGCGTGCTGGTGGGTACCGCGGTGTCCGTGGCCTTCGCGGTCGGGGGTCTCGTGCAGGCGCGCCGGCGCGGGCGGCGCGCGGCCGTGGAGTCGTTCCAGCGCAGCGCGCTGGCGTCCCTGCTGATCACCCAGGTGTTCCTGTTCGCGTCCTCGCAGCTGCTCGCCACCGGCGGCCTGGTCGTCGACCTCGCCCTGCTGGGGCTGGTGAACGCCGACCTGGCCCGCCACCGGCGGCTGCCCCGCTGAGGGCGCCCCCGCACCCACGACCGTCGTCGCCCACGCCCGCCCGTCCTGGCAGCACCAGACCGCCCCCGGCCGCACCGCGGGCACGGTCGCGACCGCGGACGTGGACCTCACCAGCTGGAGCCGATCGGCTGACGAGGCGTCGAAACCTCTCGCGGGAGAGCAGCTGCGGGACCACCGGTCCCCGCACGCGACGGCTGCCTGTGGACAACGCCGTCGGGCGGGGACGCGTCCCACCTAGGTTCCCCGCATGGACGAGTTGTCGACGCTGCTCCCGGCAGCCGCCGACACCGCCGCCCGCACCGCCCGGGGCACCACCACCGCGCTGGCCGGGGCGGCCGACGACCTGCGCGCCGCCGTCGCCGCGACCGGGACCTGGACCGGCACGGCCCAGGTCGGCTACGCCGAGCGCGCCGCCACCCTGGCCACCCGGGTCGACCTGCTGGCCGCGGTGGCGACGGCGGGTGCCGGGATCATCGAGGACTACTCCCGGGAGCTCGGCCTCCTGAAGGGCCGCCTGCGCGAGATCGACGCCCACCTCGCCGACGCCCAGCGCCGCACGCTGGACACGACCCTGACGGTCGCGGACTTCAGCTCCACGTGGGCCGCGATCGACCGCTGGCAGCTCCAGCGCCGGCAGGTCCTCGACGCCTTCGACGAGGCCACCGCCACCCTCGCGCAGCGCCTGGGCGCCGTCACCGACCACGTCCCCGACCGCCCCCGCAGCCTGGCGGAGCACGTCGACGACGCGGCCGATGTCCTGGGGCAGCAGGTGAGCGGCGGCCTCCGTATCAGCCTGGGCTGGCTCGACGACCCCGGCGGCTGGTGGCGCGACGTCCGCGAGGTCCCGGGATCGCTGTGGGACGAGGCCACCCACCCCGTCGACACCGCCCGCGACACCCTGCACGTCGACGACCTCGAGGACGGTCGCTGGGGCGCCGCCGGCGGTGCCCTCGCCGGCGCTGTCATCGGCCGCGGGTTCGGCAAGGAGGTCGAGCGCCTCACTCCCGACGGTGCTCCGGGCCACGAGGGCGACCACCGGGGTGGAGCGGCGCTCGCCCCGCAGAGCCTCGACGAGATGCTCGTCGGCGTCGACCTGGCGCGCAGCGAGGGCGTCGACGGGGCTCACACCCTCCAACGACACGTCGACGTGGACGACCAGTACCTCAGGGACCGCATCACCCTGGGAACGCTGGATCCGGCCACCGGCCGCCGGCGCGGCACGCCGGATCGCGCGTCGCGCTGGGCTGACGCGGCGACAGCGGAGCGGGTCATCACCTCGGCCGTGAAGGCGAACGAGACCAGGCTGAGGCGGATCCGGCCGGGTGGGGGGACCACCCTGCGCCTGACGGTTCCACCGGAGGCCGGGACCTTGTTCGTCAGGGAAGGCGAGAAGATCACCCAGCACCCCGTCAACACCGCGGTCATCTCGATCAGGCGCGCCCCGGACGGTTCCTACTCCGTGTTCACCTCGTACTTGGAAGGAAGTTGACGTGACACAGGACCCGCTGCTCGAAGAGAGCTACGGCGAGGACCGGGACCTGTTGTACGACAGTCTTGACGACCGCGAAGCGCTGGAGCGCCAGATCGCCGACCCGGACCACGACCCGGACCTCACGCTGCAACGGTGGCGATCTGCGACCAGCGGGGCGGTGACGGACGAGGAGTTCTCCAAGCGCGCGTACCCGCTCGGGATCAACCGGTGGCCACCGATCGAGGGGACCTCGTGGCTCCGATGGAGTCGGTGGCTCGAGGAGCGCCTGTCACAGGCGGCCGAACACCCTGAGACGCGGCTCGACCCCGCCACCCTCCCGGCTCGATACACCTGGCGGCGTCGACGCAGCTCGGGGTTGTCCGAGACCAGCGCCACGCAGCTGGCCGACCAGGTGGCCGCAGACCACCGGTCGGCTCTCGACGAGTGGGCCGCGACGCCGCAGGTGGGCGGTCACCGCCTCTGCCTCGTCATCGATGCCGGGGGGGTCGTCGGCCGCATCGACACGCTCTCGGATGCCACCACGGCTCGGGACCAGCACGTCGTCAGCTCCAGGGAGACGACGACCCTGGCCGTCCGCGTCGTGCGGACCCGCGACGCCAGGTGGTCGATCGCCGCCGCCCACCCGACCGAGCCGGACACGGCAGCGGCGCAACGGGTGCGCGCGCAGTGGCCGGCCCTGGCGTCGGCGCTCGGCGGCTGGTTCGGCGACGACCCTCGGCTGTTCCCGTGGGCGGACCAGCGCGACATGCTCTTCGACGAGTCGCCCGCCTTCCTCGACCGTCTGGCGGCCGAGGGGGACGAGCTCCTCGCCCTCGACGACGCCGCTCTCCACACCGCCGTCGTCGCCCTGGGCTGCTTCGTCGAGCCGCCCCACCTGCGCCTGTGGCTCACGTGGATGTTCTGGCGCATCCGGACCTTCGACTGGACCGAGGTGCCGACGACCTGAGCCACCGGACACCGTCCACACCCCTCCCGCGGTGATCATGCAGGTACTACCTGCATGATCACCGCGGAGAGGGACGGGGAGGCTGGTCGTCAGCTCCGCGTGAACCGCAGGGTCACCAGCTGGAACGGCCGCAGGTCCAGCCGGGCCGCTCCGCCGTCGACGTCGCGCAGGGCGCGGGGAGCCGCGTCGGGGCGCTCCAGCAGGTCCGTCTCGACCACCGACGCCACCCCGAAGGACGGGACGACGCGGGCACGGGCGCGGCTGCCGTGGGCCTCGTACAGGCGCACGACGACGTCACCGCTGCGGTCCTCGGCGAGCTTGACGGCCTCGATCACCACCCCGTCCCCCTCCACCGCGAACAGCGGTTCCACCGGGGCGGAACCCTGGACCTCACGCGGCGGCAGGTTGAGGCGGTAGCCCTCGCGGACGGCGTCGGGGATGCCGGCGCCGACGACGAGGGACGTGCGCAGGCGGTGCTCGCCCTGGTCGGCGTCCGGGTCGGGGAACAGCGGCGCGCGCAGCAGCGACAACCGCACCGACGTGGTCGTCCCGCCGTCCTCGCGCGTCGTGCGGCCGGTGTCGTGCCCGTAGGTGGAGTCGTTGGCGACGGCCACGCCCCAGCCGGGTTCACCGACGTGCACCCAGCGGTGCGCGCAGGTCTCGAACCGGGCCGCGTCCCACGAGGTGTTCGTGTGGGTCGCCCGCATGACGTGCCCGAACTGGATCTCGGACGCGGCGCGGTCGGCGTGCACGTCGAGCGGGAACGCGAGCTTGAGCAGCTTCTGCCGCTCGTGCCAGTCGACGTCGAAGTCCAGCTCCACGGCCGCGGACCCGGCGGCCAGCGCGATGACCTGCTCGACGCGCGAGGCGCCGAAGCGGCGCACCACCCGCACGGCCACCCGCTCGGCCGAGCCGTCCACCAGCTCGACGGACTCGGCGTCGACGAGGTCGGTCGTGTGACGGCGGTAGTGCTCGTCGACGTCCCAGGCGTCCCACTGCGTCGGCGTGTCCCGGTGCAGCTGCAGCAGCCCACCGCGGGAACCGGGCGCGAGGACCTCGCGGTCCGCGGCCAGGTCGTGCACCGAGGCGAGCAGCCCGTCGGCGTCGACGACGACGCGCACGCGGTCGTTGGCGAGGACGAACCCCCCGTCCTGCGCCGTGGCGCGGACGTCGGCCCCGACCGCAGCCGGCGCGGCGCCGAGCGCGGGGACCCCGTCGCGCGCGAAGGGCGAGGCGTTGAACGTCAGGGTCGCGGAACCCTCCCCCGCGAGCTCCCGCAGGCTCCCGTCGATCAGCGCCCGCAGCTCCTGCGCGACCTCGGCGTAGCGGGCCTCCGCCTCGCGGTGGACCCAGGCGATGGAGGAGCCGGGCAGGATGTCGTGGAACTGCTGCAGCAGCACGGTGTGCCAGATGCGCTCCAGCTGCTCGTACGGGTACGCGGTGCCGTGCTGGACGGCCGCCGCGCTCGCCCACAGCTCGGCCTCGCGCAGCAGGTGCTCGCTGCGGCGGTTGCCGCGCTTGGTCCGCGCCTGCGACGTGTAGGTGCCGCGGTGGAACTCCAGGTACATCTCCCCGCTCCACACGGGCGGGTCCGGGTACTCCTCCTGCGCGCGGCGGAAGAACTCCCCGGGCGTGGCCAGCTCCACCGTCGGCGACCCCTCCAGCGAGCGGGTGCGCGCCGCGGCCGCGAGCATCTCGCGCGTGGGGCCGCCACCGCCGTCGCCGTAGCCGAACAGCAGCAGCGACGTGGTGGCCCGGCCCTTCTCCGCGAACTGCCGCTCAGCGAGCGCGAGCTCCGCCCCGCTGATCTCGGAGTTGTAGGTGTCCGCCGGCGGGAAGTGCGTGAAGACGCGGCTCCCGTCGATGCCCTCCCACGCGAAGGTGTGGTGCGGCATGCGGTTCACCTCGTTCCACGACGGCTTCTGCGTCAGGAAGTGCTTGGCGCCCGCGGCCCGGGCGATCTGCGGCATGGCCGCGGTGTACCCAAAGGAGTCCGGCAGCCAGACCTCCTCGGGTTCCACGCCGAACTCCTCGGCGAAGAACCGCTTCCCTGCGACGAACTGGCGGGCCAGGGCCTCGCCGCCGGGCATGTTGGTGTCCGACTCCACCCACATGCCGCCGACGGGGACGAAGCGCCCCTCGGCCACCCGCTGCTTGATGCGGGCGAACAGCTCCGGGTGCCCGTCGCGGACCCAGGCGTACTGCTGCGCCGAGGAGCACGCGAAGACGAGGTCGGGGTCCTCGTCCATGAGGGCCAGGACGTTGGAGAACGTCCGCGCGCACTTGCGCTCGGTCTCCCGCGTCGGCCACAACCAGGCCGAGTCGATGTGCGCGTGCCCGGCGGCGAGGGTGCGGTGGGCGCTGGCCGACGCCGGCCGCGACAGCACCTCCGCGAGCGCGCGGCGCCCCGCCCCGGCGCTGCCCGCCACGTCCCAGGGGTCCACGGCGTCCACGGCGTCGTCCAGGGCGGTCAGCACCTCGGCGCGCCGCGAGGACTGCTCGGGGAGCTCGGCCAGCAGGCCGCGCAGCGTCCAGACGTCGGCCAGCAGCTCCCACACCGTCACGTCGAGCTCGGCCACGTCCGCAGCCCCGAAGCGGTAGATCGGCGCGTCGCCCGCGGTCGCGAGGTCGCCGAGCCTCGTCGGGGTCGCGAACACGCCGTCACCGGAGACGTCGGGGTTCGACGAGGCCTCCAGCAGCACGTCGACGGCGCCGGCGGTGCTGACCTGCGCCAGCGGCAGGTAGCGGTTGCGCGGGTGCAGGCCCTTCACGATCGTCCCCTCGGGCCGGTACGCCGTCGCCTCGGCCTGGAACCCCGGCTGGACCTGGCTGTAGCCGAGGTCGACCACCACCTCCAGACGCGTGCCGTCGCCGCCCCACCCCTCGGGCGCGGAACCGGTCAGGCGGAACCACGTCGTGCCCCACGGCCTCCCCCAGGCCTGGCCCACGGCGAACGGGGCGAACGGCTGCGCGAGCGCCTCGGCGAAGGGCACCGGTTCGCCCGGGGCCACCCAGGCCGCGACCTCCAGCGGGGCGCGGCGGCGGTACAGGGCAGGCTCGAGCCGTTCGTGGACGAAGCGCTCCACGCGCATCTCCACGAGGCGGGGGTTGACGAACACGCGACTCCTCAGGTGAGGCGGGTCGGCGTCGACCCGCACCCGGTATCTAAATCAAGTGGAACAACGCGCGTCAAGGCCCGGCCGGGCTGACCAGCAGCACCGACGACCGGGGGCTGAACGCGTCGTCGAGGACCAGGCAGGCCGCGCCCACCGCGGCGACGTCCTGCCCGACGCGCGTGCCGCGGATCTCGACGGGGTGCAGGGCGGAGGCGGCCTCGCGGGCGCGCACCAGCGGCGGCACCACCTCGAGGAAGCGGGCCTCGAGCCGCGACCACAGCGGCCCCCCGAAGACGACGACGTCCATGTCCAGCAGGTTCTGCACGCCGGACACGGCCCGGGCCATCCGCACCGCGGCCGCGTCGACGACCGCGAGCGCCGCCGCGTCCCCCTGCTCGGCGAGCGCGCACACCTGCGCCAGGGCGTCGTGGACCTGCAGCTCGTCGTCGGTGGGCCACGGCCCGAGCCCCGCCTCGTGGGCGCGCAGCACCAGGGCGCGGGGGGAGTTCATCTCGCCGAGGCAGCCGCGCTGGCCGCACGCGCACCGCGGCCCGACGCCGTCGGCGACGAGGTGGCCCAGCTCGCCGGCGTTGCCCGACGCCCCCCGCAGCACCTCCCCGCGCAGCACCAGCCCGGCCCCGAGACCCGTGCCCAGGTAGAAGAACGCGAAGGAGCCGGTCGGCCCCGCCCCGCCCGCCCACATCTCCGCGACGGCCGCGGCGATGACGTCCTTGTCCAGCAGGACCGGCAGCCCGGTGCGGCGCGCGAGCTCCTGCTGGACCGGGACGCGCTGCCAGCCGGGCAGGTTGGGGGCGCCGACCACCGCACCGGCGGGCCCGTCCACCGGCCCCGGCACCGCGACGCCGAGCCCGGCCAGGCGCTCGCGCGGGACGCCGGACGCGGCGATCGTCGCCTCCACCTCCGCCGCGACCTGCTTCAGCACCAGGTGCGGCGGGACCTCGGGCGACAGCGGCACGTTCGAGCGGGCGACGACCCGGCCGCGCAGGTCGAGGACCACCGTCGTGGCGAGCACCGGGTCGAGGTGGACGCCGACGGCGTAGCGCCCGTGCGCGGCGAGCTGCAGGATCGTGCGCGGCTTGCCGGGGCCGCCGCTGCTCTTGCCCGTCTCCTCCAGGAGGCCCTGCTCGATCAGCCAGCGGCAGATGTTCGAGACCGTCTGCGCCGAGAGCCCCGTGAGGGCGGCGACCTCCACGCGGCTCAGGCCGTCGGCGTGGCGGCGCACGGCGTCGAGCACGACCGCACGGTTGTAGTCCCCGACGCGGGGGAGGTTCGACCCGCGGCGCACCGCGGTGCCGCGTGAGGGGACGACCACCGCCTCAGCCTGCCACGCGGGTGATCGCGGTGCCGGTCGTCGCCCTCGCCCGGGTTCAGCGGCCGCCGAACATCCCGCGGATCTGCTGCGCCTGGTCGTCGCCCACGCCGAGCTGGCCCAGCACGGAGTCGAACCAGTGCGGCGGTTCCTCCCCGCCGAACAGGTCGCCGAGCGGCCCGTCGTCCTCCTCCTCGGCCGCCGCGGCGATCGCGGGCCAGTAGCCGCGCTCGACCGTCCAGGGCGCGGACGGGCTGACGAGGCCGACGGCGGCGAGCTCGGTCAGCCGCTCCCGCAGTTCCCCGACGGCGACCGCGGCGGCCGGGCCGAGACCCGCGGCCCCGTCGACGAGCTCCTCCAGCATCGCGTCGTCGAAGGGCTGCCCCACCATCGCGGAGGCGAACACCGTGGGCAGCACGGCCTCGGAGATCGAGAACCCGCCGTCCAGCGCGGAGGGGTCGTCGAGGAGGAACCCGCCGACGAGGTGGCGGCGCAGTTCCCGGGGCTCGGGCGTGGGCTCCAGCCAGGTCGCGGCCTCCTCGCCCGGCACCAGCAGGGTGTCGTCGTCGCCGTTCAGCAGGTCCAGGCCGAGCATCGTGAGCACGACCTGCCGCAGCCACGGCAGGTCCTCCAGGTGCAGGGGTTCACCGTCCTCGCCGACCTCGGGCGTCGCGGGGTGCTCGAACCCGGCGAGGACCGCGGTGACGTCGTCGGCCGACAGCTCCTCGTCGTCGGGGACCACGAGCCCGTCGCCCACGTGCGCGAGGACCGCCATGGCCGCGCGGACGGGGAAGGACGCGAGGACGGTCGCGTCCTCCTCTCCCTCGTCGACGCCCGCCGCGGCCTGCGCGAGCACCGCGGTGACCTCCGGCGGGTCCCCCGCCAGCAGCGACAGGCACGTCTCGAGGTCGCCGCGCGAGCCCGCCCAGCGGCCCGTGTCGCCCAGGAAGGTGAGGAAGGTCAGCCACAGCTGCTGCAGGTCCTGCTGCATCTCGGCGGGGTCGGGCGTGCCGACGTCGGAGACCATCGCGGGGATGACGCGGGCGAGGAGCGCCTCCACGTCCTCGGGCGACTGGCGGGTCAGCGTGACCTGCGGCCGCACGGTGAGCAGCCCGCCGGTCGCGACGGTGAGGGCCTCCAGGATCGCGTCGACCCCGACCTCCTCGTCGACCTCGGCGTTCAGGTCCAGCCAGCGCCGCAGGGGCTCGCGCAGGTCGCGCAGCGCGGACTCGCCCTGCGCGTAGGAGTCGCTGACGGGGGGACGGTCCTCGGGGCGTGCCATGCGGGCAAGCCTGTCACCCGTCGCGGCGTGGTGCCGCCCGCCACCGGCGCCACCACGGCCGGGCGGCGGGCGGCGCCGCCACGAGCCAGTTCTGCACCAGCGCGGTCGGCCGGAAGCTGCCGCAGCGGCCCGCCGGCGTCCAGGCCAGCGTCATCGAGTCGTGACGCTCGGCGCGCTAGAGCCCCTCCGCGTCCAGCGCGGGGACGGTGAACCGGAGCAGGCGGTCGGTGTGGGCGTCGACCCGCGCGCCGAGGGACTCCAGGGCCGCGACGGTCTCCGCGTCGATCAGCCGGCCGGGGTGGGTGCGCTCGCGCTCCCGCACCGCCGCCTCGTACCGCTGCGCCGCCAGCGACGCCCACTGCTCGCGCAGGCGCCGGCGGTCCAGACCGCGAAGGGCGTCCCGTTCCAGGACGACAGCCACGTCGAGCCGCCGGACACCGAGACCCGCGGGGCGGCCACGGCGAACAGCTCGGCGAGCGTCGCGGTCCCGGGCACCTCGACGGTCGCCCGGTGCGACTCCACGTCGTCGCCCATCGCCACGCTGTCCCGGTCCACGATCACCCGCACCCGCTGATCGTGCCGCACGGGCGCCCCCGGCCGGGCGCTCAGCCGGCGAACAGCGGAGCGGCCCGAGCCGTGCGAAACTCGGTCCAGTGAGCGGCACCTTCCTGAGCGGCATGCGGACCATGGCCCGGGGCGCCCGCGAGGAACCCCGGTTGTTCACCATCGCCATCGTCGGCTCCGCCGTCTACGGCGCGGGCACCGCGGCCTCCGGCTACCTCGTGGGGCGCGTCACCGACCGCGTCGTCGTCCCGGCCGTGACCGGCTCCGGCAGCGTCAGCACCGCCGACGTGTGGCTGGCGGGCGCGACCCTCATGGCCGTCACCGTCGTGACCGTCGCGGGCATCCTCGTGCGGCGGATCTGGGCCGGTGCCGTGGCGTTCGCGCTGCAGGCCGGGTACCGCCGCCGCCTCGCCCGCCGCTACCTCGAACTCCCCCTCGCCTGGCACCACGCCCACCCCGCGGGACGGCTGCTCGCGACCGCCGGGTCCGACGTGGAGGCCACGTGGCAGGCGATGTTCGTGCTGCCGTTCGCCCTCGGCGTCGTCGTCCTCATCGCCGTCGCGGGCGTCGCGATGGCCGCGGCCGACCCGGTGCTCGCCACGGTGGGCCTGCTGGTGATCCCGGCGCTACTGGTCGCGAACATCGTCTACCAGCGGCGCATGTCGCCGCGGGTCACGCGCGTGCAGCAGCTGCGCGGGGAGGTGTCCGCGACGGCGCACGAGAGCTTCGAGGGCGCGCTCGTCGTCAAGACGCTGGGCCTGGCCGACGAGGAGGTCGCGCGGTTCACCGTCGACGCGAACCGGTTGCGCGACGCGAACGTCGCGGCGGGCCGGACCCGCGGCGCCTTCGAACCCGTCATCGACGCGCTGCCCGCGCTCGGCACCCTCGCCGTCCTGTGCGTCGGGGCCTCGCGCGCGGCGAGCGGCGCGGTCGGCGTCGGCGACCTGGTGCAGATCGCCTACCTCCTCGGCCTGCTCGCGTTCCCGGTGCGCGCGTTCGGCTGGGTGCTGTCGGAACTGCCCCGCACCGTCGCGGGCGACGCCCGGGTGCAGGCCGTGCTGCGCGAGAGCGCGACCACGCCTTGGGGCGCGGGGCGCGTCGATGACGCGGAGGGGCCCGTCGCGGTGTCCACCGCGAACCTCGGCTACCGCCACCCCGTCCCCGCCGTCGACCCCCTGGACGAGCACCCGGACCTGCCCGGTCAGCGCACGGCCGTCGTCGCGGCGCACCACGACACGCCCGCTCTGGCCGACGTCACCCTCGACGTCGCCGCCGGCTCGACCGTCGCCGTCGTCGGCAGCACGGGCGCCGGGAAGTCCACCCTCGCGGGGATGCTCGTCCGCCTCGTCGACCCGACCTCCGGTGAGGTCGTGCTCGACGGCCTGGACGTGCGCTCGCTGGCCGAGGGCCAGGTCGCCGGGACCGCGACCCTGGTACCGCAGTCGACGTTCGTCTTCGACGACACCGTCCGCGGCAACATCGCCCTCGGCCTCGACGCCGACGACGTGCCCGCGGCGCGCCGCGTCAGCGACGACGACGTGTGGCGGGCGCTGCGGCTGGCGCGCGCCGAGGACTTCGTGCGCGCGCTGCCCGGTGGCCTCGACGAACTGGTCGGGGAACGCGGTTCGACGCTGTCCGGCGGGCAGCGCCAGCGCCTCGCGCTGGCCCGCGCCCTGGTCCGCAAGCCGCGCCTGCTGGTCCTCGACGACGCCACGAGCGCGCTGGACCCGACCGTGGAGCGCGCCGTCCTCGACGGCCTCGCCGAGTCCGGTGAAGGCACGACCGTCGTGGTCGTCGCCTACCGGCCCGCGACGATCGCGCTGGCCGACGAGGTCGTGCACCTGGAACGGGGCCGGGTCGTCGACCGCGGCCCCGCCGACGAGGTGGCCGCGCGCGACGCGGGCTACCGCGAGCTCGTGACCGCCTACGCGCGGGCCGCGGCCGACCGGGCCGAGGAAACCAACAGCAAGGCGGGCATGGCGTGAGCACGACGACCCCCGCCCCGCGGGGCGGCGTCCTCGGGCGCGCGAAGGAACTGGCCCCGGAGTTCGCCGTGGGCCTGCGGGTCACGCTGGCGATCGCGGCGGCCACGACGATCGGCAAGCTCGTCGTCCCGGTCGCGGTGCAGCAGACCATCGACACGGGCGTGCGCGCCTCCGGCGGGCCGGACGTCTCGCGCGTCGTCACGGTCTGCGCGATCGCCGCCGTGGTCGTCCTGCTGACGACGGTGACCGCGTGGGTGGTCAACGTCCGCCTGTTCCGCTCCACCGAGGCGGGGCTCGCGAGCCTGCGCGTGCGCGCGTTCCGCCACGTCCACGACCTCGCGGTCCTCACGCAGAGCGGCGAGCGCCGCGGGGCGCTGGTCAGCCGCGTGACGAGCGACGTCGACACCATCTCG
>Ga0160428_1002254_pt1 | contig 12127 bp, 12 predicted proteins | sample SolpanmetagenomM_FD_108198 | JGI IMG/M metagenome (GOLD analysis project Ga0160428, IMG submission 108198) | Solar panel surface microbial communities from Lawrence Berkeley National Laboratory, California, USA - M | ecosystem: Engineered > Built environment > Solar panel > Unclassified ... | reverse complement strand
CGGCTCCTTCGCGCATCCCGGCGAAGCGGTTGTACATGAGAAGGAGGCCGAAGGTCGCCGCGAGGCCGACCAAGAGTCGTTCTGGCGAGGCGGTGAAGCCCGCTTCCCACACCTCCATCGTGTAGAGCAGGGGCAAGGCGAACAACAGCCCTCCGACGACGCCGCGCCCGTACTCACCGAGGGACTCTCGGATCGTAGAGACTTCCATCCATGGTCGTTGTACCTCTCTCGCGCTGTGATCTGTGAAGAGGGTAAGGCTTTGGCCTGAGGTCGTGCTCTTTCCTTCATCCATCTAAGATTAGGCGCCGTGATAATGGCGATTCGTACTCCTTTTCATGGGGTCGGTACAATGCCTCCTAGTGCGGATTTTCGCGCACTGGAGAGTCCGTGGACGTCCCGAAAGAATTTCCCCCCGAGCTTTTCCGCCACGCCGTGGAATCGGCGTACGACGCTATCCTGATCACCACGCCTGGGCTCGACGAGCCGGAACCGACGATCGAGTGGGTCAACGACGCGTTCGTGACCATGACCGGCTGGACGAAGGAAGAGATCGTCGGACGGAGCCCTCGGGTCCTGCAGGGGCCGAGGACGAGTCGCGCGATGCTCGACCGCCTCCGGAGCGACCTGGAGAACGACCGCCCCTTTCACGGGGAAGGCGTCAACTACCGCAAGGACGGCACGGAGTACAGCGTGGAGTGGAACATCTCCGCTCTCCGGGACGAGAGCGGCCAGGTGCGTCACTGGGTCGCCGTCCAGCGCGACACCACCGAGCGCCATCAACAGACCGAAGAGCTGGAGGCGCGGGTCAGGGAGCGCACACGGGAGCTGGAAGGCTTCCTCTACACCGTCTCCCACGACTTTCGGGCTCCCCTGCGGGCGATCATGTCGGCCAGCATGATCCTCCTTGAGGACTATGGAGACTCGCTCGATCGCGACGGTCAAGCCGAGCTGAAGCGCCAGTCCCAGGCGGCGAAAAAGCTCGGCTCCCTGATGGACGACCTTCTTCGCCTTTCCCGGCTTGGTCGCCAGGAGATGCGCACCGAGAAGCTCGACCTTACCGCGCTCGCCCGCGAGGTGGCGTCGGAGGTGGCGTCCCGCACGAACGGAACGCCGCCCGAGATCGAGGTCGCCGATGGCCTGAGCGTACAAGGAGACCCCGCTCTGATGCGTCTCCTCTTCCAGAACCTGTTGGAGAACGCGGCGAAGTTCGCCAAGAAGGGCGAGCCTGCACGGATCGTCGTCGGTCGAGAGGGCGAGGCGCTCTTCGTGCGCGACCAAGGGATCGGGTTTCCGCCCGAGAAGGCGGAGAAGATCTTCGGCCCCTTCGAACGGCTCCATACCGACGCGGAGTATCCCGGCTCGGGCGTAGGACTCGCGAACGTCAAGCGTATCGTCGATCGCCACGGCGGCCGGGTCTGGGCGGAAGGAACGCTTGGCGGAGGGGCGACGTTCTGGGTACGGTTAGCGCCTTAGGTCCCTAGGTCTTAGATTCCGGCTGGCGCCATAGGACCGAATGCCCCTCCACCCTTAGCAATCCTTTACCGTCGCGAAGCCTCGCAGATCCGTTGGGGCGAGGATGACGACGGTGGGCTCGGCGAGGCGGATGAACTCTTCCAAGGGAACGTTGGCCATCTGGCCCGTCGCTTGGAACTCGTCGAACATCGTGCGAATGGCCTTAACCGCGGTTGGCGCCTCTGGAAAGGCGTCGACCCATAGGCCCGGCTGGGTGCCGTCCGTGCGATACGCCACCGCCGCGACGTAGATGTCGCCGGAGGCCGCTGGCGCGTCGTCGGGGATCCAGCGGCCTTCCGCCACGTCCAAACCCCCTTTTCGAAGCGTCTCCGCGACGGGGCCGGGGTCCTGCGGTGAGTAGGCCACCACCCGGATCGCCTTCGCCGGGTCGGCGGCCGACACGCGCGTCCCGCCGTTTTCGGGGCTGGTGAAGGCGGGAAATCCGGGCGCCAGTCTTCGGGCCGCCTCGACGAAGCCGGCAAAGGGGACCTCCAAGGTCATGGGGACAGTATGGCTTTAGGCATACGGTTATTGGGCGCGGGGCCGTACGGCTTCGATGCGCGATGCCCGGTAGACTGCCCCTGACACCGATGTCTGACGCCCAGACCTTCCCGCCCGCCTTCGATTTCGCCGCCCAGGCCAACGCCCACGACCCGGAGATCTACGCTCGCGCCGCCCAGGATCCCGAGGGATGGTGGGCCTCCTGGGCCGACCAGCTCGACTGGTCGGAGCCCTACACGAAGGTCTGCGAGTTCGAGGCCCCGAACGCGAGGTGGTTTCTGGGAGGCAGGCTCAACGCCTGCTACAACTGCGTGGACCGCCACGCGGCGAAGAACCCCGAGCGGCGTGCGATCGTGTTCGAAGGCGAGCCGGGCGACGTGCGGACTCTCACCTACGGCGAACTGAAGGACGAGGTGTCGCGGTTGGCCAACGCGCTCAAGGCCTTGGGCGTGGGGAAGGGCGACCGGGTGCTCGTCTACCTGCCGATGATTCCCGAACTGGCGATGACGATGCTGGCCTGCGCCCGCATCGGCGCCGCGCACACCGTCGTGTTCGGCGGCTTTAGCGCGGACGCGATCCACGAACGGGCGAACGACGCGGGGGCTAAAGCGCTCGTCACCGCCGATGGCGGTTGGCGGCGGGGCAAGCCCGTGCCGCTTCTGGATATCGCCAACGAGGCCTTGGACAAGGGCTGCCCCACGGTGGAGAAGGTTCTCGTCCTTGATCGGGTCGGAACCGCCGACCTGCCGGACGGCGACGCTCGATACGTGCGCTGGGGCGATCTCGTGCCGACGCAGAGCGAGGAGTGCCCCTGCGAGCCGATGGACAGCGAAGATCTGCTCTACATCCTTTACACCAGCGGCTCGACGGGCAAGCCCAAGGGGATCGTCCACACCACCGGCGGCTATCTCACAGGGGTGATGGCGACGAGCAAGCTGATCTTCGACCTTAAGGAGGACGACCTTCACTTTTGCACCGCCGACCTCGGCTGGGTCACGGGCCACTCGTACATCGTCTACGGCCCGATGGCGAACGGAGCGACCGTCCTTATGTACGAGGGCGCGCCCGACATGCCGGACAAAGACCGCTTCTGGCGGATCATCGAGAAGCACCGGGCGACGATCCTCTACACCGCGCCGACCGCGATCCGCTCCTTTATGAAGTGGGGCGACGAGTACCCGGACCGGTGCGACCTCTCCTCCCTGCGCCTTTTGGGCTCGGTGGGCGAGCCGATCAACCCCGGCGCGTGGCTCTGGTACCACGAGAAGATCGGCGGCGGTCGCTGCCCCGTCGTGGACACGTGGTGGCAGACGGAGACCGGCGCGATCATGGCGACGCCTCTCCCCGGATTGACGACCCTGAAGCCGGGCTCCGCGACCCACCCTTTTCCCGGCATCGAGATTCTCGTCGTGGACGAGGAGGGGAACGAGGTCGCGGTCGCCGGTCCGGGCAAGACGGAAGGGGCGAAGACCGGCTTCCTTGTGATCAAACGCCCCTGGCCTAGTATGACGCGGGGCATCTATAACGAGCCCAAGCGTTTCGTGGACACCTACTGGTCGAAGTTCGAAGGCAAGTACTTCGCAGGTGACGGCGTCCGGCTGGACGAGGACGGCTACCTCTGGCTTCTCGGGCGGGTGGACGACATCATGCTCGTCGCGGGTCACAACATCTCGACCGCCGAGGTCGAGTCGGCCCTCGTGGGGCACCCGGCGGTGGCGGAGGCGGCGGTGATCGGCAAGACGCACGAGATCAAGGGGCAGGCGATCGCCGCCTTCGTCATCCTGCGTTCGGGGGCGCAGGCCACGCCGGACGAGCTCAAGAAGCACGTCGCCGCCAAGCTGGGAGCGGTGTGCCGTCCCGACGACGTGTTCCTGACCGCCGAGCTTCCGAAGACGCGCTCGGGCAAGATTATGCGGCGCCTGCTGCGCGACGTGGCGGAAGGCCGCGCCCTAGGCGACACCACCACTCTCGCCGACCCCACGGTCGTCGCGGCCCTGAAGGAAGGGTACGAGGAGAAGGAGGGCTAGGAGCCTTCGGAGGGTAGAGGAACAAAGTCCTAATCGCCCTCGTGGGGCGGCGCACAATAGGGCCTGTGTCGCCCTTCGCCGACGATCACTACGTCCTGAAGCGCCAGATCCTTCGCCTATGGGGCGAAGGCTTCGGTATCTACGATCCTCAAGGAACGAAGGTCCTCCAGGCCGATGAGCCGCCCTTCCGCTGGCGAAAGGAGATCCGCCTGACGACCCCTTACGGATTGAACGGATCCCTCGGTATCTTCGCCCAGAGCTTCGCGAGCTTCGCCGCGCGCTACGACGTGGTGGACCTCCAGGCGGGCACGAAGATCGGGGGGCTTCAGCGCAAATGGCTCCACTCGATGATGCGCGACGAGTGGTCCGTGCTGGACGTGTGGGATCGTGAGGTGGGCCAAGTGATCGAGGACAGCATGGGGCTCGCCCTCGTCCGCCGCTTCGCTTTGGGGCTCATTCCCCAGAACTACGACCTCGTGGTCGGAGGGCGCAAGGTCGTCGACCTGCGGCAGAGCTTCAACCCCTTCACCTACCACCTTCAGATCGACTTTCTCGTTCCGCCTGCCCACTTCGACCGGCGCCTCGGCTTCGCCGCCGCCGTTCTGCTCGGGGCGGTCGAAGGACGTCAAGGCTCCGAGCGCGGCGCGGTCGAGAGCCTTGTGGACGTTTCACCGTTTTAAACGCCGAACGGGTAGGTGTCCGGCCTGGTCGCCGCACCCGGCCAGGAGGGGTGAAGCGGGTGGAGGGCGGTCGTCCGGTCGAGGTAGAGGAACGCGTCGTAGCGGCGGGGTACGACGGTCGGGACGTAGTTGCCGTACGACTCTGACGCGGGATCGTACACCACGCCGATGGCCCGGTGGCCGCGCGGCTCCTCGTCCTCGTCCGTGAAGTCGAGGATGAGGCGGTCCTCGGAGGATCGCGCATGGAGGTCGGTCTCCCACGAGCCCTTCTCCGCCGGAGGAACGGCCATTCGCCTCATCGGGGCTCCCCACGCCTCGCCCGCGATCACCGATCCCTCGTAGGAGCCGAAGCCGAGGACGAACACGTTCTCCTCCCCATGTCGTTCGCGCGCGAGCTGGCCCAGATTGGTCATGCCGCGCCGCGCCATGTCGGTCCAGCGGGCGTCGCCGACGTGGGTGTTGTGAGCCCAGACGATCGCCTTGCCGAACCGCTCGACCAGCAGGTCGAGCGTGTCCATCATGTGGACGTCGCGCACGTTCCAGCTTTCCGACGAGCCCCGGACCATCGCGCGGTAGTAGCGCTCCGCGTCCGCCGCCACCCGGGCGTTGACCTCCGCGTCGAAGTGCGCGTCCGGATCGTCCTCCGACGTGCCGTTCGTACGACTCTCGAGGAGGCGGGCCAGAACGTCGACGACCTCGTCCTCCCAGTCGGCGGAGGCCCAGACGGTCGCCCGCGCGTAGTCGATAGGATCGTTCCGATAGGGATCGAAGCAGGCGTACGCCTGCCGCGCCCGTTCGACCTGATCCGGGTGGTTCTCGCCCAGATGCCTCAGAACGGCGTCCATCGACTCGTAGATCGAGTAGACGTCGAGTCCGTAGAAACCGACCTGCCGTCCTCTGGCGGGTTCAGACCGCATCCACTCTCCGAGAGCGGCGACCTCCCAGTTGGCCCACATCCAGGTCGGCCAACGCTCGAACGCCGAGAGCGCCGCCGCGATCGGCGGTTCCGGCTTTCGGAGGGCGCGGTTGACCGCCATGCAGTCGGGCCAGTCGCCTTCGACGGCGACGAACCTGAAGCCTTTCTCCGCGATCAGCCGTTTCGAGATCCGGCTACGCCAAGCGTGATACTCGTGGGTGCCGTGGCTCGCCTCGCCGAGGAGGACGATCCGGGCGTCGCCGACGCGTTCGAGCAGCGGATCGAGGTCGATCATGCCTTTTCGACTCGATCCGGAAAATCGAGGTGCCCGCAATGATGGGGAGGGTCGACCGGAGAGGCCGAATCCGCGGCCACTTCCGCTTCCTAGGTTTCGTAGGAACCGCCGTGACCAAACGGTGGAAGCGGCGGTTCGCCTACGGGGCCCTTGGGGTCGCCCTCGGGATAGGGGCGCTCCTCTGGTACGTTCCTCTGGAGTTCGACCTCTTCCCGGCGAACCCGCCCGGCGAACTCGTCGTGCGGCTCGACGTGGCGAAGGCGTTCCCTAAGGGGACGCGCGTGACCGTCGTCACGGCCCATCCCGACGATGCGGAGTTCTACCTCGGAGCGACCCTGCCACAGCTTCGGGACGCGGGGGCCGAACTGTCGCTCGTGGTGGCGACGGACGGCGACAAAGGCTACTACCCGTTCGAAGACGCCGAAGGGAACCGCCGGGTGCGGGACGCGGAGCAGCGTGCGGCGGCGCAGGCTTGGGGAGCGAAGGACGTGACGTTCCTCCACCTGCCCGACGGACGACTCCACTCCGGGGAACCGCTCGAAGGGCTGATTCGAGCCGAGCTAGAGAGGCTCCGGCCCGAGGTGATCCTCGCCTTCGACGACCGCTACCCTCCGCGTCGGCATCACGCCGACCACTCTCGTACGGGCGAGGCGGTGGCGGCGCTTCTTCCCAGCCTCAAAGGGGTGAGAGCCCTCGGTCGTTTCTCCACCACCGCTCCCAATCGGATCGTGGACGCGACCGCCACCTGGGACGAGAAGCTAAGCCTGATGCGGCTTCACAAAAGCCAGTTCGACACGCCCCGAAACGGGCCGCTGGACCGCCTGATTGGGCGCGCGGGCAACGACCCCTTCGCGTTCATCTCACGTCTGGTCCAATCGTTCGCCCACGAGGACGGCGCGAAGGTTGGAGTAAACCTCGGTGAGGGTTTGCGCTGGACCGACCTGGGCTGACGTTTCGCGTCAGCGTGGAGCATGGCGGACGTTCGCCAAGCGAACGAGCCAGTAGGAAAGTTCCTCGCTATGGCCCTGCTCGATAAACATCCGGGCAAGGGCGACGTCGTCGACGTCGGGATCGGCGAGGTACTGCTCGGCCTCGGCGGCAAGTCGGTCGACGTTGACTCCGTCTCGTTCGATCTCATCGAGCACCTGCGGCTCCGCCTCGACCTCGTACTGCTTCATCTCCGTTTCGACGGAAAGGCGAAGAGGGGGGTTCCTTCCCCTGCTTCGCCCGGAAGGTCAGGCGGCTAGCCGAAGGGGATTCCGCTCGCGCGGAGATGCTTTATCCGTTCGAGCGATCTGGAAGCCGCCGACCAGATGCCGAAGCTCTTCGCTCACGTCCCGGAGACTCTGGGCCGAGGAGCCGACCTCTTCGACGCTGGCGGTCAGCTGCTCGGCTCCCGCCGCCGCCTCTTCGCTGACGGCGGCGACGTCGTCGATCGAGCGGGCGACCGACTCTGCGCCCTCGCTCATCTCGCGGGCCGAGAGGGAGGCCTCGTCCGCGATGGAACGAACCGAGCGCATGGTGAGGCTCACGTCCGCCGCCAGCGCGGCCACCGCGTGGGTCTGGCGCGCGACGTCGCCGGCAGCGGCCACGATCTGACCCAATGCGCGGCCTGCCTCCTGAGTCTGGGCGCTCGCGTCCTTGGTCTCAAGGTCGGTCCGGTTGATCGCGGCCACCGCCTCTTCGACCGTCTGCCGAACCTCCGCGATCAGGGTCGAGATTTCCCGCGTGGCGCCGCCCGCGCCCTCGGCGAGCTTGCGGACCTCGTCGGCGACGACCGCGAAGCCGCGCCCATGGTCGCCCGCTCGGGCCGCCTCGATGGCGGCGTTCAGCGCGAGAAGGTTCGTCTGCTCCGCGATCGTTTCGATCGTCTTGACGATCGCGCCGATCTGTTGTCCCTTGGCGTCCAGAGCCTGGACGCGCGTCGCCGAGTCGGCGACCTGGGCGGTGACCCGCTCCATCGAGACGACCGTCCGACCGACGGAGGCGTTGCCCACTTCCGCGATCCGCGCCATCTCACGCGCCGCTTCCGCGACGGCGGCGACGCCCGTCGCCGCGTCGTCGAGGCCGACGCTCGCCCGCGTGAGTTCGCCCCGCTGGCGCTCGCTTCCTTCGGCCATGTTTCCGATCAGGGTCGAAAGGCTCTGCATCGTGGTGGACGTGTCGCTGGCGCCTCGCGCCAGCTTTTCACTGCCCTGGGCGATCTCGCCAGCGGCGTCGCCGCTCTCTTTGGAGGAGACCGCGAGGCCCTGGCTGGTCTCCGCCACGAGTTCAGCACGGCTCGCCACCGTGCCGATAGCGTCGCTGAGCGAGCGCCGGGCCTGCTCGTACGAGGCGATCGACCCTTGGATCTCCTCGAGCATGCCGTTGAACGTCTCGGACATGCGTCCGATCTCGTCTTTGGAGCGAATGGCCAAGGGTGCCGTGGACGCCGTCGCCCCAAGGGTGAGATCCGCGTTCGCGAAGCCGTTCAGACCTTTGGCGAGGCCCGGTACGCAGTTTTCCGAGAGCAGCCGAAGGCGGTTCTCAAGCGCGGCGATGGGAGGGACGAGGCTGCGGATGAGCGAGAACGCCGTCCCGGCGCCGAGAAGCACAGCGGCGACGATGAGACCGACGGTTCCGCTCTGGAGCTGACTCGTCGTCGCGGTCTGAGCTTTCCCAAGCTTCGCGCCGTAAGCGTCGGTGGCGTCTCTCACGCCATCGGCCGCCGCGTCGCAAGCGAGGAAGTGCGGGGTCAGCGTCGAAGCGGCGAAGGCGACCGCTTTCGCCGCGTCCGTCCGCTCGAGTTGAAGGGCCGTCGTGACGTCCCCGTCGAACGTCTTCCAGGCGCTGCGGGAGGCGGCGGCGGCCTTCTTGAGCCCGGGATCGGCGGTCAGGCCTTCGATCTTCGTGATCGCCTCGTCCGCCTGCGGTCCGAGCTCTTTGATCTCGGCCTCGATCCGCGCCCGTCCCCGTTCGTCGCTCGTCGTGAGGTATTCGGCGGCCCGGATGCGGGTCTTCATGACCACGTCGTCGATCTCGCCCGCCAAGGACGACGCGACCAAGGCTCTGTTCTCAAGGTCCTTAGCCCCGCTTTGGAGACGGCTCAGGCCCGACATCGAGACGGCGCCGAGCACGATCATGAGGCCCAGACAGAGCCCGAAACCGATCCCTAACTTCGAAGAGATCCGCAAATCTAACCACCACTTCATAACAGTTTCCAGGGCCGATCGTCCGATCATGGCTTTAGACCCCATAAGGACTTCGGTTGGCAATGGAAGAAAACTCACTCAAGTCCGTGTCCCTAAAAGTATGATTGCTGGGAGGGAAACCTTCAATCCTCCGCTGGATCGACGACGGGGCACAATAGAGGGCGTGACCCACGAGATCCTCTACCGACCGATGGCGGCGGTCGCCATGATCCGTCTCGGGCCGGGAGAGTCGGTGCGGGCGGAGACGGGATCGATGGTGGCGATGACTCCGAACGTCGAGATCGAGGCGCGAACGGGCGGCCTGGGGAAGATCGTGGGTCGGCTTCTCGCGGGGGAGAGCGCGTTCCAGACCCGTTTCGTGGCGGCGCGGGGCGAGGGCGAGCTGGTGCTCGCTCCCTCCTTTCCGGGAGACGTGCAGGCGATCCGACTGGAGGGCGACGCCTACTTGGTGACGAGCGGAGCGTTCCTCGCGGGAAGCGACGACCTGGAGGTCAACTCACGGACGCGGCTGAAGAACTTTCTCGTCGGCGAGAGCCTCTTCATGCTTCGCGTCTCGGGAAGCGGCCTGCTTCTCGTTTCCGCTTTCGGGGCGATCCACGCGACGGAGCTGCACCTGGGCGAGCAACTCGTGGTGGACAGCGGCCACCTCGTGGCCTGGAGCGATACGATGGAGGTCAAGGTGGGGAAGGCGGCGCGCTCTTTCCTGGGATCGGCGCTTTCCGGCGAAGGAATCGTCGCGACTCTGACCGGTCCCGGCGTAATCTATATGCAGACCCGCGCGCCCCAGGCCTTTGGCGCCTACGTCGCGGGCTTCTTGCCCAAATCGTGATGAGACGCCTGCTTCCTCTGCTCCTCTTCCTCGTCGCCCTCGGTTGCGCCTCGGAGGAGGGCGGCCTGGTGCCCGTTGGGAGCACCGCCCCGGACTTCAAGCTGGAGACGCTGAGCGTTCCGAGTTCGAGCGTCTCGCTCGCCAACCGGAAGGGCAAGGTGGTGCTTGTCGACTATTGGGCGACGTGGTGCGGCCCTTGCCGCCAGATCACGCCCACCCTCGAGGCGATCTACGAGCGGCACAAGGGCGAGGGGCTGGAAGCGATGGCGATCACCGACGAGGCGCGCGAGATCGTCGCGACGGTCGAGAAAAGCCGCCCTCACACCATGCCGGTCCTGCTCGATCCCAAAGACGAGGCGCACGACCGGCTCGGAATCGAGGCTTTGCCGACGATCATCGTGATCGACCGCAAAGGACACATCGCTTTTCGGGCCACCGGGTTCAGCGATCCGAAGGTCTTCGGCGAGGAGCTTGAGGCGGCGATCGAAAAGGCCCTCAAGGAATAGCCGTGCTCTGGCGTCCGACCTACGAGACGCGCATTCGGCGCGGGTTCGCCCTTCCTCGTCTGGAAGGCCTCACTCTCGACGGCGGCGAAGCCGCAACGCCGACGACCGGGGCGCTTCTCGGTGCGTTCGATCCTCGCGCCGGCGCGGAGTTAGGCGTTTGGCGGCGCCTCTTGGATGAGGCGGGATTATCCGCCTTCACGGTGTTCGTGCGACCGGCCTGGACGCCGCGCGAACGCCGCGCCCTGGCTCTCGCCACCGCTCCGGCACAGCATCCCTGGACCCTGCTCGTCGAAGACCCTGGCGAGTCCTGGGCTTCCGTCATCGAGACGGATCGTCCCGAACGGGCCTTCGCCGCCGTCCTTCACGAAGAGGTGACGGAGCCGCTGATGGTGGGCTTGCCGACGGAAGAGGCCTGGGATGAGTTCAAAGAGGCGATTAGGGCCATCGGCCCCGAGGCTCGACCTACCGCCCCCGGTTGATCAGCCGGAACGACGCCCCAAACTGTCCGGCGTAAGGTTGGAACGTCTCCTGAGCGAGTGGTTCCTCGAGAGGATTTTTGGGAGCGATGCTGAGAGCGACCCTGCGCCCCGGTGACAACGAAGCGACATTGACGGAGCGGATTTCCCAAAGCTCCCGGGTGTCGTCGGGATCGGCGTCGTAGAGATCGAAGGCGACGGTCCGCTCGGGGACCTCGCGGTCGTATCCGAAGAAGACGTAGCGATCGCCGTCTTCGGTGAACTCGTGTCGGGTGATCGGATCGGTCACGATAACGCCCGTTCGCCACATCGGAGGAACCTCGTTGAAGGAGAGGCCATAGGCGCCGGGATCCCAGTTCGTGAACTTAGCCACGAGCCCGTCGCCTGCGGGATTCATCTCTGCCGCAAGCCGCACGAGGTAGGTCGTCAGGCCGGGGGTGGCGGCTCGGAGCTGGGCGAGGAGCTTCGGCATGTCGCTCCGCGTGGTGTTCACGTAGTTGTCGGGAGCCCGGTCGCCGTAAAAGCCGTAGGTCGTGGTCGATACCTCGCGTCGGTCGAGGTCGTAGCGGAAGAGGTTCACGCCGTCGCCGACGAGGCGCATCGAGACGACCTCTCCTTCTTTCGTCGATCGGAAGACCGTTAGGTCGGCCTGGGCGCGCGACGCGAATCCCGTGCGCGGATCGATCGAGCGGCGAAGGTAGAGAACCGCGTGAACGGGCGACGTCACCTTGCCGTACTCGTCCGCCCCCGTCATCTCGAGCTTGAATAAGTCTGCCTGTCGAGAGTTCTGGTAAGCGTCCCAGATAGCGCGCTCATGCGACTCGGTGGGAGCCTGCGCGGCGGCCACAGCGGCGGCGCAGAGGGCGGCGAAAAGGCAGAGGGGGCGCATCACAAAGGTCAAGAGGAACCGCTGTCCCAGCGCTTTGGACGCCTCGGAAGGAGATTTTGTTCGCGTTTCCCGGCTCTCCCTCCTTCCTCGACGCGGTGTGGAAGAAGGGGATCGACCCTGCCTTTCCCTTCGACGGAAGGAGTCGAAGGTAAGGCGGATCCTTGCCCGCGCTCCGTAAGAATCCAGAGCGAGAACGGGTTCGCGCACGCCTGGATTCTTACGCGACGAGGTCATGGACCACGTTGCCGTACACGTCGGTCAGGCGGAAGTCTCGGCCCGCGTGACGGTAGGTCAGCTTCGTGTGG
>Ga0160428_1002253_pt1 | contig 12141 bp, 11 predicted proteins | sample SolpanmetagenomM_FD_108198 | JGI IMG/M metagenome (GOLD analysis project Ga0160428, IMG submission 108198) | Solar panel surface microbial communities from Lawrence Berkeley National Laboratory, California, USA - M | ecosystem: Engineered > Built environment > Solar panel > Unclassified ... | reverse complement strand
TTTTCACATTGCTGTGTGAAAGTCGTGCAGTCATAGACATTTTTCTGGATTTCGAGGGTATATCTTTTGATAGCTGAATCTCAGTCAATACACATCATAGATCAAAGAAAAGTTAGTCAATATAAAGAGAATGTTGCGGGCTTTGCGTGAAGCCCTTTATCTTGGTGATTGAGCGAGTATGGAGGTGGCTATCACTGGTAGAAGACTGAGTGCGCAACTTGACGGGGGTGCGCAACTTGACGGGTACACACTGTATTTTTATTCGAGAGAGGTACAAAAAAGTATATGGGGTATTCATGGGTAAGGCAGTTAGGCTAGTGCGCAGAATAATCTGCGGCAGTATGTAGGATCGTGATATGCGCGAATGGACATACATTGTCGTCTAAGAGAGAGAGATGTTGTGTTCTTGATTCTTTCCATCAGAGTGTTTCGTTCAAGGCCTCAAATTTCGAGATGTCGCCGACGCTCGTGCATCTAATCGCATCCAATCGCATCCAATCAGAATCTCCCCTCTGTCATGTAGTCGACAGACTCGCGTGATCGAATGATCGGCGTGTTGATGGTAGTCTCCTCGAGCATGTGATGACCTGATGATTCGCGTGAATTACCAGGCAGCTTTGATGTTGGAAATTGGGTAATTGCTGACCACCTAGCATTCCAGATTGAAGCTTGCACGATCTTGCTTGAGTTGACGCGCAATAGACATTCCCGAGATTCGTATAGATCCTAAAGCTTGAGTGGGTTTAGTATCTTTGTTTCGCATGCTAAACGCGGTTGGTTTTCGATGCCGGATCCCTGCCAACGATCCCCTGCGTAACCTATTCTCAACACCTTATGGTTTCCGATGGCAATTATGAAGACAGGCAGGCGACTCGACGAATGATTGCAATACGGATAAGGTCAGGGGAGAGCACACACAAAGGATGGGGGTCTCCCTTATAATTTTGGTGTCTCTCGGTTTGAGACGATAGACACATTCGGCGAGAAGTCTCAGGCTGCCAGGGATTTTTTAGAATCGAAATGTGAGGCCTTTTTTTCCTCCCTGAAAGGCGTTTGGACTCGATTTCGCCTCGCTATCAGAATCGATTTCAAAACGGCTGCACATCGGTCTTACAGAAGCAATGCTTGTATGGAGGGTGTCATAGATGATGCTATAGTCAGAAGGGGCTCGAAATTTCCGGTACGGTCTGAGTCTCTGAGGGATTTATCCCCATAGAGATTTAATTCCATTCCGAAGCGTCTACCTTGCTCAAGGGTACTAAAGAGACTAGATAATGAAGGGCCATCAAACAATGATCCAACGCAGTCCCCAGATTCTAGATTGCCTCACTTGAGCTTCTGTGACTGCTGACGTCAGCAGAATGGTGCTTACGTAGGCTTGAGTTCGCGTTTTCGCCCTTCAGCTATATAAATACCAGATATACCAGATATAAATAGATATAAATACTAGATTGGAAGAATGAAGACTTTTCTATTTTGATATGGTTTTGTGTCTTATTGTAGATCGCGCGCTAGTGTGTACTTATAATCTCACACATGCGTCTAGGACACAAACCTACCTTAATCTTTGAGAAACTGATTCAATCGATCTTCAACTCCCTAAATCAAGTATTAGCGTGGTGAAATGCATGAGGCCTTATTCTAGTCGGCTTCCTTCATCCGGCTCATCGATGAGACACACCCGTTCGCTTCGCTTCGGTAGTTTCAACTTGAGACAGATGATGAGTCCCTGCCGCCTATCTTGCGAAGTCCGTGCTACCATAGTCCAGGATCATACGGCAACTTTGGGACGTATTAATGCAAAATCTATTGCCTCAATCCGTTAAAGCGCTTTGTTACTATCTTCTCACAAGGTGACTCTGAGGTGATGTGATTTTCCATATCTCTATTTCTCAATGGCTAGATTGAGGCGAATGAGGTTTATGAACGATGTCTAAAAGCAAAACAGATGGTGGATAGAGAGCATTATGACGCGGCTCTTCGATCTTCAGGCTGAAAAAGTCTCACACAAATCACGCGATTGCTGACGTCAGCGAATAAATGCTGACGTAGGCTTGAGTTCGGGTTCCTGGGACTCAATTATATAGATAGAGGAGAGGATATCACGATCAGCATTTCCGACAAATGTCGAATGAGAAATTCGGAATTCAGAATGAAAGATGTCTCCGGAAGAATGTAGATCCTACGATCGTATAAAGAATCAACTTGCTATGAAGAAGCCTGCTGTCCGATTGGTAATCTATCCCACGTTCTTGCAACCAGTTCTCGACTACGGCGCACCCCTCCTCGCTCTACACTCATTAGACAAAAACAAGTCATCAGCCACAATCATATCATACCAAGCGATATGAAGGGATATCATCGACGCTCACAATCGTGTGATAGGGTGGGTGCTACAACAGAAGACGTACACAAGGCTTATACATTCAATTCTGATGGGAACCAATATGTGAACGCTTTCATTCTGCCCGAGCATGCCAGCAATACAGAATCGCCGCTCGCTTGGAAGCAATGGCTCAAACAGAGACGGATACACCGTCATGACAACTCACAGCATCGTGGAGCCTTGATAGCGATTCGTGCTGATAATACAATATCGATAGCTATTGTGTTTGTGAACGCTGTTGTGGCATTCACAATGAAAGTAGCCCGTGATCACGCGACCTTGACTTTTAGAGTTGATCTGGACTGTACCTTTGCTCATCGTTTATGCTCGATTTGGAAGCTACACGAGTTGTAGATCCATCTGCGATTTTCTTTTCCACATCGCGGTTACTTATCCATGTATTGACGGATGTAGCCTGCATCACGTACCTTATTTAGTTCTTTCGCTCGTCATTAGTAGCGTTAGTTTACCGATAACGCTATTTGTAAACTAGTTTCTCTCATCTCCGTTCTCTCATCTCTCTCATTCTTTCCTCGCTCTACGCATCACTGCTTACTGTTCCTCTTCTTTCAACCACCTCAATAAGTCAATCATTGTTCCCATGGGTGCGCACGAGTACTATACTACATGGCTGGACGGATTCGCTGATCTGATAAGTGTAGTAAGATAATACCTGTAGACCCACAAGAGTAATATAAGTCCCGTATCTCAAGTCTAACCGTAGAATAACATCTTTCCCAGTGATGATCCTATTCAACAATTTTGGAACGCATACGAACCACCATCTGATCCCGTTGAGCTATTCATGACCGTCAACTCCATCAAATTCTACGCAATAGAGACACCCGACACTCTGAAACTAAACGGATCGACCGTAAAGAAGATATACTTTCTCGACCAAGAGTATCACGATATACTTCATGTTATACAGGCGATCTACCGAAGACGGAGTGAGCAACGTAAGCATTAAGAAGGAAGAGAACAAGACATATATATGACTCATGTAATAGGATCACTCACCCGTCTGGAAGCGTCCCAAATCCTATATACATTAGACAAACATCATGGACTCCTTCCACAAAGACACACCTTGCTGTATAGAACATCACAGCATCTGGAAAGATCTACATATATTACGAAGAGAGGAATACTAGAGATGTTTGAGAGTAAAAGATAAACAACTAAAAAAGGTACATCTATTGCTCTTTCACCAAAGGTATAGTTCACTAAACTGGCTGTTTAGGGCATCGGAATATGCTCTGGCAAGACCCAGGGTTTATCTAGAATGCTTGTTCATTTTGTGATAACGTAAAAGATGATGCGAAAGCATTGCAAGGCAGCAGTCACAAGGAAAGCTCAAGCGAGCAACCATAGAGTTCAAGGGCTGCGTTTGATGATCGTTTGAAGGCTTTTCGATGTCTAGCTTTCGTCTTGAGTGTCATTAGATAGGATAGTAACTGTAGAAGGGAAGGAATCTCCAGTGTAGGTCTTTCCATTGGACACTCGGTCTGAATGAAGAGCTTGGACCAGTTGGCCTTCAATCTTAGACAAATCACAGTGCGAGGAATGGCACTTCTTTCTACAATTTACACGTCCGCCTATCCAAAATCAAGAACATTGCCAAAGTCGGTTGCACCACATATGAAATCCTTGTCTGCGCAGACTACTCCAAAGCTTTCGTAAGGCGGATGTTAGAATATGGGTTTCAGCCTATGAATGAGTACGATGCCCTTGCGCCAAGAGAAGATAATGCCACAACGGAGACGATCTCACGTATTCATACTGCTGCAGTGACAGGCCTCGCTCGACACGCTCGAATAATAATATCGACGAAAGGTGAAACGGTCGCCAATCAATGCATTTATCGTGCATACTGCTCTGATTTCGATTTGACATTTGGAGTGGAATCTCGTACGCAAGAATTACGTGCTGAAGATGAACTCCTTTCCTCATCTAACACAATCACCCCAACCCTACGACTGCTTCGCCTGAAATTGGTGAAGCGACCGTATGAGTCGACCGAGGTTTCTGCATCTCAATGCACACGGCTTGAACCAGTCAATCGCGATTTCATTCGATTACTGCAAAACAATAACCTAGATATTATCGCTATAGCGGAGACGTGGATTCCGCGTTTCCTATCTTCTACCCTCTGCTCCTACCTCGCTGCTACATCCACAAACAATCGAGATACCGCAGGGCGTCCTCATGGCGGTGTCTTACTATTCATGAGGCCTTCGGAGCAACCACTCTTTCGATACACATGCTCATTCGATGCTGTCACATCATATACTGATACGTAGTAACTTAGATTCGCATATTTCTCGCCCTCAATGACGGATGAAGAACTTACAACAGAAGCAGCGACATACAACCTATCGTTGCTACCGAATAACAAGTCTAGGGAAGGGACGGAACGACTGGTTCAAAACCTGTACAAAGCAACTAGCGGAGATATCTCTTGTCGATTATCTTGGTTATCCCTCGAATCGAAACGTGAAATTGACTCTGACAGATTCGTTTAGCTAAAGCCGATATTGCTGTCAGATGTGTGGAGGATGTGTTGATTGCTATTATGGATTCCGTTGTTGAAAAGCGGATCTCTGATGCTCAACGATGTCGAACCGACTCGCTTCCCCGTCTAGATACTACCACTGACATCATTTCATCATACAACCGTCTTATTCGCAATCAGACACAGTCTCGCTCTATCATACGATCTTCGAACCCGGCAGTGAGTGCGGAAGAAGAGTGTGCTAATGTGTGGGAGGATATCTGGAACAAGGATTCTGAACAGATAGAGGATGTGAGTGTGCCCTCATATGATCCTCATCGCCCTTTAACTACGACGACAGTTAACAAGATTCGATCTCTAATCAAAGGATTTCAGTTGGCTAAAGCATCTGGCGAAAATGGAATTCATATAATATTTCTCAAGGCAATCCTTCCTGGACCATTTGCGCATCATCTTGCAACAGTCTTCAATATTCTCTTGCATCTACAAGTTACCCCTGCTCACTGGAATCATGCCCTCGTATGTATGCTACCAAAGGATTCCTCGGGACTGGCCAGCGAATGCAGGCCTATATCACTGACCACCATTCTACAACGTATATATGAGAAAGTGCTACAGCGTTGGTAGTACTATAGCATTATTGACCCCGCTCATTTGCTGTTCGGTGGAGCTCATTCTGATTGTGTGAGTTCTGGGTATATATTGTGGCGAGGAAATGTATCATGGTTCATGTGTTTGGTTGAGAATTGCATACTTTATTCGATGCCAGATTCCCGTCCACAATCCGCTCTTTGACTACTCTCTCAACGTCTCCTTAGTCCAGTATCATTCTTGGTTGGCAGACGGGCGGCCCAGCGAAGCTGAGTGATTGATCAAGCCTCAAGAGATGTAGAGTATTCAGATAGTTTGAATAGTGATACATTCGTTTCAAGTCCTGGCCAGTGATCAAACAGGGGTTTAAAGCATTTATTTACTTTGTTACCCCTTGCTCAGGCTTACAAATTCGCCATGAAAGCAAGAGTCGAATCAGACAATCGAGAAGCTATTGCACAGTTTACAGATGCCAAGTCTCTGAATGGATTCATTGCTGAAAATATTGTGATATGGCTAAATTGAATTGTAGCATGTGACGAAAAACTCAATAAACTAAAATCATGACTCATCTTGTGCCCATTTGTACAGACGTTGTCGAAGGTCAGTTAATCTTGAACGTTCGGTACAATTTAGTGACTGGTATCTCCTTATGTTTGTGGATATGAATCGTAGTAGCGTATATCACCGCCCAGACTGAATATTTAATGAATATCTATCAAGGATAACCCGCGCATTTTATATTGAATTGGTAAAAATTTATTCTCTTAAATTTATATCGCAAACAGCATTATTGGCAGGTTCCGTTCAATTACAAATGGCTCTCAGTAAGGCATCTTATGCTAACAGAATACTTTATGCACTTTATAAGGTGGAAGAGAACAGTTGTTGTGGCCGTCGAAATATGGACGAATTGATTTACCTTTCAGCAAATCATGATGACGCACTGAAATTCTTAATTGAGCAAATGTTTGAGATTCGTGGCGAAATCAAGATTCAAAAAGTACAGAGTGAAAAGCCATTCTGCGAGATCCCGTTGGACTGTAATGAGAATTGCGAAGAAGTTCATGGACCACGTGTATATGATGATAACGAAGAAAGCATTCGTAAACTGATTGCAATCGAATACAGCAACTCTGCAAATGAACGACCACATGACGGTATTGCAATCTATTCTGAGCGAAAACACCTCCGATGAGACACTTTGATGAAGACGATTCTCATTTTCGTAATGCAATTTCCGTTTGCTTCTGATCGGTTTATCATGACGGCTCCGGCGGAGACAAGCTCAACGAAAATTCTCAACCCGTTTGGGGTGTTTTGATGGTGGTAGAGAAGAGAAGAAGAGAGGGGAAAGCATGTTTTTTTCTTGCATGTTGCAATGCGTGCGCGGAGGGAGAGTGTGAAAAAGTAGAGTTAGAGAGTATGGTTAGGTGTGCTTATAGTAGGTAGTATCGGATAGCACATTATGGAGAAATATAAGCAAGATGGCAAAACCAGTGTTATATGGATTTCATAGGGTACATGGAATAGCTTTTATTGTACTTATTTTGTGAATCGAATTGTCATTGTATAATGATTGAACTGTAATCTATTCAATGGAGAGAAGGAGAGAACGGCGAGAGAGAGTGAGAGAACAAGAGAGAGACTCTCGTGTGACTAACAGTCCTCGCTCCAAGTACAGAGAGTACTTTTAGTACTTACACACCTCTACTTTATCCTTAGTATTGTTGCTAGGGTGACGTTTGCATTTGAAGTCCTCAGACTCAGTCTGAGACCCAGTCCACGTCAGTCCCATTTTTTCTTTTCGAAAAGCGGATTTAACCCCTTCCATCCCCGTGCCGCTCCTACTTCCTTTCTCCACTCCAGTTTCACTCATCTTCATCAACTGTCATCATACATCAATCCACTCGCGTTTCAGAACAATCGGACCATTGTTGACTGTTGTACACATTCCGAAAGTGGATTCTCCTATGTAAAAACCGGCTTTTTTGCTATATCTCAGCTAATAAAAGTCCTATGAACCTCTAGATGCGTGCAAACGACTCGCCTGATGAGCCAAAATCGACCTCCGCATAACAGAAAACTGATGAGTGGATATGGTTCGTCATCCTCACTCGTATCTACACATACCAATCGCACTTCATGAAGATGTAAGCTTAAGGTGGAACTCACGCAGTGCATCCTTGGCTCCCCGTAACGCTGGCAGTGGCTCCCACGTCGACTCGTCTACACTATAACCCTTCCACTTGACAAGATACTGAGTCTTCTTCCTCCAAATACGCTTACGCAAATATATTCCACTTCATATGTGTTTGTATCCGCTACGACCGGAGGAGGTTTTGTCAAGGTACCTCCATCCGTAGCAGCAACATACTTCTTAAGCAGAGAGACATGAAACTTTGCATGTACCTTCGTCTGCACACTACTCATATCCAGTACATAAACTAATCCTCCTTTCCTTTCAGTCATAGGAAACGGGCCAATATACCTAGACTGCAACGACTGAGGGAGCCCACGCTTAGCATCTAGTGTAATACCGTCTGCATTCAATAAAAGTCTCCCACTGCAAACTGCCTGTGTATCCTGCTCTTGTCGTACTGGGTCTTCTGTCGCTCTGATGCAGACCGAATCTCGTCTTGTACGCGAACTTTGACATTTTCCAAATGTTCGACGAAAGATAGCGACGCAGGACACTGCACAGATACCAATGCAGATGGAATGCCACTCGCTCTAGGACACCATCCTAAGTCTGCCTCGAAGGGACTCACTCCCGTCGATGAATGTGCGGTACTGTTGTATGCGAACTCCACGCTGGACAGCCACACACCCCAATCATCCTGTTGATGATTAACGTAATTCTTTAACATATCTTTCAGTATTTTAACCATCTTCTCAGACTGTCCATCGGCTTGCTGATGACGTGCTGTAGTCATACGCAGCTTAGTATTCAGTGCGATCCACAACGCCTGCCAGAACTTTGACGTCATCAAAGAATCTCTGTTAGAGTAAATGACGTCCGGCAACCCATGATGCGCATATATGGTCGACATAAATATTCTCGCAAGTCCTTTAGCGTCCAGTGTCGACATACAGGCCACCAAGTGTGCCCTCTTACTGAGACGCTCAACAAAGATGACACACATGTCATTCCCGGCTGTATCTAGCGGCATATACGCAAAGTCCATGGTTATCTCAGACCACCTTCCTGCCGGCACCGCTAAGGGGTGAAGCTTACCAGCCTGCTTACCCACGGACGACTTGTTCCGCTGACAAGCATCACAAGCACGTACGTACTTGTCGACAAACTTTGGCATTGCTGGCCAATGATAAAATCTACGGACCTTCTCCAATGTCTTTGCCACTGAGAAGTGCCCACCAAACCCTGCGGAATCATGACACTCATACAGGACCATGTTCCACAACTTGTTGCCTTTACTGCTAGGCACGCGTAATCTCTGGGTATCAACATCCTTTAAGTAAAGTAGCTTATCCTCTAGATGATAGGGTAATCCAGAACCGTCATCCTCACCGAGACCGGAAATGATGCGCCTACATTCTTCGTCGGACTGATACCCCCGTATTACCTGACTCAAGAAGCCATTGCTCATCATAGAAATGACAGCAGTGTGCATCTCGACATCCAAATCCTCACCCGGACGTTCTTCCACTTCCGTAGACGAGTGACACCGGATGGTCTTAACATCCACCGGCCGTTGGGACAATGCATCCGCCACTACATTCTGGCCGCGAGGAATATGCTTGATGGTATAACTATGACCTTGGAGCGTGTCCAGCCATCTCGCTTGTCTTTTTGACAAGGTACCCTGGGTTTGTATGAACGATGTTGCATAGCTATCTGTATACACCACAAACGGCTTTGCATCCAAGAAGTACCTCCACTTCTGTAAACAGTGTACAAAAGCAAACAGCTCCTGCTCGTGTGTCGGATACCGCGTCTGTGCAGGAAGTAGCTGTTTAGATCAAATGCTACTGGATGCAATAACCCATCCCGCTGCACTTGTGCTAGTACACCTCCCACGGAATTATTCCCTGAAGCATCAAAGAACATATGGAATGTCTCCTCCGGGTCTGCTATTGCAAGCACTGGAGCCGAGCAGAGAGCCTTTTTCAGCAACTCAAACGCTTTCGCCTGCTCCCTACCCCATTTGAGTACGGACCTACGGTCTGCAGACTGGCGAATCATTGAGGATAGTGGATAAGCTATTCGTGCATACCCATTGATAGACTTCCGATAATAACCACTTAGTCCTAGGAACCCACGAAGCTCTCCCATAGTACGAGGTACTGGCCAGGAGGTGACTGTCTCTACCTTGATGGAGTCACACGATAGTCCGTTAGAAGTCAAGATATGGCCGAGGAACCCAATACGGCTCGCACCAAACTCACATTTCTTCTTAGATGCATACAGCTTATGCCGCTTCAGTATCCCCAGCACCTGCTTGACATGCCCGACGTGATCTTCCAGGCTGCGACTGTACACCAAAATATCATCAAGGAATACAATTACACAAACATCCAGCAGTGCTTTGAAGATCCCATTCATCACAATCTGAAATGTTGCCGGGGCCCCGGCTAGGCCCATGGGCATTACCCTCCATTCAAAATGGCCGTATCGTGCTCTGAATGCTGTCTTGTGAATATCCTCCTCGGCCATAAGAATTTGATAGAATCCAGAATGAAGATCTATCTTGGAAAAAACATTCGCTCATCGCAACCGATTGAACAGCTCATCAGTGTGAGGCAGTGGATATTGATTGACCGTAGTTCCAGCATTCAACTGACGGTATTCGATGCACATACGCAGCTTGCCTGCTTCCTTTTTACTCACCAGCAGCACTGGAGCACCGAATGGTGACACCGATGGTTGTATTCACTTCTTCTCGAGAAACCCATCAAGCTTTTGTTTGAGATGATCTAGCTCCTTATACGAAAGTCGAATTAGCGGTCTACAAGGCGGCTTTACACCCTTCCATTCGATACGATGCCGAGGTAGCTGGTTGTCCTTGGATGCACCACCGGGTATCTCATCGACTATATGATCTTCATACCGACTGACCACTACATCATGAGGTTGTACTGATGCCTCCACATCAGCGATTACCTCATGTTGGTTAAGGGAAGCCTTAGCCTCTTCCTCCAGAGTCTGAGTCAGTTCGATACAAAACATACTTAGATTCGGTTGGCTTTTTCGACGGAACTCGGTCGCTGAGACCCGAACAGACTCAACCTCGTCTACTTCAGAGACATGCTGTATATTGATAGAGATACTTCGGCCCTCCACTGCTGTAGTGTCGAAGCTCATAGCGCACTTAGCCCAGTCTATCGAGGGGTTATACTTCGTCAACCAGCTCATACCAAGGACGATATCGTGCTCTCCGCCATCCGGGACTACTATGTAGGCTGCATCATCACTCACATCCCCAACAGCTAAGTGTAGGCTGATACTGCCCACCGACTCAAATGTACCATTCGCCTGCTTTATTGATCTAGATGTAGGCTTGATCCTATCGGCCAGTCCACGCGCTCTGAGCCATCCAATCCTTACAAAGCGATGACCAGCACCACTATCAATCAAGGCTACCCCGTCATCACCCTGAATACTAACTTCCATTCTCATTAGCTGATAACTGACTCCAGACGCCTGGTGCCTTCTTTTGTCACACGATTTGAAATCAAAATACGATAACAAGTAACAGTCACTATCATCTATTGGTGCAATGAATGGCTTATCCATGCTATCTAACGTCATAGCATGATAGCTCGTCTCATTAGCATCCCCTTCGCTGAACTCGTACTCAACGACATCATCCGAGTCGTTGTGGATCTCTTGATCATCTCTGATCATATCCATCGAGTTACATTCAGCAGGATAGACGATTTCATGCGAATCGTCTATTACATGCCCAGGCTTGAAGTGCACATGCGGCCCTTCTTTAGCCCTCTTATTCTCAGTTATACGGACCACCCTACCTCCCGAGGAGCGTATGGGTGCCGCATCTCCCTGATAATAGCTTGGTACACTATTCATACATCCCAACTCTGGCTGAATTGGCATGATGACCTGGTGTTCCATCAGTTTCGCCTGATCATCCTCCTCACAATGTGCACCTAAATGGCCGATCCCCCCACACTTCCGATATCTTCGTTCCTTATTAATGCGAGCCCATTCGTCCGGCGTCCACTTGAACGCCTTTTTTTTTCTTGCTCTTCGGATACTGTGTAATATTCATTTCCACGTCGATGGCCTCCTTGAATTCTTGCGTTGTTCCCGGCAAGTGAATACGATAACCATGATAGTATCGAGAAAATTCCATTCGTCGAATCTGTAGTTTACATAGATATGTTCACGAGCGCGTTCGTTCAGTCCATTTATATAGAAGTAAATAGAATCGGCCAAATCCCTTCGTTTCAACTGCTGATTCAATTGCTGAAATCTCATGTTGTACGCTCTTACTTCTTCCTTAGGCCCTTGCTTAATGATGCGAAGATCGTGACGAAGCTGAATCTGTAAATTTTGAAGGCCGTAAAAAGCGGAAAACGCGTCGACAAATGCATCACATGTTGTGAACTTGTCCTCGTATGTCTCGAACCAATTACCTGCAGAGCCTTTGAGATGATTTCTCAA
>Ga0160428_1002251_pt1 | contig 12143 bp, 9 predicted proteins | sample SolpanmetagenomM_FD_108198 | JGI IMG/M metagenome (GOLD analysis project Ga0160428, IMG submission 108198) | Solar panel surface microbial communities from Lawrence Berkeley National Laboratory, California, USA - M | ecosystem: Engineered > Built environment > Solar panel > Unclassified ... | reverse complement strand
GAGGGCGCTATGATCCGGCTCGACCCCGCCAATCGGGCGTATGATCCGCAGCGTTACGCCCCGCAGCAGATCCGCGTGCAGGGTAAGCTCGCTGGCCTTCTTCGCCGCTACGTCTGACATAGGGCTCAAGCGGCGGCGGGATCCGCCACGGATGCCGGTCGCCGGGTTTCATCACCGTCGTCAGGCCGTGATGCGCCAGCGTTATCGCCACGCCGCCGGTGCGGGCGAGGGTCGGACGATCCAGCCGTAGCCAGCGTGGCCGGCAGCCGTACGGTAGACGGCGTTCGCTGATAACGATATCGGCGGTCCGGCACGCGGCGATCAGTTCGCGAACCGGTACGAGATAAGGGCTGCGCGTCGCCAGGATTCGCCAGGTTCGCCCGCCCGCCGCGCGATCGATCGCACACACATCCTTGTTGCAGCGTGCGTCCGGCTGCTCCGAGAGCAGGATCGGCACCCCGTCCAGCCCGCCATTCTCGGCTAGTACGTTCGCGACATAATCGCCGGTCCGGTCGCGCAACGTCGCCAGCCCGCCGCTCGCCGTGCGCACCGCGACATGGCGACCATCGCCCGTCACGATCAGATCCGGTGCCGGCGTCGCCAGCGCCCAGATCAAACCGATGACCAGCGGCACCATTCCCAGCCGACGCCAGCGCGTGCGCCACAAGGCGATCCAGATCCCGCCGCCAGCCATTGCGGCGAATGCTCCGGCAGGCATCGCCGGTAGCGCCGCGACTGAACCCGGCGCGCCCGCCGTCGTTCGCGCGATCCAGAGCAAGACGGTCAGCGCCCTGCCGGTCAGCCACCAAAAAGGGGCGCCGAAACCCACGCTGTCCAGCAGCAGCGCCAGCGCCTCCAGCGGCATGATCACGAACGTCGTCAGCGGGATCGCCACGATGTTTGCGGCTACGCCGTACAGACCGGCCTTGTGGAAATGGTAGAGCCCGATAGGTAGCAAGGCGATCTCGACCGCCAGCCCCGTCATCACCAGCGATCCGATCCCGCGCGCGAACCGAATCGACCGCGGTTCCTCGCGCTCGGCGAGCAGCGCACGCACGCGCGGATGTTCGTTGAACGCGACGATCGCGGTGATCGCGGCAAAGGACAATTGGAAGCTCGGCCCGGCCACCGCCTCGGGCCATAGCAGCAGAACGATGACCGCACCGGCCGCAACGAGCCGCAGCGTCATCGCCTCGCGACCCAGCGCGAGCGCGACGAGCACAAGCACCGCAGCGACGCACGACCGGATCGTCGGAACCTGCGATCCGGTCAGCAGCGTATATCCGATCGCTGCCGCCGCACCCGTCGCCGCGGCGATCAGCGGCAGCCGGAAGCGTAAGGCGAGCCACGGGCTGAGCGCCAGCATGCGCAGCACAACGAGCATCGTTGCCGCCACCACCGCGGTGATATGCAGCCCGCTGACGGACAGCAAATGCGCCAACCCGGAACGGCGCATGGCCTCCGAATCTTCGGTCGAGATCGCGCCTTCGTCTCCGGTCGCCAGCGCACTGGCGATCCCGCCCGCGCTGCCGGCCAGGCTCGCTTCGATGTGGGACGACAATCGCTGCCGCAACGCCGAGCCTTCGCTCTCTCCCCGCGATACGATACGCACCGGGGCGAAACCCCGCCCGGTGCCGCCGATCCGATCGAACCACGCGACGCGGGCATAATCGTAGGCGCCCGGCACCGCGGGTTGCGGCGGCGGCATAAGCCGCGCGCGGAGCGCGATGACCGCGCCTCGGGTCAGCCCGGCCGGCATGTCAGCCGTCACGAGATTGACGCGGACGAATGCCGGCAAGCGCACAGCCGGTCCGTGTGCCACGCCCTTTTCGATGCGTGAAGGCGCCAGACGCAGCCGTACCAGATCCCGCGCCGGTAGTGGCTCGATACTGTCCACGCGCGCCTCGAAGGCGGCGATCGTCGGGCGGGCAAGCACCAATCCCTGCGCGTTTTCGGCCCGCACCCACATCAAGGCGAGCCCCACCGCCACCGCCAATGCCGCGACCGTCATCCCCCGTGCGGCGCGCCCACCCCGCCCGACTGCCGCGGCACTGAGCGCCAGCGCGCCGCATATCAATAGAAGGATCGTCCACGATCGCTCGTCCGGAAGCAGGAACCACGAACTGATACCGCCGCCGAGCATCACCGGCAGCCACAAGACGAGCTGATCGCGCTCAGCCTCCAGCCAACGTTCCAGCCCCGCGCCGGCCTCCCCGCCCGCCCCTTCATCCGGTGCGTTTCGATCACGCATGGCGATTTGAAGCGGCCATGGTCGCATGCTAGGGGGCTCTGCGGCTGTACTGGCCATCACATTCAAGTCTGGGAGCAAGCGCGGTTGGGCGCAACACATGAAGCAGGGGCGGCCGATCAGGCGACACCCCCGGCCAAGAAGGTCGTAACCCGGTTCGCGCCCTCGCCGACCGGATTCCTGCACATCGGTGGCGCGCGCACCGCGCTGTTCAACTGGCTCTATGCCCGCCATCATGGCGGCGAATTTCTGTTGCGTATCGAGGATACGGATCGCGCGCGCTCCACCCAGCCGGCGATCGATGCGATCCTCGATTCGATGTCCTGGCTCGGGCTCGATTGGGACGGCGAAACGGTCTACCAATTCGCCCGGGCCGCGCGCCATGCGGACGTCGCCAACGAATTGCTCGCATCCGGCAACGCCTACAAATGCTATGCGACGCCGGAGGAACTGACGGCGCTGCGGGAATCGCAGAAGGTTGCCAAGCTGCCGATGCGCTATGACGGCCGCTGGCGGGACCGCGCGCCGGAGGACGCTCCCGAAGGCGCACCGTTCGTCGTGCGGATCAAGGCGCCGAAGGATGGCGCGACCACGATCGACGACAAGGTCCAGGGGCCGGTTACGGTCCAGGATGCCGAACTCGACGATTTCGTCCTGCTGCGGTCCGACGGCACGCCGACCTACATGCTCGCCGTCGTCGTCGACGATCACGACATGGGCGTGACGCATGTCATCCGCGGCGACGATCATCTCAACAACGCGTTCCGCCAGCTCACAGTGATCCGCGGCATGGGCTGGGAGGAGCCGGTCTATGCCCACATCCCGCTGATCCACGGCACGGATGGCGCGAAGCTCAGCAAGCGGCACGGCGCGGTCGGGGTCGATTCGTACCGGGACGAACTCGGCATCCTGCCCGAGGCGCTCGGCAATTACCTGCTCCGGCTCGGCTGGGGCCATGGCGATGACGAGGTGATCAGCCGGGCCCAGGCGATCGAATGGTTCGACTTGTCCGGCGTCGGCAAATCCCCCTCTCGCTTCGACCTGAAGAAGCTGGAGAACTTGAACGGCCATTATATGCGGGAATCGGACGATACCCGCCTGGCCGATCTCGTCGCGTGCAAGCTTTCGTTCCGGCCTTCGCAGGCGCAGCATGACCTTCTCGTCCGCGCGATGCCGTCGCTCAAGCCGCGCGCGGCGAACCTGAACGAGCTAACCGCCGCCACCGCCTTCCTGTTTGCGGTACGGCCCCTGCCGATCGATCCCGCCGCAGTCGATCTGCTGAAAGGCGATGCCACCAGCATTCTCGCAACTGCACACAGCGCGCTTGACGCGCTGGACGGCTGGGATACGGAGAAACTTGAAGACGCGGTTCGGCATGTTGCCGAACAATCCGGGGTCAAGCTCGGTCAGGTCGCGCAGCCCCTCCGGGTCGCGCTCACTGGCAAGAAGACTTCGCCGGGGATTTTCGACGTGCTGGTCTTGCTGGGCCGCGACGAAAGCCTGGCCCGGATCGCCGATCACATGACCGCCTGAACGGGCCCGCGAGGAAAAGGACGTAGTATGAGCGACACCGCAAAGCTAAGCGTCGAAGGCAAAGACATCGACTGCGCCGTCATGTCGGGCACCGTCGGCCCGGACGTTATCGATATCCGCAAGCTGTATGCCCAGACGGGCAAGTTCACCTACGATCCCGGCTTCACGTCGACCGCGTCGTGCGACAGCGCGATCACCTATATCGACGGCGACGAAGGCGTTCTGCTGCACCGCGGCTATCCGATCGGCCAGTTGGCCGAGGATTCGAGCTTTATGGAGGTCTCGTACCTGCTGCTCAACGGCGAACTGCCGTCGAAGGACGAACTCGACGCCTTCAGTCACACGATCAGCCGGCACACGATGCTGCACGAACAGCTCGCGACCTTCTATCGCGGCTTCCGTCGCGACGCCCACCCGATGGCGATCATGTGCGGCGTCGTCGGCGCGCTGAGCGCGTTCTACCACGATTCGACCGACATCACCGACCCGCAGCAGCGCATGATCGCGAGCCACCGCCTGATCGCCAAGATGCCGACGATCGCTGCGATGGCGTACAAGTACAGCGTCGGCCAGCCGTTCCTCTATCCGGACAACAATCTGTCCTACACCGGCAACTTCCTGCGCATGACGTTCGGCGTTCCGGCCGAGGACTATGTCGTCAACCCGATCGTCGAGAAGGCGATGGACCGCATCTTCATCCTGCATGCGGATCACGAGCAGAATGCCTCCACCTCCACCGTGCGTCTTGCCGGTTCGTCGGGCGCCAACCCGTTCGCCTGCATCGCGGCGGGCATCGCCTGCCTGTGGGGCCCGGCGCATGGCGGCGCGAACGAGGCGGCGCTGAACATGCTGCGCGAGATCGGCACGGTCGATCGCATCCCGGAATATATCGCGCGCGCCAAGGACAAGAACGATCCGTTCCGCCTGATGGGCTTCGGTCACCGCGTGTACAAGAATTACGATCCGCGTGCGACCGTGATGCAGCAGACGGTGCGCGAAGTGCTGAGCGAACTCGGCGTGACCGACCCGGTGTTCGACGTCGCCATCGCGCTCGAGGAAATGGCGCTCAGCGATCCGTATTTCATCGAGAAGAAGCTGTTCCCGAACGTCGATTTCTATTCAGGCGTGATCCTGTCGGCGATCGGATTTCCGACGACGATGTTCACCGTGCTGTTCGCGCTCGCCCGGACGGTAGGCTGGGTCGCGCAGTGGAACGAGATGATCAGCGATCCGGCGCAGAAGATCGGCCGCCCGCGCCAGCTCTATACCGGACCGACGCAGCGCGACTACGTCCCGCTCGGCCAGCGCTAAATCATGGCGATCACCCGGGTCCTGGTTCTTATCGCCGGCATCGCCGGTGTCCTGATGGGCTTGCTCTGGATCGGCCAGGGCCTGGGATACGTGCATTGGCCGGCCAAGGGCAATTTCATGCTCGATCAGCGGGAATGGGCGGTCAAGGGCGCCCTTCTCGCGGTCATCGGCCTCGTCGCGATCTGGTGGTCGCGCCGGCGCTGAGGCGCCTTTCGGTTACCCGGATCGGACGGGATCGATCTCGGCGGCAGGCAACAGACGCTCGCCGGCCGGATCGCTCCGCCAGCTTTTAGACTCTATCCCGTTCGAGATGCCCGGATCATTGGGTTGACGTTCTAGGTTCCCCGATACGGCAGCGTGAACACGAAGCGCGCGCCCTGCCCCGGTGCGCTGTCGACGACGATGTTCCCACCCATCGCCCTCGCCAGCCGGCACGCAATGTACAGGCCGAGCCCGTTGCCGCCCGGTTCGTCGACATCGACGCGTTCGAACTTGTCGAAAATGCGCACCTGGTCCTCGGCCGCGATCCCCTTGCCCTGATCGGCGACGATCACGGCGGCCATGTCGCCGTCGCGCTCCGCACGGATCCAAACCATGCCGCCCTGTGGCGAATAGCGCACGGCGTTGCCGATCAGGTTCACCAGCACCTGCAAGGCGCGACGATATTCCCCGGTCGCCGGCAGCACCTCGTCCAGTGCCGGCCGGTCGATCCGAACGCCCGCCCCGCTGGCGCGGACAGTAAGCAGCCCAGCCGCACGCCGGGCCAGTTCGGCGAGATCGATCGCTTCGGCGGCGACTGCAAAATCGGGGCGTTCGATCGCCTGCAGATCGACCAGATCATCTACCAGACCCATCAAATGCCGTCCGGCATTCGCGATATCGGCGGCGTAATCGGCATAATCCTGTCGTAACGGGCCTTCCGACTGGGCGTTGATACTGTCGGCATTGGCGATGATCCGCCCCAGCGGCGTGCGCAACGCAGCGTCGAGCCGCTGCGCGAACGCTCCGGGCAATGCTTCCGCGGATGGCTTGACCGGTGTTTCCAAGGCGTCCGCATTGCCCGTTTCCGATGCAACGACATGCACCGCGCCGATAAACCCGGCGAACACGCCCGAGCGGTCGGTCCGCGGCGTCGCGGTCAATCGAACCGCCTGCCCGGTGGGACGTAAAGTCGCGCGTTGATCCTCGAACCGCTCGCGCATGGCGAGGCCACCCAGGATCGGAAACGTGCCGGCGCTGTCCTCGCCCAGCGCGAACAGACCGGTCAGAGGCTGCCCGAGCATGTCCGCGGTGTCGAAGCCGTGCAGCGCACCCGCGGATGTCGACAAGAACGTCAGTCGCAACGCGGCATCGGTCTCCCACAACCAGTCCGCGGTGCTGCGGACGAAATCTCCGGCGCGCTCGACGTCTCCGGTGCCCGGTTGCCACGCGGCGCGCGACCGCCACCCGGAGATTTCCAGCCGCACGCCCGCGGGCACGGGATCCGCCTTGATCCATAAATCGAGATCGCCGTCGCCTTCCGCCGCGACGACCGCACGTGAAATGAGGATGCCGAGCCGCTGCGCCAGCCGGGAAACCGCCAGGATCTGCGGAACCGCCACGATTTGGCCGATCGCACCGCCGGCCCGATTGTTGAGCGTCTCGAGCCGCGGATCGGCTTCGATCAACCGGCCTTGCAGGTCGATCAGCCCGCGCACCGGCGCCACTTCGGTTTCGTCGTTCGTCATGCCTTGGTGCCCCGCGTCAATGCTGACACGGCCGCGCGGTAATCCGGATGTAGCTTCAGCGGTGCCAGCGCCGTTCGGGCGCGGTCCGGCGGAACCGCAGCGATATCGTCGAGCGCGTCGGCAAAGGTTTCGATGTCGCGACGCGGATCGGCATCGCACAATGCCAGCCCGATCCGCGCGATCGTGGCGCGGTCGAGGTCCAATGCCCGCAAAGCGAGCCACAGGCGCTCGGCATCCGGGTCGCAGACGATGTCCCGCCCCTGTTCGAAACCGATACCGACCGCGTGCGACAGGAACGCGATGAACATGGCGATCCGCCGATCGCCCAGCGCTTCGGTCATCACTGCGGGCAGTTCGTGCGGCAGAGCCTCGACCGCGCTCGCCAGAAGCATCGCCGCCGCTTCCAGCCGCCGCCCCTCGTCGTGCGCCGAGAGCGTGTGCAGTGCAGTTTCGGCCAGTGCACGGTCAAGCAGAGCCGCGGCGGGGCCGGACGCCGTACAGCGTTCGCGCAATGCCGCGGCCGACCACCATACGAGCCGGTGGTGCAGTTCGGCCGGGAGATCGGTATGCATCGCACCGTCGATCACACCGCGACGACGGCTCTCCGCGATGAACAGTCTCGTCGCAGCCTGGGCGACGCCGGGCTCCGGGGAATTCGCCAGCCGGGCGAGCAGGCTCGGGGCGTTCGGGTCGGTCGGAGCGGGGGCGAGCGCGTCGCCGATCGTGTCCTGCCGTACCCGCGCGATCAGCTCGCGCATCAGATCGGTATCCCGGAGCAATCCGGCGCCGACCAGCCGATCGAGCATCGCCGGTCGTCCGTTCGCCAGCGCAATCGCCAGTTCCGGTTCGCCGCGCGCAACGAGCAACCGTCCGGCATGCTGGACCAGAGCGCGCTCGATCCCGGCGACGAGTGCGGCGAGGGACGCGGCGATGCCGTTGCGCATGCGATCGTCGAGCCGCGCGTCGTCGGGCAGGAAGAAGTCGTCGATCGCGGCGTTCAGGCGCTGCTCGCAGCGCGCGTCCGCCGCCGTCGCACGTGCGATCAGCAGGCCGGCGCCGCCCAAGGCGCCATCATCCATGTCACGAACCTGGGTCGACATTCCCCCGGTCTAGGGAAGTGTCGTTAAAACCCCCCTAAGGCTGTTTGCGCGTGCCTTCGATCGCTGCGGCGAGTGTCGTGGTGGCGTAGAGCGCCGCCAGCGCGAGACCGAGCAACGGCAGATCGATTACCGCGAACGGCAGGATCGTCAGCATATAGGCGACCGGACTGCCCCACCATCGGCGCCGTCCGCCCAGGGTCGCGGCCCGTTCGGTCAGCACCCCCGCGACGACCAGCGCGATCGCCAGCGTCCAGCCGGTCGCGGTGCCGCGCGCGACGCTGGCGACATGCCCGACGGTCAAAGCGACGAGCGCCGCCAGCCCCGGGATCGCCAGCGTCTGGAACCGCGCCAGTCCTTCCTCGTCGCGGAGCCAGGCGAGCGCGGCGCCGATCGTGAAGATCAGGCTGGCGATAAGCGCGAAGACGATTCCGGCCCAATCCTGTTCGAACAGGATCGCGGCGAGTGCGACCAGACCGAGCGCCACACCGGCCGCGCCGACCGACCAGCTCGGCACCACGCGGGCCATCAGCCTCGGCAGCGCCAACCGCGCGAGCGGCGCGAGGATGAAGCGGTCGGCCCATTCGACCGGCTTCGACACCAATGCCGCAAGGATGATGTTGCCGCGCTCGGACAGGGTCCGCGAATCGCGCTCGATGCCGTGCGCGCCGCCGGCCGCGCCGGGCAGCAGGGCGATGTGCTGCGCCCGCGCCTGCGCCGCGACGCGCAACAGCGTCGACTGGAAATCATAGTCCCTGGGCAAGGCGGCGACTTCGGCGATGCGCTTCGCCTCCAGCCGCGCCAGCCCCGCCCACGCGCTTTCCGCGCCGACTCGTTCGAACCCCGGCGAGGCATCGCGATCGGACACGGTGAGCAACGCGTCCCCGCCATCCTTCGCCATCACCGCCAGCACGTCGCCGGTGGTGACGAGCCCATCGGCGACGACCAGCACGCGCGCCAGCGGATGCAGCTTCTCCGCCGCCTCGCCGGCGTTCCGCACCACGTCGACCGACGCCCCGCGCCGCCCGATCCGCGCGATCGCGCCGAGCAGTTCCGGGGTCAATCGCGCGACGACGACGATGATCTGGCTGACGCCGGCGCCGACCAGCAGGCGCGCCTGGAATTCGATCAAGGTCAGTCCGCCGAACGGCAAGGTCGCGGCCAGCATACCCGGCCGATCATCGGCATCGTCCGTCGCGAAAATCAATCCAGCCAGCATGGTCAGGCTGTTAGGCGGTAGAAAGGCGCTTGGCAAAGCCCCGCACCGCCGAGGCGCAAGCTTTTCGCTCCGCCGCGCGATCGTGCCGCACAACAAAAGGGCTTCACATCCGGGCGGATGCGAAGCCCTTTTCAGTAAGGGTATCGAATGACGCGGGTCGCGCGGCTCAGCGCGCCTTGGCGATATCCGCATTCACTTCGGCGAGGGCCTGGTCGATCCCCTTCAACGCTTCGGTCCGCGCTTCCAGCGACATGGTCCGCTCCTTCTCGAGGCTGAGACGCGCGCTGCGCAGCCCGGCCAGAGCCGAGCGTAGCGCGCTGCGTTCGATCCCGGCGCTGTTCGCCGCAACCCGCTCGCCCTCGGCCGCGGCCTGCGCGATGCGGTTGGTGCAGATGATGATGCGGCGTGTGTCGCCCTTCTGCTCGTTGATCACCATCTGCTTGCCGTCGCCCTCGGGGCAATTCGCGGACGAAACCTCCGGCATGTTCTTCAGTTCGTCCATCCCGCGCCAGTCCTCGGTGCGGACATGGCCATCCGTGTTGCGAACGACGACCTTGATGCGCTTCGTCACCTTGCCATCCGTCACGGTCGTCGAGCTGTTCACATCGCGATGTTCGCCCGGGCCCACAGGCGGCAGGTTGAGCGCTTCGGGCTGCTCCGGCGGCGCGGGCAGTTCGGTGGCCTGGGCGCTGAACATCGGGTCCGCGACCGGCCCGGGGGGCACGGCGTCGGAGTGGGGGTCGAAGCGGGCGGCGAACGGGGCGTTGAACCGGGCGTCGAACCGGGACAGGTCGACGCCGGTCGCCTTCTCCACCTTGGTCCGGACAGTTTCGGCCGCCTGGGTGCCCGATGCCGTCACGCCGAGCCCGGCCACGCCGATCGCGGCGATCGCCACCGCCCCGCCGATCAGTCGCGAGCGGCTCGTCTTGTTGGTCGTCAGCACCCTCAGTCTTCCTTTCAGATCGTTGATGGTATGGAGGTGGCACGCGGCCGAGACCGCGCCACCGTGCGCGGATTTGACGATCGCGCAGGCATAGGCATGACGCGCCATCGGGCTGAGCCCGGCGAGCACGCGGGCATCGTTGGCAATTTCCTGATCGGCGCGGAACGCCCGGAACGCGCGCCACGCGACGGGATTGAACCAGTGCAAGGCCAGCACCGCGAGCGCGACCCAATTGGCGACCAGATCGTGGCGGGCGTGATGGCCAAGCTCGTGCGCCAGTGCCAGATCGCGTTCGTCCTGATCGTAGCGCGAGACGAAATCGCGCGGGAAAGCGACGTATTTGCGCATCACGCCGAACGCCAGCGGCCCGCTCGCCGCTTCGGTCTCGATCAGGCGGATGCCGCCTTCCATCCGCATGCCGCGGACCTGTTCGTCCAGCATCCGCTGGCAAAAGCGCAGATGCCGGACGGCATGCCATGCGAGGAACGCCGCCGCGCCGACGATCCACACTCCGGCGACGATCGGGCCGGCCAGTGCGATATAGTCGACCGGCGTCACGCCAGCCGCGCCTCCGGCGACTCCCTCAGCCCCGGCCCCGGCCCCGGCGCCACCACTCAGCGGCTGGACGACATAGACGGTGATCGTGTCGCTTGCGGCGGCGATCGGCGCGGCAGCGGCCTCGCGCCACGATGCCGGCAAGGGCGGCAGCACCATGCGCAGGGCGGGAAGCGCCCACAGCGCGTAGCCGACATCCGGCCCGAACGCGCGGCGCACCGGCCCGCGCAGCACGAGCACCAGCGCCATCAGCAGCGTGGAGGCGATCAGCGTCTCGACGCCCCAGCCGGCAAAGCTTGCTGCGCTCACGACTTCAGCGCCTTGAGCAGGGCCTCGATCTCGGCGATGTCGGTCGAGGTCAGTTCGTCGCGTTCGGCAAGATGCGCGACCAACGGCGTCAGCTTGCCGCCGAACAGCCGGTCCATCAGCTTGCGGCTTTCGCCGGCGACATAATCGCCGCGCTTTACCAGCGGCCGGTACAGATAACGCCGACCTTCCTCTTCATGCGCGATGATATTCTTGGCGAGCAAGCGCCCGAGCAGAGTCTTGACGGTGTTCGCACTCCAGTCGCGCGTCGGCGGGATCCGTTCCGCCACGTCCTGCGCGGTCAGTGGGCTTTCGTCCCACAGAACCTCCATAACGGCATGCTCCGCATCGCTGATCCGTTCGGCCATTCGACTCGCTCCGTATTGACTACGGCTGTAATCGTACCGTTTACGCGTGTAGTCAAGTCCTTCGAGGCTGGCCAAAGTCGCGACCGGGCATAGACTGTCGCAAAACAGGAGAGACGCGATGACCGAGTTCACCACCCTCGCTACCGGCCTGCGCTTTCCCGAAGGCCCGGTCGCGATGCCGGACGGCAGCGTGATCCTGGTCGAGATCGCCGCCGGCCGGATCACGCGCATCCAGCCGGACGGTTCGAAAGAGACGGTGGCGGAACCCGGCGGCGGACCGAACGGGCTGGCGATCGGCCCAGACGGCAAGCTGTATTGCTGCAACAATGGCGGGTTCGACTATCTCGATCGCGGCGGCCTGCTGATCCCGCACGGCCAGGCGCAGGACTATTCGGGCGGGCGGATCGAGCGGATCGATCTCGCCACCGGGGCGGTCGAGACGCTGTACAGGGACGGCGATTTCGGCTGCGTGCTGCGCGGTCCTAACGATATCGTGTTCGATGCGCATGGCGGGTTCTGGTTCACCGATCACGGCAAGACCCGCACGCGCGAGCGCGACGTCACCGGAATCTTCTATGCCAAAGCGGATGGCAGCTTCCTGGAAGAGGTGATCTTCCCGAGCGAGAACCCCAACGGCATCGGCCTCTCGCCGGACGGCGCGACACTGTATGCCGCCGAGACCTATACGTGCCGCCTGATGGCGTTCCGCATCACCGCTCCGGGCAAGGTCGACCAGACCGCCGGCCTCGGCGGCGCAGGCATCCCGCTATATCGCCCGGCGGGGTACAAGTTCTTCGATTCGCTGGGCGTGGACGCGGACGGCAATATCTGCGTCG
>Ga0160428_1002249_pt1 | contig 12150 bp, 10 predicted proteins | sample SolpanmetagenomM_FD_108198 | JGI IMG/M metagenome (GOLD analysis project Ga0160428, IMG submission 108198) | Solar panel surface microbial communities from Lawrence Berkeley National Laboratory, California, USA - M | ecosystem: Engineered > Built environment > Solar panel > Unclassified ... | reverse complement strand
GCGAGGACGCCCGTGCGTTTCGCTAGCTCGCCGATGGACATTTCCATTTATCGCTTGCTCCTCCAGCCGCTGGAGGAATTAAGCCGTCGTCGACCCAGCAGGAAGACCGTCGATGGCCAGACCAGACGTCGCGATCCCTGGCCCACCAGACGACGCCATCCGATCCGCGATCCCGCCGCTCCGGCTGGTCGTCTCGGGAATGGATTGCGGCTCGTGCGCAGCGAAGATCGAGAACGCCGTCCGCCGCCTGGACGGGATCGTGGACGTCGCCGTCTCGGTCCCCGCCGGCACGGTGACGATCCGGCACCGCGCCGGCGTCACGCGGGCGACGCTGGCCGCCACCGTGACCTCACTCGGCTTCGGCGTCGCCGACCCTGCGGTCGATGGCGCTTCCGGGACGGGTGAACAACCGAACGTACCCGCATCCAAGGGGGACGATCCAGCGTGGTGGCGTGGCCCGCGGGGATGCCTCACCCTGGCGTGCGGCGGATCGCTCGCGGCGGCGTACCTTGCCGGCCAGGCCTATCCCGCAATGGCCCCCTACGCCTTCCTGGCGGCCATGGCGGTCGGCCTCGTGCCGATCGCCTGGCGGGCCCTCGTGGCAGCCCGCCTCGGGACGCCGTTCTCCATCGAGATGCTCATGACCATCGCGGCCGTTGGCGCGGTCTTCATCGGCGCCGTCGAGGAGGCGGCGAGCGTGGTGTTCCTGTTCCTCGTCGGCGAACTCCTCGAAGGCGTCGCGGCGAGCCGCGCACGTGCCTCGATCCGCGGCCTGACCGATCTCGTGCCGCGAACCGCCCTCGTCGAGCGTGACGGACGCGTCGAAGAGGTCCCGGCGGAGACGCTGATGATCGGATCGACGGTGATGGTGCGCCCGGGCGACCGCATCCCCGCGGACGGAACGGTGTCGGAGGGGATCGGCGAGGTCGACGAGGCGCCCGTGACCGGCGAGAGCGTGCCGAAGCGGAAGTCCGTGGACGATCCGGTCTTCGCGGGGACCATCAACGGCGGGTCCGTCCTGCGCGTGCGGGTCACAGCGGCGGCGCGCGACAACACCATCGCCCGGGTCGTCCGCCTCGTCGAGGAAACCCAGGACGCCAAGGCCCCGACCGAGCGGTTCATCGACCGCTTCTCCCGGTACTACACGCCGGCCGTCGTCGCGGTCGCGGTGCTGATCGCGACGGTGCCGCCGCTCCTCCACGGCGGCCCATGGCACGAATGGATCTACAAGGGCCTGGCGGTCCTCCTCATCGGATGCCCGTGCGCCCTGGTCATCTCGACGCCGGCGGCCATCGCGGCGGGTCTGTCGGCGGGCGCCCGCCGCGGCCTCCTGATCAAGGGCGGCGCCGTCCTCGAAACCCTCGGCACGGTCACGATGGTGGCCTTCGACAAGACCGGTACCCTGACCCTGGGGCAGCCCCGGGTCACGGACGTGGTCACCTTCGAGCGCTCCGAACGCGAGGTGCTGTCCCTCGCGGCCGCCCTGGAAAGCGGCTCGAACCATCCGCTCGCCCGCGCGATCCTGGCCAAGGCAAAGGAGGTCGGAGCCCCGGTCCCGCCGGCAGGCCCAGCCGAGGCCCTCGCCGGAACGGGAATTCTCGGGACGGTCGGCGGGATAGAAATCTTCCTCGGATCGGCCCAGGCGGCCGCCGGACGCGTCGACCTCACCCTTGAGCAGGCCTCGCGCGTCACGACCCTGACCGACGAGGGCAAGACGGTTTCCGTCCTCATCGCTGGCACCGCCGTGGCGGGGCTCGTGGCGATGCGGGACGAGCCGAGGCCCGACGCCGTGGAGGGCATCGCCGCTCTCCGCGCGCTCGGCGTCGACGTGGTCATGCTGACGGGGGACAACCGCAGGACCGCCGGTGCCATCGCGAAAACGCTCGGTATGACGCCCCGGGCCGAACTCCTTCCCGAGGACAAGCTGGGCATCGTCCGCGAGATGCAGGCGAGCGGCAAGGTCGTGGCGAAGGTCGGGGACGGCATCAACGATGCGCCCGCCCTGGCCGCTGCCAATGTCGGGATCGCCATGGGCGGCGCCGCGGACGTCGCGCTGGAGACGGCCGACGCCGCCGTCCTGCACGGACGGGTGGCTGACGTCGGCCGGATGATCGTCCTGTCGCGGCGGACGATGGCGAACATCCGGACCAACGTGGCGATCGCGCTAGGCCTGAAGGCGGTGCTGCTATGCACGACCGTCCTCGGCATCACCGGGCTCTGGCCCGCCATCCTCGCAGACACCGGCGCGACCGTGCTCGTCACGGCCAACGCGCTGCGGCTACTCCGGACCAGGATCTGAACGATAATGCCAAAGGATCACGACGACCACGACCAAGACCACGCTGACCATGGGCATGGGGACCATGGCGGGCATGCGCATGGACCGGGACACGCGCACGCCCCGGCGAGCTTCGGGAAGGCGTTCGCCATCGGCATCGCCCTCAACGTAGGCTTCGTCGCCGTCGAGGCCACCTTTGGCGTCCTCGCGAACTCGGTCGCCCTGCTGGCGGATGCCGGCCACAACCTCTCGGACGTGCTCGGCCTCGTGGTGGCCTGGGTCGCCATGGTGCTTGCCAAGCGCGCCCCAAGCGCCCGCTACACCTATGGGATGAAGGGGTCGTCGATCCTGGCGGCCCTTTTCAACGCGGTGTTCCTACTGGTCGCCGTCGGAGCCATCGCCTGGGAGGCGATCCAGCGCTTCGGCGAGCCAGCCCCGGTCGCCGGCAAGACCGTGATGATCGTGGCCGCGGTCGGCATCCTCGTGAACGGCGTCACCGCCTGGCTGTTCGCCTCCGGCGCCAAGGGCGACATCAACATCAAGGGCGCCTTCCTGCACATGGCCGCCGACGCCGCCGTCTCGGCGGGCGTGGTCATCGCCGGCCTCGTGATCCTCTATACCGGGTGGACCTGGCTCGATCCCGTCGTCAGCATCGCCATCGTCGCGGTCATCGTATGGAGCACCTGGGGCCTCCTGCGCGACAGCCTCACGCTGTCCCTCGCCGCCGTCCCGCCCGGCATCGATCCGGCCGCCGTCCGAAGCCACCTCGAAGGACTGCCGGGCGTCACCGCCCTGCACGACCTGCACGTCTGGGCGATGAGCACCACGGAGACCTGCCTGACGGCGCACCTTCTGATGCCCGGCGGCCGCCCCGACGACGCCTTCCTGATGGACGCAGCCGCCGGGATCAGGGAACGGTTCGGCATCGGCCACACCACCCTGCAGGTCGAGACGAGCGCCGACAACGCCTGCGCCCTCGCGCCCGACCACGTCGTCTGAGGGCGTGATGCCAGCCTGGGTCTATACGCTCATCCCCGCGGTCGCCGCCATCGTCGGAGCGGCGGTCGCGGTCAACCTGCGGCCAGGCCCGGTCCTGGTCAGCGCCATCCAGCATTTCGCGGCCGGCGTCGTCTTCGCCGCGGCGGCGGGCGAGATCCTGCCGGACCTCAAGCATGCCGGATCGATCTGGGCCACCCTAATCGGCGGCGGGCTCGGGGTTGCGGCGATGCTCGGCGTCCGCGCCCTGGAGCAACGCGTGAAAGGGCCGGTCGGCCTGATGTCGGTCACCGGCATCGACATCCTGGTGGACGGCCTGGTGCTCGGCATCGCCTTCGCGGCCGGGGGCAAGGCCGGCATCCTGCTCACCGTCGCCCTGACCATCGAGGTGCTGTTCCTCGGCCTGACGGTGGCCAACGAGCTCGGCGAGGGCGGCGCCTCGAAGCGGAAGGTCGTCGGCCTGACGGCCGCCCTTGTCCTCCTCCTGCCCCTCGGGGCGCTCCTCGGCGGGCCCATCGGCGCGCTACCAGCGGCCGTCCAGGGCGGCTTCCTCGCCTTCGGGCTGATCGCGCTCCTGTACCTCGTGACGGAGGAACTGCTCGTCGAGGCACACGAGACGGAAGACAGGCCCTGGGTCACCGCGATGTTCTTCGTGGGCTTCCTGCTCCTCCTCCTTCTCGACGAGATGATCGGCTGACCGGATTCCTCCGTCCCGGGGGTATCCCATCGTGGCGATGTCGGGGGATTGGCTGGGTGGACCGCACCGACGTACCGCCGCCATCGAAGGGCGGCCAATGGCGGCGAGCGTCGCAAAACCGTGATCGAGCGCCTCTGAACCGGCCGGTCCGTGGCCTCGCGATCCTCGTTCGCGAGGCCACGGGAGCACCGGAAGCCTCCAGGATGGATGAACGTAGGTTTCAGGCCCCGTTCAAGGCACCATGGCCATCCTGGCGGCATCATCCCACGAGGAACGAGCCATGCGCGCCCACATTTCAGCCCTACTCGCCGCAACCCTGATCCTCGCCCCCGCCGCGGCGTCGGCCCAATACTACGGCGGCGATTTCGATCGGCGGGGCGGCGCCCATGTCGACCGCTACCATCACGGCGACCACGACGACGTCGTCATCCACCGTCCGCAACGGGATTATGGCGACCGAGCCTTCTATGGGGAGCGTCGGTTCTACGGCGAGCGCGAGCACCACCACCATCATCATCACGACGATTATTGAGGCTCCGTCCTCGTCGAGGGTCACCCGGCATATACGGGTGGCCCTGAATGGTTCATAAGGCGACCATGACCACGGGACCCCGGATCAGGGCCTACGAGACGATGCGCGGCTGGTGGGCGACCACCGTCCGCGTGCTTTCGCTCGTCCTGGTCATGGCGCTCGTGGTCCCCGGCGCGATCCATTCCGCCGAGGCACATCGGTCCGTCAGTCACGAACTCTCCATGTCGGCCCCGACGGATGTCGCCCGAACGGATCACGCCGATACCTGCCCGGCCTGCCACGCCAACTGCGGCTGCCACCAAGCCCTGAACGTCGACGTGACGCCTGCCCTCCCGTCCCGCGGGAACGCGCGCGCCTCCTATGCGACCGTAACCACTGCCATCGGATCGGTCTCGCCCGACCGCCTTCCCAGGCCGCCTCGCGCCTGAGGCGACGTCGCCACGTCCGTGGCACGTCCCGGCCGGCCCCTCGCAGGACCCTGCCGCCTCACCATCGCGAAACCCCAGTACGGGACCGTCCCAAGCCGCACGAACGGCGTTGCGACGTCCCCGGCGGACCCGGTCCTTTCCCATGCGTGCATTTCTTTCCGTGGCCTTCCTGGCCATCGGCATCGCCATCGGCGGTGCCTTCCCCCGCGTGTCCGAGGTCGTGCAGGGCGCACTCGCCGCCGCCGGCCTGACGAACGCCCGGGCAGCGCCGCCGACCAACGCAGCCATGATCAAGCCGACGACCGCAGCCGCCGACGACGGGCACGGTCAGGGCGAGCCCGGCCATGAGCATGCCGTGGGTGAGGCTAAGCCGGAAGCGGGCGGCCACAAGCACGCCGAGGGCGAGGCGCACGGCCACGACGAGGAGGGCGAGGGCAAGATCAAGATGTCCGCCGAGCAGGCCGCCGAGCAGGACATCAAGCTGGCGACGGTCGAGGGCGGCACCCTATCGCGCCACCTGCTGGTGCCGGGCACCATCGCCCAGGACGCGGACCGGATCGCACGGGTGCCCGTGCGCGTCGTCGGCACCGTCTCCGAGATGCGAAAGCGCCTCGGCGAGGAGGTCGCCAAGGGCGAGGTCGTGGCCGTCCTCGACAGCCGCGAGGTGGCCGAGGCGAAGAGCGACTTCCTCACCGCGACGGTCAAGGCCGACCTGGAGAAGACGAACTTCGACCGCCAGCAGGCCCTCTGGGACAAGCGGATCTCGGCGGAATCGGCGTTCCTGAACGCGAAGGCCGCCTACTCGGAGGCGACCCTGCGGGTCGACCTCGCCAGGCAGAAGCTGTCGGCCCTGGGGCTGAACGCGGCCGAGGTCGCGACGTCCGCCAAGAAGGACGAGACCACCCCGAACCTGTCGTCGCTGCGCCGCTACGAGCTCAAGTCCCCGCTCGCCGGCCGCGTGGTCGAGCGTAAGGTCGATGTCGGAACCGCAGTGGGCAAGGAGGGCGATCCGGCCGACGTCTACACGGTCGCCGACCTGTCCTCCGTGTGGATCGAGCTCGCCATCCCGACCACGGAGCTCTCGAAGGTCCGCGAGGGCGCCAAGGTCACCATCGTCGGAGGCGACGATGGTCCCCGCGGCGAGGGCAAGGTCGTCTTCGTCAGCCCGATCCTCAACCCCGAGACGCGCTCGGCCCGGGTCATCGTCGCCCTGCCGAACAAGGACATGGCCTGGCGCCCCGGCACCTTCGTGACCACCGAGGTCGAGATCGCGCAGGACAAGGTCGGGGTCCGGCTGGCGAAGTCCGCCATCCAGACCATCGGTGGCGAGAAGGTCGTGTTCGTTCGCACAGCGGAGGGCTTCGAACGCCGGGACGTGACCATCGGCAAGGCCGACGACGACGCCTTCGAGATCCTCTCGGGGCTGAAGCCCGGCGACGAGGTTGCTGTCGCCAACTCTTTCGTCCTGAAGGCCGAGCTCGGCAAGGCCGAAGCCGACCACGACCATTGAGCGGGGACCGGCCATGATCTCGAAGATCCTCGACTTCTCCGTCCACCAGCGCTGGCTCGTGGTGCTCCTGTCGCTCTTAGCGGCCGGCTTCGGAGTTTTCTCGCTGACCAAGCTCCCCATCGACGCGGTGCCGGACATCACCAACAACCAGGTGCAGATCAACACCACGGCGCCGTCGCTCTCGCCTGTCGATATCGAGAAGCAGGTGACCTACCCGGTCGAGACCGCGCTCGCCGGGATCAATGGCTTGGAATACACGCGGTCGCTCTCGCGCAACGGCTTCTCCCAGGTAACGGCCGTGTTTTCCGAGAAGCTGGACATCTACTTCGCCCGCCAGCAGGTCGCGGAGCGGATCGGCGAGGCGAAATCGACCCTGCCGCCGGGGGCCGAGCCGCACATGGGCCCGATCTCGACGGGCCTCGGCGAGATCTACATGTGGTCGATCCACTACGCCCAACCGAAGGATCGTAAGGTCTCCCCGGACGGCAAGGCGGGCTGGCAAGGTGACGGGAGCTACCTGACCCCGGAGGGCCAGCGGCTCGCGACCGAGCTCGAACGCACCGCCTACCTGCGTACGGTCCAGGACTGGATCATCCGCCCCCAGGTGAAGACCGTGCCGGGCGTCGCCGGCGTCGACAGCATCGGCGGCTTCGACAAGCAGTACCATGTCCAGCCGGACCCGATGAAGCTGACGGCCCTCGACCTGTCGTTCGCCGACATCGGCCGGGCGCTGGAGGCCAACAACGCCAACCAGGGCGCGCGCTACCTGGAGGACAACGGCGAGGGCTACGTCGTGCGCGCCGCCGGCCGCCTGGAGACCATGGAGGACATCGGCTCCGTGGTCGTGACCACGCGCGGCGGCGTGCCGGTGCGCATCTCCGACATCGCCGAGGTCCGGATCGGGCGCGACCTGCGCACCGGGTCGGGCAGCGAGGACGGGCGCGAGGTCGTCATCGGCACCGCCCTGATGCTGATCGGCGAGAACAGCCGCACCGTGGCGGCGGCCGTCGACGCCCGCATGGCCGAGATCCGCCGCACGCTCCCGCCCGGCGTCGAGGTCCAGACCGTCCTCAACCGGACCCTGCTGGTCGAGGCCACGATCCGGACCGTGGCCAAGAACCTGGCCGAGGGCGCCGCCCTCGTCATCGTCATCCTGTTCCTGCTGCTCGGCAACATCCGCGCCGCCATCGTCACGGCGCTGGTGATCCCGGTGGCGATGCTGATGACCATGACCGGCATGGTCCAGGGTCGGATCAGCGCCAACCTGATGAGCCTCGGCGCCCTCGACTTCGGCCTCATCGTCGATGGGGCCGTCATCATCACCGAGAACGCCCTTCGCCACCTCGCCGAGAGACAGGGGGAGCTCGGGCGCAAGCTCGACCTGGAGGAGCGCCTCGTCACCGTGCGCGCCTCGGCCGAGGAGATGATCAAGCCGTCCCTCTACGGGCAGGCCATCATCATCCTCGTCTACGTGCCGCTGCTCACCTTCACCGGGGTCGAGGGCAAGATGTTCGAGCCGATGGCGCTCACCGTCATCATCGCCCTCGTCTCTGCCTTCGTTCTTTCGCTGACTTTCGTGCCGGCGATGATCGCCATCGTCATCACCGGCAAGGTCACGGAGAAGGACAACGTCATCATCCGCGGGATCAAGGCGGCCTACCGTCCGGTCCTCGGTGCCGCCCTGCGCGTCCCGATGACCTTCGTCGCCGTCGCCCTGGTCCTGCTCGTCGGCGCCGGTTTCCTGTTCACAAAGCTGGGGCAGGAGTTCATCCCCCAGCTCGACGAGAAGAGCATCGCGCTGAACGCCCAGCGCATCCCGTCGACCTCGCTGACCCAGTCGCAGGCGATGCAGCTGAAGGTCGAGCAGGCCATCAGCCGATTCCCCCAGGTCGCCTACGTCTTCTCGAAGACCGGCACCGCCGAGGTCGCCTCCGACCCGATGCCGCCGAGCTCGTCCGACACCTTCGTCATCCTGAAGCCGCAGGAGGAATGGCCCGAACCGGACCTGTCCAAGGCCGACCTGCAGGAGCGGATCGAGAAGACCCTGGGGGGGCTCGCCGGCAACGTCTACGAGTTCTCGCAGCCGATCCAGCTTCGCTTCAACGAGTTGTTGGCCGGCACCCGCGGCGACCTCGCCGTGAAGGTGTTCGGCGAGGAGTTCGAACCGATGCTCAAGGCCGCCAACCAGGTCGCCGCGATCCTGCGCGGGACCGAGGGGGCGGACGACGTCAAGGTCGAGCAGACGGCCGGCCTGCCGTTCCTGGAGATCAAGATCAACAAGACGGAAGCGGCCCGCCTCGGCCTGAGCACGTCCTCGATCCAGGACGTCATCGGCGCGGCCATCGGCGGCCGCGAGGCCGGCATGGTGTTCGAGGGCGACCGCCGCTTCCCCATCGTCGTGCGCCTCAACGACAAGGTGCGCGAGGACCGCGAGGCGCTGGAGAACATCCCGGTGCCCCTGCCTGCGGGACTGAACGGGCGCGCCGCTTCGGTGCTGCTTAAGCAGGTCGCGAGCTTCTCGGTCACGGAAGGGCCGAACCAGATCTCGCGCGAGAACGGGCGGCGGCGGGTCGTGGTCACGGCTAACGTGCGCGGTCGAGACATCGGCTCGCTCGTTTCCGAGGCGCAGGCCAAAGTCGCATCGGGGGTCCAGCTACCGGCGGGCTACTACGTGACCTGGGGCGGGCAGTTCGAGAACCTCGCCTCGGCCCGGCAGCGCCTGATGGTCGTTGTCCCGGTGTGCTTCTTCCTGATCTTCCTGCTGCTGTTCTCGGCCCTGAACTCGGCGCGGGACGCCCTCCTGGTGTTCAGCGCGGTCCCGCTGGCGTTGACCGGCGGCATCGCCGCCCTGTGGCTGCGGGGGATGCCGTTCTCGGTGCCCGCTGCGGTGGGCTTCATCGCCCTGTCCGGGGTGGCGGTGCTCAACGGCCTCGTGATGCTGACCTACATCAAGCAGCTCATTGCGGAAGGGCGGCCACGGCGCGAGGCCATCCTGGAGGGTGCGATGACCCGGCTCCGGCCGGTGGCGATGACGGCCCTCGTGGCATCGCTCGGGTTCGTGCCGATGGCGCTGGCGACCGAGACGGGGGCCGAGATCCAGCGGCCGCTCGCCACCGTGGTGATCGGCGGATTGATCAGCGCGACCCTGCTGACCCTCGTTGTCCTGCCGGCCCTCTACGCGCGCTTCGCTGGTGCCGTCGCCCCGAGGAAGGCCACCGTCGAGAAGGATGGTCCCCATGCACGCCCCGTCCTGCCCCAGGCGGCGGAGTAAGCCGATGCCTCGCCGCCCCATGCTCGCCCTGGCGATGTTGGCGTGGACAGGCGCGGCCATGGCCGCGGAACCGACGGCCGGCGAGGCGCCGTTCGGATTGGCTTGGGGAGCCGTAGACCGTGTCGATGCGCCCTCGATGGTCGACCGCGAGGCGAACCTGACCGGTCTGTACTATTTCCACGACCGTCCGCTCGCCTCGGGACCCGACACCGTCGAGGTGGTCCTGGTGGTGTGCAGGGAGCAGGGCCTGCAGCAGGTCGTCTGGCTCGGGCGGCCACTCGATGGACCGGCTTACGACACCGCCCTGGAGACCATCCGGCGCGAGGGGGTGCGCCGTTACGGCGAGCCACGGCCGGGCCCCGCCCCGGGGTCGCTGGTATGGCCCTCGGGCCGGGCTGTCCTGGCGACGCGCACGTCGCCGGACGGCACCCGCGCGTTGGTGATGTCCATGTCCGGCCCGGATTACGCGGCCTGCTCGGAGAACCACCGCACTGTCACTGGCCACCCCGCCGGTGCCCACATGGCGGACCTGATCGGCGAGACAGTCCCTTGAGTGTGCCGAAGCGTCATGTGCGGGTACGCCTCGTCGCCCATTCGATAATGCTTCGGTATCGGATCATGGGGCGATGACCGGCAAGAAGCTCGCCCGGCAGATCGGGGAATGGGGGGGCGGAAGCAGGCGCCGACGCAAGGTACGGCCGCATGTCCTGAAGGCGGCGCAACGGTCCTTCCTGATGGCGTCGTTGGCCATCGCCGCCGTGCTTTTCTTGTATTGTTGGCTACACACGTAGCGATAAGGCCGCCTGGCGCCCATTGAATGCTTCCGCATGCGGAGCCATCAGGGTGGCGAGAACGATGTCCTCAAGCTCTCGCCATGCTTGTCGGCCTACAACTGGACGGTGTCGCCTCGATAGCGGGCGAAGGTGCCGCGCCCGGACGGCCCGAACAGGACGACGTCGTAGACGTCCGGCTCCATGCCCTCGACCACCATGCCTGGCGATCCGGTCGGCATCCCCGGCACAGCCAGCCCCGTACCCTGGGGCTTCTCCACCAGGAGGCGCTTGATCGCCCCGGCCGGGACGTGCCCCTCGACGACGTAGCCGCCGACCTGGGCGGTGTGGCAGGAGGCGAGTTCCCTCGGGACCCCGAGGCGGACCTTGAGCGGGTTCACGGGCCCCTCGGTCACCGTCACCGTGAACCCGTTTTCGCGGAGGTGCGCCACCCATTTCTCGCAGCAGCCGCAGGTCGGGTCCTTCGTCACCGCGACCGTTGGCAGGCCCTGCGCCAGGGCATGCCGCCCGAAGGCCACCGATGCCGCCATGCCCAGGACCACGGCGCGCCGGGTCGTCCTCGTCGTGTCGATCATGTTCGCTCTCCCGTCCTCACTCGGCTGCCAACGGTAATGTTTCACGTTCGACGGATTTCACCGCGGTATCGGACCTCGGTAGCCCCCAGCCCTTGACCAAGCCGTAGACCGCCGGGATCACCACGAGCGTCAGCACGGTCGACGAGACCATCCCGCCGATCATCGGCACCGCGATGCGCTGCATGACCTCGGAGCCGGCGCCGGTGCTCCAGAGGATGGGGATGAGGCCGGCCATGATGGCGGTGACCGTCATCATCTTCGGGCGCACCCGCTCGACCGCGCCGACCATGATGGCCCGCCGCAAATCCTCGCGGGACAGGGGCCGCCCCTCGCGGTCACAAGCGGCCCGGACCTCGTCGAGGGCGTGGTCGAGGTAGACCAGCATGATCACGCCGGTCTCGGCCGCGACGCCGGCGAGCGCGATGAAGCCGACCGCAACCGCCACGGACATATTGAAGCCCATCCACCACATCAGCCAGATGCCGCCGACCAGGGCGAACGGCAGCGACAGCATGACGATGAGCGTCCCGGTCAGGCGCCGGAAGTTGATGAACAGCAGCAGGAAGACGACGAGCAGCGTCAGCGGCACCACCACCTTCATGCGCGCCTCGGCCCGCTCCAGGTACTCGTACTGCCCGCTCCACTGCAGGGTCGTGCCCTGGGGCAGCTTGACCTCGCTGTCGACCGCAGCCCGCGCGTCGGCGACGTAGCCACCGAGGTCGCGTCCGCTGATGTCGACGAAGATGTAGACCGCGAGTTGCCCGTTCTCGGTCCGGATCGAGGTCGGCCCTCGGGTCAGGGCCACCTTGGCAACCTCGCGCAGCGGCACCGTGCCCCCGACCGGGAGCGGCACCTGCACCTCGTCGGCGATAGCCCGCGGATCGGAGCGGAAGGCCCGGGGGTAGCGCACGTTCACGGTGTAGCGTTCGCGGCCCTCGACCGTGTTCGTCACGCTCTCGCCGCCGAGCGCGGTGGCGATGACGTCCTGCACGTCGCCCACCATCAGCCCGTACCGCCCCAAGGTCTCCCGGTTCGGCGTGATGTCGAGGAAGTAGCCGCCGATCACCCGCTC
>Ga0160428_1002248_pt1 | contig 12152 bp, 13 predicted proteins | sample SolpanmetagenomM_FD_108198 | JGI IMG/M metagenome (GOLD analysis project Ga0160428, IMG submission 108198) | Solar panel surface microbial communities from Lawrence Berkeley National Laboratory, California, USA - M | ecosystem: Engineered > Built environment > Solar panel > Unclassified ... | reverse complement strand
TTGTCGTCAATGTCCTCAACCAACTCCTCTTCCGCAACCCTCATGAGCCGCCAGTCGTCTTCCATTGGTTCCCCATAATAGGCAGCACGATCGGCTATGGCATGGAGCCTTATAAGTTCTTCTTCGACAATCGCGAAAAGTACGGCGACGTCTTCACATTCATTCTGCTTGGAAAGAAGACAACCGTGTGCTTGGGTACAAAAGGAAACGACTTCATTTTGAACGCAAAGCACAAAGACGTCAACGCGGAAGAAATATACAGACCATTGACCGCGCCGGTCTTTGGTAAAGACGTCGTCTATGATTGCCCGAATGCGAAACTCATGGAGCAGAAGAAGGTAAGATTGTACTTTGGTCTTCCAATCCCACAAGAGTTTCAGCACATCTAATGCATCTTGTCTTCTCACAGTTCGTCAAATTCGGTCTCACTACAGAAGCCTTTGAATCCTACGTTCCTCTCATTGTCGACGAAACCACAAACTTCCTCACCACCTCCAAATGGTTTCAAGGCAACTCCGGCACACTCGATGTTACATCAGCAATGGCAGAGCTTACCATCTACACTGCCTCCCGTACACTACAAGGACGCGAAGTCCGCACAAAGTTTGACTCTACATTCGCCGATTACTTCCACGATCTCGACATGGGCTTTACTCCGATCAACTTCATGCTTCCATGGGCACCTCTTCCACAAAACCGCAAGCGCGACATGGCCAATAAGAAGATGACGGATACCTACATGGAGATTATCAAGCAGCGAAGAGCAGGTGCCAACAAGGACTCTGAAGATATGATCTGGAATCTGATGCAATGCGTGTACAAGAATGGCATTCCTATTCCTGATCTCGAAATTGCCCACATGATGATTGCGCTTCTTATGGCTGGCCAGCATTCTTCCTCCAGCACTTCTTCTTGGATCTTGTTGCGACTGGCGCAGAATCCTCAAATCATTGAAGAACTACTGGCTGAACAAAAGCGCGTCCTCGGAGGTGATCTGCCACCATTGACTTACGAGAACGTCCAGAAACTCACGTTGAACGCTCAAGTCGTCAAGGAAACACTGCGCATCCATACACCCATCCACAGCATTATGCGACAAGTGACAAACCCTCTGCCAGTTGAGGGCACACCTTTCGTCATTCCTACTTCGCATGTCCTCCTTTCAGCACCTGGTGTTACAAGTAAGATGAAGCAATACTTCCCCAACCCTGACGCATGGGATCCTCATCGATGGGATAAAGACGCTGTCGTCACAGGCAATGGAGACGAAGATCCAGCGGAAGACAAGATCGATTATGGATACGGTCTCGTCTCGAAAGGTGGTGCGTCTCCATACCTTCCATTTGGTGCTGGCAGGCATAGGTGTATTGGCGAGCAGTTTGCATATCTTCAGCTTGGTACGATCATTGCGACGATAGTGAGGGAGGTCAAGGTGTGGAATGAGGGAAAGAAGAATGGCATTGTTGATACAGATTATTCCAGTCTGTTCAGTCAGCCGATGCGACCGGCAAAGGTACAATGGGAGAGGAGAACGAAGAAGGAGGCGTGATGCTGTGAGTGTAATTGGCAAGTGATGCATTAGATGTACTGGAAGATGATATAGATGGCATGCACAGATTATACATATTCTTTTGGACTACTGCAGCATTGGGCGCCTTCTATTGACTGTGATAGGTTGCGCTCTTGCCTGATACAGTAATTGTTGGACATTCGCCTCTCGACTGTCTATCTGTCAATCCATTTCTTCATGACAATGTCTTACAATACTTTGATATACGCTCAAATGTTCCCTCAACAGACCATCTCTTTATGCCCAGCACTTCCTTCAAAACCTCCAGATTACGTGCATCAAACATGATCCCTGAACAATGATGGCAGAACATTATGGAACAATTTTCTGTCCAGCAGAGTAAAATGATCGAAGCACAGACTGTGGTTGTGAATGAGGTCGGCCGTGATAGGAGGACAACAAGACGAAGGAGCACGATTTCGTGTGCATATGCCAATTTGATAGTTGGCAGCCAGAGGCGTTCGGATCCAGTCAGGTCTGCTTGACGTACGGTGTACTCGTCGTACTCGACCAATACTTACAGAAGGCCATCACGACATTACGCAGTGATAGCAGGATTATCTAATCTCGATAGGGTAGCGCGCAAGAAATCCCTGCCAAGCAATTTCTCATGTGACCACTCGTCTCTCGACCTCTCCTTCCTCTCTTCTCTTTTCTCCTCTCTTCAGCTCTCTGTCCCTTTGGCTTTTGTGACGTTGCCTTCCACTGTCCGTCTTGAGATCACTATCGCTGCAGGTGAGGGCGTGATTGATCGTACGATGGAAGGGTGGTGGAAGGCGCGCAGTAGTCCTGGCTGACCTGCTGTACATTGGCCCCAATCAGCTGAACCTTTGTGTAAAGTGGTAGTATGTTTGGCCTCTCAAGTCCCTGCTCCTAGTGTGAGGAGCTGTCCAATCGCAGTCCCAGGTCCCATATTGGTAGTGCAAGCCTTAGTCCCAAAGTCCCAATAAGATCCTCAATGATCCTTCCGACGCACCCGCAAAGACAATGGCAGTGATGACAGCATAGAGTACGCTCTACAGATACTGTTGATGGAACCTCCTTGTCACTCTACAGACGCGATAACCTCTCGCATCATCGTCGCCGGTGTGATGAAAACGACACGTTTCCTTTGTGCTTTGCACTGGAGGTGAAAGGCCGATCCCTTTCACTAGTAGCTTTACCACTAGGTGAATGACCTACATCCGTTGTGCTTTGCGCTGGAGGCTTGGGTCCACCCTTGCTTAGTGTTCTTCATTGTGCTTGCGATGAGTGTGTGAGCCGCTGTTTTCTGGCTGTAGTGTGGCATTTGGTTTCAGATGATAGTCAAACGAAAGGCAAGTCTGAGCCATAATATGGTCAAGGGTGCAGGTAGAGGACGTGCAATTGGTGGTGGCTGTATTGCGCTTCATTGTCTCTGCGTGGACATGACCAATGACATTGAAGATGAGGAAGATTGGACGAGTCTGGAGCCTTTCACCTATACGACACTTCAACAACCTCACATTCAATACAACCCGGAACGTCCTGCACCAATACGACTCATCCTACCGACACCATTCTCTTCATCGCCCGCTCTTTCGACATGGTTCAGCTGGTCTGACCTCTTTTCATTACTTGCACCATCTTTACCAGGATTCTTGCAAGAGATGGACTTAAAACATACCTGATGGGTTGGTTGAACCATTGGCCGTCCTATACAATCACGACGCATCCTATTGATACCATCCTCGGTCGCCTGCTAGTTCGACGTGGTTCAGCTGGTCTGACCTCTTTCTATCACGTTTGCGCCGTCATTACCAATATTTTTGCAAGAGGTGGATGACCAACAGACATGTCTCATGGCTTGGTCGATTTATTGGCAGGTCTTGCACTATCACGATTGTTTTCACCAACGTCATATTTTCCGTCGCCCTTTCTTCGACATGATACAGCTGGTCTGACCTCTTCTTATTGCGTTACGCCGTCATCACCAGGATTCTTCCAAAAGGTGGACCTGGAACGGACCTGTCTTCGAGACACCGCGATGCGACACTACAACAACATCTCTGGGATGAAACAAACATGTCTATACCACCATGCTTCATCCATCAACATCATCCTCTCCATCAGCTGCCATTCGATAAGGTTCAGCTGGTCTGACCTCTTCTCATCAAATTTCCCCGACACTTTCAAAGGTCATGCAAGAGGTGGACTAGGAACAACTATATCTCATATCGGTTTTTGATTTGGCCTGGTTTCCCATGCTTGTCAAACCTGTCAATCATGTTGCTCTGGCCTGAAAATTGGGAGTTTTTCACCCTCAGACTTAACGTCCCGGAATAACATCATGACTACTTCGTCGCAACTTGGGCTGAGCCGATGGTACATTGCATCAAGCTTTATACCCGGCATTCATTACAATTCTCATATATGGCCGTCAAGTGCCATCATCACCAGTCTTCGTCTCTTTGACAATGTTGTGTTCACTTTGCTAATACATCTGTAATGGCACGTACCACTATCCTCGGCCTCGGCCTCAGACTGGACGCTCGCCTCGCTCCCTCACCACCTAGCTCTAGATTTGGCTATAGTTGTCAATTGTAAGTCACGTGGCCTTTCTGGGTCTGTAAGCTCTGAGAGACATCTCGACATCTCTCTTCCCCTCGACTGCCGCTATTTTTGTCCTCCAGCTCTTCATCTGAATTGACAAATCAACTACGCAAGTCCACCTTCGAGTTCGACCTCCGACCACACTCTTCCTCCTTTGAGACTACTCTTACCAATCTCTCCAACCCAAAACCACTATTATTACAACCACAATGCATTCCTCCACCCTCGTCGTTCTCGCCTTCGCCGCCGTCTCAGCTCCAGGCCTATCCATAACCGGGTGCAGTAAACACCCTGCCGTCATCTGCTCCTATAGCTCCAGATGAACTCTATTGTAAGCTGGATGGCTTACTACGAGCTTGGTGGTAGCTCTTCGTCGTTCAGTTCAGGTGTGACTGGAATAAACCTTTGGATTGCCCCACGTTCATACGAGCAGAGCAGTGCGAGGAAGAGTGTATAAAGGATGAAGACTGTGGCTGAGGGTTTGGCGCCTTTGTCGAATAGTAGTAAGCGACAGACATTCGGCCGGGGTCGCCTACAAGTAGCAAGGCTTGTGTGATACTTACAGACTGCCCTCTACAGCAATTCTCAGTCAGCAATGCTTCAACCTCATACTCATTCTCACACCTTGATCTCTCCAGTACTCGATTTCTTTGATGTCTTGATCTCAGAGCACACCACACCACACCACACCACACCTCACCTCACCTCACCACACCTCACCTCACCTCACCTCACTCACCCCAACTCAACTCATTTCACCATGACACACATAACCTAACCTTACCTCACCTCGGCCCACCTCGCTAAAACCTGAAACCATCCTCTCCTCTAATAACTACATCAATTCCACCTCACAAACAAAGCAGCCAGGTACCCGCATGTCCTCTTCAGAGCCAGTTCCTCATATTTGGTCGTTGTCGAAACGTGACTGGAAAACTCAACGATTGCCATACACTGGCATTCATCAAGATACATCCCAAGACACAACTACGCTCCTCGAAACTCCATCTTAGCAAGCGTACACAATATTAGTCGAGTGAACAGCTACTGGAACATTGAACAATGTCAGAGGCAGAAGGCTCAAGAAACACACAGATCCGGCTGACCGCAAGATTAAAATGTGTCGTGCTCGGACCCGAGAAGACCGACTCGTAGTGAGAAGTCGTCGATGTCGAGTGCTTAGGAAGTGCTTAACGCGAGCAGTACCACTCACAATCGTTGCTGAGCAAATTCATCAGAACAGAATGACCTCAATCCGGGAAATCAGCGGACTGAGAGATTAGAAGACGAGTATCTTACAACAAAGTCGCAAAGGCTGGGCTAATGGCCGTGGGTCCCACTTTTTATCATTTTGATTTTCGAAATGAGTGCCGTACCTGTCTTCTCTTTTGACCGAGAATGGAACCACGGCGTTCGGCTTCGAGACGCTGTGCTGGAGGGCACGAGTCGGCCATACTACTATACTACACCAGTGTTTCGAGTCGGCAGACGCAGACGCTGGTTTCCCACCAGTTTTCCGGGCGTATTTAGGGTGGCCGACCTCGTCCATTACATAAGACTAGCATACAACGAGATGTGCTGCGTTCATACGCAACAAGAGGACATCCACGGCGCTGGTAGTCGCCCTGCTGTGTTACCACAACGGCAGACTTTTTTCTTACAGCTTGTGCATGCAGCGCTCGGTCTCGTCCAGGCTATCCCTGCTGCGCCGAGCGCTCCGAAGCTTCCGCCCGTGGATGTTTCACCCATGGATCTGGACTGGCTTGCTCGAAAAGGCTGCCTACACGTACGGTATCCTCGTCTCTAGAGCTCTCCGATGATGGTTCGTGCCGTCAATAGATGGAGGATAGTCAATCCTTGCGAAGTAGTTCGGTACGATTTCCCTTGCCAGTACGGCTGCAGAGATGTACTGCGTGTTTATAACGCAGTGTACGTTGACTAGCCAGGCATACTCCAGCATCAAGAGACAGGGATGGACTTTAATTGGTTGAAATGGGTGATACGGACTGTATTCGACCTGCCTCGGGCAGCAAGTATGGCCTCTCCCTATCCCTTTACCCCCGCCACGCTACGGCTCACTACTCATTACTATCTTCTTGCTCACATGGTTCGATAACCTTCACATCATTGTAATTTGTGCCCCAGTGGATTGGGCTGTCCTGTTTTTCAGTTTCGTGACAATTGGGATATGCTCTTCGCCATGCGACCTGGCCTGCGTCTTCCTCGCATTGGCAGTCCGCACATTATTTAGTTCTACCTACATCACTATCAGCGAACTGGCAAGATATCCCTCAATACGAGATTGAGATAATTCTCTGCCAGGGATTGTTAGCCAACCACTAAACTCTTATCAGCACCTTTCACAACCCATTTGAGGCCTGCTATCCGCGGTCAACTGGTGATAACTCTCCTTGTCGTCGAGACTGAGATGGATTGATTACTAGAGAGATGTCAGCCTCGGTCTGCTCCCCAGCAGTCCTCACACCCATAACCCCCGGCACCGCACTGCAGAAACGGGTGTGCTCAATTAGAGCAGGAAGTTCTGTGCGCTGTGGGTTGAGCAGCATTTGTTGAAGTGGGATGTCGGTTTGCCGGGTGCTCCTGGCTGGTCAGACTAAGACTTTCGGGCTTTCTTGGTTGGAAGGCGTAGGCAAGACTGTCTACTAGTGCACAGTCTGCTTGTGATAATGACCCATCACAATGGGAGGCGCTGAGGGACGACGAAGACTTGAAGAGGATTTGAGGAAAAGCATTGTTTTAGGGGCATGATTCGGTATATACCTCACATCCTAGTGCTTGCAATTGGTCCCAACGCAGCAACAAGTGCGGCAAGTAAACCAACTCAAAGTCATTCATTTGCATGACCCAATTCCTCAATTCTCATCAAAAACCATCACAATGTCTGTCCAAATCTTCACCGAGTCAATGCTCATGAATACGCTTGTGCGAATCACCGACGAACGCAAGGTCACGCAACGAAACCGTCACCTCATCCAAATCGGAATTGGTCGCATTCGCAGAGGCATCTGGCCTACCCACAAGCCTGTCTTTTCCTCCTATGCCACGACGGAAGGCCCTGCATTCTACTACTCTCAAGGTAAGAATTCCCTCTTTCTTTCTTCCACAGTTTATTTCTTATTGACATTTGTGTAGTGCACGTCGACGGCACCAAGTACTATGCCCACCGCCTCACCTACCAGCAGATGCATCACGGTACACCTCAAGCACTCACTGGACCTAGCGATGAAGTTTCCCATACTCTCTACATTGGTCTCAGAACTGGCAGGTAAGATTCTCATCTATTCCTTTCTTTTCACCCACGCTTTGCTTCCACTATGCCGACATCTCGCTTCCAGTTACCCCCAAAGCTCCTCACACCCCTTTCAAGGCCCCATCTTCCAGTGCGTCTGCCGCCGCATCCCGGACCTTCTGGGCCAAGGATATTGACGAGCTTTAGAATTCTGATCACGCCCTCGAGCACCCCAGCAATGCTCGCAACCCTTCGAAGGCCGACAACCTTCTCCACCGCTTCGCACGTCTCACTACGCCATGGGTTGGGTGATGGAGTTTGCATACCGCGCATGTTGATGAAGAAAAGGCCAGCTATGATCGTGCAGTCAGAATCACCCAGGAGAAGATCGTCAGCAACCTCGTCGTGCCAGGCTCATGGTTCCAATTGCCCTTCAAGGACCTTGGCTTACAGGCGATATCCAGCGCATCGTCTACAGCCACCCCAAACTACATCGATCCCCAGCAACCTTCTATGCCTGTAGTGTCCAGCAGTCATAGTATATTTCAGCATAACACAACCAACCCTCTTTACAGTCAACCTCTTTCACCTAATCGTTCTAGTTACTCCAACGCGAATCAGCATAACTTGTCCGTCGATCCTGCCAATCAATACTTCGTGCCTCCTCAGTTCGGCAACTTATACAATGACTACGACGGTGCATTCGACGTGTCTTTAGGTCAGCCTTCCATGCCTGCTTCGTTTGGCAACTCCTACAATGACTATCATAACGCTTTCGAACAACACCGCTCCGGCAGCTCTATCGGGTCCGACATTTTCGTCAACATGTACGAAAACAGTTACGAGTAAAACCCGTCTATAACACCCTACCATCCCAGAGCGCAGCCCAGTATCATGGTACGTAACAAGTATCTAACGGGGCTGTTACTGGTGTCAACTGCCAGAAAAGTTATCGAACGTATAATTGCCACTATAAGCAAAGTTTGTAGTTATGCGAAAGATCCGGATACGTCGGGTCAACTGCTTAACATCAATCCTCAAAAACTTGACTCATCTTCACATTGAGGGTACTATCGGCGTTGAGCTGGAGCCCGGACAATAGAGTGTGGGAAATATTGATTGAGGAGATGACGAACCTGACTTGCTTGAAGCTTGAGGCTAGCATGAATGTGCGAATCTGTTATACCGTCCTATCCAATGCTACACTGCCCGGTTCAAGGAAGCTCATCGTCAAGCACTTTCACCGAGCTGCCGATAATATTACCCGTAGTCTCATTACCAAATTTCTAAAGAGGCATGCATCACTCTGGAAACACCCGTTTTGATCCTTCAAAGCCCATCCCGTCAGTATAGAAGAAGATACTACTGTCCGTCACTCCATCTACTAAGACTACATTGATCCCAAAACCTATGGACAGGGCGTTTGACATTCCTTGACGTCGGCTTGTGGTTGATAACTTTGAAGCATAAGAAGAGTCTGCCGAACATACCTGGTGCAATCGAGATATTTTTCCAGTAGACGTGCTGTTGATGCTGTAGCGTGAGATGAGTTCGAAATATCAGGCTTACACATTTATGTTTGTCTTTCCTTTCACCACGACGATGGGTCACCTAGAACGTATGTTCATGTTGTGATGTCTTGCTCGGTATCACGAGCAGCCCTCTTCTTTGGTTTTTTGTGGCTTGGTAGAAGTGTTTGCGGAGCACTGCTTTTGGCTTCTTACTTGGTGTCTTTGGCTTGCTGTAGGTATTGTAAGGCGCTGCTCTACATCTTGTGCTTGATTTCTTTGGCGCAGGGATGGTATTAGAAAACGCCGATTTGCGTTTCTTGCTTGAGGTCTTTGGCTCGGTGAAGGTGGGTGTTCTGAGGCCCTGCTTTGATCCTTTCGCTCGGTGGGTTGATTGGCGGTGGGTTGATTGACGGTGGGTTTATTGGCGGTGGGTTGATTGACGATGGGTTGATTGGCGATGGGTTGATTGGCGATGGGTTGATCGGTGACGTGTAGATGATGTCGTCGTTGTCGCTGTCCGTCGAACTGCTATTTTGGTGTTTATTATCGGTTCCAGATCCTTCGCCCACAAAGTCGTCCTCAGGTAGAGGCAAGCAATCTTCGTCACAATGATCCTGTCCATCCTCGTCCTCGGTGTCAGACAGTCTGATCATGACTTGTTTCTGCGGCAGTCTTATCTCTTCGGGCGTTGGTCCCCGAGGTCATGCTGAAGAGATGTAATACAGATGTGTGACTTGCCTATGCTACCTGTCTTGTCTGCTCGGGAGGCACTACAATTAGCAAGCACATCTGCAACAAACGACGCTGTCAAATCCGCCTTCTCCCTTTCTTACCCCAAGCAAGACATCTTTGCTCAAACTTCCCCCCCAATACCAGCCTCCTCCTGCTGCTCCTCCCCATTCTCCTTTTTCGTCAACACTGACAAATTCTCCAAAAAACAACTTGCCACTAACGCCAACCCAGCACAAGCTAGCGCAACATAAAAAACATTATTGATGCCCTTACTATACGCCTCCAACACAACCGGCAAGTCTCCCGGGCTCACCAAATTCCTAATCTCAGTGGCGCCCGTGCGAGCAATTTGGCTTGCGTCGAAACCCGGCAGCGCGGTGGCGAGTTGATGGGTCAGTGTGTTTGCGAGCACGGTTTGAGCGACGGCGACGAACATGCTGCCGCCGAAGAATTGGGTGAAGGCGAGGATGGTCGTGCCGGTTGGGATGTCGGATTTCGGGAGCACGGTTTGGATTGCGATGAGGCATTGTTGCAAGGAGGCGCCTGTGCCGGCGCCGTAGACGATCTGGGATGAAAGTATTGAGTTGGTGTGTGGTTCCAGTTGGTTAGTGTGGTGTTGTGAAGAATCTGCGTACCTGATAGCCGTGCCACATTCCTTTGCCGCTGCTCACGTTCAGCGTGCTGAGCAGACTACAGCCGACGACGAGAATTGCGCAGCCTACGATTGGGAAAGGATGCCAGTTGCTATGACGAAGACGACAGTAGAGAGGAAGTACGGTAACAGCCTCTTGCCGGCCTCGTTGGCAGTAGTGCCTTTGATTGCCTGCATAGAAAGTGTCAGGAAGAGATGAAGGATGATTGCCAGTTTGCAATGACGATAGACTTACCTGAAAATAGATCGGAACATAAAAAGACGTGATGATAAGTGGTGCACCAAGGCAAACCTTAACAACAGTACTAGCAGCCATACTGCGCTGCTTCATGATCCGTGGCGGACAGGTACCATCTTCACCAAGATACACCTGCGAGATAACGAAAGCAACGCAAAGCAACGATCCCACGACCAGTAGAGCCACCACTCGAGGACTACTCCATGGGTACAGTATCCCTCCCCATTGCACAGCAAGCAGGAGGAAAGTGATACCGGGTGCCACGAGAGAGTTGCCGATGGGATCACACTTCTGAATTCCTCGAAGAAGGTGCCTTCGAGCTTATTTGGCGGTGGGTTTGCCGGTAGGATGAAAACGAGTCCAGCGAGAGCAACACCGGCGATTGGGATGGAGAAGTAGAAGCAGGCTCCCCACGATACCTTTGACGTAAACGCTCCGCCAGCTAACGGACCAATGACGCTGGCAATGCCGAAGATTGCACCGATGGCGCCTTGGTACTTTGGTCGCTTTCGTAATGGCAAGATCTCAACGAGGATGACTTGAGTCTGCAGCGTCGATGCCAGAAATGGCGCGTCCGACAATGAAGGCATTCGAAGTTGGAGCAGCTGCACAGAGAACCGTGCCGACGGTGAAGATGCCAACGACAACGGTAAGAGTCCATTTGGGTGGAAAAGTACTTGGGTATCTTGCCCATTGGGAGTTGACAAATGCCGAGACTTAGCAGGAAGGCTGTTTCGTACCATGAGATGTCGCCGAAAGATGTGAATTCATTGGAGATGGCTGGAATTGCGACACTGATGATGGTGCGATCCTTGTTGTGATTAGACGGTGGAAGTGTAGTTCGTAGTCTTGTAGAGTACTTACGATGGAAACTGGGAAGACGGTCATGTAGAGACATAGGACGATAGGCAGAACAATTTTGAATGGCGGATAGCCTTCATCATCGAGTGCGTATTTGAGGCTAGAGGTGCCAGAAAAGTTACCACAGGGATTAGCTGGGCACTTATATAAGTCCCGATCGGTCCTAGATCTCGGCCCATTCTACGATGGGGAGCCTTTCCTTCCGAGATCTAGTCGGGTCATTGCTTATTGTAATTGCTTTGATCATGGGATACATAGTATTCCCTTAACGGCAACACAACTGGATGCGGGGACCTCTCGTTAGGTTTCAGGTACCAAGCCTTGGGTAGTAACACTCCCTCGGTGCAGCTTGTAAAGGACAAGCGGGTAATAATCCTGAGAATAGAGACGATCCGCAGCTTACTCGGCCTAAATCGGTGTGGATAGTACTAACGTACAGTCTGCTTTGGCTGGGGGGTTCAACGCTTGCTAAGTTGTGGGTGAGAGACATTGTACATTGTTTCTTGCTTAAGGTACGGGCTACGCCCACCCGAGAGGGTGCTGTGTCTACCGGCTGTACAGGCCGAGAAGCATAGAGGACGATCTAGAAAGGTTTATCAGATTGTCTGGGTATCATGGAACTGGCTTGTGGCAGCCAAGCGTTTATAGCGACGTTGCTTTTTGATCCTTCGATGTCGGCTCTTCCTATCATACCGAAGCAGAATTCGGTAAGCGTTGGATTGTTCACCCACTAATAGGGAACGTGAGCTGGGTTTAGACCGTCGTGA
>Ga0160428_1002246_pt1 | contig 12160 bp, 14 predicted proteins | sample SolpanmetagenomM_FD_108198 | JGI IMG/M metagenome (GOLD analysis project Ga0160428, IMG submission 108198) | Solar panel surface microbial communities from Lawrence Berkeley National Laboratory, California, USA - M | ecosystem: Engineered > Built environment > Solar panel > Unclassified ... | reverse complement strand
CATAACAATAATAACTATATACGTGTAGATAGGAGACGTTAGGACGGTAAGGTACGCCCTCTAAAGGATAAAGCAGATCTAGTGCTCTACTAAGTGGCGTAATAGGAGGAGAGAAGGATCGTAAGATTATGTAATTTACTAAATAGGCAGCGGTAATAACGGCTATTAACTAGAACGATTTAGGCAGTAGCGCCTTGGTAAGAATGCAGCGAGCGACTATAATAATATAGCCGTTACTACGTTCGATATTACTATTTATCTTGCCTATATGTACAGGCGTTACCTTAAGTACCGTGCCATGAGAATTATACCGATCTATGAAATTTTTGTCGTAGACGGAAAGATGGCCGTTAAGGCGTATAAAGATGCAGCGCACCTCCTAGAGCTCTTTATAGTAGAGATTATATTCTACTAGAGCTTTCTAGGCGTTGATTTAGTCCTTAATAACGTAACTAAGATTTATACGTAAGGCGTTCTCCTTAGCGTTGAAGTAGTACTTCATTCTAGAGATTAATAGAGGATTGATTAGACTAACAGCATCAACGTCCTAACGTTGTCTAAGTTTATACCGTGTTGTTGGCTTCTTAGATACGTGACGATGCGCTTTAGATAGGTGGTAAATTTAGCACTAAGTAGGAGGATTTTCGCTGTTAAAGGTCTTAGAATCGGTGATAACTATACTAGTAACTAAGTCTGCGATCTTATTAAGCTTTACGAACGCTAGGTGGCCTAGTCTACGGTACTAGGTAGTTCTAGATACTAAAGCTATTAATGTTACGGCAACGTGACTTACTTTACTTAGATCTGAGTAACACGAAGATATAGAAGTAGGTGAAATTAGCTTCTACTACTATAAAACCCACCTAAAACTAGTCTCTACAACTTTTAATAATTCTTAACTACCTCGAGCAAGAGCGAGGTTTGTTATATTAAAAATACCACCAACGCGTGCTAACTTCTTAAGACTAATAAGGTTGGTGCAGAGCGTAGGCACGTAGAGAACGTTCCTAAGGATCAATTTATAGTAGTTGCCGTCGGATTAGCGTACGTTAATATAGATGTTACCGATATAGGTAGTAAAAGTAATTCTATTAGCGGTAGTAATCTCTACGTTAATCTTACAGACTTCGCTCTTAATGAATAAGGACAAGTCGTTACTTATATAGTCGCTAGCACTAGAAATAATAATCTACGCGGTAAGGAGAGAAGTTGATGAAAATATAGAAATAACTAGTGGATCCGTCGCGACGGCGGCGTTGTAACTAGTTGTTACGATTACTGTGAAGCTAAAGGTGACGATTATAGAGAAGCTAGAGATCTTATCCTTAATAGACTTAACGGAAGTTACCGCCGTTGCTAGTGCTATAATTACCTTTATTTTATCTAGTTCTGGATGTTGCTTATAACACTCGTTATTCTTGTGCGTAAAGTTTAGATGGGCCTAATAGTAGGCGTTAGGTCGATGAACCTTAGTGGAGTAGGTATACCTAAGAATTACTTAGATCTCTTACCGTATTTAGGCTTTTACGCTATAAAATTAGTAGCGGTAGGCTTAATAGCTGCAACATTCTTAAGTTTAGCGAAGCTCTTTAAACGCTACTCTTCGATAGCCTCCGCAGTAACGTTCTCTATATTAAGACAATGTCTTACGGAGCATGAAGCGTTAGTTATTAACCTAGTTTAGTAGTTTTAGAGAGTCGTATATTCGTAAGAAGTTCGTTACTCTCTACCTCATACTAACTGGTTCGCCGATCTACTCTAGCTTGTTAAATTACTCGGTAGCCTTTATAATAAGAATATCTATGTTGTTGTTATACGAGCTAAGCTTAAGAGATCTAAGAATGTATTAAATTTCGTCTAGTAACGAAGCGCTAGTAACGTTATACCTTTTTAGGTAGTTCTACATATCAGCAGCGGTCTCCTAGTGTTGTAGAACAAGCTTAATGTTATTAATAATAGAGAATAGAATGTGGCGCATTGCTTTAGCGTCTTTTTACTTAAATAACTTAAGATCTATAGTGTATATATCAAGTTCTTCCGCTTTATTAAGAATCGCTTCCGCCTCTAACAAGGCGTTGCTAGGGACTATAGACTCCCTCTTTATCTTCTCTATAAGACGGATAACTTCCGAATGTAGTTCTTCTGCAAGTTCTTTGTAGTTTTAAGGCTTTATTAGAGGACAGCGTAATCTAAGGACGTAGTTCTAGACGCTATCCTCCTTATAGGCGATCTTCACGTTAGTTACCTATATAGGGTAGTTGTCGCTACCCTTCAGCTTAGTAAAGCGGGTCTTACTAGACGTATCTTTGTTGAGTGCCATGTTGTTGCCGAAGATAAATTTACCGAGTAGCGTAGATTAATTAGTTCTAGTCTAAGTTAGTTTAGAATTAGAAGAGTAATCTAGCTGAGGTAATTGTATAATGATATAAGCGTAATCACTTAAGTTTATAACCTCTTAGCAATTAATAGCGATCGTTAGCTAGCGACTATATAGCTAATATATAATAATAAAAATAGCTTTAGAATAAGGTCGTGCGGACTAGACTTATAACCTATTAGATATTATAGTTATTTAGAGCTACTTTAGTTATATAAAGGTTAATTAAGTAACTAACTAATACTAAGCGTGCAACTTAGTATGAGGTGCGGTTAAACTACTAGGGTTAGGTCTTCTTAGCGGAAGAACTTCTAGACCCTAAGTGGTGGAACTCTTAGCGTTGCCACTTAGACTTCACCTAAATTTAATAACTACACCTTATACCAAGTCGCACGCTTAGTATTAGTTAGTTACTTAATTAACCTATATATGACTAAAGTAGCTCTAAATAACTATAATATCTAATAAAAAAGCTTTATCGAGTACGTCTATAATTAAATGATTGTCCTTTAGCATCATCGTGGCTTAAGGACTAACTGCCTAATACTATACGTATCTTCTCTATCTATCTTCTCCTGCCTAACTGCGTAAACATATTCTTATTACCCTTTTATTACCTACCTTCTATGTTCTCTAGTATCTTATCAATCCGCTGCATGTCTCGCGGTTATAGCTTTAGCGGGTAGTTAAACTTAGAGAGGTTTTAAGACTAAGGTTTACCCTTACTACTTGGGACTTACCTCTAAAAATTCGAACCTAACGTCGACGTAGCGTAGAAGTGTAGGAGCTAATAGTATTTATAGCAGCCTAGGATAATCTGCTTATAGTCGATAGGTTGTAGACATTATTACTTAACGCGATGTTTTCTATATTATAATCTTTTACCGTCGTCGCTTAGAAGGCTAATAAAGCATAGTTAAGTGACGTGATATATAGTTAGTGCATCGTTAAAGAGTACAGAGTATGGCCTCGAGAAGTAGAAGAGGAATGGGGAGGTAGATGAAGCGAGAAAGAGAAAAAGATTGACAATGATGTAGCTAATCAGGATTGCGGAGAGACTTTTCCTCTAAGCTTCCCATTTATCGTCTTCATTCGTTAACCACGCTGGACTTAACGGTATTGCAGAGATGCAACCGCATATTCAAGACTCTAAGACTGTCTTTCTAGTGTAAAGTAGTCACTCGCCACACATCTATTTCACTCCACGAAGCATGTTGCGACGCTGCGTCGACGCCCACACAAACACGTCTATCGCAAGTCAGACCTTAACATACATAATGGGTAAGCAGAATCTAACTCTTGTTCCTGCAGCTCTACGCTCTTCGACATGCCGTGCCCTAATTGCAAGGTCTCCGACGTACGAAGGAATACGAAAAGATACTAAGAAAGGAGCTATAGGGCTAGAATCAAGCCGGAACAGTATACCCAGCAATCGGTCTTGTCTCTTCGAACGATTGGACCGACTGCAAAGGTGACTGAGATTCTGGAAAAAGTTCGAGCTTTGAAGGGCAAATTGTTAGACCGGACTTTACAAGCTATTGTAGACCACCCATGGAGTTACCTCACTGAGGTTCATGATGCAACTTTTCCAGTCAGATTCGAGCTTTCGTGCTTGGTACGAGCGCATGCGCAGCTGATAGTAGAAATGAAGCATGCAGAGAGTGTTTGGTATGCTTTATCATATCTTGCGCAAGTGCAGGCGTCGTCGTTGCAATGAGCGGCAGACACAGTGAGTCTGATCTACCAATAAAAAGAGTTTACGAAGCTGAACAAGTACCTCTATAGCCTCTCTCCACGCGATTGTTGCCCACAGCCGGGTCTTTTTCGTCTTGGTCAGCCAGCCCGAGGCTGTAGAACATTCAGCAACGACTGTGCGCCTCAATACATCTAGATGTGGAGGCAGAGACTCAAACCTCTTTAGGGCTATCTTATCCGCCAGTATCAGCGTACGAGACTCAGCTGTATTACGCCACGAAAAGTAGGAATATTTCAATACGACATTGGGGTCTAGAGCATGTCGTCTCCACATGCCTTTAATTGAACCTCTCTCTCTAGCAACCATGACTATCCTCTCCTCGCTAGTCCCGAGCGGCCTTACATGTCTGAAGCTTCTCTATCAACCAAGCAGCAGTGTTGCTCACTCGTACGCCCGAGTGGAGCATCTTCGTGCTCAGATGCATTCTGTTAGCCACCGAGCTCGACAGGAATCTATTAAGGCGTGATCACCAGAGCACTGTTCGAGAGACTTTGCTGACCTTGATAGATCCTGGCAAAGGCTGATTGAAAGCACAAGCATGGACCCCAGTCAAGTCGCAACATTACGTAGTTGCAAGAAGGGTTTTGTCTTACTCATCCAGTACATCAGTAGGAGCTCAATTGGCAACTCTTCCGGCGCCGAATGTGATCCCGGGAGTCCCAAGCTTGGGAGTCACACTGCAGGACGATACGTGGCGTCGAGGGTCCAAATTTGGTACCGACGCTTTATGATACGAGGTCTTTCAGCCCGGAAAGGTTTTTCCACCATTCTTACCCGGTATAGACGCCTTCTGACAGTGTTTTTGTTCAAAAATTGGGCAACGCCAAGATTTATGATCAATGGTGGCACTATAAATTAATAACGAAGACGTCCCATGCACTTTGAGTCCGGTTCGCCATATTTCACAATTTTCGCCTCGTTTGGCTCAATCAGCTCCCACGTCCCTCCAGAAACTGTAAGATCGTCGTGATGGTCTTGCAATGCGTTCATGCATGGAACCTTGCTGAATTCGATTCCAGGGCATGTCGACGAGCGTCACGATGTCGATCTCTACCGCTTCGGACATCACCGTCCCTGTGATCAGAGATATAGGACAGAATACTGTTCAAGGTGCAAAGCTATAGAGGGTAGGAAAGATTTGGTATTATACATGTTTCGAAGCGATATGAATGAGCCTCCCTGGAATGATGCTTTGCCAAAGTCTTACTCAATGCATCAATCACGTCTGCCTCTCGAGGTCCATCACTCAAATGCCCACAGCAAACCATCTTTTCAACATCTCGACCAGAGCAACAACCCAAACAACCACCACTAGCAGCTTCGCGATGCTGATGTAGATTGTGCTCTTGGGAGTCTTTGCTTGTACGGCCACCAAAAGAGGCGAAAGCATTGCTTTCAGGCTCATCAGAAGCTGAAGAGTATTATGTAATTGGTCACGAAGTCGTGTAATTTCAGCATGCAGCTCATGCTTGATGCTTGACTGTTCCAGGATATGTTGCTCGATCTGAGCTGCTAGCCGAGCCAAGTCCATGGCATGCTGGTGGATTTCATCCTGAGGCGCAGCGTATCTGCTCCTTGACGACCGTAGCAATCTGCGAGGCCCAACAGCCAGCTGACTTCATCAAACAAAGGACAAAGAAATCTGCTGGATCTGCGTGCATGGCAACAACCAAGATGACGATAAAGCGAACTTGCTGGAGGTCAGGGTGAACCCGCAGGTAATGTGGATCAAAAGCCTGACTCTCTTCCAGTCATGCCGTCACTGCGGACACTTATATATATGTCCATATCATGTCATGAGTAGCGGTGAAGAAATGTATGCAGAAGACGAGATGCACGCCGGCTGATTCCTGAGCTGGCACTTAATCGTCCTCATTCAGAATTCTGCTACTTTGACTGCTACACCTGAGATTTCATTTATCAGTCTTGATACCTGTTGAATGCTTTGGCGCTGGAGGCTGGAGGAGGAGCATCCGATTTTATCTGGCGACGCTGTGTTGCAGAACAGAATGTGGATGATTCCGCATCGGTATTGGGGAATGCGCACTTATTCTTGGTAGATGGGCCTCACCAGCATTGCCATGCACAAAAGGCCGACCTTGACACAGAGCCGGCCGCAACCGAGAGCCGGCCTCAAACGAGTGTAAGCAAAGCATGAAATGCGCATCAGACGCAAGTAGTACTTCTGCATTAATATAAATCCGTATACAACAAGCAGCGCCCTTAAGAACTTTATACACTTTCGATGATGCTATTGTCAGAATCCGATAGAAGTAGCTCGTTATCTCCATATTCTTGTCCTTTGGTCTTGTGCCTAAGTTCTTGATGCAGAAGAACCGCTATCTTTGGCGGCATCTAACTGTTCCTAAAAGACGGGAAGAGCCAAAGGACACAGGAAGACGCTGACTACACTAGATATGTGTAAGACTGTCATTGGAAGGTCGAGGAGCCCAATTTCCAAGCTCGTACGCATCTCTTGCTAATTGTTGCTTTGACGTACTCATCTTTTTCCCTCGAAAGAGTACTCGACGACGTGGAAGATGCGGAGGCTGATGATGAAAGAGCTTCATTGCTGCATCTATAGCCTGGATTTGTGCTTTTGTGTGAATCATATCTCTTTAACGTCGTTTTGTGATGCGCTACCACTAGCGGGGGACGGAGATCATCACGATTGCGATTCAGTTAGCTGTAAACAAGTATGAGCACTAAGTTTAGTGGTCCCGAGCGATCATCTCCCAGAAGGGGCTTGGAGATGGTCGTCTTCGTTCTGCGAAGGCAGCTAAGTTGCTGCTGTCATGTCTGCGAACCCGATGGGCGACCGTGTACGAAGACTTTCATAATCTGCATCTTCGTGGTCATCATCAAGGAGCTTCGCCATGTCAGTGATGTCAAGGCTATTCTACTCGTGCTCCATCAAAGAGAGGACGTTAGCGCAAGGTTGCACATTCACGCCAGTGCCCGCGATTAGTGACTGAACGATGAGGATTTCCAGTTTGTGGTAGAATTGGCGTACTGAAGGATGGGTGTGGTTGTACAAGGACGATGCGCTTCACAAGGCGGGTTTCGGGATATCACGGATATTGTAAGATTGCGTCAGTCAATCAGCAATTAATGTGTGCATCACATGAAGAATACATACACAGTCGGTGCGACAAACAGCAACGCTCCTATGCTGAAGTTCTCGATCATTACCATGACAGCGCCACCAACACGGACAATAGTGTCCCATGAAGACTTAATCCTCGAATTACTCGAGTTCTGCTGGGTGGGTGAAACAACATACGAAAGTAAGGTCTCCAGTAGATATGAACAGGTGCGCATGAAATGTTGACCATTGCCATTGCCATTGGTTTTGTTCGTGGTATGACAGAATCCACAGGACGCTTCTCGAAGATTCTTACCATGCTCAGCAGCTCGTATCATCCAAGCATATGACTCGTGTTTTAGATTCTTCAAGACCTCTTCTGACGACATGTGGACGCTGTAGATGTGATACATTGTCACGATACGTGTAGCCACTGTGCCACCATAGCCGAGAAGCTCGGTGCTGAATGCTTGCTTACAGCTCTCTAGCAGCATGCTGACTTCTTTCGGAACGTCGTCGAGGGCAAGCCTAGCGTTGTTGTGCGCATGCATAGCGAAGGTCTTAAGTACACTTTTGCACACTCTCCGCTCAGCATGATGTATACGGCTTTGTGCACCCTACTTTCAAGTTTTGCTAAATTGGTCAGAACAGTCATCTGCGGCAGGCGGGGTGGACGAGCTGGATCAATTAGAGTACGACGACGGCGTCATTCACAGATACTGATAGAAGCACTGCAAAGACTTCGGCCCAAGTCGTTGGTCCCACGATTCGCATGTAACGAAAGACAGCTGACACCAGCTACCAAAAGTGAATGTGAAGTTATGGTGCCGGCATGCACGCTCAACAACGATAATGAGCTCCAGTAGAAGCCAGACACGATTTGGCTCAACAGCATCGCACTTTCACAATGGAAACATAAGTCTATTGCGCCTGTTGTTGTTGGTTTGTTACTCTGATCGCCGGCAGTATTAGCGTCGAATGTTAAGGTGGACACCAGCATTGTTTGCCAAAGATGTTGACCAACAATCATTGACGCCGAAGGCAATCGACTTACGGAGATTGTAGGTCAGACTAGGGAGTGACGACGAGGGCAGAAGTAGAGGAAGGAGAAGGTAGGAATAGCAGGTAGTAAAGAGAAAGCTGAAGTAGAGGATGAGCCGAAGATAGAAGTTGATAGCATAGTTATGAGAATTTTGCTCCTTTCTTCCCGTGCTGTGATAGTAACGTCCTGTATGCTGTAGGACGTCAAGCGTGCTAGCAATCTACTTCCTACAATTTGAGAGGGAACATAGCGAGATCTTGCTCGCGGTTCATCCTTTGTACTGCATACAAACACTCTACCGCCGACGTTGATGCACTGGTGCCGCTAGCCTAACCGCACCAAGAAATCCTTGTAACACGATGTTTGAACGCACGTAGTCTTAGGGTGTATCCCAGCTCTAAAAGCAATGTTGCAAACGAGTCGTATATAAATAACAAAGTGTGTGCTGCTAAAGGTATTATGATGCCTCTTCGTGTCTGTATTTAGATAATCTTTCGGCAGCACTTGCGGTGTTGAATGTTCTCGCGACTTGACTATGAGATGTACCACCGGTTCGGTGTGACGGTGAACTGTTGTGTCTAGATGAATAAAAATTCCTTGCGACAGGTTGTTGCGGTGGCAAATAGTTCAGGCTTGTGACGTCGTGACTGCGAGTAGTATATGGAGGAAGGGCGTTTGAATCAATGAGGATTTACGCTTCATGTCCCAATGTGAGAGCTCGATTGTCGTGATCTGAGATTAATAGTAGTCTCTATCCCATGTCAGCTTTATTGTTACATGGCTTTGCAGTTCAACTGCTCTAGTACATGGTCATTGTTATCTGCAGCACGATTCGTGTTATAAGAGGTACCACGTTTGTCATCATTTGATCCCTCATTAAGTGTCATGCAATCTGCGAGATCTTCATCGTCGAGTAAGTCTTGAAATGCTAGATCCTCGTAGTTCTCAACCTCTTTCAAGCCGGCCAATTTGGCTTTTAGACAGCCAAGCTCGGCCCTAGTGTTGTCCGCCGAATTTGAGAGCTCCATTAGTCTCTTTAGTCTGCCTGTTTCCTGCCTTGCCTGTTCACTTGTTGCTGCTGAGGCCTGAGCTTGTCTTTCTATCATTCTCGGTAGATGAGGGAAGCGACGGGCAGTCTGCGTGGACACGCGATATCGAGGTACTGTCTGTGGAATACGCGGTGATGCTGCTGAGCAAGTAGTGGGCAGAATCGCGTCTTGAAGGAAAGTCGAGGTGATGATGACCGTGTATTGCCCGATAATGATTTCGTGACCTTCTTCTAATGGAGCGATCCCAAATGCCTCGTCTATCTCTTGACCAGTAAGAGAGCTCGAAACCAATTTCTTATTGATTGGGTTCCAACTGTATGTGCCATCTAATATTCTTTTCCTTTTTCCAGCTCTGGTCAACTCGTAGTATAGACACTCTCCTCTCTCAAGATACGCGTCGGCGCTGCTCATGGTTTTAGGATGCCTGGAAGGTGGTGGTGGACGAAGGATCGGATTGTGTTAAATGAAAGGAAGTTGTTGAATGCACGATAGCAAAGACGAGGATATAGCATGGCAGGGGTCGATCTCCAAACCCTGGAGTCTCGCAGTACTGAGTTGAGCGAGGCATAGCAAGATGTGAATGCTGGCGTAATCAAGCTAACGCAGATTGGTCGTTATTTTCCGGGCTTTGTTCCGCAACTGGACCTCGCCATGAACATACGGATCTTCCGTGCACTCTTACTGGGAGCGAGATATCTGGTGCAACAACTCTTCATGTGGACCTGGCTGTGCTCTATCGATGTCAATGACACCGCGTTGCGTGATTTGGATCCCGACCGGAATGGTGTACAAAGAGGCTAGAGTTCGTCGTTACGGATGGATCGCAGCAAGCAAGTCAAAGAAGCAGATTGACATTGCTGACAAACAGCTAATCTTCTAAGCCATGGTAAAGTATTATGTACTAGAGATGCTTGTATCATCGTGATCTTTAATCTTTTTCATCATCAAGTGTCGAATAGCGCAAAGTCCTCCCATTCAGCTAAATTGCAGCCACTGTTGTCATGAGCAAGGTAACATGAAAGCAAACTTCTGGCACCGTAAATCATATCAATCTGTTTCCATTTGCATGCCTTGTCTGATGCTTCTCAAAATCTCTAGGATCTTGTTGATTTGATAATTGGGTCGATATGAAGTGGAACTGATAGCTTTAGCGAGGTGAAAATTGACATCACCGCCACTGTTGTAGCTTGACGCCATCTCGCTCTCCTGATCGTCAAAAGCCTCGTTCTCGTGACTGTCCTCCATATCGATAGCATCAATTGCGGAATAACTACTGTCTTCCGTAAACGAGAGTGGTGACGTGCTAATAGCTTTGTAGAGGTCGCAGCGACATTCTGGACATGTCCTAGAATTCCCACCATCAGTCGACAGCCAACGTTCTATGCAGGCAGAGCAGAAGACGTGGCCACATAGCTTTGTCGTAACTGGATCGGTGAACAGAAGACGGCAAATGCTACATTCGAGCGCATCTTCAATAGCAGAGATTTGTCGCGATAGATTGTTGAGAGCAGAGGTAGTATTCGCGTCGCGAACCGTCCTAGCCGCTAGCTTCACGGCTTGTATACTCTCCTTCATCATACTTTGCTGCTGCTTTACATAACGATCGAACTCGTCACGTTGTACAGATAGATCAAGTTCCTGTTTCGAGAGCGCGCTGCGCTGGTCTCTTAGATTTTGATGCTGTTGCGCTGCATGCTGCTTGGAGACCAGCTCGGATTGTTGTTCTTTGAGTCGCTGTGCACGTTCGTGCTTCTTCAAAGCTTGCTGTTGGCTAAGAAGTTGTGCTGCACGTTGCTCGTAAATCCGCTCGACTTCGCCTTCTTTATGCTGAAGTATACGCCCGCGTTCTTCTAAAGCTTGCTGCTGCTTAAAGAGTTGTGTTGTACGATGTTTGTAGACCTGCTCGGATTGATCTTCTTTCTGCCGCACTGTACACTCGAGTCCATTTTGCCATTGGCGAAGCCTATCACACTCCTTCTCAGTCAGATAGTAGCTCAGCTCGATTGCTGAGCGGAGTTCATCTGATATATAGGTAACATTGTCGTGCTCCTCGACGTGGTAGTCAAGAGTGTCGCCAAGGATCATCTTGAAGGCTGACACTTCGCTGGCAAGGCACGTCCTTTTGGCGGGTGGAGAGGGCTCGGAAACTCGAGGACGCTTCAAGGAACTATTACCACTGTGTTCGTGTGCTAGATTATTAGACCAATTGTCAGCCATGAGCGATGGTTAAACAAAGCTTCAGGAACTGACCACTTAGTCGGCTACCACTCTCATCGTCAGTCCGCAGCGGGATGTCCTTCTGACCTTGAGTTGTCGATCTCGAGAATGTTGAGAATGCTGCTGTCTTCATGGACTCGATGAAGCTAGGCATCCTGAATCTGAAAACCCGCGTTAGATATTAGTCCAGTAGGGTCATGGGAGCTGTTGTAGCAACTCGACCATTGGTCGGCTCGTAGCCAGATGCGGCTCTCGCAAGTATCAACAATTAGAGCAGAGCAAGAAAGGACGTAGGCCTAAGCTAATTTGAAATGGGTCGTCAGCGTCATGGGTTCCGCCGAGACTACAAGACTGACATGTGAATTGAGAGCGTGCCGACCGCGCAAGCGAACTGCGAACATGATTGCAAACTTGCAAGCAGACAAGTCAGGTTGTGTGAACAGAGGCTCTTTCACCGTGTAGGCACGCACCCTGCTGAAATCATGAGAATGAATAGTTCCCATATGCCGCTTTTCATATGTCCTGATCTTTTGTGATGACCCTGCCTAGAACGCCTCCATGATCATATCCATTGTGATGGATCGTGAAGTCAATGAGCGCGGCGTCAAGAACGGCCCTTTCCCTTCCCACCTTT
>Ga0160428_1002245_pt1 | contig 12160 bp, 8 predicted proteins | sample SolpanmetagenomM_FD_108198 | JGI IMG/M metagenome (GOLD analysis project Ga0160428, IMG submission 108198) | Solar panel surface microbial communities from Lawrence Berkeley National Laboratory, California, USA - M | ecosystem: Engineered > Built environment > Solar panel > Unclassified ... | reverse complement strand
GTTCCTCGACGGGCAGTTCACGCTGCTCGGCCACCAGATCTGGCGACGCGACGGCAGCGCGGGCGAGGCATTGGGCCTGGCGCGCCACCCGCATCAGACGCCGGTGCTGGCGGAGGCGAGCCGGACGCTCGCCATCCAGTGGTTCGAGGACGGCAACGAAGCGCCCCTGCTGCTCAAATCCAGCCTGATCTCCACCGTCCATCGCGCCGTGCCGCTCGACCTAGTGCTGGTGCCGATCGTCGAGGGGGGCGAGATCACAGGCCTGTCGATCCACGCCGGCCTGTGGACCAGCGCCGCGCTGAGCGCCCGCCCGCGCGACATCCCGATGCTGCGCGCGCGGCTGTCCGCGCTGGAGGCGAAGTTCGGCTTCGATCCGAAGGGGCACGCCGGCAAGGCGCTGACCCATGCGCTCACCGCTTTGCCCCACGACCTCGTCATCGCCTTCCCGGCGCCGGCGCTGGAAGAGGTGGTGCTGACCGCGATGAGCCTCGCCGACCGGCCGCGCCCGGCGCTGGTGCTGGTGCGATCGTCGCTCGGCCGGCACATGTTCGCCTTCGCCTGGCTGCCGCGCGACGACCTCACCACCGCGCGGCGCGTCGCGATCGCGCAGATGTTGAGCGATGCGGCGAACGGATCGGTGCTCAACTGGTCGATCGCGCTCGACGACGGCGTCGTCGCGCAGATCCGCTACACGATCGACCTGCGCGGCGAAGGCCGCATGCCCGATACCGAACCGCTCGCGGAGCGGCTGCGCCGCATGGTGCGCGGCTGGGTGTCGGACGTCGAGGCGGCGCTGGTCGAACGCGTGCCGGCTGCGCGGGCGGCGCGGCTGGCGCTGCGCTGGGCGGGCACCTTCCCGCAGAACTTCCGCAACGTGAACAGTGCGGGCGAGGCGGCGGAGGATATCCTGCGCATCGCCGCGCTCGACGGCCCGGAGGCGCGATCGGTGCGCATCCTGCCGGCGCAGGCGGGCGAGGAACGGCAACTCAAGATCTACAAATCGGGCGGCGCGCTGGCACTGTCCGACGCCGTGCCGGTGCTGGAGAATTTCGGCTTCCGCGTCATCGGCGAACTGCCGACCCGGCTCGGCGACGACAACCGCAGCTTCATCCACGAATTCGTCGTCGCGACCGAGGCGAGCAGCGCCGCCGACACGGGCATCCTGGAAGGTGCGATCGCCGCCGTACTGGAAGGCCGGGCTGAGAACGACGCGTTCAACCGGCTGATCGTCGATGCCGGCATCGCGCCGCAGGCGGTGCTGCTGCTGCGCGCCTGGTTCCGCTACCTGCGCCAGGCGGGCATGCCCTATGGCCTGACCACCGTGGTGGATGCGCTGCGCCGCGCGCCCGGCGTGGCGATGGCGCTGATCGCGCGCTTCGCCGCCGCGCACGATCCCGCCGGCGCCGGCGATCCCGTCGCGGCGGACGAGGCGATCGAACGCGGGCTCGATGCGGTGTCGGCGATCGACGACGATCGCATCCTGCGCGCCTATCGCAACCTGATCGCCGCATGCCTGCGCACCAACGCCTATGCGCCCGCCGCCGCCGAAGCGCTGGCGTTCAAGCTCGACAGCCATCTGATCCCGGGCCTGCCTGCGCCGGTGCCATGGCGCGAGATCTGGGTGTACAGCCCCCGGGTCGAGGGCATCCACCTGCGCGCCGGCCCCGTCGCGCGCGGCGGCCTGCGCTGGTCCGATCGCCGCGACGACTTCCGTACCGAAATCCTGGGCCTGATGAAGGCGCAGCGGGTGAAGAACGCCGTCATCGTGCCGACCGGTGCAAAGGGCGGCTTCTATCCCAAGCAGCTCCCCTCGCCCGCCGTCGATCGCGATGCGTGGCTGGCCGAAGGCACCGAGAGCTACCGCATCTTCATCCGTTCGCTGCTGTCGATCACCGACAATATCGTCGATGGCTCGGTGGCGCACCCGGCCGGCGTGCGCGTGCTCGACGGCGAGGATCCCTATTTCGTCGTCGCCGCCGACAAGGGCACGGCGACGTTCAGCGACGTCGCCAATGCGCTGGCACTCGAACGGGACTATTGGCTGGGCGACGCCTTCGCCAGCGGTGGCAGCGTCGGTTACGATCACAAGGCGATGGGCATCACCGCCAAGGGCGCCTGGGTATCGGTGCAGCGCCACTTCGCCGAACGCGGCGTCGATGTGCAGACCCAGCCGATCACCGTCGTCGGCTGCGGCGACATGTCGGGGGACGTGTTCGGCAACGGCATGCTGTTGTCGAAGACGCTCAAGATCGTCGCCGCGTTCGACCATCGCCACATCTTCATCGATCCCGATCCCGATCCCGCGGCAAGCTGGGCGGAACGGGCGCGCATGTTCGCGCTGCCGCGATCCAGCTGGGCGGATTACGACGCCGCGCTGATCAGCCGGGGCGGCGGCGTGTTCGCGCGCAGCGAAAAGGTCGTGAGGCTGTCGCCGGAGGCGCAGGCGGCGCTCGGCGTCACCGCCGCCGAACTCGATCCCGCCGCGCTGATCACCGCCATCCTCAAGGCGCCGGCGGACCTGCTGTGGTTCGGCGGCATCGGCACCTATGTGAAGGCGGCGGCCGAGAACAATGCCGCGGTCGGCGATCCCGCCAACGACCGCCTGCGCGTCGATGCCGAGGAGCTGCGCGTGATCGCGATCGGCGAAGGCGCGAATCTGGGCGTCACCCAGGCGGCCCGCATCGCCTTCGCCCGGGCCGGCGGCCGCATCAACACCGACTTCATCGATAATTCCGCCGGCGTCGATTGTTCGGATAACGAGGTCAACATCAAGATCGCGCTCAACCGCGAGATGAACGAGGGCCGGCTCGGTTTCGAGGAACGCAACGCGTTGCTCGCCAGCATGACGGACGACGTCGCGCATCTGGTGCTCGAGGATAACCGTCTGCAGACGCTTGCGCTGTCGATCGCCGAGGCGGACGGCGCGGGTGCGATCCCCAGCTATGTCCGCGTCATCGAGATCTTCGAAGGCGCCGGGCGACTGGACCGCGCGGTCGAGGGGCTGGCGGGCAACGAGGACCTGCTGCGCCGCGGACAGGAAGGCATCGGCCTCACCCGCCCGGAACTTGCGGTGCTGCTGGCGACCGCCAAGCTGGCGTTGCAGGACGGGATCGAACATGCGGCGCTGGCGCTCGCCCCCGAAATGGCGCCGGACCTGCACGCCGCCTTCCCGCCCGCGATGCAGCGCGATTTCGCCCGCGCGATCGACGAACACCGGCTGCGCGGACAGATCGTCGCGACCAAGCTGGCGAACCGCATCGTCAACCGGCTGGGCGTGCTCTACCCGTTCGAACTGGCCGAGGAGGAAGGCGCCGCGGTCGGCGACATCGCCGCGATGTTCGTCGTGGCGGAACGGCTGTTCGGGCTCGATGCGATCTGGACCGCGATCGAAACCGCCGACATCACCGAAGGCGCCCGCATCGCGCTGTTCAACGAGGTGGCGGTGGCGACACGCTCGCACATCGCCGACCTGTTGCGCGCAACCCCGCCGGGCACGCTGCCGGGCGCGGTACTCGACCGGCTCGGCACCGGCATCGCGCAGCTGGAGGGGCAGACCGCCGCGCTCCTGCTCGAGGAAGCGAGTGCGCAAAGTGCGCGGATCGCCGCCGATCTGCAGGCGGCGGGCGCCCCCGCCGCCCTGGCGGAGCGGGTCGTGCGTCTGTTCGATCTGGACGGCGCCGTCGGCCTTGCCGCACTCGGACAGCGCTTGGGCCTCGACGAGATCGAACTGACCCGCGCCTTCACCCACCTCGGGCAGGCGCTGGGCCTCGACTGGGCGCAGGCGACGGCGGGACGCATCGTTTCGAGCGATCCGTGGGAACGGTTGCTGCTGTCCGGGCTGGCCCGCGACTTCCAGCAGCAGCGGCTGGAATTCCTGGCGCGGCGCGGCGCCGACGATCCCCGCGGCGCGGTGGCCGACTGGCTGGAGGCGAATGCCGCCCGCGTCGGCCAGTTCAAGGCGGTGATCGACCGCGCCCGCCACGCGGCACAGCCCAATGCGGCGATGCTGGCGCAGATCGCCGGACAGGCGCGGGTGCTGCTGGGCCGGTAGTGGAGCAGGTCCGCCCGGCGGGCACCACGCCCGCCGGATCGTTCCTGCCAACTCACCGCGCGACGCCCCCGCTACCCGGCGGTGTCCGGCGGGTAGCGGATCGTCCGGGTCAGTCGGCGAACACCGGCGGCCGTTTCCCCATGTTGGCCGCCACCGCTTCCATCATGTTGGGCTGGCCGATGACCTTCATCTGTTCCTCGGTCTCCGCCGCCAGCATCGCGCGCGGATCGGCGTCGTGCGCCATGTTGAGCAGCCGCTTCGCGCCGCGGATCGCATGCGGCGACCGGCCCGCGATCGTCCGCGCCAGCGCCAGCGCCTCGGCCAGCGGGTCGTCCGCCAGCCGCGTCACGAAGCCATGGCCCAGCGCCTCCGCCGCGTCGAACTCGCGCGCGGTATAGACCAGCTCGCGCAGCACGTCGTCGCGCACCAGCCCGCGCCAGATCGGGAAACCCGCCATGTCCGGCACCAGCCCCCAATGCGTTTCGCGGATCGCGAAGCGCGTCGTCGGCGCGGCGATGCGGATATCCGCGCCCGACATGATCTGGAACCCGCCGCCGAAGGCGACGCCGTGGACCGCCGCGATCACCGGCATCGGCAATTGCCGCCAGCCCCAGGTGACGTGCTGCGGCAGGATGCTGCCCTGCGCGTTGCGATCCCTGGACGTGCCGGATCCGCCGCGCGCCATGCTCGCCATGTCCAGGCCCGCGCAGAACCCGCGCCCCTCGCCCGACAGCACGACGCACCGCACGTCGGTCCGGTCGGCGAGCGCATCGATCGTCGCGCCGATCCCTTCGAACATCGCCGGGTCGATCGCGTTCATCTTGTCCGCGCGGGCGAGGCGGACGTCGGCGATCCCGTCCTCGACGGTGAGCGTGACGCGGTCGTTCATGATGTCTCTCCTTTGCCCGCCACGCTAAGCCAGACGCCCGCGTTGCGCTACCACCGTCACCGTGTAGAGGGACGGGCATGAGCGGCTTCAACATCGACGCATTCATGGCGCACCGGTTCGGCGGCCACGGCGGCACGCTGGGCATCGTCTATCACGCGCGCAGCGATACGCCCGGCAGCGCCTGGGTCGAACTCGCCTTGCCCTATGCCGACGCGCTGATCGGCGACGCCGACACGCGGGTGCTCGCCTCCGGCCCGATCATCGCGCTGATGGACATGGCGACCAGCGTCGCGGTGTGGGCGAAGCGCGACCGGTTCGCGCCGCAGGCGACGCTGGACCTGCGCGTCGACTACCTGCGCCCTGCGGTGCCGGGGCGCACCGTGATCGGCCGCGGCGAATGCCTGAAGCTCACCCGCTCGATCGCGTTCGTGCGCGGCATCGCCTATGACGATACGCCCGACGATCCGCTGGCGCATGTCGCCGGCACCTTCATGCTGATGGACGCGCAGCCGGCGGGAGGCGCGGCGTGAACCTGCCCCCCTATGCCGAATTGCTCGGGATCACGCTGGAACCCCGCGACGGCGATGCTCCCGTGCTGGTGATGCCGTTCGGCACCGACGTGCTCGGGCGACCCGGCTTCCTGCATGGCGGCGCGATCTCGGGGCTGCTCGAGGTGGCGGCGATCGTCTCGCTCCGCCATGCCCTGACGGAGGAAGGCGGCGGGCGGATCAAGCCGGTCAACGTCACCGTCGACTTCATGCGCGGCGGCCGCGACAAGCCGACGCATGCGGAGGGCATCGTCACCCGGCTCGGCACCCGCGTCGCCAATGTCGAGGCGATCGCGTGGCAGGACGACCGGAGCAAGCCGATCGCCCATGCCCGCATGAACTATCTGATCGCGCGCGACTGACCTTTATTTGGCGGTCAGCCGCAGCAGCCGGCCGCCCGATCCCCGCTCGCCGTCCTCGATCACCCAGATCGCGCCGTCGGGCCCCTGCGCGACGTCGCGGATGCGGCTGCCCATGTCCCACTGGTCCTTCGCCGTCGCGTTCGTGCCCGAAACGTCCACCCGGATCAGCGACTTGTCGGACAGGGCGGCGATGAACAGCGATCCCTTGTATTGCGGGAACATCGCGCCCGAATAGGCGATCATCCCGCCCGGCGACATCGATGGATTCCACCACAGGGCCGGTGCGGCGAAATCGGGACGGCTGGGATGATCGGGGATCGGCTGGCCCGAATAATTGTCGCCGTTCGACACCACCGGCCAGCCGTAGTTGCGACCCGGCTCGATCAGGTTGAGTTCGTCGCCGCCCTTCGGCCCCATCTCCTCTTCCCACAACCGGCCGTCCGCGGTGAAGACGAGGCCGTAGGGATTGCGATGGCCGCTGCTCCACGTCATCGCCTCGACGCCTCCCTTCGCGAAGTTCGGATTGCCCGGCCACGCCTTGCCGTCGAGCGTCAGGTGCAGGATCTTGCCGAGCGCCTGCTGCGGGTCCTGCGCAGGCGTGAACCGCTGCCGCTCGCCCGACGACAGGAACAGCGACTTGCCATCGGGCGCAAAGGCGATCGTCGCGCCATATTGGCCGCCGGGGCCGTCCGACCCGGCGCGCCAGATCACCGCCTGGTCGGTCAGCCGCGCCGCACCGCCGGTCCGATCCATGCGCGCGCGCATCAGCGCCAGCGCGCTCCCCCTGGCGCGCGGTTCGGCATAGCTCAGGTAGATGATGCCGCTGCGCGCATGATCGGGCGCCACCGCCACATCGAGCAGACCACCCTGCCCGCCCGACGCCACCCGCGGCACGCCGGCGACCTCGACGATACCGCCGTCGCGCGCGCGCAGTTTCAGCACGCCGGCCTTTTCGGTCACCAACAGCTCGCCGGTCGGCAGGAAGGCGATCGCGAACGGCGCGGCGAACTGGCCCGCCGTCTGGATCGCGAAGGGCGGCGCGGTCTTGGCGAGATTGGCCCGCCCGCTCGTCGCGGCGACGTTGCGGATCGCGGGGTTCGCAGGCGCATTCTTCGGCACCGGCGCGTCGGCGCCCGCCGGCTGCGGACCCTGCGGACCGTCCGCCACCCCCGCCGGCACCGACTCGGCCGCAGCCTGCTGCGGTGTCGCCTGCTGTGGCTGAGCGGAGCAGGCGGTGCCGATCATCATCACGGCGAGCAGGGCGGCACGGTTCATCGATAGTCTCCAACCTGGGATAGGCGTACAACCTGCCGCACGGGCGGTGGTTGCCGGCTTGCGCAGAACGCCCCTGCGGCGTATATGACCCATGTCTTCTCTAACATCGTCAGGTGAAAGAGGCTGCGGAGGACCCCTTCCGCGGCGGCGAACACGCATATCCCGCTTCCGGGTTATGCCCATATCTGGAGCTTGCATGGCGGATATCGCCCTTCTCACGCAATTGATCGAACCCGAAGCCACCGCGCTGGGCTTCGACCTCGTGCGCGTGAAGATGTTCGGCGGCAAATCCGACCCCACGTTGCAGGTGATGGCCGAGCGTCCCGACACCGGCCAGCTGACGATCGACGATTGCGCCGATCTGTCGCGCCGCATCTCGGACGTGCTCGACGCGCTGGAGGCGGAAGGCCGCGATCCGATCCCCGACGCCTATCGCCTCGAAGTGTCGTCGCCCGGCATCGACCGTCCGCTCACCCGCGCGCAGGATTACACGACCTGGGCGGGCCATGAGGCGAAGATCACGCTCACCGACAAGATCGACAATCGCAAGATCCTGACCGGCGACCTGGTCGGCATCGACGGCGACAAGGTGTCGATCGACGTGCGCGGTCACACCCGCATGACCGTCGGGCTCGACCAGATCCACGATGCCAAGCTGACGATCACCGACCGGCTGCTCGCCGCCACCGCGCCGCTTTCCAGCGAAGGCGCGGACGAATTCGAAGAGATTCCGGATGACGGCGATCTCGACACCAACGACAACGACGACCCGAACGAAGGACAGCAGTAAGATGGCCACCGTCGCCACCGCCAACCGCGCGGAACTGATCGCGATCGCCAATTCGGTCGCTTCCGAAAAGATGATCGACAAGAGCATCGTGATCGAGGCTCTGGAGGAAGCGATCCAGCGCGCCGCCAAGACGCGCTACGGCATCGAGAACGACATCCGCGCCAAGCTCGATCCGACCACCGGCGATCTGCGCCTGTGGCGCGTCGTCGAGGTGGTCGAGGCGGTCGACGATTATTTCAAGCAGGTCGACGTCAATCAGGCGCAGAAGCTGCAAAAGGGCGCGGTCGTCGGCGATTACATCGTCGATCCCCTGCCCCCGATCGAATTCGGCCGCATCCAGGCGCAGGCCTCGAAGCAGATCATCTTCCAGAAGGTCCGCGATGCCGAGCGCGAGCGCCAGTATGAAGAGTTCAAGGACCGCCAGGGCGAGATCATCACCGGCGTCGTCAAGCGCGTCGAATTCGGCCATGTCGTCGTCGATCTCGGCCGCGCCGAGGGCGTGATCCGCCGCGACGCGCAGATCCCGCGCGAAGTCGTCCGCGTCAACGACCGCATCCGCAGCCTGATCCTCAACGTCCGCCGCGAAAACCGCGGCCCGCAGATCTTCCTCAGCCGCGCGCACCCCGACTTCATGAAGAAGCTGTTCGCGCAGGAAGTGCCGGAGATCTACGACGGCATCATCACCATTCAGGCCGCCGCGCGCGATCCGGGCAGCCGCGCCAAGATCGGCGTGATCAGCCGCGACTCGAGCATCGATCCGGTCGGCGCCTGCGTCGGCATGAAGGGCAGCCGCGTCCAGGCCGTCGTGCAGGAGATGCAGGGCGAAAAGATCGACATCATCCCCTGGTCGCCCGACATCGCGACCTTCGTCGTCAACGCCTTGCAGCCCGCGAGCGTCAGCCGCGTCGTGATCGACGAAGAGGAAGAGCGGATCGAGGTCGTCGTGCCCGACGATCAGCTCTCCCTCGCGATCGGTCGCCGCGGCCAGAACGTCCGCCTCGCCAGCCAGCTGACCGGCAAGGCGATCGACATCCTGACCGAACAGGACGCGAGCGAGAAGCGCCAGAAGGAGTTCACCGAGCGGACCGAGATGTTCCAGAACGAACTGGACGTCGACGAGACGCTGGCACAGCTGCTGGTTGCCGAAGGCTTCGGCGCGCTGGAAGAGGTCGCCTATGTCGAACTCGACGAGATCGCCGGCATCGAGGGCTTCGACGAGGACCTCGGCCAGGAACTCCAGAGCCGCGCACAGGAAGCGCTCGACCGCCGCGAGGCCGCGAACCGCGAGGAACGCCGCGGGCTCGGCGTCGAGGACGCGCTGGTCGACATGCCGTACCTGACCGAGGCGATGCTGGTCACGCTCGGCAAGGCGGGCATCAAGACGCTCGACGACCTCGCCGATCTCGCGACCGACGAACTGGTCGAGAAGAAGCGCGTCGAACCGCGGCGCCGCAACGAGGACGCCCCCAAGCGCCCCGAGCCCAAGGGGGGCATCCTGTCCGAATACGGCCTCAGCGACGAACAGGGTAACGAGATCATCATGGCGGCGCGCCAGCATTGGTTCGCCGATGAGGAAACCCCTGCCGCGGAATCGACCGCAGAGGCGGAAGAAGCCTGATGCCCTTCGTCTCGATCCGCATCTCGGGCAGCGCGACCCGCGACCAGAAGGCGGGGATCGTCGCCGACGTGACGTCCTCGCTGGTCGAGCGGCTGGGCAAGAACCCGGCCGCGGTGCAGATCGTGATCGAGGAAGTCTCGACGGAAAACTACGGCGCCGGCGGGCAATTGCTCGCCGACCGCGACGCCCCCAAGCCGAGGGAGGACGCACATGCGGTTCCCTCACAATGAGCCGCTAGCGCTCCACCAGGTTCGCGCCATGCGATCGACCTCGCGGGTGACCGCGGGGACGATGGCGTGTGTCCGGACGATGCGGCGTTTCATGGAACCCAGTTCGTTCCCCACACCCCGTCACCCCGGACTCGTTCCGGGGTCCGCCCGCTCCAGCATGGAAGGCGCTTCGGCATGACCGATCCCGTCCGCAAATGCATCCTCACCCAGGACCGCGACAACCGCGACAATCTCGTCCGGCTGGCGCTGTCGCCCGAGGGGCAGGTGTGGCCCGACGTGCGCGCCAAGGCGCCGGGGCGCGGTGCCTGGATCGGGGTCACCCGCGCGGAGCTGGAACAGGCGATCGCCAAGAAGCGGCTGCGCGGCGCGCTCGCCCGCGCCTTCAAGGGCGAAGCGCTCGACATCCCCGACGACCTGCCCGCGCAGATCGCGGCGGCGCTGGAGCGTAACGCGCTCGATCGCCTCGGCCTCGAATCGCGTTCGGGCGGGCTGCTCACCGGTTCGGAAAAGATCATCGCCGCAGCGCGGGCCGGCCAGCTCCACACGCTGTACCATGCGGCCGACGGGTCGATCGACGGCAACCGCAAGCTCGACCAGGCGTGGCGGATCGGCTCCGACCGCGAAGGCTCCGACCTCAGGGGCTTGGTATTGCCCGTGCCGCGCACCATATTGTCGTTGGCGCTGGGGCGCGAAAATGTGGTACATATCGGCTTGACCGACCGCGCTGCCGCCGCGCGGGTGAGCGACGCGCTCAACCGCTGGCTGCATTTTATCGGACCTGAACCCACTCCCGTGCCTTGCGAAACGGCCTCGCAAGGCGCATCGGCGCCCGGACGCGAACCCGACGATGTCGGGGCTGCATCCGATCGGCATCGACCGGCCGTAGACGTAAACGAGGAATTTGAGTGAGCGACACCGACAACGAGAAGCCGAAACTTGGCATGCGCGCACCTTTGGGGGTGAAGCGCACGGTCGAGACCGGCCAGGTGAAGCAGAGCTTCAGCCATGGCCGGTCCAACACGGTGATCGTCGAAACGAAGAAGCGGCGTATTCTCGGCCGTCCGGGCGAGGCGCAGGCCGCGCCCGAGCCGCAGGTCGAGGCGCCCGTCGCCGCGCCGGCACCGGTCGCCGCGCCGGCCCCCGTGCGCCCCGCGCCGTCGAACGAGACGCCGCAGGAGCGCCAGGCGCGCATGCTGCGCGAAGCCGAAGACCAGCGCATGCACGCGCTGGAGGACGCGCGTCGCCGCGAAGAGGCTGCGCGCGTGCAGGCGGCAGAGGATGCGCGCACCCGCGCCGCCGAAAAGGCCGCCGAAGCATCGGCTCCGGCGCCCGAACCCGCACCCGAGCCGACGCCGGCCCCGGTCGCGGCTGCCCCGGCAGCACCGCAGGCGGCTCCGGTCGTCGTGCCGACGCCCGCCGGTCGCGGCTTCCGCCCGGTCGAGCGGCCCGTGCCGCCGCCCGCAGCGGTGGAGGCGCCAGCGCCCGAGCCCGTCGAGACGCCCGCGCCCGCGCCGGTAGAAGCGGCGACGCCGGTTGCGGCCCCGACGCCCGCGCCCGCTCCCACGCTCGCACCGCGTCCCGCCGCGCCGGCCCCCGCGCCGACGCTGGAACTCGGTCGCGATCCGTCGATGCCTGCACCGCGCCGCTTCTCGCCGGTCGCCCGTCCGGAAATCCCCAAGCCGCAGCCCAAGCCCGAACCGGCGCCCGCCCCCGCGACGGCAGCGACGACGGCCACCACGTCCTCGGCGGCCGGTAGCGCTGGCTCGCGTAACCTGCCCTCGGGACAGGCGACGCCGCGCAACGCGCCGCCCAGCCGGCCGACGCAGCGCGACCGCAAGGGCGACGAGCGTCGCGGCGGCAAGCTGACCGTCAACCGCGCGCTTGGCGACGATGGTGCGCGCTCGCGCAGCCTCGCCGCGCTCAAGCGTGCGCGTGAAAAGGAAAAGCGCCACTTCGGCGGCCCGCGCGAACAGCAGGCCAAGCAGATCCGCGACGTCCAGGTGCCTGAGGCGATCACCGTCCAGGAACTCGCCAACCGTATGGCGGAAAAGGGCGCGGACCTCGTCAAGACGCTGTTCAAGATGGGCATGCCCGTCACGATGACGCAGACGATCGACCAGGATACGGCCGAACTGCTGGTGACCGAATTCGGCCACAACATCGTCCGCGTCAGCGACAGCGACATCGACCTGGCGCTCGACACGGGCGAGGATGCCGACGATCAGCTGAAGGCGCGTCCGCCGGTGGTGACGATCATGGGTCACGTCGATCACGGCAAGACCAGTCTGCTCGACGCGTTGCGCGGCACCGACGTGGTGCGCGGCGAGGCGGGTGGCATCACCCAGCATATCGGTGCCTATCAGGTCACGCTGAAGGACAAGTCGAAGGTCACGTTCC
>Ga0160428_1002244_pt1 | contig 12166 bp, 13 predicted proteins | sample SolpanmetagenomM_FD_108198 | JGI IMG/M metagenome (GOLD analysis project Ga0160428, IMG submission 108198) | Solar panel surface microbial communities from Lawrence Berkeley National Laboratory, California, USA - M | ecosystem: Engineered > Built environment > Solar panel > Unclassified ... | reverse complement strand
TTGCCGGCCATCCGCCGCGCAAGCAGGGCGATCTCGCCAAGGTCCGCGGCCTGTCCGCGACCTGGGCGACGAACGATATCGGTGCCCGAATGATGGCCGCGCTCGAAACCGCCGTGCCGATGAGCGCGGAGGAGATGCCGCAGCGCGACGATCGCAAGCCGGGGCTGGGCAAGGACGGCGCGCTGGTCGCCGATCTGCTCAAGCTGCTGCTCAAGATCCGCGCGAAGGAGATCGACGTCGCGCCGCGCCTGCTCGCGCGCAGCGACGATCTGGAGGCGCTGACCGCCGGCACCCGCACCGGCCTGTCGATCCTCGAAGGCTGGCGGTTCGAGCAATTCGGCCGCGATGCGCTGGACCTCGTCGAAGGCCGGCTCGCCTTCGCCGTCGTCAACGGCAAGCTCAAGATGACGCTGACCGAGGACGAGGTATGAAGATCGCCGCGCTGCTGATCGGTACGCTAACGCTCTCCGCCTGCGCGGGCGACCGCCCCACGCCCCTCCCCGGCCCGGCGCGCGCCTGCAATGCCGGCCCGGCGCAAGATCTGGTCGGCCGCACCGCCAGCCCGGCCCTCGTCGCCAAGGCCCGCCGCCAGTCCGGCGCGACGCTGGCCCGCCGCATCACCCCCGAAATGCGCATCACGATGGAATTCCGTGCCGACCGCGTGAACGTCTGGGTCGGCACCAGCGGCAAGGCGGAACGCATCACCTGCGGGTGATAGACCGCCGCTGCCGGCCTGAACGCACCGTTCGTTCTGGGCGTATCGAACGGCGGGCCCGGGATGCAGATGCTTCGACAGGCTCGGCACGAACGGGGAGGAATAGCTCCGGTCCGCCCTAACCCAGAATCGTCGGCTTCCGCGCCACGGCATTGGCCAGCGCGACATGCCGCCGCTCGACCGCGTCGCCGTACAGCGCCCGGTCCTCGCCCGACAGGTGCAGGGCGATCATGTTGCCGTCCTCGCTCAACCGCGAGCGCTGCAGCGGTCCGGCAAGGCCGCCGCTCAGCCGCTGCCCGAGCCGCATCGCCAGCCCCCATGCCACGGCGCGCTTCAGATCGGCGGGCGGCGCGAGCACCGCAAGCGGCGCGGGCGCGTTGATGCCTCCGCCGAGCGACGTGAACAACGCCTGCGCCATCAACGCCCGGCCGCGCGCGTCGATCGCGACCCAATTGCCGTGCAGCGCGATCTCGACGCCGCGTTCCGCCCGGAATTCCGGGTTCGCGCGCCAGCCGACGTCGGACAGATGGCACGCCGCATGCCGCAATCGTGCCATCGCCGGGCTGTCGCGATCGAACAACGGCGCGATCCAGCGGTCGAGCAGGTCGCCATGTTCGGGGAAGCGCCCGTGACGCCGCCCTTCGTCCCGCGTCGCGACGATCAGCGGGTCGAGCGCGCGGCACTGAGGCGCCAGCGCGCCGTATAACAGCCCCTCGCGCAGCCCGAACGCCGACACGATCGTGGTCGAACTGCCGAGATGCTTGAGCAACGCCGCCAGCAACGCCGCGCCGTCCCCCAATGTCGCCGCACGCGCCGACGACAGGCCGGGCACGCCGCGCAGCCATTGCTTGTTGACGTGGCTGATCGTCCGCCCGAGCCGCGCGATCGCGGCGGGCGGCATGGTATATTGGTGGATCACCGGCAGCGGATATTGCCCGAGATGCATGTCCAGCCGGCCCAGCGCGCGCCACGATCCGCCGACCAGATACAGCGGCAGATCCCGCCCGCGCCCGAGCCAGTTGGCGGACTTCAGAGACTTGTGCACCTGCCGCTCGAGCGCACCCGGCCCCTTGTCGCGGATCGCCGCGATGCGCAGCACGCCGAGCGGGAACGACACCCGGTCGCTGACCGCGCCGTCCTGCACGCGCACCAGTTCCAGGCTCCCGCCGCCCAGGTCGCCGACGATGCCGTTCGCCTCCGGAATGGCGGAGATCACGCCGTGCCCGGCGGCGATCGCTTCCTGTTCGCCGGACAGCAACTCCACCTCCAGCCCGAGGTCGCGCGCCGTGTCGAGCAGGACCGCGCCGTTGGATGCATCGCGGACGGCGGCGGTCGCCACGGTCCGCAGCCGGGTCACTTCCATCTCGCGCGCGACCGCGCCGAAGCGGGCGAGCGCGTCCTTCGCCATGCGCATGCCGTCGGGCCCGATCGCACCCGTCTCCGCCAGCCCGCGCCCGAGGCCGGCCATCACTTTCTCGTTGAACAGGATCGCCGGCAGCCGCTCCGGGCCCTGGTAGACGACGAGACGGATCGAGTTCGATCCGATGTCGATGATGCCGGTGCGTGGCTCGTCCGCGCAATCGCCGCCAAGCGCGCCGGCCGCGTCGGTGCGCGCTTTCCGAAATATCGACGCCACGCTCAGTGACCGCGCCGCAGCGACAGCTTGGGAACCGACTTGCCCTTCAGCGCAGCACCACGCCCGGACAGCGACGGATTGGTCATGAAATAGCGATGGAGGTTGAACGGCCGATCGCCCGGTTGCTCGCGGACATAGCTGCCATCCGATTTCAGGTCCCAGCTCTGTTCGTTGTCGATCAGGTTGGCGACCATCACCTGGTCGAGGATCTGGTCGTGCACCGTCGGGTTGAGGATCGGCAGCATATATTCGACGCGCCGGTCGAAGTTGCGCGGCATCCAGTCGGCCGACGAGATGAACAATCGCGCATCGTCGTTGGGCAGCCGCTTGCCGTTCCCGAACGCCCAGATCCGGCTATGCTCCAGGAACCGCCCGATCACCGATTTGACCCGGATATGCTCGGACATTCCGGGCACGCCCGGTCGCAGGCAGCAGATGCCGCGGATGATCAGGTCGATCTCGACCCCGGCATTGCTCGCCTCGTACAATTTCTCGATCACCGCCGGGTCGACCAAAGAGTTCATCTTCGCCCAGATCGCCGCCGGCTTGCCCGCCCGCGCCGTGGCGATCTCGGCATCGATCAGCTCGACCAGGTTCGGCCGCAGGTCGCGGGGCGACAGGCTGACCAGGTTCATTCCCTCGGGTTCGACATAGCCGGTGATGTAGTTGAACATCTGTGCGGCATCGGCCCCGATCCGCGGATCGGCGGTGAAGAAGCTCAGGTCGGTATAGATCTTGGCGGTGATCGGGTGATAATTGCCCGTTCCGAAATGGCAGTAGGTCCGGTACGCGGTACCCTCGCGCCGCACGACCATCGAGATCTTGGCGTGCGTCTTCCACTCCATGAAGCCGTAGACCACCTGCACCCCCGCCCGCTCCAGCGCGGAGGCCCAGACGATGTTCTGCTCCTCGTCGAACCGCGCCTTCAGTTCGACCACCGCGGTGACGGACTTTCCCGCCTCCGCCGCGGCGATCAGCGCGTTGATCACCGCAGGCTGCTTGCCGGCGCGGTACAACGTCTGCTTGATCGCCACGACGTCCGGGTCGGCCGCCGCCTGCTTGAGGAAGGCCAGCACCACCTCGAACGTCTCGTACGGGTGGTGCACGACGATGTCCTTCGCCTGGATTGCCGCGAAGCAATCGCCGCCGAACTCGCGGATACGCTCGGGAAAGCGCGGCGAATAGGGCGGGAATTTGAGGTCCGGGCGATCCTCGTCGACGATCGCCTCCAGATCCCCCACGCCGAGAAACGCCCCGCTTTCGGTGACGAAGGCATGTCCCGCGCCCAGTTCCCCGCGCAACGCCTCGCCCAGCGCCGGTGGCATGCCGCTTTCCAGCTCCAGCCGAATCACGCGCCCGCGCCGCCGCCGCTTGATCGCGTTGGCGAAATAGCGGACCAGATCCTCCGCCTCGTCGTCGATCTCGAGATCGCTGTCGCGCAGCACCCGGAATTCCGCGCCGCCCGTCACCGTATAGCCCGGGAAGATCAGCGCCGCGAACCGCTTCACCAGCGATTCCACCGCGACGAACCGCGCCCGTTCGCCCGGCACGCGGACGAAGCGCGGCATCTGGCTCGGCAGCATGATCAGTTCGCGGATCGGCTGGTTGTCCGACACGCGGACCAGATCGAACATCACCGCCAGCCCCTTGTTAGGCATGAACGGGAACGGATGCGCCGGGTCCAGCGCCTGCGGCGTCAGGATCGGAAAGATCTGCTCGCGGAACTGCTTTTCCAGCCAGGAGACTTCCTCTGCCGTCAGCATGTCGTCGATCGTGCGCGATCCCAGCACGTCGATCCCGGCATCGCTCAGTTGCAGCCGGAGTTCGCGCCACACGTTGCGCTGGCTCTCGATCAGCTCGTCCGCCTCGGCGACGATCGCGGACAATTGCTGCCCCGATGTCAGCCCGTCGGCGGACCGGCGATCGACCGACTGGACCAATTGCCCCTTCAGCCCGGCGACACGGACCATGAAGAATTCGTCGAGGTTGGAGCCGGAGATCGACAGGAACCGCACCCGTTCCAGCAACGGATGCGCGGTGTTGCACGCCTCCTCCAGCACGCGGCGGTTGAACGCCAGCCACGACAGTTCGCGGTTGAAATAGCGCTCGCCGCCGCCCGCACCGATGGCGTTGGTCGCGAAATGCTCGTCGTCATCCTCGGCGAGGCGCGCGATATGGGCTGGGCGGGTCATGGAACCTCGAATGGCAAAGTCGGTGCGGGATCGATCATCAAACTGGCCTCGGTCAATGTGGCCCGTGCCAACGGAATCGACAAGCGCTTCCGCCGTTCCAGCACCGCCTGATCGAGCACGTCGACCGCGCGTAGCAGCGAAATGTGACTCCTTTCCACGCGGCCGAGCAGCCACTGGATCAGGTCCGGCCGCGCATCCAGCCCGCGCCTGAGGAACTGGCGTTCGAACAGCGCGTGCATCAGCGTATCGTCCGGCGCGCCGATCCGCGCCACCGGGCTCGCCGCCAGCCGCGAGCGCAGATCGGGCAGCTTTACCGCCCATTCCGGCGGCGCCGAATCCGCCACGATCACCAACGGACGACGCTCCTCCTGCGCGCTGTTCCACGCATGGAATATCGTCGTCTCGGGTTGGCGCTCGGCATCGTCGATGATCGTCCCGTTGCTCTTCGCGGCAAAAATTCGCGCGAGCAGGCTGCGCCCCGATTTGCGCGGCCCGACCAGCACCACGCTCATCACCGGCCACGATGCCCAATGCTCTAGCAACTGCACCGCGCGCGCGTTCGAATCGCTGACCAGGAATTCGTCGTCGCGCGGGTCGGCGGGCCATTCGAACGGCAGGGCGATCTGGCTGCCCGTCATCGGCGGCCCCCCATCACCCGCTACTATTGTCCGCCGCGCCGACGCTGGGCGGCGGCAAGAGCGGTCGGCGGATCCGCAAGGTCGTACCGCTGCCCTGCACCTGCCAACCGCGCGCCTCCAGCGCCGCGACCAACGCCGCCGGGTCGCCGTCGAACCCGACGCGCATCACCGATACGCCGCCCAGCGCCAGGCTGCTCGTCAAGGCGGTGCGAACGCCCGGGATGGCGCGCAACGCCGCTTCGGTATTGGCCACCGCGCCTGCCCCGGGCGTGTCGAATTGCACGCTGACGACGCTGCTCGTCACCGCTGCGCTGCCCGGGTCCGCCGCGGTCGCTGCGGCAGCCGCGGCCGCTTGGTCCAGCGCCGCATCGTCGACCGGCAGTTCTTCGCTCGGCGGGGTGTAGGACAGGCCGGCATCGGTCAGCAGCCGCCCGTCGCGCAACGCCGCCTGATACGCCTCGTCCATCCGCTTGACCCCGGCGTCCAGCAACGCCGGCAGTCCGTCGGTCGTGCTCACCCGCAGGGTGAAGCTCGCGATCATGCGATTGTCCGGGCCATGCCGCGCCTCGAACACGCCGATCACCGGCCCGCCCGGCCATTGCCGGTACAGTCGCACGGTCGGCACGAGGATATCGATCGCGCCATATTGGTCGAGGATCGTGCGCCACCACAACCGCCCCGGACGCCCGATCTGGCCGAGATTGATCAGCAGCGAATCGGGCCCCGTCCCCGCCGGCCGCACGTAATCGACGCTGCTATTGCCGCTGCGGAACCGCGTCCACGCATCCAGCCAGTCGCTGCGCCGTTCGAACACCTGCCCCACGCCGCCCGAATATTGCAGCGGCACGACCAGCATCGGTGACGATCTCTGGCCCAGTCCGGCGACGCCGAGGATAGAGCCTGCGCGCGCGCGGCTGAACAGCACGCCGAGCCGCGCGACATAGCGGTTCGGCCCAATCTGTTCGTTCTCGACGACGATGCCGGAAACCATCCCGTCCAGCGTACCGTCGGAAATACCGGCGCCGCTGCCGCCAAGGCGCTGCGACAGCATCGACCAGCCCTTGCGCTGCGCCAGCCGCCATCCGGCATAGCGGGCGGCTTCCGCCGTCTTTCCCGTGACATCGACGTCGATCCCGCCGACTTCGTAGCTGCCCGAACTGTCCGATGCGGCCATCGCCGCGCCGCCGGTCGCCGGCTCGTCGCCCTGCGCGAGTACGACCCCGCCGCTTGCGGCAAGCGCCAGCGTGAGGGCGAGCGCCACGCCGCGCGATGATTTCAGAACCGACATTGCCGCCCTTTTGGCGAAGCAGGCGTGGAAATCCAAGCAGGATATGGCTAGGCGGTGCGGATGGCAGAAGATCCTCGACGCAACAGCCCATATACTTACGCCGGCGCGGGGGTTTCGATCGCCGCCGGCAACGCGCTGGTCCGCGCGATCGGGCCGCTCGCCAAATCCACCCGGCGCTCCGGCGCGGATGCCGATCTCGGCGGCTTCGGGGGCATGTTCGACCTCAAGGCGGCGGGCTTCGTCGATCCTTTGCTGGTCGCGGCGAATGACGGCGTCGGCACCAAGTTGAAACTCGCGATCGAACATGATGCGCATGACGGCGTCGGCGTCGATCTGGTCGCGATGTGCGTCAACGACCTGATCGTGCAGGGTGCGGAACCCCTGTTCTTCCTCGATTACTATGCCACCGCCAAGCTCGACCCGGCGGTCGCCGAACGGGTCATCGCCTCGATCGCGGATGGCTGCCTGCAGGCGGGATGCGCGTTGATCGGCGGCGAGACCGCGGAAATGCCGGGCATGTACGCGCCGGGCGATTACGATCTCGCCGGCTTCTGCGTCGGCGCGGTCGAGCGGGGCGACGTGCTGACCGGCCGCGACATCGCACCCGGCGACGTCGTTCTCGGGCTGGCCTCGTCCGGCGTTCATTCCAACGGCTTCTCGCTCGTCCGCCGCCTCGCCGCGGACAAGGGCTGGAAGCTCGATCGCCCCGCTTTGTTCGATCAGGAACGGCTGTTGATCGACGCGCTGATGGCGCCAACCCGGATCTACGTCAAAAGCCTGTTGCCGCTGCTGAAGCGGCATCTGATCAAGGGCCTTGCCCATATCACCGGTGGCGGTCTGCTCGAGAATATCCCGCGCGTCCTCCCCGCCGGCACGCATGCGCGGATCGATGCCGACGCCTGGCCGCAGCCGCGACTGATGGCGTTCCTGCAGGCGCAGGGCGCGATCGAGCCGGAGGAAATGGCGCGTACGTTCAACTGCGGGATCGGCATGGCGGTCGTCGTCGCGGCGGACGCGGTGGAGCCGGTCCGTCAGGCGCTCGAAGCTGCGGGCGAAACCGTGTTCGAGATCGGGCGGATCGAGGCGGGCGAGATCGGCTGCACCGTCACCGGCAGCGTCGAGACCTGGGGCGCCCGCGCCGACTGGACCGCCACCTACAATGCGTGACCTCCTTCGTCTTCCCCCCTCCCGCCTGCGGGAGGGGTCGGGGGAGGGCCCGAGCGTTCTGATGCCGGACGCCGAACGGTGACCGACTCCCCTCCCCCAACCCCTCCCGCAAGCGGGCGGGAAGCGAAGAAGAAGGTCGGCATCCTCATATCCGGCCGCGGCTCCAACATGATGTCCCTCGTGGCAGCTTCGAATACCCCCGGCTCGCCCTACGAAATCGCCTTGGTCGCATCCGACAAACCCGCCGCCGCCGGCCTCGCCTGGGCCGCGGCGCATGACATCCCGACCTTCGCGCAGTCGCCCAAGGGCATTCCGAAATCGGACTACGAAGCCGCGATCGATGCCGCGCTGCGTAGCGCCGATGTCGAGATCGTCGCGCTGGCCGGATACATGCGCCTGCTGTCGGACGATTTCGTCGCGAAGTGGCGCGGGCGGATCGTCAACATCCATCCCTCGCTGCTGCCAAAATACAAGGGCCTGGATACGCACGCCCGTGCGATCGCGGCGGGCGATGCCGTCGCCGGATGTTCCGTCCATATCGTCACCGAGGAACTGGATGGCGGCGAGATCCTCGGCCAGGCCGAAGTGCCGATCCGGCCGGACGACACGCCGGATACGCTGGCAGACCGCGTGCTCGCCGCGGAGCATCGCCTTTATCCGCAGGTTCTGGCACAGTTCGCTGCATCATGAGCCCAGACCCCGAACCCCTGTCGACCCCCGAACCTTTGTTGGACAGGATGCGCGCCGCCGCGCTGTCGCTCCCGTCCGCGATCGAGAAACTGTCGCACGGTTCCCCCGGTTTCTTCGTCGAGGGCGGAAAGGCGTTCGCCTATTTCTGGCACGATCATCACGGTGACGGCGAGACGGTCGCGATCGTCAAGACGACGGGATTGGACGAACAACAGATGCTGATCGAAAGCGATCCCGATTGCTATTTCGCGCCGGCCTATCTCGGCCCGTCCGGCTGGGTCGCGATGCGGCTCGATACGCCCGACCTCGATTGGGCCCGGATCGAGGATCGCATCGCGATCAGCTGGGAACTGGCTGCGCCGCGTCGCCTGCTCGAGGCGGGCGGGCGATGACCCCACCGTCCCCGCCGGAATCCGAAATGCCGGAACTGCCGCAAGGCCCGGCCGATGCCATCACGCCGCCGCCGCCCGCCTCGCCCGAATCGGTCGCGCAACGCGCCGTCGATCGCGCAGAGGCGGCCGCGACGCGTCGCCGCTGGGTCAGCCTAGCGGAACTGGTCGCCGTCGCCGGCCTCGTCATCGCCGCGCTCGGCCTGTGGATGAACTGGTCCGATCGCCGCGCCGACGACACCGCCAAGCAGGCTGAACAGGCCAGCGAAGCCAAGGTCCGCACGCTCGTCATGCTGAAGGGCAGCGGCGGCGGCGACACGCTGACGCTGTCCGACGCCAGCCACGACGTGCAGTCGATCGACGTGACGTTCCCCAGGTCGCTCGGCATCGCGGCGCAAAAGGATGTCGACCCGAAGATCGAGGCGGACTGGGTTTCCGCCGCCTTGCTCAAGCTCACCGACGGCGGCCCGGACACGCGCGAAGGTCGCCTGCCCGTTTTGATCGTGGCGAGCTATTGGGACGCCGACGTCCAGCGCCACGACAGCGCGATCTACGACGTGACGTGGAAGACCGAGGGCCGCTTCATGCGCGGCCGCGCGCTCAAGCTGATCGGCCTCAAGCTTCGCGAACGCACCGCCTCGACCGCGCGGCTCGATGCGATCTGGGCGGCCGAAAAGCCGAAGCCCGCGAAATAGAATTGCTCCGGGAGGCGTTGGTCGCCCGGTCGCTAGAGGTCCAGCGCGTAGACCGGATCGACATGCACCTCGCTGCCGACGGTGAACCTGCGCTCGCCGACGACGCGAAAGCCCTGCCGCTCGTAGAAGGCGCGCGCGCGGACATTATGCTCCCACACGCCGAGCAACAGCCGGGGCGCACCCAGCCGGCGCGCATCGTCCAGCGCGCGTGCCATCAACGCCCGCCCCATGCCACTGCCATAAGCGAGCCGCAGCGTGTAGATCCGGCGCAGTTCGAGATCGCCGGGGTCCATGTCGATCGGGAAATCGGGGGCCGTCAGCACGGCATAGCCGAGCGGGGCGTATCCCGGCTCGACTTCGGCGATCGTCACGACGGACGTCGCATCGCTCAGCCAGCGATCGAACGCCGCGGCCGAATTGTTCTTCAGGCAATGCGCCAGAAGGTCGTCGCCATCCAGCGACGTCGCATAGGTATCGAGAAACGCGGCATTGGCGACGAGCGACAGGCGGGCGGCGTCTTCCGCCCCCGCCCGCCGCACGCGCCATGCCAGATCAGCCGACAATTTCTTCCGGCTTGAAGAAGTAGGCGATCTCGATCTCGGCATTCTCGTCCGAATCCGAACCGTGCACCGTATTGGCCTCGATCGATTCGGCCAGTTCCTTGCGGATCGTGCCCGGCTCGGCGTTCGCCGGGTTGGTCGCGCCCATGATGTCGCGGTTGCGCTGCATCGCGTTCTCGCCTTCCAGGACCTGAACGACGACCGGGCCGGAGATCATGAAATCGACCAGTTCACCGAAGAACGGACGCTCCTTGTGCACCGCGTAGAACCCCTCGGCCTGCTCGCGGGTCATCTGGATGCGCTTGCTGGCGACGACGCGCAGGCCGGCTTCCTCCAGCATCTTGGTCACGGCGCCCGTGATGTTGCGACGCGTGGCGTCTGGCTTGATGATCGAAAACGTACGGTTCGCGGCCATGACCGTGAAGCTCCTTGAATCGGGGGTATCTGGGATAGCGGAAAGTGGCGGTTCCCTAGTCGGGGGAGGCGGGGGATGCAAGCGCGGGCGAGTGCGGTCAAGCGATCAGGCCGCCTTCTCCCAGCGCCCGTCGTCATTCTGCTTCCAATAGTTCCGCGTCACCCCGTCGCGATCGGCCAGCGCCTTCCATGCCGTGCGCGCCTCGGCGATCCGGTCGGCATCGAAGAAATGGAACGCGCGGTCGAACTCCAGCGCAGCGTCGCGCCATATGCCGTCGACCAGCGCGATGTTCCGCGCCGCGTTCGCCGCGACCGTCGATCCGCTGAGCAGCACCGGCTGTGCGGCATCGTCCGCCCCGCCCGCCTCGCCGTGCGGCAGGAAGCTTTCGGGGCTGTAGGTCCACAACAGCCGGTCGAGCGCCTGCCGCTGCGTCGCGCTTTCCGCCACGACCAGCAACCGCCCACCGTTCCCGATGATCTTCTCCGCGATCTTCGGCAAAGCCCGCTCCACCGCCGTCGTCGTCAGATGATAGAAATCGACCTGCATCCAACTCCTTACAAGCGACAGTTCATTCCCGGAGGCATTCGTTCAGCCGGCGGGGCGATCGCTCAGCCCTCGAAATTGTCCGCCACGAACCGGTCGAGCAGACGCACGCCATAACCCGTCGCGCCCTTGTCGTAATTCGCGCCGGGCTTGTCCGACCATACCATCCCGGCGATATCGAGATGCGCCCATTTCACGCCCGCATCCACGAACCGCTGGATGAACTGCGCCGCGGTGATCGAACCGGCGCCGCGCGGGCCGACATTCTTCATGTCCGCGATCGGGCTGTCGATCAGCTTGTCGTAGGCGGGCGACAGCGGGAAGCGCCACAATTTGTCGCCGGTCACCTGCCCGGCCTTGAACAGCTGGTCGGCCAGCGCGTCGTCGTTCGAGAACAGCCCGCCATTCTCGTTGCCCAGGGCGACGATCATCGCACCCGTCAGCGTGGCGAGATCGACGATCGTCTTCGGGCGATGCGTCCGCTGCACCCAGGTCACGCAATCGCACAGCACCAGACGCCCTTCGGCATCGGTGTTCAGCACTTCGATCGTCTGCCCGGACAGGCTGGTCAGCACGTCGCCGGGCCGGATCGCATTCCCGTCCGGCATGTTCTCGACCAGACCGCACACGCCGATCACGTTCGCCTAGGCCTTGCGCCCGGCCAGGGCCTTCATCGCGCCGACGACCGCGCCCGCGCCGCCCATGTCACACTTCATGTCTTCCATGCCCGCGCCGGGCTTGATCGAGATGCCGCCCGTGTCGAACGTCACGCCCTTGCCGACCAGCGCCAGATCGGGATCGCCCGCGCCCTTGCCGCTCCATTTCAGCGCGAGCAATTGCGCGTTCTTCACCGATCCCTGGCTGACCCCCATCAGGGCACCCATGCCGAGGTCCAGCATGTCCGCTTCGCCGAGCACGGTGACTTCCAGCCCGAGCCCTTCGACGTCCTTGAGCACCTTAGCGACGAAGCTCTCGGGATAGATCACGTTTGGCGGTTCGGCCACCAGCGTACGCGTCAACTCCATGCCCTCGGTGACGGCCTTCTGCTCGGCCCATGCGGCATCCGTGCCGTCGGGAACGCCGGTCAGCGTGATCGTCGTCAGCGTCGGCTTCGACTTTTCGGGCAGCTTGGTACGATAGACGTCATGCCGCCAGCCGCGCTGTGCCGCCGCCCCGGCGAACCGCGCCACCGCCGCGGCGCTGCCACCGGTGCCGTCGAAATCGACCGTCACGCTGTC
>Ga0160428_1002243_pt1 | contig 12181 bp, 12 predicted proteins | sample SolpanmetagenomM_FD_108198 | JGI IMG/M metagenome (GOLD analysis project Ga0160428, IMG submission 108198) | Solar panel surface microbial communities from Lawrence Berkeley National Laboratory, California, USA - M | ecosystem: Engineered > Built environment > Solar panel > Unclassified ... | reverse complement strand
CCGCGTGTGACCGTCCGTGCTCCGCTGCACGACTCGGGCACCCGAGGAGTCCCGTCGGGATGGGCGGGACGCTAGCACCTGCTTTGCAACGCTGCATAGACCGGCCGCCGCAGGTCAGCGGCCTCGGTGCGGACCCCCGGCTCAGCCGGCGGAGCGCGTCGCCGATGGAGCTGCGCAGCCCCGCCGGTGCCCGCGCGTCACCCGTCCGGCCACCCGTGCGGGTGACGCGGAGCGGCCGGCACCGCGCAGGCCGTCACCGAGGGTGGCCGCGCCCCCGCGGGCGGCGGCACCCCGGGCGGCGCCTGGTGTCACCCCGGTCCGGGGTCGATGCACTGGGCATGCCGATCCGACGCCCCCGCCGCCGTGCCAGCCGCCGCGCCCGGCTGCTGGCGCCGCTGCTGCCGGCCCTGCTCCTGCTGCCCGCCGCCCAGCTCGCGCTGGCCCCCGCCGCCTCCGCGGCCGACGTCCTCGCGCCCGTCGTGCCGGCGTCGGCGCAGGAGGCTCAGGTCCTCAGCGGGCTCAACGCCCAGCGCGCCGCCGTGGGCGTCGCCCCCGTGCAGCTGGACGCCGGCCTCGACGCCGTGGCCCAGCGCTGGGCCGACACCCTCGGGCAGGGCGACGGCATGAAGCACAACCCGCAGCTGGGCACGCTGCTCGCCGGCTACGGCCGCTGGGGCGAGATCGTCGCGACCGCCGACATGTCCAACGCCGACACCCACGGCCTGGAGAACGGCGACCTCGCCGTGAAGAGCTGGATGGGCTCGACGCCGCACCGCACCGTCCTGCTGGACCGCACCTACACCGCGGCGGGGATCGGCACCGTCTACACGCGGACCGTCTCCGGCGGCCGCACCGTCTGGCGCTCCTACTGGGTGGTCGACTTCGGCAGCACCCGCCCCGCCTCGCCGCTCGTGCGCACCAACGCCGACGGCTCGCAGAGCTACGGGGGAGTCCCCGTGCGCGGGGCGCTGCTCGCGGGCTACCGCGCGGCGGGCGCGAACGTCGGACCGCTGGGCCTGCCGGCCGGCGCGGAGTTCGGGCCCCTGCGCGGCGGCGGTTCCGGTCAGCACTTCCGGGGCGGGTCGCTCTACACCAGCCCCGCCACCGGGGTGCACGCCGTGCGGGGCGCCCTGCGCGACCGCTGGGCCGCGACCGGCTGGGAGAACGGCCTCGGCTACCCCGTCTCGGACGAGTTCGGCGTCCGCGGCGGCCTCGCGCAGCGCTTCCAGGGCGGGCTCGTCTACTTCAGCGGCGCCACGGGCGCCCAGGTCGTGCGCGGGTCCATCCTCGACGCCTACGGCGCGACGGGCTGGGAGAACGGCCCGCTGGGGTTCCCGACGCAGGGCGACACCGCCGTGCGCGGCGGGGCGTTCACGCACTTCCAGGGCGGCTCGATCTACTGGAGCGCGGCCACCGGCACCCACGTCGTGCGGGGCGCGGTCCGCGACGCCTGGGCGCGCCAGGGGTGGGAGACCGGCCGGCTGGGGTTCCCGGCCGGCGCGGAGCAGGCCGTCGCCGGCGGTGTGGCGCAGCGGTTCCAGGGCGGCACGATCACGGTCGACCGCTCGACCGGGCGCGCGACCGTCAGCTGAGGTCGCGACCCGTCCGCCGGGCGTAGGGTCGCGTCCCGTGGAACAACGACGACTCGGACGGTCGGGGCTGCGCGTCTCGACGCTCACCATGGGGACGATGACGTTCGGGGGAGCGGGTGCGTTCGCGGCCGTGGGTTCCGCCGACGTGGCCCAGGCCCGGCGGCAGGTGGACCTGGCCCTCGACGCGGGCGTGACCCTCTTCGACACCGCCGACGCGTACTCCGACGGCCTGAGCGAGGAGATCACGGGCGAGGTGCTCCAGGGGCGCCGCGACGACGTGCTCATCGCGACCAAGGCCCGCATGGTCGTGGGCCCGGGGGCCAACGACGGCGGGGCCTCGCGCCACCACCTCGTGCGCTCGGCCGAGCGCAGCCTGCGGCGCCTGCGCACCGACCACATCGACCTGTACCAGATCCACGAGTGGGACGGCCAGACGCCGCTCGAGGAGACCCTCGAGGCCCTCGACACCCTCGTGCGCTCGGGCAAGGTCCGCTACGTCGGCGCGTCGAACTACACGGGCTGGCAGCTCATGAAGGCCCTCGCCACCGCCGACGCCCACGGCTACCAGCGCTACGTGAGCCAGCAGATCCACTACACGCTGCAGGCCCGCGACGCCGAGGCCGAGCTCGTCCCGCTGTCGCTGGACCAGGAGGTGGGCATCCTCGTGTGGAGCCCGCTCGCCGGTGGCCTCCTCTCGGGCAAGTACCGCCGCGGGGTCGAGGCGCCCGCCGGGTCGCGGCACCTGGGGGCGTGGAGCGAGCCGCCCGTGCACGACCAGGAGAAGCTGTACGACGTCGTGGACGTCCTCGTCGACGTCGCGCAGGCGCACGGCGTCTCGGCCGCGCAGGTGGCGCTGGCCTGGCTGCTGGGCCGACCCGGGGTGACGTCGCTCGTCATCGGCGCGCGCACCGACGAGCAGCTGGCGGACAACCTGGCCGCGGCGGAGCTGGTCCTCGGGGCGGACGAGCGCCAGCGCCTCGACGACGTCAGCGCCGAGCCGCTGCGCTACCCGCACTGGCACCAGGCCGCGACCGCGCGGGACCGCCTGAGCCCGGCCGACCTCTCGCTGCTCGGGCCGCACCTGTCCGACTGAGGGGGCCGGCCGCTCCGCAGGACGACCGACGGCTCCCGCCCTAGGATCCTCGGCGGAACGCGCGGCCCAGACCTCGCCACCGCGGACCGTCCGCTGCAGCACGTGCAGCGGCACGATCCTCCGGAGGTCCCCGCACGATGCACGACAGCAGTCCCACCGGTGCCCCCGGCTCGCCGGACCCGACGACCGCCTCCCTCGGGCTCCCCGGCGCCGCCGGTGACCCGCCCCCGCAGGAGGAGGCCGCCCGGCTGCGCGAGGAGGTGGCCCAGCTGCGCGAGGAGGTCGCGCAGCTGCGGGCGGCGCTCTCGCGCCGGCCGGTCATCGACCTCGCGAAGGGAGTCGTCATGGCGCTCACCGGTTGCGACGAGACCCAGGCCTTCCGCGAGCTGTCGCAGATCTCGCAGACCCACAACGTCAAGCTCCACGACCTGGCCACCGGGCTGCTCGCCGACCTGCCCGCCGTGCGCGACGGCGGCGGGGTCCTGCGCCGGCGCGACTGGGGCCAGACCTCGTGAGCGGCCCCCGGACGCTGGTCCTGCACAGCGGGCCCGCCGACGGGGCGCGGCACCCGGTCGCCGCGCTGCCCGACGGTCTCGTCGCGGCCTACGCCGCCGCGACGGGGTCCGCAGTCGTCGTCCTCCCGGACGGCGACGCCCCGTCGTCCACCGCGCTGCTGCGCGGCGCGGCCGCGCGCGGGGCCGACGTGCTCGAGCGCGCCCGCGAGCACGACGTCGTGCACGCCCTCGACGTGCCGGCCGTCGCCGCGGCCCTCGCCGCCCGCCGCCTCGGGGGCCCGCCCGTCCTGGCCCGCGTGGCCCTCGCGGGCCTGCGCCTGGACGCCGACGCGCACGCGTCCGTCACCGCCCTGGCCCGCGGCGCCGACGCGCTGCTCGCCCCGTCGGGGGCGCACGCCGAGCTGCTGCGACCGCTGTCGGGGTCCGCGCCGGTCGAGGCGCTGCTCGAGGCGCTGCCCGCGCACGAGCTGGCCGCGGCCGGTGGCGGCGCCCGCCCCGTCGACCCCGCGGGCCGGGCTCGCCTGCTCGTCCTGGGGGGTGCCCCGTGGAGCCGCGCCGTGCTCGGCGGGCTCCTGCGCAGCCTGGTCGAGGACCCCGACCTGCAGGTCCACGTGGCCGGCGCCGACGACGACGCCCCGGCCGCCGCCCTGCGCGCCGGGGCCGACAGCCTCGGCGTGGCCGCGCGCCTGGCCTGGGCGGGTCGCGCCACCGGCGCCGACCTGCGCGAGCAGCTCGACGCCGCGACCGTCGTGCTCGACCCGGGCAACTCCTCCGACGCCACGCGCGTCCCGCTCGCGGCCATGGCGCGCGGCCGCGCGGTCCTCGCGCCCGCCCGTCCGGCCGCGGCGGACGTCGTCGTCGCGGGGGTCACGGGTGCGCTGTTCGCGGGGGGCGACGAGCGCTCCGTGGCCCGCACGGTCCTGGCCACGCTGCACGACGGGTTCCGCTGCAGCGCCTACGGAGTGGCGGGTGCGGACCGGCTCCGGTCGCGCTTCGCGGCCGAGCGGGTGCTGCGCCCCGTGCAGGAGCGCAGCACGGCCCTGGTGGGCGGGCTCGACTCGCGGACCGCCTGACTCGGTGCTCGACTAGGCCGCGGTGGTCGAGAAGCGCGCCACTCCGTGCTCGCTCCGGAGGACCCATGCACTCGATCAGGCGACTCGCGTCGACCCACCCCCCGTCCACCAGCAGCTCGTCCGCCCCGGCTGACACGCCCACCGACCCCGACGAGCTGGTACTCGCGCACCTCTCGCTGGCCCGGTCCCTCGCCCTGCGCTACCGCGACCGCGGGGAGTCGGTGGACGACCTGGTGCAGGTCGCCTGCCTCGGCCTGGTCAAGGCCGCGCACGGCTTCCGGCCGGAGGAGGGCAACTCCTTCACGGCCTACGCGGTCCCGACCATCACCGGGGAGATCCGCCGCCACTTCCGCGACCACGGCTGGGACATCCGGCCGCCCCGCCGCCTGCAGGAGCTGCGCGCGCTGCTGGTCGTGGCCGAGCAGGAGCTGCAGCAGGAGCTCGACGCGGCGCCGAGCGACGACGCCCTGGCCGAGCGGCTCGGCACGACGGTGGCGGAGCTGCGCGAGGTCCGTCGCGCGTCGGCCGCCTACTCCGCCATGTCGATCGACACGCCCGTCGGCGCCGACGGCGACGCCACGGTGGGCGACTCGCTCGCCGACGAGGGCGACGCGATCGGCGGCGTCATCGACGGTGCGGCCGTGCGCCCGCTCCTGGCCGCCCTCGCCCCGCGCGACCAGCGCCTGCTCGCGCTCCGCTTCTACGGCGACGCCACGCAGCAGCAGATCGCCGACGAGCTCGGGGTGACGCAGATGCAGGTCTCGCGGCTGCTGTCCTCCTGCCTGGGCCGACTGCGCACCCAGCTCGCCGCCTGACGCGAGCCGCCCGGGGGGCGGCTCGCGCCGGCGTGCGTCCCGGGGGTCAGACCCCGGTCCGCGAGCGCGTGGCGTGCCGCGGCCGCAGCGGGCCCGAGCCGGTGCCCGCGTGCTCGGACATCCCCTCGACGAGCTCGCGCAGCGCCTGCGACGACGAGCGCTGCGGCGTCCACCCGAGCTCGCCGCGCACGCGGTCGGTCGTCATCAGCGGGACGCCGAGCGCGAGGTCCAGCCAGCCCTCCTGCACGGGGTGCACGTGCGCGAGGTACGTGGCCCTGACGGCCGCCCGGGCCAGTCGTCGGTCCACGGGGACGATGCGCCCCGCCTTCAGCGCGAGCCCGAGGTCGCGGCCGCCGAGCACGGGCTCGTCGGCGACGTTGAACGCTCCGCGCCCACGCTGCTCGACGACGCGCACGAGGGCGTCGGCGAGGTCGTCGGCGTGCACGAGCTGCAGGCGCAGCCGCCGCGGCAGGGGCAGCAGCGGCAGGGGGATCCGCCGCAGCACGCGCGTGGGGGCGAGCGCCCCGACGAAGTAGCGGGCGATCTCGCTGCCCGCGTCGCGCTGGAACACCAGGGCCGGCCGGACCCGGGCCACGGTCAGCTCGGGGTGGCTGCGCTCGACCTCGTCGAGGTGGGCCTCGACGGCGGCCTTCTCCCGGGAGTACTGCGACCCGCGGATGCCCGCGGTGGACCAGGACTCGTCGACGCGGGAGTCGTCGTGGGGGTGCTGCGCGTAGGTGCCCACCGAGGAGACGTGCACGAGGTGCGGCACGCCCGCCGCCAGGGCCGCGGCGACGACGTTCTTCGAGCCGCCGACGTTGACGCGCGTCAGCTCGGCCGGGCGCCGGGCCGGCTGGATCAGCCAGGCGAGGTGGACGACCGCGTCGCAGCCGGCGAAGGCGGCCTGCAGCGCGGCGGGGTCGCCGGCCACGTCGGCCGAGACCCAGGTGACCCCGTCGTAGGGGGCACCCGCGGACTCGGGGGTGCGCCGGCAGAGGCCGACGACGTCGTGCCCGGTGGTGGCCAGGCGTCGCAGGAGGGCGGTGCCCACGTTGCCCGAGGCTCCGGTGATGGCGATGCGCATGGGTCGTGCCTACCCCGCGGGAGGCGGACCAACCCTGCTGAGCTCGTCGAGGACCTCCTGCGCGACCTCGCGCAGCTTGCGCCGCTGCCGGCGCGCCTGCCGCCGGAGCTCGTCGAAGGCGCCGTCGGGCGTCACGCGGTGGCGCTCGGCGAGGACGCCCTTGGCCTGCTCGAGCACGATCCGGCTGGCCAGCGCCTCCTGCAGCTGGGCCTGGACCCGGCGGCCCTCGGCGGCGTGCTCGAGCTGGGTCAGCCCCACCGCGCCGAAGGAGGCCATGGCCCGGGCCACGTCCGCCTGCGCGGGATCGAGGTAGCCGGGGCGGCGCAGGAAGAGGTTGAGGGCACCGATCGTGCGCCCGGGCGTGTTCAGCGGCACGGTGTGCACCGCGCTGATGCCCTGCTCCGCGGCCGTGCGCGCGAAGGCGGGCCAGCGCCGGCTCATGTCCGCGGCGTCGGGGGAGGCGCCCGGCACCCCGGTGCGGCAGCACTCCACGCACGGGCCCTCGTGGGCGGCCAGCTGGAAGAGCTCGATCTCCCGGGCCTCCGCCGACGTCGACGCGAGCAGCCCGAAGCCGCCCTCGCCGTCCTCGACCACGAGGCCGACGGCGTCCGCCCCCAGCAGGCCGGCGCAGTGGCGCACGAGCCGGTCCGCCAGGTCCAGGGGGTCGCCGTGGTCGGCGAGCACCTGGGCGACGTCGTCCATGGCGGCGGCGACGGCCTCCGCGACGAGCCCGTCCGCGAGTCGTTCCTGCACGGTTCCCCCTCCGGCGCGGGGTCCGCCCTCCCGGGCGTCCGGCCGGGCGGTCCTCGTCTGCGCGCCCGTGGCTGGACGACCGGCTCACCCTGCCACGGTGGCCGCGGGGGCGGGGAGCGGGCTCAGCCGAGGAAGGTGGCCGGGTCGGGCCCCGCGCGGCGGCGGCGCACGGCCGGGCGGGGGGCCCGGCAGCGCGCCTCGAGGGCGTCGACGAGCGAGGCGTTCTCCTGCAGCGCCTCGTCCTCGGCGGCGGACTCCAGCAGCGCCAGGCGCTCGTCGTAGGCGGCGCGCAGGTCGTCCAGGAGGGACGCCCCGGCGGAGGCCGAGCGCAGGTCGATGACGCGCTGGCCGGGCTGGGCGGTGCGGATGGTGTTCACGGCGACCTCGACTCGTCCTCGGACCGGGGAGGACGCGGACCGCGGTGCTGGGAGGGCGTCCTGTCGTGCGCTGTCCATGCCACCACAGGGCCGGGCGCCCGGCAACGCGGAGGGTGAGGGCGCGGTCACCGCGCAGCCGGGCCGGCGCGGGCGGGTGTCAGCGCAGGCGGGCGGTGGTGCCCCGCACCACCAGCTCGGTGGCGAGCTCGACGTGGTGCGACTCCAGGACCTCGCCCGCGGCCATCCGCACGAGGGTGCGCACGGCGACGGCGCCCATCTCCCGCAGGGGCTGGCGGATGGTGGTCAGGCGCGGCGTCGACATCTGGGCGAGCTCGGTGTCGTCGAAGCCCACCACGCTGACGTCGTCGGGGATGCGCAGCCCGCGCACGCGCGCGGCCTCCATGAGGCCGAGCGCGATCGAGTCCGAGCCGCTGACGACCGCCGTGGGCGGGACGGGCAGGGACAGCAGCTGCGAGCCGGCCCGGAAGCCCGCGTCGTAGTTGAAGGCCTCGTTCAGGACGTGCCCCTCGGGGACGGCCTGGCCGGCGTTCTCCATGGCGGCGCGGTAGCCGTGCAGGCGGGCCTGGTTGCACGAGGAGGCGGGCGGCCCCCCGACGAAGGCGATGCGGCGGTGGCCGAGGGCGAGCAGGTGCTGGGTGGAGGTGAGGCCGCCCGCGAAGTTGGTCGACCCCACGCTCGTGACCTCGGTGCGCGGGAGGTTCAGCGGGTCGATGACGACCAGCGGCACGTCGACGCGCGAGAGGGCCGTGACGTGCGCGGCGGTCAGCTCGCCCGTGACGACGATGACCCCGGCGCGGCCGGCCGTGGCCAGGCGCCGGGCCCAGACCCGCGGGGCCGTGCTCCCCGGCGGCGCGCCGTCGGGGTGCAGCTGGCCCACGACGATCGACAGCCCGTGCTGCACGCCCGCGGTGACGACGCCCTCGATCACCTGCAGGCCGTAGGAGCTGAACTCGCCGTCGATGAGGAACTCGACGGTGGGGGAGCCGGGCTGGGTGCGACGGGCGGACGGCGGCGCGTAGTCGTGCTGGCTGAGCAGCGCCTGGACGGTCGCGCGGGTCTGCGCCGAGACGTCGTCGCGGCCGTTGACGACCTTCGACACGGTCGCCACGGAGACGCCCGCCGAGGCGGCGATGGTCGCGAGCGTCGGCCGCGCGGTGCGCGTCGATGGTTCCAGCACGTCGTCCCCCCTCGTGCGCCCCCCGTCGGGCGCCGGGTCGAGCGTAGGGCGCGCGACCCCCCGCGGAGAAGGCCTGCGGAGGGGGAACCTCGAAACTTTTCGAGACCTGGCCGAGACCCGTGATGAGTCCGTGACCTGCACGGACACCACTGATCTCCCCGATCGGCGGGACCTGCTTGACCCCGGTGCATCGGAGACCTATCGTCGTGCAGCGACGCGGACGTCGAAACAGTTTCGACGCTCGTCCGCAACACCCCGGGTCCTCCCGGACCCTCGGTGCGGCCACCAGCCGCCCCTACGGAGCAGCCGCGACGGCGCGGCTCGGCGCATCGGAGATCGCAGTGGATTCCCAGCACACCTCCCGTCGGTCCCTCCTCGCCCTGGCGGTGGCGACCCCCCTGACCGTGGGCGCCCTCGCCTCGTGCGGGTCGTCCGGCCCCGGCGCGGCCAAGGCCGGCGAGGCCACCATCTGGTACCTCAGCGGGGCCCCGCAGGAGACCATCCGGCAGAACGCGGTCGACGCCTTCAACAAGGCCAACCCCGACGGCAAGCTGTCGGTCACGCTCTTCCAGAACGACGCCTACAAGACCAAGATCAAGACGGCCATCGGCGCCAACCAGGCCCCGACGATCATCTGGACCTGGGGCGGCGGCGGCCTCAAGAGCTACGCCGACGCGGGCCAGGTCGAGGACCTGACCAGCTGGTTCGGCGAGAACCCGGACCTCAAGAAGAAGCTGTTCGCGACCGCCTTCCCGGCCGGTTCCGTCGGCGACAAGATCTACGCCATGCCCTGCGAGACGGTCTCCCCGATCGTGCTCTTCACCAACAAGGCGATCTTCAAGCAGGTCGGCGTCTCCGAGCCCACGACGTGGGAGGAGGTCATGGCGCTGGTCCCCAAGTTCAACGCCGCGGGCATCGCGCCGTTCTCCCTGGGCGGGCAGTCGCGCTGGACGAACATGATGTGGCTCGAGTTCATGTTCGACCGCGTCGGTGGCCCCGAGGTCTTCGAGGCCGTCTTCAACGGCGAGGCGAACGCGTGGTCCAACCCCGCGTCCCTGCAGGCGCTGAAGATGATCCAGGACCTGGTGAAGGCCAACGGCTTCATCAACGGCTTCCAGTCGATCACCGCCGACTCCAACGCCGACCAGGCCCTGCTCTACACGGGCAAGGCCGCCATGATGCTCCACGGCGCGTGGACCTACGGCAGCATGAAGTCCGACGGCGGCGACTTCGTCTCCAAGGGCAACCTCGGCTACATGAACTTCCCGTCGGTCTCCGGCGGCAAGGGCGACCCGAGCAACACGGTCGGCAACCCCTCCTCCTACCTCGCCATCTCCTCGAAGGCGACCGCGGAGCAGAAGGACATCGCCAAGAAGTACTTCAAGGAGGGCCTGCTCACCGACGCGGAGAACGAGGCCTGGATCAAGTCGGGCTCGGTCCCGATCGTCAACGGCATCGACTCCAAGCTCGGCGCCTCCGACGACGCCGACTGGCTGAAGTTCGTCTACGACACCGCGGCGAACGCGGCCAACTTCGCGCAGTCGTGGGACCAGGCGCTGTCCCCGACGGCCGCGGAGGAGCTCCTCAACAACATCGAGCAGCTGTTCGGCCTGGCCATCACGCCCGAGCAGTTCGCGACGAACATGAACGCGGTCATCGGCAAGTGAGCGCGGTGTCGGTGGGTTCGGTCACCCCGTCCCGGACGGGGCAGATCACCCCGTCCCGGACGGGCCGCAAGACAGGCTCCCTGGCGTGGTTGGTCGTCCCCGCGCTCGTGATGTTCGTCGGGTTCGGGATCATCCCGCTCATCGGCGTCGTGGTCCTCAGCTTCACGAACTGGGACGGCATCGGGGCCATCACCCCGGCCGGGTTCGCGAACTGGGGCTCCGTGCTCACCGACCCGGCGCTGCCCCACGCGCTGTGGGTCACCTTCCTGGTGATGTTCCTGTCGTGGGCGGTGCAGACGCCGCTGAGCATCCTCCTGGGCGTCTTCATCTCGGGGCACCAGAAGTACCGGGCGGCCCTGGCGGTCCTGTACTTCCTGCCGCTGCTGCTCAGCTCGGCCGCGATCGCGATCGCCTACAAGGCGCTGCTGGACCCGAACTTCGGGCTCGGCGCCGGGCTCGGCCTGCCGTTCCTCTCGCAGAACTGGCTGGGCCGGCCCGCGCTGGCCATGGGCGTGGTCATCTTCATCGTCTCGTGGCAGTTCATCCCCTTCCACTCGCTCATCTACCAAGGTGGCGTGCGGCAGATCCCGAAGTCGATGTACGAGGCGGCCGAGATCGACGGCGCGGGCCGGGTCAGGCAGTTCTTCTCCATGACCCTGCCCCAGCTGAAGAACACGATCATCACGTCCTCGACGCTGATGATCGTCGGCTCGCTGACGTTCTTCGACCTCATCTTCGTCCTGACGGGCGGTGGGCCGAGCGACGCGACCCGCGTCCTGGCCCTGGACATGTACCTGCGCGGCTTCCGCGGCAGCCTCATGGGCCCGGCGAGCGTCATCGCCACCATCCTCGTCATCATCGGGCTCGTCCTGGCGCTGATCCTCCAGCGCCTCGGCGGCCGGGGCGGCGCGACCAGCCAGCTGGAAGGGGCCTGAGATGGCCGGTTCGACCACGACCGCACGTCCCGCGAAGACGGGCGGGAGCCGCGCGAGCCGCTCGGCCGACGACCGGTCGGCCATCAGCTCCTCGGGGCGCCCGAACTTCCTGGGCGGCGCCTTCGGGTGGCTGTGGCTCGCGATCATCCTGATCCCGATCTACTGGATCGTCATCACGAGCTTCAAGAGCGCGTCGGGGTACTTCTCCGGCAACGCGATGGCTCCGCCCACGTCCCCGACGCTGGCCAACTACAAGCTGGTCCTCGACTCGGGCTTCGCCGGCTACTTCCTGAACTCGGTGATCGTGACCGTCGGGGCCGTCGTCCCGGCCGTCCTGTTCTCGTTCATGGCGGCGTTCGCGATCATCCGCGGCGGCGGGCGGTTCCTCAAGGGCGTCAACGCCATGTTCCTCATGGGGCTGGCGATCCCGCTGCAGGCGACGATCATCCCGGTGTTCCTGATCGTCATCAAGCTGCACCTCTACGACAGCCTGCTGGCGCTGATCCTGCCGTCCATCGCCTTCGCCCTGCCGCTGACGATCCTGATCCTCGGCAACTTCATCCGCGACGTCCCGAACGAGCTGTTCGAGTCGATGCGCCTGGACGGCAGCAGCGAGTGGGGCACCATGTGGCGCCTCGCCTTTCCGCTCACCAAGCCGGCGATCGTCACGGTGTCCATCTACCAGGCCCTGCAGGTGTGGAACTCGTTCCTCCTCCCGCTGGTCCTGACCCAGAGCCCCGACCTGCGGGTGCTGCCGCTGGCCCTGTTCAGCTTCCAGGGGCAGTACAGCGTCAACATCCCGGCCGTGCTGGCCTCGGTCCTGCTGACGACGGTGCCGATCCTCATCCTCTACATCGTGGGCCGCCGTCAGCTCCTGTCCGGTCTCACCGCCGGCTTCAGCAAGTGATCTGATCCACCCTCGGCCGCTGCACCCCCTCCGGGTGCAGCGGCCGAAACCATGTGAAGAAGACGAAGGGAACACCCACTCGTGAGTGAACGGCGAGCTCTTGTCGTCCGTGGTGGCTGGGACGGCCACCACCCCGTCGCGGCGACGGAGCTGTTCATCCCGCACCTGCGGG
>Ga0160428_1002242_pt1 | contig 12191 bp, 6 predicted proteins | sample SolpanmetagenomM_FD_108198 | JGI IMG/M metagenome (GOLD analysis project Ga0160428, IMG submission 108198) | Solar panel surface microbial communities from Lawrence Berkeley National Laboratory, California, USA - M | ecosystem: Engineered > Built environment > Solar panel > Unclassified ... | reverse complement strand
TACTGTGGTATCTGCGCCAGCACCCCGCCGAAAAAGTCATTTGCTGGGGCGCGCTTCCCCACTTTGCCAACCGCGTGGGCGTGCTCAATAATGAGGAACTGCGCGCCTATCGGCCCATGGGCCAGGCCGTGAAAGCGGCCCTACCAGCGGGCCAGGTCTACCTATTGGGTACGCTGGCGGGCGGCGGTACCCACGGCCTGCCGGGCACTACCGGCGTGCCCGTGCCAACGCCTGCTCCTGGGACTTTGGAGGCCAGCCTGCTGGCGCTGGACTCTCCCTTAGCCTTTGTGAGTTTGCGGCACGATGCGCCCGGCCGCCAGCTCACTACGTATGCCTTTGATTACCAGCCGCTGGCCGGACCGTGGAGCGAGGTGGTTGATGGCTTTTTGTTTTTGCGCAGCGTGGAGCCGCCGCACTTGGTAGCCGACAGCACCGCCGCTGTGCCCGCCGACAGTGCCGCCGCGCGGGCCGCCCTACCCCCCCCTGGCTCGCTAAATCCAGTGCCCAGCCGCACCGGTACCACCGTGCGGCGAGTGGTGGTGGCCGCCGATGTGTCGGGCCTGCGCCCGATGCGGGGGGTAGTGCTAGACCAACAGCGCGCGCCGGTGCCCTACGCCTCCATTGAAGTAGCTGGGCAGGGCAAAGGCACCGTGGCCGACGCCACGGGCCACTTTGCGCTGGCGTTGCCGGGGCCCACACCCCTGCTGGTCAGTAGCTTGGGCTACAAGGCCGCGACGGTGCAGTCGCCGCGTGGTACCGAGGAACTCACGGTGATGTTGGCCCCAGCCAGTTATGCGCTGGAGGAAGTGCGTGTGGCTGGCGCCCCGCTCGACCCGCAGGTCATCCTCAAAAACGTTATCAAGAATATTCCGCTCAACTACGAGCAGCAAGACTACGCTACGGAAGTGTATCAACACGAGCGCCGTAGCGACTTTGACACCCTGCGCTACGAGGCCGAAACGGTGAGCCGGGTGTGGGTGCCAGCGGGCTACCAACACTTTGCCAAGGGCTTTTTAATGCTCGAAGATGGCCCTATTCGGCAAGTAGAGCAGCGCCACTTGCTGGTAAATACTGCTGGTAAAGAGCTTATTACTGCCGGCAATAGCATAGCTGGCCCGGCGGGTAGCTTGGGTGACCCCGTACGGATTTCGCCTTTGTTTGTGGCCCGCAACCTGCGCAAGTTTACCCTGAAGCTAGACAGCGTGCGCCAAAAGGGTACCGAAACGCTGTACATGCTAAGCTTTGCTGCCAAGCGGGCCGACCACCGCAGCACGGGCTCCTACCTGGCGGGCGTGTACCAGGGCCAGGTGCTGGTGCGGCAGCGCGACTACGCCGTGTTGCGCTACGAGGCACTGTGGCAAGCGGATACGGCATATTACAACGGCGTAGCGCGCAAAAACCAGCTGAAAACCAACCTGGTGTCTCAGTTATACAGCCAGGTGCTGACGGCCAACCGTACCACGCACGTAGTAGAATACAGCAAGGGTGACAACAACCGCTACTATGCCCGCCACAGCCTGGCCCAGGCCCTGAGCGCCGGCCGCGTGCTCAAAAGCCGCCAGCCCTTCTACTACCAAGGGTTGAGCGAACGGTTTTTTAAGCCGCTGCTCAATGCTGGGCCAGCCCCCGTAGCCCCCAAGCCGGCTAAGGGCAGCTCGCCTACCCCTCCCGCCGAGGTACCTTACCGGGCAGAATTTTGGGATAGCTACCAGCGGCCAGGCGGGGCGCTGGCTACGCCGGCTGCGCGGCCGTAGGCTGGGGCTGGCCGGCCAGCCAGCGCGGCAGGTAGCCTACCCCCAGCGCTAAATAGAAGTAATACGTGACGATGCGGTAGAGTAGCACCAAGAAGCTCGTCATGGCGGCCGTACCCATAAAGCGCCCGAAAAACGTAGGAAATGCGCCTTCCGCGATGCCCGCGCCGCCCGGCGTGATGGCCAGTAGTAGCACCACTTTGTAAGTGATATTGCGGGCAAAGATGAACAAGAAGGTGCTCGTACTCATAGGAGTGAAGGCCGCGATGAGGCAGCCAATGACAGCGTAGCGGGCCGTCCACACAAACACGGTGCTGAGGCAGGCGCGCCACCAGTAAGCTGCACCCGCGCCGCGCAGGTGCTCCGAAGCCTGCACCATTTCCTGGCCCTGGCGGTAGGCCACGCGCCGAAAACGCCGCAACAACCGCGTCGAAGCTAGCCGCACCAGCAACCGCCGCACCGAGCGCGGATTGATAAACAACGCGTAAAACAGCAGAGCTGAGTAGGCCGACACAGCCACGTAGCTGAAAATAAAAATGACCCGCAGCGTTTGCACAAAGGCCGACTGCATGCCTTTGGGGTAGAGGCCCTCGCCGGCCAGCGCCACCACCAGCGGCACCATCAGCACGTAGTACAGATTGTCGAGAAAAGCCGTGACAATGGTGTAAGCAATAGCCTTGCCCAGCGGAATGCCCTCGCGGGTGAGGATAACTGGGGCCGCCGCCGTGCCGCCCGCCGCCGAGGGCAGTACGCACGAGGCAAACTCCCACACTACAATCACCCCAAATGCCTGCCGCCAACTCAGCGCCCGCTCGGCAATGTAGCGGATGCGGTAGATGTAGCCCAGGTCGCGCGCCCACAGCACGAGTAGCGTGATTACCAGCCACTCCCACTTGGCATCGAGCAGGGGGGCCAGGTCGCCGGGCTTGTACGAGCGCCAAAACAGAAAGCCTACCACGCTCAAGCCAATCAGCGCCGGCAGCACAATGCGCGATGGCCGCAGCTGCTGCAGCAAGTTGGCATCGGGGCTGTTTGGGGCCGGAGGGGGGGTAGGGGAAGTGAAGGCCATATGAGCAGCAAAGGTGCGGCAAAAATACGGCCACCCGCCAGCACTGCCCTGTTAGGGTAGCCCAGCAAAAAGGTCCGGCCGCAACGCGTGCGGCCGGACCTTTTCAAAAATAACGCCTAGTGCGCCAACTTGGCCTGCTAGGGCCGGCCGCCGGGGCTACCCGCCGGCGTGATGCCACTCGGCGAGGTAGTGCCCGGCGATGGTGGGCCCACCGGCGAGTTCGTGCTGCCGGGCTTTATTGCCGGCGAAGTAGTAGGCTTAGTAGTCGAGCTATCGGCCGGCTGCTGGCCGGGGGCGGCCACACCGGGGCTAGCCGGCGTAGTGCCGCTCGGGGCCGCTTGGTTGCGCATCATCTGGAGCGAATCGGCCGGAATGGCGCGTCGCGTCGAGTCGGTGCCTACTGGTTGTGTACCGACGGGGCGCTGGCCTGCGCCAGGAGCGCCGCCAGGGCGCTGGCCGCCTGCGCCAGCAGGGCGAGCCCCGCCACCGCCCACGCCACCGGCACCACCGCCAATTTCACCGCCACCACCACCGATGCCACCGTCACCGCCTTCTTTCAGGTCGTCGTTGTTCACGCCTTTGCGGTTGCGCGGGCGCTGGTCCACGGTCAGTTTGCCGATGCGGTAGCTGAAGTTAATCTTGAAGTTCAGGTTCTGCACCAAGTTAGTGCTGTTTTGCTGCAGCACCGAGCCGTTAATGGGTACGGTAACCAGCACAGGCGAGGATCCTCGGCTATCGGTATACTGGTAGTTGTCCACGTAGGGGGTAGCCACGTTGGTGCGAATACGGATGGAGCCGGTGAAGAAGTTCTCGGCGCCAAAGCCGATGCTGCCGCGCTTCTCAGCAAAGCTCTTTTGCAAGCTCAGGCTGTAAATGCCGAAGCCGCTCTGGTTGCCTTGCAGCTGCACCTGCTGGCCGCGGTAGAAGGCAAAGGCTTGCAGCGAGTAGCTCTTACCCAAGTCGTACGAGCCGAAGACGCGTCCGTTTACCACCACGCCGGTGTTTTTGGAGTTGTAGGCAGCCACGGCGTCATTGTTTTTTAGCACGGCATAAAAGGCATCTACGCTGCCATTGAGCGAGAGCTTGCCGGTGTTGGCGCCCGCGAAAAGGCTGCCACCGTAGGCATCTTCGGTGCCCGAGTTGAGGTAGCTAGTCAGCAGCGCGCCCGGAATCCGGTTGGGGTTAAGCTCATCAGGTAGCTGTGTGCGCACCGTCTGAATAGCGTCGGTGGTGTTGCGCACGAAGGCCGTCACGTTCACGTTCACCTTCTGCTTCACGGTGGTGCTGTAGCCCACCTCGTAGTTATTGGTGTACTCGGGGCCTAGCTCGGCGTTGCCTCGCGAGGCGTTCAACGGGTTGCTAGCCTGCACGTTGGGGTTCAGGAACTGCAGCGACGGGCGCTGAATGCGGCGGTTGTACGAAAACTTCACTACGTTGCCGTTTTCGAGCTTGCGTGAAAAGTTAATGCTGGGCACCAGCACGCCGTAGTTCGGAATATTGGTGTCGGTGAGTACCCCCTGGCCATTAGTAAAGTCGGCCGAAATGGTGGTGTACTCGAAGCGCACACCCGGCTTAATCGTGAAGCCCTTGGGTAGCCCAATGGTGTAAGTGGCATAGCCAGCGGTTACGTTCTGGCGATAGCGAAACGAGTTATTGAGGTTGGGCGAGCCCGCTGCCGGCTGCTGGCTCGCGTCGTAGAAGTAGCTGTAGTCGCTGTTCACGCGGCGCACAATGTCTTTCACGCCCAGCTCCAGTAGCTGGTCCTTCACGGTCGGCGTCTGGTAGTCGAGCTGGCCGGTGTATTCCTCGTTGTAGCTGTCGTTGTTGTTACCTAGCTGGCCCACATAGCGGCGGGTGTCGCGGTCGGTAGAACCGGTAGGGTCAAAAACGCTGTTCGTAAAGTTGTTCGTCTGGTTGTTGCGACTAAATAAGGTAAGCACGCTCAGCTCACGTTGCTTCACTTCAAAGAGGTGCGTGTAGTTGAGGCTGGCGTCGATGGTGTTCGAGTTGTTGGTCGAAGTCACGTCGCGGATGGAGTTTACCGCCAGGGGCGCCGTGCCGGTGGCGATGCGGCTCAGCAGGTTATCCTGGTAGTTATCGCCGTTGCGGATGCCGTAGGCTATTGAGCCGGCAAGCGAGTTTTGCTTGTCAAAATCGTAGGTGAGGCCCAGCGTGTAGCGCCCAAACGCGTCGTTGCGGCGCGTGTCGGCGCTCTGCACCACGTTGGTGCGGGTGCCCGTAGTGAGGCCGATGCTGCTCTGCGAGTTCTCGAAGCTGCCCGGCTGGTTGTAGCTAGCTCGGCCAAAGCCGCCGAGGCTCACCCCAAACTTGCCGTTGCTGTAGTTACCGTTCAGGCCCAAATTGGTGGCGCGCAAACCCACACCAGTGTTCAGGCTTAGCGAGCCGCCCTTCAGGTTGTTTTGCTTGGTAACGATGTTGATAATACCACCCGAACCCTCGGCATCGTACTTAGCCGAAGGCGAAGTAATTACTTCCACCGTCTGAATTTGGTCGGCCGGAATCTGCTTCAGCGCATCGGCCACGCTGCTGGCCGCAATGGTCGAGGGCTTGTTATTAATCAGTACCCGGATGTTGCTGCTACCGCGCAAACTCACGTTGCCATCTAGGTCCACGCTCAGCAGCGGTACACGCTTGAGCACGTCGGTGGCATCGCCGCCGGCCGTGGTCTTATCCACATCGGCGTTGTAGATGGTGCGGTCTACGCCCTCCTCGATGAGTGGCTTTTTGCCCGTCACAACTACCTCGCTCAACTTCTGGGCGGTGGCAGCCAGTGCAATGGTGCCCAGGGCCACGTTGCCGCCGTCAGGCACCGTGACGCTGCGCGTCTGCGTAGTGTAGCCAATAAAGCTGACCTCGACCCGGTAGGTACCCGCCGGAATGCCGGGTAGTACAAACTTGCCATCGTCGCCGGCCACGCCGCCGTTCACGGGGCTGTTGGTGCTGGGGTTGATGACATTGACCGTAGCGTACGACACTGGCTTGCCAGTAGCTGCCTCGGTGATGGTGCCGCTGATTCGGCCCGCCGCGCGAGCAGGTGCCGCGGCTGGCGCTGCTGCGGGGCGGCCGCCCGCCTGGCCATAGCTAAGCCGCGGGCTGGCCCAAAAAGTGGTGGCCAGAAGTCCTACCAGAGGTAGCGTAGTTTTGTTCATAGAAATCATAACGGCCAAAGTGCGCAAATAGCTGGCAAGGGTTGCAGCTACTCCGGGCTAGTAGGAGGAATTCGTCGGCCGAAACTGCAATTATGCCGACCAAGCCCTTGCAAAGGTCGATTACAATTCAGCTACAAGTTGAGTGGCAGCCACAACCGCCCCGCCCGCCCTGTCGTACCTTTGAAGGCGGTCGACTAATCTTTTAGCCTGCCTGGCGGTTGCTTAGCCGCGCCCTTTTCTGCTGCCCCGATGATTATTGAACCCGGCCCGCTCCTGGCGGCGATATCCTCGCCCGACGACCTTAAAAAACTCGCCCCCGAGCAGTTAGTGCAAGTCAGCACCGAGCTGCGCGAGTTCATTATCGACACGGTGAGCATCTACGGCGGGCACTTCGGCGCTTCGCTGGGGGTAGTCGAGCTATCGGTAGCGCTTCACTATGTCTTCAACACGCCCTATGACCAGCTGGTATGGGATGTGGGCCACCAGGCCTACGGCCACAAAATCCTGACCGGCCGGCGCGACCGCTTTCCTACCAACCGCCGCTACGGCGGCATGTCGGGCTTCCCGAAGATGTCGGAGAGCCCCTACGATGCCTTTGGCGTGGGCCACAGCAGCACCAGCATCGGGGCGGCGCTAGGCATGGCTGTGGCTTCTGACTACAAGAAAGAGTTTGACCGCCAGCACATTGCCGTAATCGGTGATGGCGCCATGACGGCCGGCATGAGCTTCGAGGCGCTTAACCACGCCGGCGACATTCGCAACAACATGATTGTCGTGCTTAACGACAACTGCATGAGCATCGACCCCAACGTGGGCGCGCTCAAGGAGTATCTAACCGACATCACCACGTCGCGTACCTACAACAAAGTGCGCGATGAACTGTGGAATGTGCTGGGCAAGCTGAGCAAATTCGGCCCTAACCCGCAGCAGATTGCCCGCAAGGTGGAGGCCGCCATGAAGGCTACCCTCCTTAAGCAGAGCAACTTATTTGAGGCGCTGAATTTCCGGTACTTTGGCCCTGTCGATGGCCACGATGTACAGCACTTGGTAGCGGTTTTGAATGACCTGAAAAGCATTCCGGGTCCTAAGCTGCTGCACTGCGTCACGGTGAAGGGCAAGGGCTACGCGCTGGCCGAGAAAGACCAGACGCTGTGGCACGCGCCTGGTTTGTTTGACAAAATCACGGGTGAGATTTTTACCAAAATTCCTACCACCCCCCAGCCACCCAAATACCAGGACGTGTTTGGCCACACGCTGCTAGAGCTGGCACAAGCCAACGACAAGGTGATGGGCGTGACGCCGGCCATGCCCAGCGGCTCGTCCTTGAATATTATGATGGCGGCCATGCCCGAGCGCGCCTTCGACGTGGGCATTGCCGAGCAGCATGCCGTTACGTTTTCGGCGGGCCTGGCCACGCAGGGGTTAGTGCCGTTCTGCAACATCTACTCGTCGTTTATGCAGCGCGGCTACGACCAGGTAGTGCACGACGTAGCTCTGCAAAACCTGCACTTGGTGTTTTGCCTCGACCGCGCTGGCTTTGCCGGGGCCGACGGCCCTACCCACCACGGCTGCTACGACTTGGCCTTCATGCGCTGCATTCCCAACATGGTGGTGAGTGCCCCGATGAATGAGCAGGAGCTGCGCAACCTCATGTACACCGCGCAGCTGCCTGAAAACGCGGGTCCGTTCAGCAGTCGCTACCCCCGCGGCGAGGGTGTGATGCCCGAGTGGCGCACGCCGCTGCAGCGCGTGGCCATCGGCACGGGCCGCGTGGTGCGCCAGGGTGAGGAAGGCGGCGTGGCCATTCTCACCATCGGCCACATCGGCAACCAGGCTGTGCAAGCCACCGCCACCCTCGCCGCCGAGGGCCTCGACGTGGGCCACTACGACCTGCGCTTCTGCAAACCTCTGGATGAAGAAATGCTGCGCGATGTAGCTCGGCGCTACCGCGCCATCGTCACGGTGGAGGATGGTTGCCTACCCGGCGGCTTCGGCTCGGCGGTGCTGGAGTTTCTTACCGACCAGGGTCTGCACTTGCCGCTACGCCGCCTCGGCATTCCCGACCGCGTGGTGGAGCACGGCTCGCAAGAGCAGCTTTACAAGGAGTGTGGCTTCGATGCCGCTGGCATCGCAGCGGCCGTGCGCGAATTGAGCGCTAAGGTGAGCGACACCGTGTGGGCTACCGTGCTGGGGTAAGGCTAGTTTCGAATGGATAGGAAAGCCTCCGTAGCACGGGCTACGGAGGCTTTTTTTGGGTGGGGGCTCCTTACTGACGCGGCAGTAGCGCCAAACAATTGCCTGTGCTAGCTTGTCTTGTCTAAACGCCGTTGGCGGGGCCTACCCCCCTCTACGGTGCTCATCCTCACTTCCTTTTCCACATTATGGCAACTACCTCCGCCACTTACCCCGCCACGTTCACCATCGGCGGCGACCTTACTGTGAATCGCCTCGGCTACGGCGCCATGCGCATCACCGGCGATGGCATTTGGGGCCCGCCCCAAGACCACGCCGAAGCTATTCGGGTGCTGCAGCGCGCCTTGGAGCTAGGCGTCAATTTCATCGACACCGCTGACAGCTACGGCCCCAACGTGTCGGAAGAGCTCATTGCCGAGGCACTGCAGCCGTACCAAAAGGGCCTTGTGGTTGCCACCAAAGGCGGCCTGCTGCGTACCGGCCCCAACCAGTGGCCCATCGATGCTAGCCCCAAGCACCTTGAAGAGGCACTGCACGGTAGCCTCAAGCGCCTCAAAGTCGAGCAGATTGACTTGTACCAGCTGCACCGCATCGACCCGAACGTGCCGGTGGAAGACACCTTTAACTTCCTGAAAAAGGCCCAGCAGGATGGGCTGGTGAAGCACATCGGCTTGTCGGAAGTCGACGTAGACCAGATTAAGAAGGCGCAGGAATTTTTCCCGGTGGTATCGGTGCAGAACATGTACTCAGTTGATAACCGCAAGTGGGAAGCGGTGCTCGACTACACCCGCGAGCAAAACATGGCTTTCATTCCGTGGTATCCGCTCTCGGGTGGCAACAAGGAAGCCCTGGCGGCCCTCGACAGCGTAGCCAAAAAGCACGGCGCCACGCCGCAGCAGATAGCCCTGAGCTGGCTGCTGCACCACTCGCCCAATATCCTGCTCATCCCTGGCACTTCTAAAGTGAAGCACCTGGAGGAAAACATGAAAACAGCTGACATCCAGCTGTCGGCCGACGACATGGCGACGCTAGATAAAATCAAAGCCGCGTAACGTAAGCGCCGCTAGGTGTGTTAAACAAAGCCGACCAGCTCGCCTGGCCGGCTTTGTTTTTTACTCCCTACCCCCCCGCTCATGGCAAGCTTTCACAATCTTTTCAAAATGCCGCTGCTGGCCTTGGTGCTAGGGCTGGCGGCTTGCTCTTCGGGGCAGGTGACGCAAACCGACAGCCGGCCGAACGTCAACTTAGCCCAGTACAAGACTTATAACTTTATGGATGCCAGCGCCCGCAACGACTCGGCATTCATTAATTCGGGCACCAATATTTTTGACCTGAAGCGGGCCGTGACGCGTGAAATGAACGCCCGCGGCTTCCAGCTAGCCGAGCAGCCCGACTTGTGGGTAAACATTGGCCTCGTGACGCAGCAGCGGGTGCAAACGCGCGAAACCAACTTTCGGCAGGATGGCCTGCCCTACTACATCGGCCAGCGCAACTACCACTGGCAAGCCGGCCAAGTACCGGTGGGCCAGTACCAGGAAGGCACCGCTACTATCGACCTAGTCGATGCGGCGCGCAAGGAGCTGGTGTGGCAGGGTACGACCTCTACCGTGCTATCGCGCACGGCCAGCCGCGCCTCCAAGCAAATTGATAAAGGCGTAGCCGATGTGTTTGCCCGCTTCCCGGTACCTGCCAAGTAGGGCATTAATTATAGAAAAAGCGTCATTCCGAGCTGGGCGAGATTTCTCAACCAGCTCGGAATGACGCTTTTTAACGTCAGTTACCCGGAAATCTCTACCCCTCGCGGATTCGCAAAATCTGCACTACTTGGCGTTGGTGCGGTCGATGAGCTGCACCACATCTTTGGTCGAGACAGACTTACCGGTTTCGGCGGCGCGGTAGATGGCTTCGAGCAGCTGCACGTCGCGCAGGCCCATTTCGCCGGGCACACGGGTGGGCTTGTTTTGCAGCACGCACTGGGCAAAATCGTCCATTTGAGCAGCTTGCTGGTTGAGGTTGGGCAGGTCGAGCTTGCCGTCGTTCTTGCTGGTTTTGCCGGCCAGGCCGCCGTATGCATACGCGGGCTCCAGCTCAAACCAGCCGTTGGCGGCTTCGGCGCGCAGCTTGCCCTGCATATTTTGGGCATAGCTGGTGCGGCAGTCGGCCACCGAGCCATCGGCGAAGTGCAACTGCCAGTTCACCCCCGCTTCTACTTCCTTGAAATAACCCGTGCCCGTTTCGGGTGTGAAGCTGGCCGTGACGGATACCGGAACTTGGCCTTTGGTATACAGGCAGCCTTGCAGGCAGTAGATGCCCATGTCCATGAGTGGGCCGCCGCCGCTCAGTTTCTTATCCACGCGCCACGGGGTGCTGCCACTGCCAAATTTGAAGCCGTTGTCGGCCACCAGGTGGTTGATTTTGCCATAGGCCTGCGACTGACCTAGGCGCATCATTTCCTGGTTGTGCGGCTCAAAATGCAGCCGGTAGCCCACGCTAAATTTCTTGCCGGCCTTCTCCACTGCCGCAATCATGTGCCGGGCATCGGCTGCCGAAGTTGCCAGCGGCTTCTCGCAAATGACGTTCTTGCCGGCCTGCGCCGCCCGCACCACGTACTCGGCGTGCATTGCATTGGGCAACACCACGTACACAATATCGATGGCCGGGTTGTCAATCATCCGGTCAAACGTCTTGTAGTCGTAGCAGTTTTTGGCCGGAATGTTATACTGTTGCTGCCACTTGGCGGCTTTCTCCGGCGAGCCGGTTACTACCCCCGCCAGCTGGCAAAACTTGGTTTGCTGCAACGCTGGTGCTAGCTGGCCCCCACTGTAGTTGCCGAGGCCCACCAGCGCCACGCCCAGCTTGCGCTCGGGCGCCAGCCAATCGAGCGGAGCGCCCAGCGCCGAGGTGCCCACCAGCGTAGCGCCCGCGCCGAGCGAAAGCGTGCGCATAAAGTCGCGCCGCGAGGAGGGGGTAGGGTTTAGTAGGTCGGTCATGTGGAAAAGGAAAGAGAGGTGCGTGCGCATACTGCCTTCGGCGTATGCAGGTTAATGCTGAGCTTAGTTATTTAGTTGAAGGAAGGCGCATGCACCAAAAAAGAACGTCATGCTGCTTTAGTCAAAGAGAATGACGTTCTTTCTACGTTGCAGTCTGAAGAACCAGCCTACTCGTCTTCCGGAAACTTACCCATGTTGCCGCTCTCAAAGTCGGCGATGGCGGCCATCAGTTCCTCGTTGGTGTTCATCACGAAGGGCCCGTAGGTAGCCAGCGGCTCCTCAATGGGTGCACCGGCCACCACCAGCACCAGGCTGTCTTCGGTAGCGCTGATTTGCACATCGGCTGAGTTCCAGCCCAGCACTACTAGCTGCTGCGTGTGGGCCGGGCGGTCGCCATTGACTAGCACTGCGCCGCGCACCACGTACAAACCTACGTTGTAGGCGGGGGGTAGGGTAAGCACAAAATCGGCGCCCTTAGTCAGGTGCAAGTCGAGCAGCGTGAGGGGCGAGAACGTGCTGGCCGGCCCCGTAGCGCCGCCGTAGCTCCCCGCAATCACGCGGATGCTACCCCCTTCGTGGGGCACAGGTACACTCGGAATGCTGGCAGCGCGTAGCTCCTGGTACTTGGGCGCCACGAGCTTATCGGCCTTGGGCATGTTCACCCACAGCTGCAACAGCTCCAGGGTGCCGCCGCGCTGGGCAAACTCGCGGTCATACATTTCGGCGTGGCGCAGGCCGGCGCCGGCGGTCATCCACTGCACGTCGCCGGGACCAATGCTGCCGTCGTGGCCGGCCGTATCGCGGTGCGCCAGGTGGCCGTCGTACACCACCGTCACGGTTTCGAAGCCGCGGTGCGGGTGGGGCGGCGAGCCCAGGGGCGTGTCGGTGGGCGCAGTCTGCATCGGCCCAATGTGATCGATGAGCAAGTAGGGGCTCAGCTGCCGGATGCGCGGCCCCGGCATGGGGCTGGTCACGTCGAAGCCGTCGCCCACGGCCTTCTTGTTGCCATCAATAACCT
>Ga0160428_1002241_pt1 | contig 12195 bp, 13 predicted proteins | sample SolpanmetagenomM_FD_108198 | JGI IMG/M metagenome (GOLD analysis project Ga0160428, IMG submission 108198) | Solar panel surface microbial communities from Lawrence Berkeley National Laboratory, California, USA - M | ecosystem: Engineered > Built environment > Solar panel > Unclassified ... | reverse complement strand
CCTCCTTAACTTTCGCATCCTTCCTCTGCGGTCTCTCCCCAAAAATCTCACTACCGACTCTAACCTCCGTGCTCCCCTGCTTAATCGCCGCCTCAAAATCAGCAGACATACCCATACTAAGCTCCAACCTGTCCAACCCCAACTCCTTTCCAACCTCCTCCCTCACCTTCACCAGCGCCTCAAAATCCTCATTCACCGCTTCTGTGCTTTGTACCGATCGCGCAATAGCACCAATCGTCATAAGACCCAACAAATTCAAATGCGGACATTCATCCCTCACGTGCTTGCACAGTTCAATCGTAGCTGCGCCTGGTTCGACGCCTGATTTGGACTCTTCGCCGGACGTGTTGACTTGGACGTGGATGTTGAGTTTTTGTTCCTTGAAGTCTGATTCACCACGCCCTCTTTCGAGCTCAGTGGCTTTTTTGACAGAGTCCACGCTGGAGACGCAGAACAGGTTGGGGATATCACGGGCTAGAGGTTTGCATTTGTTGGTTTGCAGGGCGCCGATGAAGTGCCAGCGGATTGGTTGGGAGGCTGTGGGTGGTGTTAGTGGTTGTATTTGAAAGACTACGGATGGAGATTGAAGGACGTGCATTTGAATTCGTTCATGGAGTTGTATAGGCCGGCTTTTTGTTGCAGTTCTTGGAGGTAGTTTTCGCCGAAGTCGAGGTGGGTTTGGGGTGCGCGGTGGAGGGCGAGGATGTCGTTGAGGGGTTTTAGTTTGGAGACTGCTATTAATCTGACCTTGGCGTATGTTAGATAGGAGATAGTGGTGAATGAAAGAGATGTCATTCATAACACTGTGAGATTCGATCCTTTTTTCTTGTTTCTTGCTTCATCACATATACACTATTCTGCTCACACACGCTTTCACACAGATTCTTTCTCACACATATCTTCTCACAATAATCACAATTTCATAAAATTAAAAACTCACATCATGTCCACTCTTATTCGCCGCTTGTACTCTGCTCTTTATGCCCGTGAGATTCTCAACCAACACCTTTGCTCTTGCAGGATCAATTTTCATCTCTGTGTCGTTACTTTTGATCTCTACCTCTGGCATATTGGAATATATAGATATATGTAATTGGTTGTGTTTTCGAAAAATGAATATGAAGAGAGAGGACGTCATTTGCTGGATGATTAATCATGTTGTATATAGGACAGCCTCTGTTTTTGTGATATTGATCGAATTTACATTGATATTAGCTAGGTGACATAACCTGCTGCTACTGCTAGAGATTACCCTTACTCCTCTCTTGCCAATGACAACTTCAATCACTCACCCAACCTTGAATGCCACATTACATGGCATAGTAGACGACAGATATGACAGCAAGGTCATCCACTACCGCGGCATTTCATACGGAAAGATTGCCAAACGATTTGCAAAGCCAGAAGCTATCGATGATATAGGAATTGACAATATATATTGCACATCTTTTGGGTAAGATTGGTCAATTAAGTCTAGCTAGTTAAGACCACATACTAAACGCACAGCTTAGACCACAATGTCCACAAATTCGTCTCAATGTAGCTCACATGCTACGGATACCAGAAGACGAAGCAGTCGAGTCGGATGTGATAGAGGATGAATTCAATTGCTTGAATCTGAATGTGTCCATACCAAGTGATACTCCTGTTGATGCAAAACTGCCAGCCCTGATATGGATACACGGAGGCTCTCAAGCCGTCACATTCCCTTCTGCAGCATCAAAAATTGGTGATCCAACAAGAATAGTTGCACAATCGGCTCAAGAAGGTCGTCCCATGATCTTTATTTCATTCAATTACCGCTTAAACATCTTTGCTTTTGGAGATGGGAATGGAGAGAAGAATTTAGCTTTGCAAGATCAACGACTTGTGATTGATTGGGTTCAGAAACATATACCTGGATTTGGAGGAGATTCCAATAATATAGTCGTGGCTGGTGAATCAGCAGGAGCGGTTTATGCCCATGCCCAGCTGGTCAAGAACTTGAGCCTGAGAGGTATTCTGGCGTCTGGCTCGCTATATCTCTCAGCACCAATACCACAATCTATGGCAACTGGCATACGTGAGAAGATATTGTCTTCGATTTCAAAGGATCATCCTGGTCAGACATTAGCTTCAGCAACAGCAGAAACACTTGTACAAGCAATAGAGGAGAAAAATATTGTTTCGTTCTTTCTAGAAGAAGACTCAACAGATGAAGCACTATCGAATTGGCAGACTATAACACCACATATCAAACAATTAATGATTGGTGATGTTGAACATGAAGGGTCCATCTGGCGTGTTGGTCAAGATAAGGTCTTTCCAGCTGAATTAATCTCAGCATTTGATAATGGTGACCCAGAATATGGTCCTCAACTACGAAAGATATACGGTATAGTTGAAGATCGCACTCACTCGTGTCGGAATGGTGTAGTAGATTTCATCACAGATGCTCGATTCGTTTTGCCCGTAGAAAATATGTGGGCAGCAGCAAAGAAAGAACAAGAAAAGGACTTTCGATGGTATCGATATCTTTTCGACGAGCCAAATCCATGGCAAGCATCATCTCGAGCACATCATGCTGTTGATCTTGTCATGTTGTTTGGCGGAATAGATCTCAATCATAATCCACATGCTGAAGCAGTAGGGCGAATGTGGAGGAGTAAGTGGATCGGATTTGTCGCTGGAGAAGAGCCATGGGATAAGCAAGATCGATTTGCTTTTGGACCTTTTGGAAAGTGTGGTGTTCTTGATGAAGTCGAATTTGGTGCAAGAAGGAGAGCGAGGGCGTTGAAGATGTTGAGGGAGATGACTTGGGCGAGATATAATCCTATTTTTGCAAAAGTGGCTGCAGGTAAAATATCGTTGATAGATATGTAGTATAAACATGTTTTATCATTTCTCTTTCGTGCTTTTTTCTTGGCGTTGTCGTGATCTCTATTTTCGATCGACCATCGACAACCTCACTTATTACAATTGGTCTAAACGATAACCACGTCGGGCTCGCCTCGCCTGAAACGCCTCGCCGGTATCATCTCCAAACAAGAGATGAAGACGTTGTCGGCTGATTTAGCCCCTCCATGTCGTCTCCATGTTTCTCTCTCGTATTTTCATCACACTCTACGAATCGTCCAATTATGCTTATACTTATCAGCCGCGCTCCTCGCTTAGGAAACGACTGCGGCAACTTGAAGATTACAGGCAAGAAGCAAGTATGACTGGTACTGATGTACCTTTGGCTTCAAAGCTATAGCAACGTCTGTCGAGCTATTTCATTCCCTTTAGCCGCTGCACTCGTGCTTCATCCTTTGCGCTAATGGTATAGCACCTCATTATCCATCTCGTATGTGAAAGAGTACAGGGAATGTTGTCGACTATGAGGAAAATAATGAATTACTCAAAGCACCCACTCCCATGAATCACTTCTCTCACACCAAATGACTAAGTTTTCTTGAAGTTTGAGGCCATCCCCGACTCACTGGTATCATCCATCACCTTGTGTCGAATCATTGACCAAGGTGGTGTGACTTGTGCCATCATGGTAGAATATTGTGAAACTCAACATGCCACTATCAAAACTTCAGGATGGACTATTGTCGTGATTGCAGCTATACTGGGAATATTATCGACAGCAGTAGTAGCAATCAGGATGTGGCTACGAATAAGAGTACAAAGGAACGTCGACTCTAGTGATTGGATGATAGTTGTAGCACTGATATTTACAGTGGCATATATCATAGAGGTCTGTATTGCAGAGAAAGCGCAAGGGTTTGATCATCATTTCTGCGACCTCACGCCGCAACAGATCGTCGTTTTAATGAAGGTATGTCTCAATAAGCTAAAGACGATTTTTTAGCTGATGTTCTCGTGTAGCACACCTTTTCTGTTACACAACTCGCACTAGTCGGTAGCTGCACTATCAAAGTTTGTGAGTCCGACTAGACATCAGCATAAACACGCAAACAATTGACAGCAATCCTCACATAGCAATCCTCTTATTCTATCGACGTATCATGGAAAGTCATCCGAGCAAGATCTTCCTCTACACAAACACAGCAGTCCTCGCTTTTCTTATACTTCAATTCCTCGTTGCAGAGAGCAGCCTCTGGGCGTCTTGCATACCGCTTGATGCATTCTGGCAAAGATTTGATCCGACGTGGACTCCCACGCATCACTTCCAATGCTTCAACCAGGGCGTATTCATCATGACATTTGGAGTAAGTAAGCTGTTGTAGTTTGACACATCGTAGTCAGAATTCGTGAGCTAGGACCACTGTGAAGGGTACCTTAAACTCTTTTCGAGCTACTCACCTTATGCTCTTCTCTAATATCCTAGGCTCTTCCTCGAGTGATATTTGTATTCTGATACAACTATCAACTTTTTGAAGGTCTACGGGCACTCTTCACACCTCATGATACCTTATAGTAACTCATGTTAACCAATTGCACATAGTCTATCAACGCCCTGCTGGATATCATTGTCACAATAATGCCGATAGCTATGATATGGCATATGCATCTTCCTGGAAAGCAAAAGATTGCTTTATGCATACTCTTCTCTATCGGTCTTCTTCCTACCGCAGCAGCCCTGATGCGGGTATATTCAGCTTACATCAATTTCTTGACACCTGAGGGAGTGTCAGATTTCACCTGTAAGTATTAAACAATTGCTTATAACGAACAAAGCTAAGTTACATTTCAGGGTATCTCAATGGTACATTTTTCTGGACAATCATCGAATTTCCTGTCGCTATTATTTGTGCTTCTGCAACAATGCTCAAATCACTCTTTGTCCGTTTCTTCGAGGCCCGATCAACCTCGAACTCTCCTATACAAGGACCGACGAGGCATGATTATTATCAACAGCAACATTTTGATGTTGACAGCTCTTCGAAATTGCCTACCATTAGTACACATGAGGAGAATGCCATCGAGCCTACAACTGCAGATGAGTCAAATGAAGTAAGTGCAGAATTGAAACGTTTGAAGACCAGGAATCAAGGATGGGGATTGTATAAAGTTAACCATTCCTGTGAGACGCCTTCTGGATTGGATTTGGAAATGAGTGCTGGCGGGAAGAGATATGTCGAAGCTGATAGTGTCTCATCCATCCCAACCATGACAACAACAAGAGCAAACAGCAGGCAGGAGAGTAAAGGTCTAATAGAAGTAACGACACCAAGTACTTGGAATGAAGCGAGTGAAATGGAGATGGGCAGGTTATTCGATGCAGCGCAGAAACTGAAACGAAGTCTGTAGCAGGAACTGCTGTGTATGCCTTATCATTTCGCAAACATTATATACGTATTGCTCACACTCATTTCTCGTGGCTTTGATTCTTCTACCTCGTCGTCATATTGCCCTTTGTTCTCCTCGAATCATATTATTCTCATCGCCCCCTCTAGTTTCCACCCAAAGCAGGGTTACCCTGTCCCTTTGATGTCTTCTCAATACTGGCGTCCTCCAATGCAGGCTTAGGGTTGCTCTCCAATCCAGCGAGTTGCTTCTTGCTCTCCTCAGCAGCGTGGGTGTCGTTGGGAGCACCACCTTGGTCGTTGGGCTTTCCGGCTTGAGCGCCCTTTTGTCCGTCGGATTGAGTCTCGGGCTCGGGGGATTGACGACCTTGGTTTGGGGCGGACATGATTGTGTGTGGAAGGTGGCTGGAAGAGAAGATGTGTTAGTTGTGGGAGCTGGATGGGTTGGTTTCTTTCGTTCTTGTGATGGAAGGGTCGGTTTTGTGGCGGAAGAGTCGCTTTTGGCTGGATTAGAACCCTGTTTCGCCTGGATGCGAACGACACGACGAGTAGAGTGCTGTGTTCATTCCGGTCTTATCTCATAGACGACCAAGCCTTCTTCCACCGTCACAATTCCTGATGACTTACTTTTTAGAATTTAAGTTCTGCAGGCGAAGGTTAGTTAAACGCGCTCTACAAGTTATGACTGAAGCGTACCTGAGGTTGAAAAGATTTGTGGTTGTTGCGTTAAGTTGTCGATGCTAGAGAAAGAAACAGGACGATGTTGTTGAAACTGCCCCACCAATTCCGATAACCACTTTAGGCAAATTTGTCCATTGGCGCCCCTCGCACGTCATGGTCACGTGGTTATGGGGGAGCATTAACGACATCGCCGAAGTGTAGAGCAGACAACAAGAGGCAATACTGTCATACTCATACGTACCATCCTCAGACCGAGCTTAACATAGGGGCTTTACATGTGACAATTCTCAATGCGAAAACTGGTCCAGCACTCCTCCCACTCCCTTTGTTAAGCTTGGCCGGAGGATTGAAGTTGCACTTTGAAAGACAATATTGTGACTATGCTGTAATCGAGATCAATAGCAGAATAATTAAGAGTACAATGTGCCATACTCATTCTGACGAGAGACATTGCTATTGGGATTTCTGTTGCAGTGTCGTGCCTTCCAGTTCTGTTCTTGCTTGTTATGATTGTCAAAATGATATCTTCTGCAGACTCTTCTTTTCCAACTTCCTCTCTTCTTTCTTCTCCGAGATCATCGACAATGTGAGTGTCATTAATGCTGTCAGGCTTTCTAGCCGTCACACTAGCTCTCGAACTACAATCTCCATTCGAACGAGCACAATCCTTTATCCGACATATGCAACACAGCGACATCTTTTAACGCAACAGAACAATATGTTTCGCCAACTGGCAAACACAGATTCATCCCACCTTCACCTACAGATCTCCGTGGTCCTTGTACCTTTCTCAATGCCGCGGCAAATCATGGTTATATTGACGAATCAGGCTATACCACTACATATGAAGTAGTTGCAGTAGCTGTGGATATCTTTGGACTGGGAAAAGATCTTGCTACTTTCTTGGCTGTTGATGTTTGCTGTTACGCAAGGAGAAGTCACGTCTTTTTCTATCGGTGGAGCTCCCGCATTATCGCAAGCAGCAAGATTTCCTTGACAATATGTGCTTGGGATTGGACTCTCGGGTAGCAATCTTCAAGGAGATGTATCGCCATTGACAGCAGACACATATATGATGACAAGCTCACCAGCAAGACTCGCACACTTCGAACACCTTGCGAGTCTAAATGGAGATGCCAACTGGGATATTCCCACATTCGCCGACTTTCGTGCCATTCGAAATTCGGAACGGCATTGCACAGAATAAGTCTTACTTTTACGGTCCATTCACAGCGTTGATTTTGCAACCCATGACACACTCTTTCATGTATCGTCTACTTGCAAATAATTCTGCTGGTCATCGTGCTGGGCACTTGTTACAAGATATTGTGAAGAGCTTCTACGCCATTGAGACGATTAATGAAAAATTAACATATACTCCTGGTCGTGAAAGGATACCTCAAGGCTTCTTCAGACAAAGCAAAAAGATACCATACGATAATACATTCTTCTTGAATGACGCACTCTATTAAGCATCGCTTCATCCTGGATTCTTCCGTTTGGGAGGAAATGTTGATGACAAAGTTAACAACTTTAAACCAATCGACATTAAGGAACTGACGAGAGGTGCCTTTCGTGCTGCTACATTGCATGAATATTCAAATTTTGCGTAAGTTTCAGGAAGATGTTCCTGCTCATGGCTAATAAGATCTTCAGCTATTTTGGCTATCAGACTGCTCTAAAAGATGCTGCAGATATTGTCAAACACCGCTACCATGATTCCTCAATTGTGATGAATTGGCTCTACGCAGCAGCAGATCCTCTGCTCAATTCAATGTCATATGCGAGGTGGTTGGGATCGATGGATAAGAAACAGTTGAAGTAGTATTCTGGCTCAGCATAAAGGTTATGATGCTACGAGTATATTTAAAACAATCGAGCAGGACTCGACATGTATGATAGAACGTGGCTGTGTGTACGATATAGCATAGTGAGAAAGTGAAGAACTCCTTTTCTGTAATGCCAAGCAATTTCTTTGTCCGGAACTTGCCGCTCTTCCCCACACTCACACCACAACTTTCAACCTCGCAAAAGTCTCTCTTCTGCTTTTTGCGACAGCGACAGTATCGACAACAACACCGCCCAACCAACCCCTCGACAATACCGCCAAGATGACGCTCAAGCACAACCAGGTATGCTAGGAATGCCAGAAAACCCTCAAGATCGTATGCTAATACCTTTCTAGATGCTCCCTAACAACCGTACGCAATACTAGAAAGAAGAGAAAGAAACAAGATCAATGGCTAATACCACATCAAGATTTCCGCAAGGATTGGCAGGTACGAAATATGCAGAAAAGAATCGAAGCAAGACCTCAAGCTGACAGACTTTTTAGCGTTATGTTCGCGTTCACTTTGACCAGGTAATTCCCCTCTCATCCTCCATTCGGACGTGAGAGCAGTGGCGCCTGTTGTTTGCAAACGAGCATCTGAAAAGATGAAGCGAGAGATTTTGCTTTGCACTTGTCTAGCATGAAAATGCTTCAAGTTGTAGACGATCTCATACCAAATCGCATACTACTCGTTCTGCCTTTACACCAAATCATCGACAACAACGTCTCAATTATGCGCTCGCGTCCAATGGCACAAGATCAATCCAAGAAAAAGACAAGAATCTAATCAGAACTGTTTCGACAAAAAATTAGCCCGGTCAAAAGGTTCGCCGTCGCAATGCTCGTGCCACCAAGGCCGCAAAGCTTGCACCCCGCCCCACCGACAAGCTCAGACCCGTCGTTCGTTGCCCTACTGTCAAGTACAACCGCCGTGTCCGCGCTGGTCGTGGTTTCTCTCTTGAGGAGTTGAAGGTTAGTTCGGAGATGAAAATCAAAGATGGTTTACAATTCTTATACCTTCCTTAGGCCGCCAAGGTTCCCCGCAAGATGGCTGCTACCATTGGTATCTCTGTCGACCCCCGCCGCCAGAACCTCTCCGAGGAGTCCCTCACTGCCAATGTCGCCCGCCTAAAGGAGTACATGTCTCGCCTTATCCTCTTCCCTCGTCGCAATGGCAAGACCAAGCAGGGTGATGCTTCTGTTGAGGACGTCAAGTCTGCCAAGGAGAGCAAGACTGTTGTCAAGTCTAGCAAGCAGAGCTTCCCCATTGTCAACGAGAAGAAGATCACCGAGGCCAAGATCAGCGATATTGAGGCTACTGAGGATGCTTACAAGACATTGAGGAAGGTCAGGTCTGATGCAAGGAACGCTGGCAAGAGGGCTAAGCGTGCGAAGGACAAGTCTGAGGCTGAGGAGAAGAAGTAGATGTGAAGAGGAAACTGTTTGTTGAGGAGTAAAAGAAGGATTTAATTGCAGCATCAGCATTGCTGTGATTCCTCATCCGAGTTGATAAAATATACCAGCTTATGAACATGTGACGACTTTCTTTCTCTAAAGCCTGCTCATCTCAATCTTGACTATGTAATCGGCTATTGTTTGGAGGTGAGTTACCTGCTTCGAATCTGTACATATGACCATCGTCCCATAAACCTCCCGTCCTTTCGCCAAACGCCGCGCTTGATGCAAATTTTCCCTCGAGTCTCGGTTTGATCTTCGTCTGCACCCTTGTCGTGCCGCATTCGTTGTGCATGGCTCGCACTTTTCTAAACAAGTTCTTCCGCGATATTCATATCGAAACGAACAATTCTATTCGCTCAATCTTGTATCCCAAGAAAGTATTGTTTTGCCGCCAACAATACTGCTCTCCCTCACCTATCCTTATAAACCTTCGGCTTCCAACCCTCCTCCGCCTCCTTCTTCATCTCATCCCTCTCGCCCTTCTCCCTCACCTCCGCCTCAATCCTCTCCCTCGCCCTCAAAATCTTACTCTGCAAATAAAAACTCCCTCCCTTTGTCGGATCATTCGTATCAAATAACTTCTTAAATCGCTCCATTGTCTGTTCCATATTTGCTGGTTGTCCTGGTGCTGGTGGCGCTACATTTAATATCTTGTACGCTTCGTCTAGTGTTATGCCGGAGGAGGAGGAGAGGCCGGCATTGCCTGCTGCTCGCCCGCCGGGGGTTTGGGCGTAGCGTTGGGCGGCGGAGGCTTGTCTCCAGGCTTCGGCGAAGGCACGGCCGAATACTCGGGCGCCGGTTATGGCGATTTGGATTATTGGTTTGTGTGCCTGGAGATGGATGTTAGTGGTTGGTCACAAAAGAGAGGGGCAAGCGGGCTGACCATAGTGTAATGTCGAATGTGCGCCAGGGAAAGTCTCAGTTACTGAGTCCACAGTATAGCTCAGTAGTATAGTGTGCTCAAATACTCGTTTGTGGAGGTGTTTCAGATTGCGCCAGCCTAACGAGAAGGAGCGATGTGTTCTTCGACTCAATCGTGAGGGCTGAATTGCTATTGTTATGCGTGTAGAGACTTGTGTACAGATGTCGCTGTTGTAGATCTCAAGCGGCGACCTTCTCGTCGTTTCATCCAAAAGTTGAAAAGTCGGGGATCCTCGAAGCTTGGCATTTACGTATTCTACTCGATCACATGCATGTCTCATGCGTGTGTCATCTTGTTTCGAGTATGCTTCTTTCTGCTCCTTTCCACATCTCATGTTGCTATAGTGAGCAAGATTCAGTCTGATGTCAATCAGTGTCTGTCTTGCGTCATGAAGCAGCTTGATACTTGAATGGCAGCTTTTGGTAGAGTTACCTATAACTTTGACTATGAATACTACCTGACCACCTTCAGATTCACCCTGGATGACTTCTCTTCCAAGTTCCGCACCAGCCAAAGATGGCGAACCTTCCACCATCGATCCCCCTCCCACAATTGCTGCCTTTACTCCATCTGTTTCCACCACTTCCTCAAAACAACGCTCTGCTATTCTTGTCCACCAAAAGACGCCTTTACTCATAGCAACACCACCACAAGTCACTCGAGCACTAGCATATTCACATCCATTCCTCTTACCACTAAATAAAGTGGCAGGTCTCTTCACATGGACTACCGGTGATCCATGGGAAAGCTTCCTTCTTGTTTGTTCATTCTGGGGCATAACATTATACGCCGACATACTCATAAGATATATCACACCTTTACTTCTCGTCACCATTCTCGTTCTAGCAATGTATTCACGACGGTATTCTCCACTCTCTTCAACAGGCTGGTCGCGTGATTGGGACTTGACCAGCTCAGGCGCTCAACGTACGAATCCAAACACAAAAGTCCGTCATCATAAATCTTTGGATGATATTGTCGAAACACTGAACCTGTTTACATCGAGATGTAACATCCTACTCGAACCCCTTCTTCGTCTTACAGACTTTTTGTCCACTCAACGAACGGCTACATCTGCCACTACTCGGCCAGCTTTGATCACTCTTTTCATCAGACTCGTCCTTGTCACGCCGTTCTGGTTCCTACTGACACTACCACCACTATACCTCATCACAAGTAGACGGGTGATATTAGTCCTCGGTACTATAGGTTTGACATGGCACTCTCGTCCAGCTCGAATAAGTCGAACTCTTCTTTGGCGATCACGTACAATACGTCGTGGGTTATGTTTGATCACTGGTCTCGAACTGACACCCCATGATCCTAATCGCAACAACTCTATTTCATCCACGACAAAAGCTATGCGCGATGCCAACGCTTTAGCAGCTAAACTCTCTACTCGACGAAATCAAAAACAAAAGACATCTAGTAATGGTCCTTCATCTCCTGGAAACAAGACAGAAGGTATCCGTTTCACCTTTTCCCTCTTCGAAAACCAACGACGCTGGATAGGTTTGGGTTGGACAACCAGCATGTTCGGCGCCGAACGCACCGCCTGGACTGATGAAGAGCTAGTTCCTTCATTACCCAAAGAACAGTTTTCCCTTCCCGTTATCGACGGCGGAATTGGAACGTGGAGATGGTGTGAAGGAAGTGAATGGACAGTGGAAGGTCCCGCACCATTAGATGACTCCAAAGATGCCGTTGATTTGGGAGGCTGGATTTATTATGACACTCAATGGCGTTACCCCAAACGTCAAGATGGGTGGGGAAGATATACACGGCGGAGGAAGTGGGTGAGGGATGCTGAGCTTGTGGAATTGGATCTTACAGAAGATCACACCGTAACGACAGAACCTGCTATTCGTCCGAGAGCGACCACGACGGCAACGATGATGAATATGACGACAGAAGGACATCAAACCCCAACTAAACTACAACGACAGCACTCTTATGACGCCGCATCCGTTCTCTCTGCCTCCGCTAACAGGAGAAGAACCTGGTTCGGACGATCGCCAGCTGTAGAAAGTACGTCGAGCTCTCCTGTTAAAGCATCACCGCTTGCT
>Ga0160428_1002240_pt1 | contig 12200 bp, 13 predicted proteins | sample SolpanmetagenomM_FD_108198 | JGI IMG/M metagenome (GOLD analysis project Ga0160428, IMG submission 108198) | Solar panel surface microbial communities from Lawrence Berkeley National Laboratory, California, USA - M | ecosystem: Engineered > Built environment > Solar panel > Unclassified ... | reverse complement strand
TTGACCCGTTTCATGATCCTCGCATCTCTCATCGCACCGCCCACGTCAACGGCAAAACATACAGTGCGTGTTTTCTTGGGATGGATTAGACCTCGGCTATGCCAGAATTGACCTCGAATTTCGCTAGAATATCTCTACGGAACTCCTCCGAACGGGCAGTTCAGAGCTACCGCGTTCCTAGTAAGGCCCTTTGCTGAACCCCACCACGTGCCCCAAAAATAAGAAACATCGATACTAATAACCCGGGTGGAGATTCACGGATGGCCTGACATCTCGGCGGCGTGGCGGTATCAGATCCCTCAGCTTCTCCAGTTGGGTATTCGCGTCGTGTGCCCAGACCTAGTTGGCTTTGGCGGGACGGTAGGAACTCCGTTTTCCCCGTCAAGAAATAATGGTGACGAGAGTCTTCTTTTGACGAGAACGAATCTCTCTTGCAGGATGCTCCGAAAGTGCCGCCAAGCTCACTCGAGTGTTACGGATGGAAGAGCGTCTCCAACGACATTGCGGAGCTTGCGCGCCAGCTCGACGCCCCTAGGATCATTCTTGGAGGGCACGACTGGGGCGGCGCCGTCGTGTATCGCTGCGCTCTGTGGCATCCGGAGCTTGTAACCCACCTGTTCTCAATCTGCACGCCGTTTGCACGTCCGTCACGTGTGTTTCTGCCCATGGACAAGGTCCTGGAGAAAGCACCCCAGCTAGGCTATCAGGTCCACCTCGCAGGACCGGAGGTCGAGGCCGCCGTCCAAACCAAAAAGCAAATCAGGCAGTTTTTGAACGGCATCTACGGCGGGCGCACCGCCGACGGCCAAGTCTTGTTCGATCCCACGACCGGCGTGCGTCTGGATCGTCTGCCAGCCATTGGCAAGACCCCGCTGCTTACTGACAGGGTAATTTGAAAGAAAAATTGTGCCGCTCGACTCGGCCTCCCCCAGCGCACGACCGTTTTCTAACCGGTGGGGCGCGTTTTTTTTTCTAAAATAGGAAATGGACTACTACGTCCAAGAGTTCTCGCGGAACGGTCTGCATGGCACATGTGCGTCATCCCCGTCACACCGCGGTAGCCGGATCACACGCTGCAAAAGGCTAATTCTTTCTCAGTGAATTGGTACCGGACGCGAGAACAGAATTGGAGGGACGAGCTCGAGTAAGCAATAGTCATCGTTTGCCCGGACCCCTTGCCCTGTCCCTGGCAAGAATCCGTGCTTGTCGCGCACGACGGGGTGCTCTTTTCGTACTGACGCCCGCCCGCCGCCAGGCTGAAGAGGCACACGATCGACGTACCTGTGCTATTCGTCCAAGCAACGCGCGACAACGTGCTCACGCCGTCGCTCAGCATTGGAATGGAGGACCACGTGCCGAGGCTGACGCGAAGAGAGGTGAATGCCGGCCATTGGGCCTTGTGGCAGACTGCGGAAGCCGTGAATGGGCATCTGAAGGAGTGGTTTGAAAGCGTCGTCTTCGGGGGAGGCAAGAGCCACCTCTGAAGGCCGGTTGTTCGGTTCGGGTAGAAAGCCACGCTTCACGCAGTGGTGCAACGGGCCGCGCTTTTGAGAACGTGGGCGTGACCACCACCTGGTCGATGTGATGGGTGATTTCATTGCGAAGTGGCTGCTTGGGGGTTAGGTGGACTACTCGGATGATAGCTGCTTTCTAGCGAAGCTTAGATTATCATAGCGTAGGTTTGTTGCAGTAGTCGCACGAACGGGTGTCTGGAACGTTGCAAGCAAGACACGACTCGTATTTCTATATCCCTTCAGAGACTTGCATGCATGCGTGATGCGCTCACTCTACGTGCCAAGCCGGCCGTCATCCGACACCTAATGCCAACGTGCTCAAGCAGCAGCAGCAGCAGCAGCAGCGACAACAAGCAGATGCAAAGATATCTAACGCACTCTCATCAATTCACTATTCCCACCTGGCCGCCTCTCTTTCCTTTTCGATCCTCGCCGCTCTGTCCTCGTCGTTCTCGTCGTCCGCGTACTTGTAGCCGGACCTCCTTCGGCCCTCCCTGTCGTGCTTCTTCCTACGGCTACTCCTGTGTTCGCCATCCTCGTCGTCCACCGCCGTCCGAACTCTTTTCCTATCGCCTTGTTCGTCCAGGCCATTGTCCCTCTCCTGCTCCTTCCGTAGCCGTTCCCGGTTGCGCGCTTCACGCTCCAGTGTATAGACGTCGACCTCGGGTTTCTCCTGTCGCGCCGGCTTCGTTTGGTCGTCGGCGGATGGGAGCTTCGAACGGTCCTTGATCTTGAACTCTCGCGGTCCGGTAGGTATGTTGTCGTCCCGACGCTGGGGACGGTCACTGCGCGAGCCGCGGTGGCGACGGTCGTGGTCTTCGTCTTTTGCGGGTGACTCTGCGCGGTCACGGCGGGAGCGCTTTCGGTCCCTTTCCTTTCGATCGCGGGCGCGCTGACGGCTTGAATCTCGTTTCGAGGTACGGTCCGACTTGGGTCCATGCGTGTCGTCTCTGTCGTCAGACCGTTCGGCCTTGGGTGACCGGCTGCGGCGCCTGTATCTTGAGCGGTCCCGGCTTCGGTCTCGGCTTCGATCGCGACGTGATGAGCGATGTTTTTCCGTGTCGCGACGACTCCGATAGTGGGAGCTCGAACTACGCGACGAATGACGAGATCGAGAAGGCGCTTCATCAGCATGACGCCCCTGATCATGGCGCTTGCGTGATCGGTGCGTACGGTCTCGCTTGCGATCTTGCGTATTCTCATCGCCTTCGCGGACTGACCGGCTCACCGAGCGATTTTTTTGCTGTTGACCGTTTGAGGCGGCGACTGATCGAGCGACTGATGGTGATCGACTCCTGGACTTGGAGCGACCCTTTGTCGAGCTAGCGCAGATAGTTAACACCAAGGAACGACATCTTTCGACTTTATAAACCTGATGACTTACTTTTCTTTGCCTACAGAGGCGGCGGGGCCGTTGAGCGGTGCGGGCGTTTTCGTTGCTCTACCAATGGCTTGAAACCCTGCTCGACCTCGGAATCCGGTATTTGGCTGACCGTCGCGCATGGCTTTTGGTCCTGTAGGCGCTCCAGCTACGCCTTGGCCCATTGGCTCGACAGACATAACCTCCATATGATTGTACATCTGTCCAAAGCCGCCTCTTCCACGGAAGTTGCCTCTGCCAAAACCTCGCATGCCACCTCTGCCACGACCGCTGAAGTCTTGTAAGCCTGTTGAGAGATAGTGAGAAGCCGGGCCGGCTGGGATCGCGGGGCCTAATGGTATCGGTTCGCTGATTGATTGAACACTCGGATCCTCCAAGAATTCGTCGTTGGTAGTGAGTACTGCGATAGGTTGCAATGAAAGCTCCTCCTCCTCCGCTTGAGCCGGCTTGACATTGTCTTTTCCTTCAAGACTCTGCTCGTCGTCTACACCGCCAGGAAGTAGCTCATCATCGTTCGACTTTTCGTTCACATTATCTGTAAAATTCTGATGACTCTGCGTGTCTCCTAAGCCTCCAAGGGATTCTTCGTTAGCTTGATGCTGGGTATCAACTGGGACAGAATCCGGCTTCTGTGCGGCTGCAGCGGTGCTATCGCCACCCTCGGCGTTGTCTGTTTGCTCTGGAACGGTCTTCTTTTGCACGTCGCGACCAAATTCATCAACGTTCGATGATGGTTGAGCACCGGCTCCCACATCTTGCTGAGCGCGACCAGCGTATTGACCATAGGAGGTCTGTCGGTCACGTCCATAATCTCTTGATTGCTGCGAATAACCACCACCACCCCGGTTACCTTGGAAACGATTCTGCTGGTAGTTATTCATGGCATGTGGAAACTGCTGCTGCGAGTTCTGCATTTGATTGAAATGCTGCTGCCCCTGGCGCGACGACGATTGTTGATTATATCCACCAGAGGGATGATAGCCAGCATTTGCGCCGCCAAAGTCACCGTTCATCATTCCGCCCATAGCTCCCATCGCGTTGTTCCCTGCTGTCCAGCCGCCGTAGCTGCCATCGAAGCCCATGCCCATGTTCAAACTATTCATTGCCATGCCTCCGTTGAAGCCCCCAAACATCCCTTGAGACATCATCATTGGATCCATTCCCATTGCTAGGGAGGAATCGTTAGAACAGCGCATGAGGAACAGTGTTGCACGGGGAAAGCTTACACATCATATTAGGAACACCTCCCCACCCATTCATCATGTTCATGTTATTCATAGCCATCATCGGGTTGAGCATTCCAGTGTGCCCCCAGGTGCCCCCAAACCCGTTTGTCATCACGATTTGGCTGAGGTCACCGTTCGGCATGTTCGTTGCAACATTCATGCCACTTCCATTCAAATTATTCTGCTCTGGCTCTTTCACATCGATTTCGGGCTGCACTGTATCTGGCTTTTCCTGATTATCTTTTGTTTCTGTGGCTCTCAAAGCATCATCAGTTAGAACGGATTTTCCATCAGGCTGTCCGTCGGGAATGGTGGTTTCATGAGTCTGATCGCGAATAAACGTCAATATAGTGATTCACTCTTGCTCAAGCGACATGGCAGCTGACCTGGGATCCTCCGTTCGCTACGTCTGCATTTTCGCCAGTATTTTGGACGGCAGGCTCCGAAGTTGGATCTTCATCGCCTTTTTCGATGGTGGGCACAGCGATATCCTCTTGTGGCACTGCCGGCACAATCGGAACCTCCGGCACTGGCGTCGATGGTTTGGGTGTAGCTGGCTTCGCGTCTGCGCGCTCCTTGTCCCTTTTCTTTTCTTCGTTCTTGAGAAAGGCCCTAACTGTCAAGCGAAGCGCTTTGTTGGGTTTGCAGTCGTCGCGCGTAAGTGGGCTGTGCGCACAAACAGGGCAAGAAGTTGGAAGAGTTGCTTCGCCTACTGAAGGTCAGTCGCGGCTTCGTGAGAGCAGAGTTCCGGAATCAGACAAGTCTCGCAGATTGATTGATCGCAGCAGGGAAGGCGAAAGGCGTTGACTACTAGCTTGTTGCAGCTGGCGCAACGCAGCTTGATGGGAATCTCCTCTTGCGTGAGAGAACTGTCACAAAGATATGGTTAGGAGCTTGTTTGTGCTATGGCTAGGCTCTCTTACTTCGCAAGCTCGGAAGGAAAGGACGCCATGGTGAGCGTATGCTCCCTAAGGAGGGAGGCAGCGCGATGGGTCGAGCGGTAACGTGGGTTTACTACCTGCCGTCTCTAATGCATGCGTTTCAGAGCGAGAGCCATGAGACTTGTTCCGCCGGATGTCAAGAGAAGAGAAGAGAAGAGAAGAAGAGTGAAGGTGGGAAGTAATCGAAGCAGCTACCTTGACTTATGAAGTTGCCCAGCAAGCGCGCGAGGGGAAATTTGTCTACATCACGTGATCAAAAACTACTATGGAGAGCACATATCATGGAGGTGTTAGGAGAACCTGTCTGTCTGTTCATGAGATGTAGTTAATAATTCTCTGTATGCAATCACCCCTCGGCTTCATGATCGTAAGCTCCTCTAAGTGCGCCTTGTATATTGTCATGAGCGTCGTTATGTAGCAACCTTTATAAGAATAGACGTTGGGCGTCGGCCGACTTCCACCATAGCTGTTTGATTCCACATCACCGCGACAGATCAGGATTCGTCTTCGGGCGATGAGCTTGATGAGCTTTGACGCGGTCTCACTTGCTCGAAGTCTAACGTCTGTACTATCATTAGTGCCGTTCACCAGATCTCTGCTTTTACACGAACCATGTCGATCCAGTCCCCTCCGCCATGCGTGGAACCGCTTTCTCCTTTGTTATCGAAGCCCATACGTGTGTAGTAGGGCACCAGATATTTGTAAGTTATGATGGAGACCCGGTCTGCCACCTCCCCCTCTACCATTCTCTGCACATATGCCTTCAAGAGTGTCGTACCCAGACCCCTACGTTGATAACCGGGCAACACGGCAAACGAGTGTATTGCCAGTGTCCTTCCTTTCTCGTTGTGACCCGGACTTGCTTCTGCGTTCGTACCTTCTCGCCAGTTCTCTGGGACTTCCATATCCTCGTCCGCTACGAGCTCATTTGTCGTCAACGTCGCAATGATCTGCGCCAGAAGCACGCCTTTGCGCTGTGGCTCCGACGAATCTGGGGCGTTGGCAAAGGGAGACGTTTCGGCGTCGTGTGCAGGCGCGCCGGGTTCTGCTGAAGTGAAGAGCCCCAGGCATAATTGGCCGCTCTTCGTTAGGCGGTATTCGAACTTCTCGCGCGTGCCTCTATGCGCTTCGGAAAAGGTTGCATTCTCGAGAGCAAGGCAGCTTTCCAGGTCGGTGATACCGAGGGTTTGCGCGTATGGGTGCAGTCGCTTAACGCTGTCCTTGACGGTGGCTTGGCTTGCACGGCGAGCCATTGCGCGGTCGGGGTCCTCCGTCCATGTAGGCGCCTTGTCCTCCTCCGGGAAATCAGCGGTCGCGTCCATCGGTATTTCTCGGCTGTGGGAGGAGTAAGTGTCAAGCTCGTTCCCGGTCATAAGATGGGGCATGTCATCAGGAGAATCGGAATCGGTGTCGTACTCTGCCATGTTGTCTTTGCGCGGCGTGTTCTTCCTAGGATTCAGGGCCACGAGCCTTTGAAACGAGACGAAAGGAGAAATCGGCGGAGATGATCGGCGCTGGATCAGTTAGCAGGTGCTGCTGTCCCCGCTACCGTCAAAAACGTCTTTTGTAGCTGTACCTTGCTCCAGAGACTGACTGCCAGGACTACGGCACTCTTAGTGTATGGGAGCAGACGGGAGGGAGAGGACAGTTAAGGAAGTCTCGTTGACAATCCATTAAGACAAGACATAAGAAGCTTCAGTTCCTCCAGCTCAACGCATGACGCCAGCATCACGCGAGTCATGGACCACCGGCTTGAACTGAGCTTGTTTTACCAAGCTTCGTCTCAGGGTGACAGACTCCGGGGTCACTTCCACATTGAGGAATTCGTCTACAGCAGTCTATAGATCAATGGTTCAGGATCTTGGTCTGGATGGCAACCCCCGCCTTCTCCAACCTCTCAATGAACCCATCTCCAAGCATTGCCGCGGTCAGCACACCTCCTCCAAGCTTCTTTGCGTCGATTTGCTCGTCCTGCAAGATTGTAGCCGCACCTTCGGCAAGGAACTTCCCCGTCAACTCATAAAGGCTTCCTTCATAGAGCAGCCTTCCGAAGGCTTTCTTCGTAGTATGACCGTCTGGTAGACCAATGGCTCTGTATTCAATGACTTCGTTCTTGGCGTCCTCCTTCGTCGGCCCAAAGCCGGGCTGCGTAACGATCTTCTTCAGCAGCCATCTTAAAGGCGAGAGCAGCAGTAACAAAGGTCCTAGGGTAACTCCCAAGTGCACTAGAACACCGAGGAAGCTATTACGAACGCTCATATATGGACTGAATTTGAAGTTGGGTCCGTATGTTTTGGTGGAATCCTGGCTCAACAAACCCCACGACCGGTGCACCAAAGCATTGTCGGCACCACCCTGTATAGAAGTCGTAAGAGTACCAAGATCTGAGACTTTCCGAACGCCGGTCAACTTGGTCCCCAAAGAAGTCGTCGATACTGTTTTGGGAAGCGCAACAGGACAAATAGCTGAGGCAGTGCTCGACTGCATGATCTGAGCCAGTGAGTAGTGATCAAAAATGCCGAGTGCAGTTGCCAAGGTTCCGCCACTAGGTGAGGCCTTCATCTCATGCACGGTGAATATGACCTCCTTGGTGGGCATTGCCATGTTTTCACGAATGCATTTGACCAGTGCGTACGTGACGAGATCAGCCGGGGCTGACTCAACCCCGGTTTGAGGGATGATGATGGCACCGCTGTCCTGGGCGATGCTATGGTACTTACGGACCATCTTCTGTACCCAAGGCGATTCTCCGGTGACGTCCAGGTAGTGAGTACCACTGCGTGCACATGCTTCGAGAACGGGCTCGCCGTAAAGCTCATAAGGTCCGACACAGTTTATCAAAACCTTGGTCTTCCTCGCAAGGTTGTGCATTTCCTCTTTGTTGAGCTGGGCTACCTCAATAGCTGGTAGGTTGTTCAGTTTCATCGCGTTTTCTTCATAAATTGAGACCTGTACCTGGCTGTGTGCGTTCCGAGTTGGCCTCTTTCAACTCTGGCAAAATACTTGAAAGCTTTTCATGCGAACGCCCAGCGAGAGCCCATTTCAGATTGGTAGGTAAGTGTGTTGCAATATGATGAGCCGTGTACTTGCCAGTGTATCCAGTAGCTCCCCAGAGAACTAGATCATACTCACGACTTGAATTCATAGTGGACGTCGGAGATGTCAAGAAACACGGTTCAAGCACTTGTTGTCGCAGATGGTTGATCCAAGCGATAAAGCTGTTCCGTTCGTTTGCGAATTGAGAAAAAGACTATTGGCTACCAGCGTAATAACTACTGTATTAAACACGCTTCTTTCAACTGATGGTAGTCAGCTCAGCGAAGTGATAATGGTGCAACATGACGAGCAGAAAGGGTCTTGGCATCGGATAAACCCCCATTCCGATCCGACGGCCACAATCATCGAAAACCTCTTCACAAGCAAGCCGCCTGAGAAACAGCACCGTCACAAACCCCTTACACATCTTCAAAATGACGAAGCGCACAAAGAGTGAGTGCTTGGAACCCTGTAGAATCGCAATGTTGCAGTACTAATCAGGCGTCTAGAGGTCGGTGTTACCGGCAAGTATGGTACAAGGTATGCACTGCTCCTGCTTCGACATCACTCTCCCTTGGCATCTGGACTAGAAGACAATCGCATGGGAGGACATTACAAACAAGAGAATATTCCTGACGCTCCGGGATAGATACGGTGCCTCCCTGCGTAAGCAGGTGAAGAAGATGGAAATCTCTCAACATTCCCGCTACGCCTGTACATTCTGCGGAAAGACCACTGTCAAGCGCGTTGCTGTCGGTATCTGGTCCTGCAAGGCCTGCAAGAAGACCGTCGCTGGTGGAGCCTACACAGTCTCGTAAGTCGATTCGATTTGTCGCAACATCGCACAACCGTCAGAGCATTCAGACAGCTGACAGCAGCAGGACTCCCGCCGCGGCCACCATACGATCAACCATCAGGCGTCTGCGTGAGATTGCTGAGGTATAGGGTGTTGTGCTTGAAGGCATCTGGGAAAGGGTAGCGGCGTTATGACGAAAACCCAAGGGTTGTACTTTGCGGAGACAACTGTAACGTTCTTTCCAAGCGAAACCTCTTCGAATGGACCATTGGCTCGGTTGTTCCTTTACGATTCCTCAGTCCGTAGCACCATTTATGGATGGCCACCAAATGAATTGCTCCCGGTTCCAAAACTCTGTGCAGCTCACTCGTCGCCCTGGTGCTTCTTCCTCCCGAAGAGCGCGAAGCTCAGTCTAGTCTTGCTCTCTCTTAGACTTAATGCCAAGAACACCAGAGACGCTAGGCTGGACAAACTTATGGATGGCTTTTTTTTCGTTAGTAAAGTGTGCAGCTGGCTAACCCGCCTGTCTCGCTCGACCACTACACAAGCTGTCGCAATGCCGCCTCACTCATTCACCGGGTCTCCTACATAATCACGTGCACGAATGCTGAAGCGGCTGGACAGTCACCTAACAACGGTCATGTTGACATTGTAGTCGGCTGTCGTCAGACACTCTTTGGCTTGCGAGCTTTTCCGTCTTCGCTCTTCACGTGCAAGGACACGCTAGTCCCCATCGGGACTGGTACAACACGCTCTTACCCTCGCCCCACGTTTCTTCTTTCCTTCATAACCCTCCCCCCATCCATCAAGGTTCCTCTGTCTTTCACCTCTCTCGTCTACCCCTCAGATCTATCTCGACATCACCACAACTTCTTGAACGCGCCTCATGGCAGACTCGTGCATTGTCTGCCTCGGCGACCTCGCTGGATCGGACACTTCGGATACTACTGTTAATGTCCACGTCGTGCATGCCGACAATGATGCACTAAACGACTCGCCTTCGATTAAGCAGGAAGACTCCCTAGACCCAACTCAAGCTGTTGCAAGCCGCATCAAAGCTCGAAGGGAATCCAAAAGTTCGACTTCTCAGGCCCCAACCCTGAGCTTGCGCCTTTCGACGGTTGGAGAGGAGCCTCAAATAATCGCTCAGTTACTACCATGCGGTCACACATTGCATGACGAATGCCTTAGGCCTTGGGTCGAACGGGCGAACAGTTGCCCTATCTGCCGCACTGCTTTCAACGTTGTTGAGCTGAAACATACAGTCAATGGTAATGCATGCGTTGCTTCTCCGGTTGACTCACGCTGACATGTTGAATAGGACCGAGCTTCTCATCTTACGTAGTCGGGGATAAACAGCAAGTGGCAGAACTTGATCCCTCGATGTTGTTCGATGATGACTTGTTCGACGAGCCTTTCGACGAGCCTTGCATATTCTGCGAACAATCAAGCGAAGGCGATATCTTGATCCTTTGTGACGAGTGCAATGCTTGTTGGCACACTTACTGCGCAGGTCTTCCAGGTGTACCTGCAGGTTCCTGGTGCTGCCGATTCTGCCTTGAGGCAGGGGGTGGGCAGCAAGTTCTTACCCGAGTGCAAAGACATGCGCGACGGCCGGCAATTCAAGAAGATCCAGCAAGGCAAAATGCGTCGGAAAATCAACGACCGAGAAGGCGGAGGGGCCGAGTGCAAGGGCAATCACTAGCGCCATCCGCTTGGGCGCAAGTCTGGCAGTCAGTTTGGGACGGTCTCAACTTGGATCTTGACTTCCCCTGGGCCGATGAGCAGGAAAACACAACACAACGCACAGAAGCCCAACAACGCGAGCTTGCAGAATGGCACCGACGATTCCGAATAGCAGAAAGGCAGGGAGCCGCCGCCCGTTTTCGCAACACTACTACATCATTACTGCAACGAAACAGGCAGTCAAGCCCAAAACCAGAATCTCAGGAGGAGCTTTCCGCATGGAACGCGTTTGAGAAGGCGAAGGATCTACAGTCGGAGAACCTTCCTGAAGGCGGGAGGAACAAACGCAAATCCATATCTGTTTCACCTGCCGAACCCAAGCCGGAACCTGAACGAAAATTGAAGCGGCCCAAGACGCGTCGAACAGAGAACTTGGGCGAGTCCTCGTCGGATGGCGGTATTCCCTTTACAAAGAAAGCATCCAGCCCTGTTTCTCAGCGGATCAAGCGACAGAGTCTCACTTCTTTACATACTGACACCCGTCTTACTGGACCGAGCTTTTTTCAATCGCTTTTGAAGGAGGTGGAAAATGCACCAGCAATCTCAGAACTGGACGAGCAACAATACAGCCCGGTTGATCAAGCGACGCCGACCAGCCCTAACCTCTCAACATCCGCTGGGTCCTCACCCTTAGTCGCTGGGCAGATACTGATAGGCGGCCGGTCACCGAGCCCCCCGCCGTTGCAGTTGTCAAGTCCGCCGTCGCCGCCACCTCTAAGTTCGTGTATTGAGCCTGTGTTTGCTAAAAGACCTGGTAGCCCAATTCAAAGGTACGTCTTTGCTTGTTATTCCTTTGTGCACCATTACCACATTTTCTATTCCCTGCCCCTGATAGCTGCGGAAAACCCACATTCGAATGATAAAGCTCCCCTCGTGATGGAAAAACATCAGTCTGTAGATTGAGTTGCGTAAGCTCATGCCGTATAGTCAAAGGCAATGCGACTTGGGAAGATTTCTACGGCAGAATAAGCTCTTCTGTCCATAGTCGAAGCGAACCAACTTGACGACATACAATTGTTTTGTACATCCAGACGCGCCCTGGAGCCACTAACCGACTTTCTTCAACTCGCGTTGATGGGTTTCGATTCATGGGGCTCGGCTGGCAAACTTTGTGATGGGGCGTGTGTGAGACAAAGCGCCTAGTATTCCACTAACAGCTATTGACCCTCAAGCAAGAAGGCTTTATGACGTGACCAATCAGAGAGCATGACTGACATGTGTTCTAGTTTACAAGAAAACGACCATCCACTAAGCGGCCCAAATGTACGGCCTGCAGCAGCTCTCCCAATAAGGCGCGTACAGGTCTCTATGAGCACGAAAACCGAGATTCAGAAACTGGTCAGCGCGGCGTTGAGACCGACTTACAAGAACAGGAATATCAATACCGAACAATACACGGACATCAACAGAGACGTCTCAAGACTGCTGTATGATTTCGCAGCTGAGAGTAGTGAAGCCTCGGACCGGGAAAGATGGGGGATTATCGCTGCAGCGGAAGTGGACAAATGCATCAAGAGGCTTCGCGGCGTCGAGCTTGGACCGACTGCATGATGGTGACTA
>Ga0160428_1002238_pt1 | contig 12220 bp, 16 predicted proteins | sample SolpanmetagenomM_FD_108198 | JGI IMG/M metagenome (GOLD analysis project Ga0160428, IMG submission 108198) | Solar panel surface microbial communities from Lawrence Berkeley National Laboratory, California, USA - M | ecosystem: Engineered > Built environment > Solar panel > Unclassified ... | reverse complement strand
TGTAAACCTTCCAGATATTGAGCAGCTAACTGAAAACTGGGTACATGAACAAAGTGGGCCTCAGAAAACTCAGTACAAGCTGCCCGGTTTAATATGTCGGCAATGAAGGGGTCATCATCAACCAGTAAAATCAAAAATGAAGCGTTCATTCGACGACGGCTATAGTAAGTGTATGATGAGCAACGAGACGACAACGACGATCTGTGAAGGAGTTGGTTAACTAGCGATTGTAGTAGCGTTTGTAAAGCCGCTTGCCTTCAGGCTGCTCCTTCGCCCAATCGGTGAATGCTCGTACCGCTTCAGTCTCGGCCTTGGCGCTTACAGCATTAGCGGCCCAGAGTTGACCCGTTAAGATCGCCACTATCACGACAAACAAGAATCCAATAAAAACGACCATGGCCGATCGCCATGAGGTAAATCCGATTCGGCTGGCCAACACATCGGCTTGCTGCCGAGCGGCCTTCTCAATCTGCCCCGCCGTCCGGGTGCCGCTTTCCTGAATGGTCGTAGCAGCGGTATCGGCGGCGGCTTTGATAGCCTCAGTACTAGGGAGCTTTTCTTTTAACGCGTCAACCAATGCGTCAGAAACGTACGCTGCAAACGTCTTGGCATCAATTATAATTGGCCGGTCGGTGATCGTCCTTAACTGTTCGGCCGTAGCCGGTTCTTTTCGTTTCTTGAGATCGACGAGCATAGTCTTGATCTCTTTGACGTCGTTCACTAATTCGTGCGGGTTCATAGTCTTGGCCCTCTAGTGGGCTTTATTTGTTGTTTCTCTTCGATTTCCGGGCTTTTCTCGGCCTGTCTGGGGGTAGACTTCATTTCCTGTCCCTTCGTCTGCTCATAGCCCTTAAATAGCGTCTGCCACTGATCCTGCTCTTTGGCTACAGCATAACTCGCAAACAAGGCGTTCCAGGCGTCTTGGCTTTGACGCTGCTCCTGCTGGTTGTGGCCTAGTTGCTGGCCGATCTGCTGGGCCTTGTGGCCGACCTCGCTGCCTTTCATGGCCAGCTCATCGTAGCGGAAGCTACACCCCACTAAACGATCTTGACTATCCCGCTTAAATTGGCTTTCTATTCCCTTTTCCAACAGCCGTTCGCGCAGCTGCTCGGTGGTGGTAATGCTCATATCAGCGAGAGCCGTTTTCAACTCCGCCTGCACATATTCCCGGCTGCTTTGCTTGTGAGGATCGTGGTCGTTCAGGCTCTGGCGTTGGCCGGGCACGGGGCTCATGCCTAGTTGCTGGCTAACGGCCTGGCATACCTTCACGTTACGGGCGTAGTTGTGGCTGGTGTCCAGAGCGGGACCACCATCAACCGGCACCCGATTGATGTAGATGTGAATGTGGGTGTGGGGCCGGTCGTGGTGCTGGTAGACGGCCACTTGATGGCGGCTCGGATCGGCCCCCATCTGTCGGCAATACTCCGAGGCGGCCCGCAACAGCTGCGCCGACTCAACAATCTCCCCCGTTGGCCAATTCAGCGACGTATGCCAGACGGGGCTTTTACAACGGCTGCCATCGGCGACGGCTAGCATCTCAGCGGCCATACCCTGGGGATCACGAGCCATCAAGTTTGACGCGCCCAACAACTCGGAGTGCTTTTGTTCCTTACCGTTCTTGAGGCCCGCCCCGTACTCCAGTGCCGAACCAAAACTCCCCCCGATGCTGGTCTTGGCGATCATCGCAGGGCGTGTTGAAGGGCTGATACAATCTGATTGATGGCCTGATCGTCGAACTGCCGCTGATGCGCGTACCGGGTCAACTGGTTAAGATTGTTGGCTACGCCGACTAGCGTTTGCCGCAGCGTGGCTGGTAATCGCTCCTGCACGGTCTGACTAGTAGCCACGCGGCGCACGTATTCGCTCACGCTTAATCCGGCCTGCTCGGCACGAGTCTCAATCTGTTTGCGCTCGTCGGCACTCACTCGAAAACGTAGAGTAATGGTCTTATTATCCTCCATCGGAAAGGGTTGAAAAGGGGAAAGAAAAGCACCGCAGGGCAAGACCGCCGACCCGTAAGCTTGCGTAACGGGCGGCTGACTTTGTAGCGAAAACCAGCCGTCAGGCGCGGTTGTAGCTACAAAGTCATGGCTTGCTCACGGACTAACGCGAAGCTACGCACCGGAGGAACACGCGCAACAAATACCCGTATTTACTGAACTGATCAGAATTAGCAACATAGCTTAGACCGATTAGGTATACCATAATGACACCAGCTAACTCGCCCAAACGCATGTACATCGTCAACTTCTCTGGCCATAACAAACTCTAATATGGCCAGTACAGTATCGGCCATATTAGATTGGAGTACTCGTTGAACTACCTGACGGGACTGGTTCAGCAAGGTTGGCAACTGGATCGGATCCAATTAGTCGATGGCGATACCAAGATCGATCTACCTATAGAAGCATTCGATGGTGACTACATGAGTCATCAAATCGAAGAGTTACAGAATCAGTGGGAGACAATTCTATGCTAGATGAGAGATAGTAAGCAAAGCATTTATCTGCACAGTGGTGACAGCAAGATGATAAGAACGCTGTAACCTTTATCAATGTATAGTAACCATTTTGTTTAGCGATAAAAAGGGAAAGCTAAACAACTATAAATATAGTTTCGCGCCCCTTTCGTTTTTTTAGTTTTTTGCTTTTTCTCTTCCCGTTCCGATTTGCCTTTTGGTCTGCTCGTCGGGAGGCCCTCTTAGTAATTTTTGCCCTTGCGTCAGCCGCTCTAAAAACCCCCTGCCAAAGCCACTTTTTGGCCCTCGCACGCGAGCGCCTACGCGCGAGACAAGTGTTTGTGTATTTCAAATATCACTTGTTATACACTTGTAAGGCCAAAAATTAGCAAATAAGCCCCTGATTACTAAAGAGTTAAGCTGTGGATAACTACTAATAAGTTGCAGTTTGGTCGGTAATAAGTTGCAGTTTGGTCGGTGTAGAGTAGTTATTAAGTTGCAGTTTGGTCGGTGTAGAGTAGTTATTAAGTTGCAGTTTGGTCGGCAGAAAGTTTTTATTAATTGTTGTATAACAATTAATAAAAACAACTTATAAATTTGCAAGACAACTACTTGGTAATGAAGAAGGCTATTGAGATATGGCAAGACAACGCGCTCACAGTAGCACGTTATGAAATGACTGAAGCGGAAAAGAACTTGCTTTACATGGTTGTAGCTACGATTCGTCCTGAAGATCCAGAAACGAAGATGTATCAAGTTTCGGTAAAGGAGATGGCTGAAGTATCTAACTCTAAGGAGTTGAAGTTTGAAGCATATAAGCAAGCCGCTCGCAAGCTATTGACTCGTGTCTTTGAAACGACTTTACCGAACGGCAACTTTTTACAAGCTACGTTCATCACATCGGCTGAATACAAAAAGGGAACTGGAATAATCGAAATAGAGCTGTCACGGAAGGTCAGGCCGTTCTACGTTGATTTGAATAAGAAGTTTACGAAGATGCAGTTGGTTGCTGCAATGTCTCTTAATTCAGCATATGCTAAGCGCATTTATGAACTGCTCTGCATGTTTAAAAATATGACTGATAAAACGTTTCGACGCGATTTATTAGACTTAAAATCTATGCTGTGGGTTATTGATCCAAAGACGGGTAAAGACAGTTATCCCAAATGGACGCACTTCGAAAAAACAGTTTTAGAGGTCGCAGCCAAAGAGATCAACGGCCACACAGATTTAACGTTTAACTACAAACCTATTTACGGAGATCGACCTGGGCGGGGCCGTAAACCGGTGGTCGAAGTCGAATTTGAAGTCTTCTATCAGGCTAAACCCGAAGTAGCCCCCCTGTCGAGTCTGCATGAGCGATTAGTCAAGCAATTCCGCCTGCGCGTTGATCAGGCTGATATGGTAATAGCCGCCCACTCCGCCGAAACCATCAATCGCCAGCTCTACGACATTCAGACAAAAGCCGCCGATGGCAAGGTTAAGAACATCGGCAGCTATACGGCCCGCGTATTTGGCTTAGAAACGAAGGGGAAAGAAAAATAACGGTGACCTTCACTCTCAGACCGATCAGAGCATATAGGGACTGAAAATGCCTCAAAATGCTGTATCTTGCTCCTATGAAAATCGTCCTCGATATTCCTGACGATCAGTTCAGCTTTGTCATGAAACTGGTCCGCAATCTGACCTTTCTCAAAGCTACGCCCCTACCGACAGGAGCCTCAAGCGAAAAAGCCCTGTTTCTAGCGGAGTTTGGAGAAGCCATTGACGAGCTGAACGACGTACTGGCTGGTAAAGCGCAGGCCGCTGACGCCTACTCACTATTCGATGAGTTATGAGATCAAGCGCCTGCCGACCTTCGACCGACAGGCCAAACGACTGGCCAAGAAATACCCATCCTTGAAAACCGACCTGCGGGCCTTATTCGACTCATTGCAGGTCGACCCCACGCAGGGCGTAGCCATCGGTAAGGGCTGCTACAAGGTACGCATGGCTATTGCCAGCAAGAAACAAGGGAAGTCAGGTGGGGCCCGGGCAATTACCTTCGTCAAGATCACTCAGGAAGCGGTCTATCTTCTGGCGCTCTACGACAAATCCGAAAAAGAGGCGTTAGTAGCCGGTGAACTAGAAGCGTACTTGGAGTTGATCGATGATTCAACGGCCGAATAAGTGCTGCCAGAAAGACTTTTTATTTTGCTCCGGTAACAGATCGGTTACCTCATTAATTGAGGTTGCGATAGTTGCCGAACTAGGCGCGGGCAATAGTTTCAACTCTCGGTTCTCTTCTCGCAAGCTGGTATTCTCAGCTCGTAGGTAAGCTGTCTCACTTTTCAAAAGTTGAATAATCTCATCTTTGGCCGCTAGTATGGCTGTGCTATCTTGTATAGGCTCCTTGTCTAGTCTTGTACTATCATTGTCTACCCTTGTATAGACAGCATTTTGATTAGATTGTACGGGGGAGTAAATATCAAATAAGTAGTTTGCCTGGATAGTGTACATACTCCCTTGTTTCCCCTTTTCCATTTGAACGAAGGGCTTACTGGTTGGCTTTTTGCACAGTCGTCTGATAGTTGCCTCATTCAATCCAGTTGCTCCGGCTGCTTCCTTGAGGGTAAGGTAACTCATATAAGCTGTCAATACTTGTATAGTCGCTTGTATAACCATTGTATAGGCTACAAATCAAGTAAACACAGTAGCTAATTCCAAGGACAGCTTTACACGACACTGATTATAAGACCTTCTTGAAGACCATTTCCTCACTTCTTGGGTAAGTCCAGTACACTGTGAATAGAAGACCGTTCATTGGACTATGCTTAAGCACGATATTGTAGTTATTGGTGCCTCCGCAGGGGGGGTGTATGCCCTCAAAGACTTAGCGGCTGCCTTACCTGCTGATTTCCCGGCGATTATTCTGATCGTTCTTCATGTAAGCGCTAACGAGCCCAGTTACTTACCTGACATTCTGACCTTGGCAGGAAAGTTGCCAGCTACTCACCCACGGGACGGAGAAACGATGCGAAAAGGGCATATTTATATTGCCCCGCCCGATCATCACCTGCTGGTGGAATCCAACCGGTTACTGGTCAAACGAGGTCCCAAAGAAAACCGGTTTCGCCCTTCGATTGATGCCTTGTTTCGCTCAGCCGCTTATACATACGGGCCGCGCGTGATTGGGGTGATTCTAAGCGGCATGCTCGATGATGGCACCTCAGGCATGTGGTCCGTCAAGCGTTTAGGGGGCGTAAGCGTAATTCAGGACCCTCAGGAAGCACCCTATCCAAGCATGCCTCAAAGCGTGGCTCAGCAGGTACCTGTTGACCACTGTGTGCGGATGGACCAACTAGCCGACCTGTTAAGCAACTTAGTGGCCGAACCGGCAGGCCAGTGGCCATCCCTTTCGGAAGCGGAAGAAATCCGCATAAGCAGCGAAGTACAGATCGCCCAGGCTAATCCCGCTTTAAAAATGGGTATTCTCAATATAGGTCAACCATCCAATTTAACCTGTCCGGAGTGCCATGGCGCGCTAAGGCGGATAGAGGAGGGCAAACAGGTTCGCTATCGGTGTCATACTGGCCATAGCTTTAGCCGTATCTCCTTGCTGAGTGGGATCAATCAGGCGGTTGAAGAGTCGTTGTGGAATGCTATTCGGGCGCTGGAGGAGACGTTGATGCTGCTGGCGCCCGACCAGGGCTTTTCTCAGGCCAATCACACAACGGAGGCCTACCAGTACCCAATCGACCAAGCGCAAGCGAAGCTGGACCTGTTACGCTCTATGGTAATGGGACTGTCAATGATCGAAGCGAGTGGAATACCCGAAGACCCACCTCGCAGCTAGCCACGAGCGGGCGCCCTGAAAGAATGGTGTCTACGACGGATGTCTGCGACTCCTTTCGCCTTGGCATCTCAGCTCAGGTCACCCACAAGTGGTTCGTTTTTAGATAGCCCTACTACATTTGCCAAGCAGGCATTCTCCTGCCTCTGGCGCGTGAGGAGTTGCTGGCGTTCGTCTTGTTGCCGGCTGATTAGTTTCTGCAGGTGCTTGGTCTTGTAGTTTTGCGCCATAATAAAAGCCCTTTTATCAGGCTCAAGAGCAGGCAACCCGTTTGCGTATTTGGTTCGAATCAGGTCCAAAACCGTTCGCTGCTGGGCGGCTAATGTATCCCATTCGAGAAAATGACGTTTTTGTAGTTTTAGCCGGGCTTGTAAAATCGTTAGAGATGTCATTGGGCTCGTGTCCAGTACAGAAGTGAATCTAACTAGTTACTGAAGCGAAAGCAAGGGTGGGCTGGAGGCAGGCATCTTTTCGGGAACGAACCGACAATCAAGTAGCCGGCAAACGTACCAAAAGACTATTTTCGTCGTGCGAGACATCAGGTAAACTGCTTTTTTAAACAACGCATTGTGTGAATAAACAGAAATTAACGACTCAACCAACCCCGCCAGCCGTCGAAAGTGAGCTTTTTATTGTCGGCATCGGGGCTTCAGCCGGCGGCGTAGAGGCCCTGACCGCTTTTTTCGAAGCAGTCCCTGCTCAATCCAATATCGCCTACGTAGTCGTTCTACACCTGTCACCCGACTTTGATAGCCAATTGGCGCAAATTTTACGAAACGTTACCCCGCTCCCTGTCATCGAGGTGAGGGAAACCGTTAAGGTGGCCCCTGATCAAGTCTATGTCATTACTCCCAATGGCCATTTAGCCATGCAGGATGGCCATCTGACCGTCTTGCCTACCACCACGCAGGGAGAACGCCGGGCCCCGGTCGATATTTTCTTTCGCACCCTAGCCGAGTCGCACGGCCCCCAGGCAGCAGCCGTAATATTGTCGGGCACGGGCGCCAACGGCTCCATGGGGCTCAAACGCATCAAGGAGAAGGGCGGAGCGGTGTTTGTCCAAAGTCCGCACCAGGCCACCTTCGACGAAATGCCCCGCCAGGCCATGGCCACCGACCTGGTCGATGAGGTGCTGCCGGTAGACCAGATTCCTCCGAAGCTTATTGCCTACCGGCAGGGGCTGGGCCAGATCGTTATCCTGCCGGAAGCCGATCAGCGACCCCAGGACCAGCAACAGGCGCTGCGCGAGGTGTTTACCCAACTCCGGCTGCGCACGGGCCATGATTTCTCTAACTATAAACGACCCACCCTGCTTCGGCGCATCGAGCGCCGGATTTCGGTCCACAACCTGCCTGATCTACCCGCCTATGCGGCCTATTTGCTCCAACAGCCCCCTGAAGTGGAAGCCCTGCTGAAGGACCTGTTGATCTCGGTAACTAACTTCTTTCGGGATCCGGCCGCGTTTACCAGTCTGGAACAGACGATCCTGCCCGCTATCCTGAAGAAAAAAAAAGCCGAGGACGCCGTCCGATTCTGGGTAGCCGGTTGCGCCACGGGCGAAGAAGCCTACTCGCTGGCCATGCTGGCCGTGGAGCGCACCCAGGGGGTACTGGACGCGCCTAAAGTGCAGATTTTTGCCTCCGATATTGACGAGGAGGCCATCGATAAGGCACGGGAAGGGATCTACACGCTCAATGATGCGGCCGATGTATCCCCCGAGCGGCTGGCCCGTTTTTTTACCCTTGAAGGGGATCGCTACCGCATCAATCGGGACATCCGGGAGATGGTCCTGTTTGCCCGCCACAATGTGCTCAAAGATCCACCCTTCTCCAGGATGGATCTGATCACCTGCCGTAATCTGCTGATCTATTTTAATCATACTGCCCAGGAACGGGCGCTGGAAACCTTTCATTTCGCCCTGAATCCGGGCAGTTATCTGCTACTGGGCCTCTCGGAAACCACCGACAGCACCAAAGATCTGTACGCCACCGTCAATCGGGAGTATCATCTCTACCAGAGCCGGCTGGTGATGGGCAGACGGTACCCGGTTCCCGAAACGGTCTCTCCCGCTTTTTCTAGTTCTTCCCCTGCCGTTGCCGTTTCTACCGCATCGGAACGCCGTCCGGTGGAACGCCCGAGTTTCGGGGATGTCCACCAGCGCTTGCGTCAGCAGGTGACCCCGCCTTCGATTCTAGTCAATGAAGCCTACGACATCCTGCATTTTACCGATCGGGCCGAGCGCTATTTCCACTTTTCGGGCAATGAAATTTCGCGCAACCTGTTAAAGCTGATCCGGCCCGAGCTACGCTTGGAGCTGCGCACGGCCTTCTATCAGGCCACCCAGCAGCAAACCCCGGTTGAGGTGCGGGATCTAAGCCTGCCGGTGGGCGAACAATCCGAAACGCTAACCATCCAGGTGCGGCCCATTCTCGAGGAAGGTGATCCGGTCCGGGGCTATTTTCTGGTGCTCTTCGAGCCAACGGGCGAAACGCCGGGAGTACCCTCGGACAGGTCGGCCTTGGCCGAGCCCCTGGCCCGGCAGTTGGAAGACGAATTGGTCCGGGTCAAGAGCCAGTTGCAAACAACCGGTTACCAGCATGAGTTGCAGGCCGAATCACTCAAAGCCTCCAACGAAGAGTTGCAGGCCATGAACGAGGAATTACGTTCATCGGCCGAAGAGCTGGAGACCAGCAAAGAAGAGTTGCAGTCGATCAATGAAGAGTTGACGACGGTCAACCAAGAGTTGAAGGTCAAGATCGATGAAGTCAGCCTCTCAAGTGATAATCTGCGCAATCTGATCAACTCGACTGAAATAGCCACCCTGTTTCTAGACCGCAGCCTGCGGGTGAACCTATTTACTCCCGCCACGAAGGAACTCTTTAATCTGATTTCGGCCGATTATGGCCGGTCCCTGACCGATATCACGCACCGGTTGGCCTATCACCAACTCGTAGAAGACAGCCAGCAGGTATTCACAAGTCTGCAACCCCTGGAGCGCGAAGTGGTCACCACCGACGGCCGGCTGTATATCCTGCGGATTTCACCCTACCGAACGGCCCAGGACCGCATCAACGGCTTAGTACTGACCTTCGTAGAGATCACCCGACGCAAAATTGCTGAAGACGCCCTGCGGGAGTCAGACCAGCGGAAGGATGACTTTCTGGCCCTGCTGGCCCACGAGTTGCGCAACCCCATCGCTACCCTCTCCAATACGGCCCTGCTGCTGGAAGCGACGGGCGGAACCGATGAGCAGCTGCCGCTGGCATCGGTAATACCCATGATCAGCCAGGAAGTGCAGTATTTGACGCGGCTGGTGGATGACTTATTGGACATCAGCCGGATTAACCTAGGCAAGATCGAGTTTCGGCCGCAGCGGCTGGAACTGACCGAGTTGATCAGGCAGGTCGAGCAGACCAGTCGGGGACTCATCGAGCAGGTACCTCAACAGTGGCAGCTACATCTACCCAAAGGGCCCCTGTATGTCGAAGGTGATGAGATTCGGTTAAAACAAGTCCTGCGGAACCTGATCAATAATGCCAGCAAATTCACGCCCACTGAAGGCTCCATTGATCTTTACCTAGAGCCTGAGGACCACTTGGCAGTCGTGCGGGTGGTGGACACGGGAATCGGTTTGACGAAGGATGCGCTAATGCACATTTTTGATCGATTCGCCCAGATTGATACTTCCCACACCCGACCGCAGGCGGGTTTGGGCCTGGGTTTAGCCTTGGCCCAGGAGATTATTCGCTTACATCACGGACGTATCGAAGCCCGTAGCTTAGGCTTGGGTCAAGGTAGCGAGTTTGTCATTTATTTACCCTTAGTAGACTGATAGATACCAAATTTATGGGGGCTGAAACGACTAAATCCCTGTTAGTGGTCGATGATAATCGGGATGCGGTGACCATCCTGCAACGGCTGCTCCAATTAAAGGGCTACGCGGTACAGAGTTGCTTTGACGGTCCAGCGGGCCTGGCAGTGGCCGAGCGGCTACAGCCCGATGGAATTTTACTGGACCTGGCCATGCCGGGCATGGACGGCTTCAGCCTGTGTCAGGCTATTCGCGCCCGGCCCTGGGGTGCCAGGCTACTGCTCATTGCCTTGTCGGGCTACAGCAGTATGGCGGATCAGCAACGCAGTCAAGCAGCAGGCTTTGATCTGCATCTCACCAAGCCCGTCGATTTTGCCGCGCTCACCCGGCTGCTCAATGAGCGGCTAGGTTGATGGCTACAAGTTGCCTCTTAGTGGAGTAGTCTTTTGACGGCATCTACCAGGGGAGTGAGTTGCTCGAGTTGCTCAGTTGACCAGACGGCTTGATCACCTCGTTTCAGGGCGCAGGCGCTGGCTAGCTGACTAACCAGCGCCTGCCGGGGGAAATACGGGGCTAGTTGCGCTACAATCGCTTGAAGGCGTTGCATAGCCCGTCGTTGCATGGCTTCAAACTGGTCTCTGTCCGCCGAGGAAATAGCTTCTTGGGCCGCAAAAGAAGTTGCTCCCCAGATGATGCCCCATTCATTATTCAGATCATGCGAGAGCTGATCGAGCTGTAGCCGAAGTGCTGCCTCAGTCGTATCGATTGGTGTAGTACCGTTATACATAGAACGCTGGACTCGAGCCATTAATAAGATTAGTTCGTGTACTATAACAATAACTGCCGGGCAAGATCTAAGTCGGATGACGGCCTCGACCTATCACCCAAGATTGATAGTGCTGTTGGTTGAAAGTCGATTGCCTATCAAGAGCGAACTTATCAGCTTGGTTAAATTCACCAACAAAACCGCCTGCCCAGAAGCGTTATTTTGCGTTCTCGTCTTGGTTCAATCCCTTAACATAAGAATCAATATACAACAGCCCTTAAAAAAGTACAATTTGTTCGCCTGTTGGAAAGGGCATAAAAAGGGGTGGTGACAACGTATGTCACCACCCTTCTCGTTACGGTGGTTTAGTGGTATCAATAACTCAGTTGAGCCTGTACGAAAGCATGAAATCGCACGGTTAGGCACTGGCGGATAATTTCGTTGGCCACTTGATGATGGTGGGTCAGATCGGTCCAGTACTGAACAGCAGCGAAGGCCACCAGTAGATCAACCATCAACTCGTCGAATAAGGCATTTACGTCGGATGAGGCAGTCATAGAACCGGGAGTGACTTAACCAGTAAGGCGGCAAAAATGAATCCAAATTAATTCAATCAGTGACTTTAGGCATGAGTTGTGTCCGCACCTGTTCCTTGAACGCCGCACTGGGTTTAAACTTGGGTAGTACGTGGGCCACAACAGGATGAGCCGTCCGCTGGCTGATGTTACGAGCCACCTTCGCGGCTCGTTCTACAGGCACGAAGCTACCGAAGCCTCGCACGTAGATTGACTCGCTAGCAGCGAGTTGTTGTTTAACAACGCCGAAAAACGATTCGATGACCGCGCGGCTGGTCAGAGGATCTAGCCCGGTCTGCTGACTGACCTGGTTAATTACGTCTTGTTTAGTCATGAGCAAAATAAGAATGAGTAAAGCTACTTATCAATTAGCTGCTCGAATCGAAGTGCTGGTGTTTGAACCGTCTCGAACCAATATGCTCGCAAGTGGCGCACGTACTGTTTCCAGTCCTCATAGTCAAAGGGTTTGGTTGTAAACACGTTAGCGCCCAAATCGTATGCCCGTCTTACGTTAACCGGTTTATTATTGGTAGAAAGCATAACGATAGGGACCAAACGGCCTTGAGGATGCGCCCGCATGCGGGCAAGAAAATCGAATCCCGTATGCTCAGTGTGCAGGTCGATATCCAACAAGACGAGTCGGGGACCTCGTCCCTGTAAACCTTCCAGATATTGAGCAGCTAACTGAAAACTGGGTACATGAACAAAGTGGGCCTCAGAAAACTCAGTACAAGCTGCCCGGTTTAATATGTCGGCAATGAAGGGGTCATCATCAACC